>Ga0070741_10001371_pt1 | contig 75172 bp, 73 predicted proteins | sample Coa_R1_4_FD_66440 | JGI IMG/M metagenome (GOLD analysis project Ga0070741, IMG submission 66440) | Surface soil microbial communities from Centralia Pennsylvania, which are recovering from an underground coalmine fire - Coalmine... | ecosystem: Environmental > Terrestrial > Soil > Unclassified ...
TCGCGCGCGGGATTGCCGTCGATTGACGAGACCTGCGGTTTGCTACCCCATTGCCTTCGTTTCGCGAGGAACGAAGGTCCGTGGATCTCGCTGATCCCCGGCATCCCGCGCGCCCTTGGTCTTCTTCCATGCCGCGCCGCCGAGCGAAAGCGAGGGCCCGGCGCGGCGAACCAAGAACGGCGCTGAATTTCAAAAAAATCGACGCCGTCGAAAGTGCGCAGCATGCCGCGCCGCCGAGCGACCTGTCCGCCGAAGCGCTCTTGCGCGTAGGCGGAAGCGAGGGTCCGGCGCGGCCAATAAGGACGAGCACGCGACCAAGCGATGCTGGGCTGTTTGACAAGCGAATCGGACTGATGCGCTCAACGCGAGCCACACACTCGGCGGCGTCGCGAGCCGCACACTCAGCCGTCGTGCCCCGCGAAGGCGGGGCACCCAGTAATCACTGACATTGCGGTGTTTACTGGATCGCCCGCCTTCGCGGGCGATGATGCCGGGTGTGCGAAAGCGACAGAGGAGAACTTACTGTCTGCGATCATTATCAATCGGAACGACCTGCCCGGAAATCGCCTTCGCCGCGTCGCTCGCGAGATAGACCGCGAGCGCCGCGATGTCGGCGGGATCGACCAGCGCCTTGATCGACTGCCGCTCCATCGCCTCGGCGCGCACAGCCTCGAGCGGGCGCCCGCTCACCTGCGCGCGTCCGGCAAACACGCGCTCGAGTCGCTCGCCTTCGACCGCGCCCGGCGCAATCGCATTGGCGCGGATGCCGAATTGCCCGAGTTCGGCGGCGAGCACCTTGGTGAGCCCGATGACGCCCCACTTGGTCGCCGAATACGGACTGCGGTTCGGCATGCCGCTGCGCCCCGCGATCGAGGTGAGGTTGATGATGGCGCCGGACTTGGACTTCTTCAGCGCCGGGATCGCGAGCCGCGTCACATCGAACATGCCGGTGAGATTGACGGCGACGACCTTGTCCCATTCGGCGGGCGGCATCGCGTCGGTCGGCGCCGTCGGCCCGGCGATGCCGGCATTGTTGACCAGCACGTCGAGGCCCTCAAGCGCCTTGACCGCTGCCGGCACCATGCGCTCGATCTCGGCGCGGCTTCCCATGTCGCAGCGCGCGGTGACGAGCCCCTCCTTCGCCGCGGCGGCGAGCGCGCGCTCGTCGATGTCGCAGATGAAGACGCTCGCCGCGGCCGCCTTGAAGGCGCGCGCGATCGCAAGCCCGATGCCGGAGGCCCCGGCGGTGACCAGTACTCTCTGCGGCACGGTCTTCTCCCCGCTGATGCTCAGGTCCCACTCTCAGCCATAACAGCGGAACTTGCCAACGGCGACCAGTGAGTTCCACGCCACGCGTTGTCTTGCCAGTTGCACGTATGGCGGGTACACGAGCCCTGGGGACATTCCAGGGGGATCGCATGCGTCGGGGCGTCGTTGCATTTCTGCTTGCCTGTTCGACCTCGATCGCAATCGCCCAGGCGCCCTCCGCGCCGAAGAAACCGGCCGCGCCTGCCGCCCGCGCCAGAACGACTGCGCCGGCGGCCGCCGCGCCGGCGCCCGGCCGCAGCATCTGCGTCGCCGCGGAGATCGGGCATAAGTTCGCCGTGCATAAAGTCGGCCTGACGATCCTCACCAATTCCTACGACGAGGTGGCGATCGACTCCTGGGGGCTCGACGATGGAGCGGTGCGTGCGGCGACCACGATCCTCGCCCGGCACGGCTACGCCGCGCGCCGCTTCAGCCTCCCGGCCGCGCAGCTCGCGGCCTTCGAAAAGCCGGCAAAGAGCGTCCTCGAAGGCGGCGAGCTGTTCCACGATTACGCCAAGGATCTCGTCGAGCTGATCCGCGCCGGCGCGGCGAGCACGGCGAAATGCGACTTCTATCTCGTCATCATCCGCGGGGCGAGCCGCTACGCCAACACCCACGACAACCTGATCGGGCTCGGCATCCTGCAGCACGGCGAGGACTACTGGTTCGCCCAGCACCTCGTGCACGCCGTGGTCGACGTCAACCTGTATGACGGCGCGACCTTCAAGCTCCGCAAGTGCGCCTTCATGGGCTGGGAGCCGTTCAGCAAATTCCTGACCGGTGACGGCATCCGCGGCATGTCGCGCAAGGTCGACAAGACCTGGTGGCCCTCCTCGCCCGCGGCGGCCGCGCAGGACACGCGCTTCCGCGACGCGATGCGCGACATGATCGTGCAGGGCCTCGCCGAAACGCTGCCGAAGTCGCTCGCCGCGCTGTCCGCGCCGAAGCCGGAAGCCGCCGCCGTTCCGCGCGATCCGGACGGTCCGCACTGAGCGGCAGTGCCACTGCCTGGTTGCGTCTTGCGCCTGTCGCCGCGCCCGCGTAGTCCGGAAGCCGCCGGACAGAATCGGGACAACAGAGGGCGCGCGCATGCCGAACAACCGCAACATTCTCTACGCCGTGATCGGCGCGCTGGTCATTGTGGTCGCGGTGCTCGGCTATCAGCTCTATCAGGACCGCAAGGAGCCGAAGGGTTTCAGATCAATATCGGCGAGAAGGGCATCTCGATGGAAAAGAAGTAGGGCGTCCTTCGAGACTGCGATTTTTGATTGCTCGCGCCGGACCCTCGCTTCCGCCTACGCAAGAGCGCTTCGGCGGACAGGTTGCTCGGCGGCGCGAGACTACTCTTCCGGCTCCGTCGTGAAGAACAGCGGATAACCGTTCTGCTTGCCGAGCTCGGTCGCCTCCTTGGCCTTGGTCTCGGCGACGTCGCGGGTGTAGACCGCGATGACGCAGGCGCCGCGCTGGTGCGCCGTCATCATCACCCGGTAGGCCTGGCTCTCGTTCATGCGAAAGACGGCCTTGAGCACCTGCACGACGAATTCGCGCGGCGTGTAGTCGTCGTTGAGGAGGATCACCTTGTAGAGCGGCGGCCGCTTGGTCTTCGGCTTCGCCTTGGTGCGCGGCTTGACCGCTGTCTGCGCCATTGGGCCTCCGCAGAACTTGCTCGCCGCCATCCTGAGGAGCACAGCGAAGCTGCGCGTCTCGAAGGATGGCTCGAGGCGCCATTATAGCCACTGCGACCGTCTGCCGGAATGACGGCCGCGGTCCGGCAGGATAAGCTTCGGCCATGCGTATCCGTTTCGCCGTCCTCGCCGCCGCTCTCTTCGCCCTGCCCGCCTTCGCCGCCGATCCGCCGCAGCCGGGGATGTGGAAGGTGACGGTGCGCTCGGAAACGAACGGCGCGGTCACCGCCGAGCGCTCCGACGACCGCTGCCTCACGGCGGACGCGCTCAAGTCCATCGAGAAGAGCTTCGCGCCCGAGCAGGGCGCGAACTGCAAGCGCCTCAGTTATGAGTGGACCGGACAGCGGCTATCCTGGCGCATCGCCTGCACCGTACCGATCGCGATGGACAATTCCGGCTGGTATGCGTTCGACAATCCGCAGCATTACACCGGCGAGATCGTGGTGAAGATGATCATCCCCGGCGGCGTCGACATGCTCTCGCACACCAGGCTCGAGGGCCAGCGCATCGGCGACTGCCCTCACTGAGCTTGGGTGACCTGCGCCGCCTTGGCCTCGCGCGTAAGGGTGAGTAGACAAAGCGCCGCGGCCATGATGACGACCGCGGCATAGCCGAGCGCGCGCGGCAAATCGTGCGCCAGCAGCAGGCCGCCGAGGCCGGACCCGATGGCCTGGCCGATATAGACCGAGGACGTATTGAGCGAGACCGAGGCGCTGGAGAGCTCCGGGCGGCAGGCGACGAGCCGCGCCTGCTGCATCGAGTTGATCGCGGCAAAGCCGAGACCCCAGAAGCCGATGCCGGCGGCCATGATCGCAAGGATGCCGGCGCCGAAGGCCCAGAGCGCGAGCCCGATCAGCATCGCGCCGATCGACAGCGCCGATGTCCCATAGGCGCCGAGCGTGGTCACGAGCCGCGTCGCGATGACATTGCCGAGAAAGCCGGTGACGCCGAAGAGGACGAACAGGCCGGCGAGCGCGCCGGTGCCGGCATGGGCGAGCCGCGCCGCGAGCGGCGCCAGATAGGTGAACACGGTGAACTGCGCGGTGACATTGGTCAGCGTCAGGAGGAGAAGCAGCTGCACGCGTCTGCTGCGCAACAGCAGTCCCCAGCTGTGCAGTGAAATCGCGCTGGCGTAAAGCTTGCCGGGCACCACGAGGAGCACGAGCAGCCCGTTGGCAATCGCGGCCGCGCCGATCGCCGCGAAGGTGATCTGCCAGCCGGCATGCGCGGCGAGGAAGGCGATGATCGGCAGCCCCGCGGCGACCGCCAGCGAAAAGCCGAGAAACACAAAGACAATTGCCGCCGGCCGCTCGCGCTCGCCGACCATCAGCGCGACGGTGCTCGCCGCCTGCGGGGTGACCAGCGCGGCAAACGCCATGCTGATGATGCGTAGCGCCATCAGCGCCGGGAAGCTCGGCGCCAGCGCCGAGACAAGTTGCGTTACGCCCACTGCGATCAGCGCGCCGCCGAGGAGCCGCCGCCGCTCGATCGCGCTCGTCGCCCACACCATCAGCGGTGAGCCGATACACAGCACCACCCCGCCGACGGTGACCAGCAGTCCGGCGCTAGGGACGGAAACCCCGAGCCCTCCCGCCAGCTGCGGCAGCATGCCGGCGGGCCCGAGAATGGCGATACCGGCGATGAAATTGGCAATCAGCAGCGAGATTTGTGCGGCGGGCCTGGTCATGGGCACTGATGAGTAGTGAGCGCGGAACAATGCGCGGTCCTGGCAAATAGTCGCCGGCGGGCGGACTTTCAGCCCGATTTCTGCATTTCAGGGGTGCGTGGAAAATGCTTGCCACAAATGCTGACCTCATCCTGAGGAGCGCAGCGAAGCTGCGCGTCTCGAAGGATGGCCGCAAACGCCACGGGCCTCATGGTTCGAGACGCGGCGCTGGAGCGCCGCTCCTCACCATGAGGGTCAGACGTCGTGCGCGGGTCGAGGCGCCCTACTCCGGCTTGAAATTCAGCGCCACGCCGTTGATGCAATAGCGCAGCCCGGTGGGCGGCGGGCCATCGGGAAACACGTGGCCGAGATGACTGCCGCAGCGGCTGCAATGCACCTCGGTGCGCGACATCCCGTAGCTCGTGTCCTCGGTGCTCTCGACCGAGCCTGGCTCCGGATCGTTGAAGCTCGGCCAGCCGGTGCCGCTCTCGAACTTGCGCTTGCTGCGGAACAGCTCCTGCCCGCAGCCGGCGCAGGAGAAGGCCCCGGCGCGCTTCTCGTAATTGAGCGCGCAGCTTCCCGGGCGCTCGGTGCCGTGCTCGCGCATGATGTGGTACTGCTCGGGGGTCAGGATCTTGCGCCACTCGGCGTCGCTGTGGGTGACGGGATAGGCTTTGGTGTCTGTCGCGGTCATTCGGGCGCTCCTGGTTGACGCATATGTAGTTAAGCCCACCCACACGCGCACGTCACGATTTTCTGAAAGCAGCGGCATCGCCCCCCGAAGACCTCATCCTGAGGAGCCCGCCGAAGCGCATAGCGCGAAGGCGGGCGTCTCGAAGGATGGCCGCAACTCCTTGGCCTCATGGTTCGAGACGCATCGCTTCGCGATGCTCCTCACCATGAGGATCAAGGGCGGTGCTAAGCTGCAGACTTCGGACCGAAAGAAAACCCATGGCCACGATCCTGCTCACCCACATCCCCGACATGCTGGAAAACTACTACGGCGCTCGCGCGCTCGCCGCGCTGCGCGAGCTCGGGACCGTGCGGCTCAACGAGACCGGCAAGGTGCTCGATGCGCCCACACTGGCCAAGGCAGCCCGGGGCTGCGACATCATCATCTCCGACCGGCAGACGCCTGGTCCCGCGGAATTCTTCGCGCAGGCGGGAGACGAGCTCGTCGCCTTCCTGCGCGTCGCCATCGACATCCGCAACATCGACGTTCCCGCCGCGAGCGGCAAAGGCATCCTCGTCACCCATGCAACGGCCGGCTTCATCCCGTCGGTCGCCGAGATGGCGATCGGCTTCATGATCGACTGCGGCCGCCATGTCAGCGCATCGACCGAGGCCTATCACGCCGGCCGCGAGGCGGAGGTGCGCATGGGCCGCCAGCTCAAGGGCGCGACGCTCGGCATCATCGGTTACGGCGCGATCGGCGAATATCTGGCGCCGCTCGGCGTCGCGCTCGGCATGCGCGTGCTCGTCAGCGATCCGTACAAGACCGTCCACGAGCCCGGCCTCACGCACACCTCGCTTGAGGATCTGCTCGCACGCTCCGACTACGTCGTCTGCCTCGCCATCGCCAATGAAGAGACTGAGAACTTGATGAACGCGGCTGCCTTCGCCCGCATGAAGCGCAGCGCCTATTTCATCAATCTGTCGCGCGGCAATCTGGTCGACGAAGCCGCGCTGGCGCAGGCGCTCGACGAGCAACGCATCGCCGGGGCGGCGATGGATGTCGGCCGCGCGCAGGATCAGAAGCCGTCGCTCTTGCTCGCGCGGCGCGCCAACGTCATCGCCACGCCGCACACCGCGGGGCTCACGCCGGAAGCCGCCGAGCACCAGGCCTTCGACACGGTCAGCCAGACGCGCGAGCTCATTGCCGGTCGCATGCCGCCCGGCGCCGCGAATGCGGACAAGGCGACGCGGCTGCAGACGTTTTGGAAGCGTTAGGCCACACGCGGAGCGTCATGCCCCGCGCAGGCGGGGCATCCAGTAGACACATGCAGTTCAGTGATTACTGGATCGCCCGCCTTCGCGGGCGATGACGCCCGAGAGTGCGGCAGTATCGGCGCAACTACATCCGCGCTTCGAACTGCCGGTTGGGAATCGGCAGCGGCGGCAGCTTCGGCGTCGACAAGTCCGAGATCCACTGTCCCGCCGCCGACCAGACGCGGCCGGGGAAGGAGATTGCATCGCCGGTCCATTCGCGCGCGGTGGCGACAACGCCGGTCGGACGCTTGGGCTGCACCGGCGCCGCTGACGGCGACTGCGTCTCGGTCAGCGCCACCGGCGTGATCTGCAGCGGCTCCTTCACGACCACTGCCGCGAGCCTCTTCTCCGGATGATCGGCGGGCTTCGCGGCGACGCGCGCCGGTGCCGGTCCGGGTCCCGCGGCAATCGCCGTCACCGCCGCACGCTCGGCGCGATTCGCCGCCTTCTCGGCGAGCGCCAGCTTCACCTTGGCATCGGCTTCAGCCGCGGCGTCGCTGCGCAGCTTGGCGTCGGCCTGCTGCTTCATGAAGTCGATAATCAGCGCGTGCTCGTCGTGGAGCATGCGCACCATGTCCTCGCCGGCGGCCCGCGCCACCACGGGCTGCGGCGCGGGTGGTGTGCGGCCGATCTGCGCGAACAGAAAGCCGCCGATCGCGCTCGCCAGCGCTGCCGGCAGCACATCGTGGAGAATTTTTCGGAAAAAGCGGGAGAAAAAATCCCGCGAGAGAAACGACGTCATGAATGAAAAGCCCTCGTGCTTGCGGGCCCATTAGCAACAGGCTTTCCCGGCCAAAGTCGGGCGCGAAAAGGGACAACGGTTGCCTAAAAGTGTCCGCATTTCGGCCGCTTCATGGCGAGATGACTCGCGCGGACCAGTCGCGACGCACGCTGCGCCGCAGCGAGAAAAATTAAGAACTTACGTCAGCGCCCCTGCTTCACTGTCATTGCGATTTCATGATGATGCGGTTTGAGGGAGGGGACGAGCACGGCACGAGCCAGGGAGACAAACGGCCATGGAGCTCAAGTCCCATAGTCTGCAAGGTTACGTTCGAGCACGCCCGACCATTGAATGTGCGCAGTGTGGTGAGCAGACCTTCGCGCCGGAATGGTCGGAGTATCTGGAAGACAACCGGGTGCGCCACTTCTGGGTCTGTGACGCCTGCGGTTACAAGTTCGAGACCCTGGTCCGCTTCAGCAGCAAGATGTAGGCGTCCCGACATTTGTGCTAGACTGCACGCATGTTCGCACGCCGCGATGTTCTTTGGCTCGGTGCCGCCGCATTGATTGGCGGTGCCGCCTCAGCGCATGCGCAGGGCAGCGCCCCCTCCCCGATGAGCCGCATCACCGCCTTTGCCTTTTCCTTCAAAGGCCTCGACGGTAAGGACATCCGGCTTGCCGAATATGCCGGGCGCCCGATCCTGATCGTCAACACCGCCTCGCTCTGCGGCTACACCCCGCAATATGCCGGCCTGCAGGAATTGTGGACGCGCTATCGTGCCCGCGGGCTTCTGGTCATCGGCGTGCCGTCGAACGATTTCGGATCGCAGGAGCCCGGCGGCGCCGCCGACATCATGAAGACCGCGCAGGGCGAATATCATGTGAGCTTCCCGCTCACGCAGAAGGCCGACGTCAAAGGCCCCGCCGCGCATCCGTTCTACCGCTGGGCGACGCTGGAAAGGCTGGGCAATGCGCCGCGCTGGAATTTCCATAAATATCTGATCGGCCGCGATGGCCGCATCGCCGCGAGCTTTCCTTCCGAGGTCGAGCCGACCGATCCGCGCGTCATCGCGGCGATCGAAAGAGAATTGTCGGGCGAATAAGCGGCTGTTGCAACGCTGCGTCTGATTTGACGCACAGCCTCTCGGCTGTCATGCCCCGCGCAGGCGGGGCATCCAGTAAACACCGATCCCGCAGTGATTACTGGATCGCCCGCCTTCGCGGGCGATGACGACAGAGAAGTTCGCGATCTTATCACCGCCGTTCCCTGCCCTGCTCGCACGAACAGCAGATCGGCGCGAAATTGTCGCCGCTCGCGAGCAGCGGCCGTGGCGGCGGCGACTTGTCGACGATGACGGCGGCATAGGCGTGATGCAGCTGGTAGGCCTGCAGACACAACGCAACGCTCCCCGCGAGCGTCATCGCGATCCCCAGAACGAACAGCGCGTAGTCGAGCTTGTGCATCGGCATGTCCCGCGAATATTGCACCGCAAACGCGCGCTGTCTGAGGCGGGTTCGCCACAATCCACGAGGCAAGCGGGGGAAGGTTATCGCGCGCTGAACGCGATCGCAGAAACACAGTCACGAGTGAGATAGCCGACTATCGTGCTGTTTTTACAGCTCAATAGAGGCGTCTGAATTCGGGCGGCGGAGGCTCAGCCGCGCCCGCGCCCACGTCTTCGGCGTGCGAGCGATCGACATTCGCGTTTTCGTCGTCCGGCAGCTCCTCTTGCGACCGCTGCGCCTGCAGCGCCTCGCGTGAGTCGGCGCGATACGTCCGGCGCACGGTCACAACGTGTCCGTCGGAGAGCCGATAGGTCTTCTCTTCGACCACGGTGCCGTTGTTCATATGCACAGCTTCGCGCATCGCCCGCCGGCGTTCGGCGCGTTCGCGCCGCCGCTCGAGGCGCGCGGCTCTGCCGTGCAGCGGCGGCAACTCGGCTTGTGCCGGCGCATCGGGTGCGACACTTGCCTGCTGCGTTTCCCGCGGCTGCGGTGGCGTCTCCCCGGGTTGCGGTGGCGGCGACGGGATTTGCTGGACCGGCGTGAGCGCCGCGGCGGGGGTCTCGTCGCGCTTCGGCGCGTTCTGCGCCGGCTGCGTCGAGGTCTGTACCGCGGCCTGCTGGCTGGTTGCCGCCGGGAGCTCCGGCGCCTTGCTGCGGATCGTCGCCGGCGCTTTCGAGTCGGTCGCGATCACCCGCACCTTGCGCGTGTTGTCGAGCTTGCCGGAGCAGCGCTCATCGACATAGGGCCAGTTCGCCATGGCGCAGTCGCTGACCTTCTGCGTCACGACGTCATGTCCACGGCCCTCGGTCGCGGCCGCGCGCGGCTTGCCCGTGAATCCGGATTGCTCAGGAAAGTGCATGATCATCGCCGCGCAGATCACACCGGCGATGCAGGCGGCCCCCGCTTTCGCGTTCGCTGGGTCACGCAGCACGCGCGCGAGCAGAAATTCGACGCGCGTCATTCGCGGACCGAACATGGCAGCCTCCCGGGCATTTGCCCTGCGCTGCCCCTCCCAGCGATCGTCAACGTCGGAAATTCGACAGAAGTTCCTTTTTGTCTCGGCGCATAATCTTTTCCGACCTGCCTTCGCCCGCCGAAGCTTCGAGTGACGCGAGAACCATCGCCATGGGCTTCGCGCAGGCGGGAAACCGGTGTCCACTTTTCGGGATCATGCGCTAGCGATATCCGTAGCCGTAGTCATACCTGTCGCCATAGCCGGCATATCGACCAGCGCCGCCGAGCGGGACGATCTCGCTGTTGTTCGAGTTCATCACGTAGCTGTCATCATCCTCGCCGCCGCGCAGATGCCGATAGACCGGGCGCCCGTCGGCCGTGACGCGGCCGGGAACGCGCACCAGTGTCTCCATCGGCTCATCCTGATCGCGCTGATCGCGATAGCGCGGCCGCTGCTTGGCCAGGCGCCGCTGCTTCGCCGCGGGCTTGGCTTGTGCCGGTTCGTCGACGGCAGCAGCCGTAGCCGCCGGTTGTTGTGGCGGCGGTTGGATATTCGTCTGAGCCGTTGCCGGCGCGGCGGGTGGCGCCGGCGGATTGCTCCGCATCGCCGTTTGTGCCGGCGGCGCGCTTGGCTGGGCAGGCTGCATTTTCGCTGGTGCAGCGGGCGGCTTTGCTTGCGCGACGGGCGGCTTCGATTGTGGGGCGGGCGGCTGCGGCTGAGGAGCGGCCTCAAGCGCAGCATGCGCAACGCCGGTCCCGTTCGTTTCCGCGGAGGCTGGCGATGACGTACCGATCGGCGCCGTCGCGATCGCCGGACGATCGCCGGCAACCGTGCGCGCATAATGTGGCGCAGGCGTTGGCGTCGGCTGCGATTCGGATTTGGCCGTGGTCGGCGCAGGTATCGGTGGCGGCGCGCTCGGTGTCATGGCGTGCGCGGCGACTGACGGTTTTGACTTTGCATCATTGGCCGGCGCTGCCGGCTTGGCGACACTCGCCGTCGACGTTGCCGGCTGCACACCGGGGATGGCACCGAGCGGGGAATGCCGGATCGCCACCACGGCAGACACCACACCGATGATGAAGGCAACGGTCACCTTCAATCCAGTGTGCCGAGACCGCGGCCTGATGTGGAGATACGACCCGGATCGGCGCCCCTCGAAGCTTGGGAACAGTTCTTCGAAAAACGACATCATGCCCTCCCGCACAACGGCGAAACGCTGCCTCGGTTACGTCACAATGAAGAACGCGGGGTCGGCTTCCGGGGTTCCTCGGCTGCAACGGAACGGCGCGCCGCCGCGTTCTTGGAGCAGGAACCCGCTTTTTTGGAAGCGCGACGATGGCCAAACCGAGTCTGAGCATCGGTGACGACACGCCGACGGGCGAACCCGACAACGGACCGCGCGGTCCTTACATCACCGACAAGGACGATGGGACTGATCCACCGGCCGCTCCTCGCAAAGCGCCGTCAGCCCCCGAGAAAAAACCTCGCAGCGACGAGAGGCGGCGCAAGCAGCGTCCGCCGACGTGAGCAGCCACGCATGGCCCAACCGGCGACAGTGGCAAAAAACACGCAGAAGCTCGCGGCCACCGCAGCGAGCATGGAAAACTCAACCGGCCGTATGGAAGACAGCGCCGATCGGCGCACGGAGCTCGCGGCTGATCGCACCGTGTTCGCGGCCGAACGGACTTATGCCGCCTGGGTGCGCACCGGCTTGTTTGCGCTGGCCAGCGGCGTCGGCGCCAAGGCGACGCTGAGCACGATCGTCCCCGATTGGCTGATCCTCATCAATTCGACGCTGCTCGTCCTGTTCTCGGCATTCTGCTTTTTCGCCGCCGTGTGGCGCAGCCTCAACCCCGGGCCGCCACCGCCGCCGCCGACGGTGCCGCGCATCCCGTCGCTTTTACTGCTCACCGTGAACACGCTGCTCGCGCTGGTCTCCGTAGCGGCGCTCATCCACATCTGGTTCGGCGGAAGTTTCCCGCATTAATCGCCCGCGTGCCCTGCCCGCTTGAGCCGCGCGGTCCAGTCGTGCATTGCTGGGCGGGCACGCGAGGGAAAGAGCTCCACGATGGCGCGCAACGTCAGCATCGAAGGCTTTGTCATCGTCTCCGCCGACGGCATGCTGGCGGACGCAAACGGCGTGATGCCGCGCGCGCTGATGTTTGAGGACGATCAGAAATTCTTCTTCGGCGCGCTCGCGCGCGCCGCCATCTCGGTGCACGGCCGCTTCTCCAAGGAGCAGGATGCGGGCTCGCCGCTGCGCAAACGCCTGTGGGTCACGCACCGCGTCCCGGCGGTGGCGCCGGACCCCGCCAACGCGAATGCCTGGATGTGGAATCCGGATGGCGCCTCCTTCGATCAGGCGCTGCAGGCGGCTGGCGTCAGCGAGGGGCTCGTCGCCGTCGTCGGTGGTGGACGGGTCTTCCGCCTGTTTTTGTCGATCGGCTACGACGCCTTCCATCTGTCGCGGGCCGGCCGCGTCCGTCTGCCCGGCGGGCGCCTCGCCTTTCCTGTCGAGCCATTGAAGCCACCGGAAGAAGTCTTGCGCGAGGCCGGGCTCACTCCCGGGCCGACGCAGCTGCTCGACGCCACCAACGACGTGACGCTTACCACCTGGCGGCGCTGATTCGGCGTTGCGCTGTGTTAAGAGCGCGCCGACGAATCATTGACGAATCGGTGCGCCCATGACGATGTGATGACCATTGAATTCTCGCACACGCGGGCCGGCGGAGTTGGTTGCCGACCCGATCCGATGTTCCTCCCGCGTGGCGTACAGACTTGGGGCGGCCGCCAATGGCCGCCCATTTTCATGCGCGCGAGTGCGCACGACCTTCTTCTTCACATAGCCAGATGAAATAACGACCGCGCGGTCAGGCGGCGTTGGTGCGCGCGGCGGGCTCTTCGCCCTCGCCCGCATCCGCATCGCCCACGGCGCCGAGCGGGTCGATCGCCTCGACCAGCTGCAGGAAGGCGCTGCCGGGCAGCGGCGGCGCAAACACATAGCCTTGCGCCGCGCGGATGCCGAGGTCGCGCAGATGCACGACCTGCTCGAAATTCTCCACACCCTCAGCGACGATATCCATGCGCATGTTGTGAGCGAGATCGACCAGCGTCTCGACGATGGTCATCGAATTGCGGTCGCTGCCGATCGAGTCGATGAATATCTTGTCGATCTTGATCATGTCGACGCCAAGCTTGAGCATGTAGGAGAGGCCGGCATGGCCGGTGCCGACGTCATCGATGGCGATGCGAGCGCCGAGACCTTGCAGCGCCGCGATGATGCGCCGTGTTTCGGTGAGGTTCTCGATCGGATCGCGCTCGGTGAGCTCAAGCACCACCTGCGACATATCGATGGGCGACGGCGAGAAGACGTTGCGGATCTCGCGTACGATGCTCTCGTTGTTGAACAGCTGCGCCGCCATGTTGAAGGAAATTTTCAGCCCCGGGCGCTTGCCGATTGCCGGACCGGCCTCAGTGCAGACGCGGCGCATCAGGTCACGCGTGAGCTCGCGAATGAGCCCACTCGACTCCATCAGCGGAATGAAAGATCCGGGCAGCACCAGCGTCCCGTCGGGCTTGCGCCAGCGCACCAACACCTCGGCGCCGCGCAATTGCCCGGACCGGATGTCGACGATCGGCTGATAGTAGGGCACGAACTGGCCGGCCTCGATCGCCTTCTGCAGCTCGACGACCGGATTGCCGGCCTGACGCTTGGGGATGAGGAAAGCGAAGGCGGCGATGATCAGCGCGATCGACCCCGGCACGAACAGGTTGAGGTTGGATAGGTCGGCGAAATTGGCGACGACCTGCGCGCGCGGCAGCACCACGGTCGTGCGTAGACCGAAGCGCTCCGAATGCATCTGCGCGACGAACGGGCGGTTCTGCGGATCTTCGTCCTTCGCGAGCTGGCCGGATTGCGCGATCGCCGCACCGCTCGCGGTGACGACATTGGCAAAAGCGGTAAAGGCCTGTCCCGCGCTCGACACCTGTGGCACGAACAGCTCGGCCGGGAGCAGCGCGGCGATGGTGTCGGCATGCGAACCGATCGGCCGGCGGATGCGCACCGCGTCCCGGTGTTTGCCGACGGAGATGATGTCGAGCATATAGTTCTGCGCACCGGGCAGCGGCTCGCTCGCCATCAGGCGGCGCTCGCCGATCGGCAAGCCGTGATCGACGCATTGCGTCGAGCCGTCCGGCGAAACGACACTGATTTCCTTGATCGGCGTCGTCTCGAACACCGCGCCGCGCATCTGATCGAGGTCCTGCGCCCGGCAGCCTTCGACTCCGCTCGCGGCGAGATCGTCGAGCGCCTTGACTGTGCGCGAGAGACGGCTTTCGGCAAGCGCGAGCGCGCGCTTGGCGGAGAGGTTGACCTCCTCCTGCCCTTGCCGCGCGATCAAATTGTTGAGCCAGAAATCGAACGCGACGAGCGGCGCGGTTGCGAGGACCGCACCGACGATGACTGCGATAAGATCTTTGCGCTTGAAACGCTTCACGCGCGTATCCTGGTCAGCGGGCCGCTAACTTCGCTAACCGACGTAAAAACCACATTAAATGCGACCTTTCCCGAACCCGAATTCGGTGTCGCAACGCACGTTGCGCGCCCTGATGGTTAGCGCCCGGTAAACAATCGCAAAAACCGTTATCCTGAGTTGCCAAACTCGGTTGTCGGTTGTGCCGGTTGCGGGAGGAAAACGTGTCAAAAGACATTCGGCGGATGCTTTGCGGATGTTGCGCCGCGGCCAATCCACCGCCGCGGGGCGCGACGCTCAGCCGGCGGCAGGTCGTCGTCGGCGCAGCGGCTGCGGGCCTCGCGCCATTCTGCGCGCAGGCGCAGGTAAACGCGCCGGCGGTGAAGCGCATCGACGTGCATCACCATTTCCTGCCGGATTTCCATGTCCGTGCCGTCGCGCCAACCCGCGTCGGCTCCAACCTCGCGGCATGGACGCCGGAGACCTCGCTTGCGGAGATGGAAAAATCCGGCGTAGCGACCGCGATCGTCTCCGCGATCCAGCCAGGCGTTTGGCTCGGCGATGCGGCGCAGGCGCGGGCGCTCGCCCGCGAGCTCAATGAATACGCCGCGAAGATGGTGCGCGAACATCCCGGCCGCTTCGGTTTCTGGGCGTCGCTGCCGCTGCCGGACGTCGACGGCAGCCTGAAGGAGATCGAATACGCGCTCGACACGCTCAAGGCCAATGGCATTGGCCTGATGACCTCAATCGGCGGCAAATATCTTGGCGACAAGGCGTTCGCCCCGGTGTTTGACGAGCTCAACCGACGCAAAGCGACCGTTTACACGCACCCGCTTACGCCGGATTGCTGCAAGGGGCTCGTGCCCGGCGTGCCGGCCGGCACCACCGAATATGCGACCGACACCACGCGCACCATCGCGAGTCTTCTCTTCTCCGGCACGACGACGCGCTGCCCGGATATCCGCTTCATCGTCTCGCACAGCGGCGGCACGCTGCCCTTCCTCGCCGGCCGCTTCGTGCACCAGGCCGCGCAGCAGAAGCCGCCATTCCTGCCCAATGGCCCGATGCCCGAATTCCGGAAGCTTTATTACGACATCGCGCAAGGCAACACGCCCGGCCAGCTCGCGGCGCTGCTTACGATCGCGCCGGTGTCGCAGCTTCTCTTCGGTACCGATTATCCGTTCCGTCGCGGCAGCGAAGCCATCGAAGGTCTCGCGGCCTACGGCTTCGCGCCCGCCGACCTTGCCGCCATCGAATCCGGCAATGCATTGAAGCTGCTGCGCGGCTGATTATCTCAGGGTCTATCGCGAGGAGATTCCCATGAGCTTTTTCCCCGGCAAGGATCCGGCCGCTGGCAATGCATACCAATGCGACGCGCTCGCTCACGTGATCGTGCCGCGCACAGCCGATCTCGGCGGATTCAATGTGCATCGGGCGCTCCCGTCGGCACAGACGCGCATGGTCGGCCCGTTCATCTTCTTCGACCATTTCGGGCCGGCGGAATTCCGCTCCGGGCAAGGCATCGACGTACGCCCGCATCCGCATATCGGGCTCGCCACCGTCACTTACCTGTTCGACGGCGAGATCATGCACCGCGACAGCCTCGGCTCCGCCGTGCCGATCCGGCCCGGCGAGGTGAACTGGATGACCGCCGGGCGCGGCATCGTGCATTCCGAGCGCACCGGCGCCGAGCGCCGCGCCGCTGGCGGCGACCTCCACGGGTTGCAGTGCTGGGTGGCGCTGCCGGAGACGCAGGAGGAGATGGCGCCAGGCTTCGCGCACTATGACAAAGACTTTCCGGTGATCCGCGAGGCCGACAAAAGCGCGCGCATTGTCGTCGGCTCGCTCTACGGTAAGAGCTCTCCGGTGATCACCACGTCCGATACGATATTTGCCGACATCACGCTCAAGGCCGGCGGCACGCTGCCGCTCGACGCCGACCACGAGGAGCGCGCGATCTACATGCTCGACGGCGAGATCGAGATCGGCGGCGACCGCTTCACCCGCGAGCGGCTGCTCGTGTTCAAGCCCGGCGACCGCATCACTGTGCGCGCGGTGAGCGACGCGCATTTCGTCATCCTCGGCGGCGCCGCCATGGACGGCCCGCGGCACATCTGGTGGAATTTCGTCTCTTCGCGCAAGGAGCGCATCGAGCAGGCAAAGGAGGCCTGGAAGACCGCGCGCTTCGGCACCGTCGTGCCGGGCGACGAGAGCGAGTTCATCCCGCTGCCGGACAAGTGACCGGCATTTCCCCACTTGAACAGCTTCGTTAGTTAGGTATTCTACAAAGCCATAAGACCTCGATGAACGAGGGACACGGGAGGGTGACGATGGACGCTCGCATGACGGTCGCCAAGACGGGAGCCGAGCACATCGCGTCGCTGCGCGACGGGCGCACGGTCTACATCGACGGCCAGCTCGTGCCCGACGTCACCACGCATCCGGCCTTCAAGAATGTCGTGCAAACGGCAGGTGCGCTCTACGATTTCCAGGCGCAGCCGGAAAACATCGAGCTGATGACTTTTATGCCAGAAGGCGCGACCCGGCGCGTGAACCGCGCCTGGCAGATGCCGCGGAGCTACGAGGAGATGGTGCAGCGAAGGAAAGCGCTGCAGGCCTGGGCGCGGCTGACCTGCGGCTTCATGGGCCGCTCACCCGACCACGTCGCCTCGACGCTGGTCGGCCAGCGCATGAGCATCGACGTCTTCCGCAAGCATGGGCCTGACCGTGCCAAGGCGCTGATCGACTATTTCGATTACGCCAGCCGCAACGACATCTTTCTCACATACGTGATCATCAACCCGCAGGCCGAGCGCGCCAAGGACTGGGGCGCGCAGGCCGCGGAGCTGGTGGCGCGCATCGTCGACGAGGATTCAAGCGGTATCACCATCCGCGGCGCCAAGATGCTGGGCACCAGCTCGATCATGGCCAACGAAGTGCTGGTGGCAAACCTGCAACCGCTCAAGCCTGGCGAGGAAGACCTCGCTTTCTCCTGCGCGCTGCCGATGAACGCCAAGGGGCTGCGCGTCCTCTCGCGCAAATCCTACGAGGCCGCCGCGGTGTCGACCTTCGACAATCCGCTGTCGTCGCGTTTCGACGAGAACGATGCGCTCATCTATTTCGACGACGTGAAGGTCCCGTGGGACCGCATCTTCGTCTATCGCGACCCCGACATGTGCCGGCAGCAATTCCACGACACCTGGGGCCACTCCTATCAGAACTACCAGGCGCAGATCCGGCTCTCGGTGAAGATCAAGTTCCTGCTCGGCCTGGCGCGGCGCCTCACCGAGGCGATCGGCACCACCAAAATCCCCTCGGTCAGCGAGAAGCTCGGCTTCATGGCCGCGCAGGCGAGCATGGTCGAGGCGATGCTCTCCGGCATGGAAGCGAGCGGGTCGAAGGCCGGCGACTATTGGGTGCCGAACAAGCATTTCATGTATTCGGCGCAGGTGCTCACCCAGGAGCTTTACCCGCAATTCATCAATGCCATCCGCGACCTCTCCGGCGGCGCGCTGATCATGCTGCCCTCCTCGATCAACGATTTCAAAGACCCGATGATCAGGAAGATCATCCACACCACGCAGCGCGCTGCGGCGATGGAGCCGGAGGACAAGGTGAAATTCCTCAAAGCCTGCTGGGATGCGATCGGCTCGGAATTCGGCTCGCGGCATCAGCAGTACGAGATGTTCTATGCCGGCGCCCGCTTCGTGACCACCGGCCACAGCTTCCGCACCTATGACTGGAATTCGGCGACGGCGATGGTGGAGAACCTGCTCGGCAGCTATTCGCTCGCCGACGAGCTCGGCGAGGCGCAGCACTAGCCTCTCAAATCACGTAGAGGTCGACGTAGTCGTTCACCGACATGCGCTCGAGTCGCTGCTGGTCGAGCGAGACATCGAGGATGCGGGCCTGCTGCTCGCCCGGAAAGCGGCGCGCGAGATTGGTGCGGAACTTGGCCTCGAGATGCGGCAGGCCTTCGGCGCGCCGGCGTCTGTGGCCGATCGGATATTCGACCACGACCTCGTCGAGCGTCTTGCCGCCGCGCAGCGTCAGCGTCAGCGCATTGGCGATCGAGCGCTTCTCCGGATCGTGATAGTCGCGGGTGAAGGCCGGATCTTCAACGCAAGTCGTCTTGGCGCGCAGCGCATCGATGCGCGGGTCAGCGGCCACCTCGTCCTCGTAATCGAGCGCCGTGAGCCGGCCGAAGATCAGCGGCACGGCGACGAGATACTGGATGCAGTGGTCGCGATCGGCGGGATTGTTCAGCGGTCCTGATTTGTCGATGATGTCAATCGCGGCGCGTTGCGTGCGGATGATGATGCTCTCGATGTCGTCCGCGGTCTTGCCCATGGCGTCGAGTTTTTGCTTGAGCGTCATCGCCGCTTCCACCGCGGTCTGCCCGTGGAATTCCGCGGGAAAGGAAATCTTGAAGAGGACGTTCTCCATCACATAGGAGCCGTAGGGCCGCTGCATGCGGAACGGCTGCCCCTTGAACAGCACGTCGTAAAAACCCCAACGCTTGGCAGTGAGCGCGGACGGGTAGCCCATCTCGCCGGCCTTCGCCATCAGCGCGAGACGCACCGCGCGGCTCGTGGCATCGCCCGCCGCCCAGCTCTTGCGCGAGCCGGTGTTGGGCGCGTGGCGATAGGTGCGCAGGCTCTGCCCGTCGACAAAGGCGAGCGACAGCGCGTTGATGGTCTCCTCGCGCGTCAAGCCGAGCAGGCTTGAGACGACTGCGGTCGAGGCGATCTTCACCAGCACCACGTGGTCGAGCCCGACCTTGTTGAACGAGTTCTCGAGCGCGAGGCCGCCTTGGATCTCGTGCGCCTTGATCATCGCGGTGAGCACAGCGCGCATCGTCAGCGGCGGCTTGCCCGCGGCAATGGCGTTGCGCGAGAGCCAGTCGGCGACCGCGAGAATGCCGCCCAGATTGTCCGAGGGGTGCCCCCACTCCGCCGCCAACCAGCAGTCGTTGAAGTCGAGCCAGCGGATGATGGTCCCGATGTTGAATGCCGCCTGTACCGGATCGAGCACGAAGGACGTGCCCGGCACCTTGGCGCCATTGGGCACGACTGTCCCGGCAACGATGGGGCCCAGGAGCTTGGTGCAGGCCGGGTATTCCAGCGCCTCGAGCCCGCAACCGAGTGTGTCGATCAGGCAGTTGCGCGCCGTTTCGTAGGCGAGCGGGCTCTTGATCTCGTAGCTCAGGACGTAATCGGCGATGTCGCAGAGAACCTGGTCCGGCTGCGGCCGGACGTTGCTGATATGCGCGCTCATGTCTCTTTCAGGTTAGTGCCAATCACGCCGCTGCCCGCACGGCACCGCGCCGCTCATTGGAAATTTCCTCGAGCGCAAGCCCGCTGGTGCGCGGACCGAAGCCGCCGATCGAGATCATCACCATCACCATGGCGAAAGCGATGAAGCCGAACACGCCACCATTGCCGAACTGCTGCAGGAAGAAGCCGATCATGAAGCTGGTGAACACCGTCGACAGGCGGCTGAAGGAATAGACGAAGCCGACGGCGCGGGCGCGAATGCGCGTCGGGAACAGCTCCGCCTGGTAGGCGTGATAGGCGTAGGAGAGCAGATTGTTCGATGACGTAATCAGGATGCCGAACAGGATGAGCAGCGGCACCGTGTTGCCGGACTGCCAGAACAGGATGCCGAACACCGCGGTGCCGCAGGCGGCGCCGACGATCTGCCATTTGCGCTCGACGCGGTCGGCGAACAGGCTGCAGACCAGCGGGCCGATGGGATAGACGATCGCGATAATCGCGGCATAGGTCGGGCTTTTGGCGAAGGTCACGCCCTGCGCGGCGATCAGCGCCGGCACCCAGTTGCCGAAGCCGTAGAAGCCGATGGTCTGGAAGAAGTTGAACACCGACAGCATGATGGTGCGCTTGCGATAAGGCGGCTGCCAGATTTCGCCGAAGCCGGCATTGCCGGTTTCGATGACCGGCGGCGCGGGCGCCGGCAGCGGCGCTCCAGTTTGGGCGGCGACCTTCGCCTCGATCGCACTGGTGACGCGCTCGGCATCCGCATCGCGCCCATGCTGCGCCAGCCAGCGCGGCGATTCCGGCACTGACAAACGAATCCACCACACCACGACGGCACCGACCGCCGGCACCAGCGCGATGAAGCGCCAACCGGCCATGCCGAGCGGCTCGGCATCGAGCAGCAGCGCCGCCAACAGGGCGACCACTGGGACAGAGGAGAATTGGATCGCCTGGTTGACCGCGAACACCTTGCCGCGTGCCGTCTTTGGCACCAGTTCGGTGATGTAGGTATCGATGGTGACGAGCTCGACGCCGATGCCGACGGCAGCAATGAAGCGCCAGAGGTCGACGCCAAACCGCGTGCTCTGCAGCGCCATGATCGTGGTGGCGACGGCGTACCAGACCAGCGAGAAGGTGAAGATCGCGCGCCGTCCGTAATGATCGGCGACCTGCGCAAAGACGATGGTGCCGACGAACAGACCGGCGAACGTCACCGACGCGAACGCCGCCTGGTCCGGCAGGCCGAACAACCCGTCCTTGGCGCTGAAGATACCGGCTTTGATGAGGCCGGGGCTGACATAGGCTGTCATCAGCAGGTCGTAGAGTTCGAACCAGCCGCCGAGCGAGAGAAGCACCACCAGCCACCACACGTGGCGGGTCAACGGCAAGCGGTCGAGCCGCGCGGTGATCTCCGCGGCCTGCTGTGACGACATCGTTTCCTCCCGACGGCTTTACACTACCGCGTATCAAGAAAGGCGGCGGCAGCTCTGTCAATGGAAGCGCCATTGGCTCAGCGGTCATCGCCCGCGAAGGCGGGCGATCCAGTAATCGCAGTGGTATCGATGTTACTGGATGCCCCGCCTCCGCGGGGCATGACGCCGGTGCATGGCAGCGATCTTCACACCGGGTCGTAATAATGTATTTCAAACAGCATGCAGCCGCCGTTCGACTTGAACGGCCCGTGATAGGCCCCGGGCGGGCGCGAGGCATAGGTGTTCGGCGGAAAGGCCGTGCCGCCCTGCCCGCGCTCATCATTGCCGACGGTGAGATCGCCGGAGACGAGAAAAACCTCTTCCCAGTAGTCGTGCACGAATGGCTTGGTCGTGAACACGCCCGGCGCGAAGCGCAGAAGCCGCGAGCGGGTGCCGCGCTTGCCTTTCTCATCGAGCGCGCCGGAGAGGATCTTCTGCTGGATGCCCGCCGGATAGCCGGCCGGCGTTTCCCAGCCGGACGACAGATCGACGGTGTGGAATTCTTTGTGCTCTTTGTTCACGGGCATGGTTGTTCGCTTCCAGTTTCAGATCGGGTGTTGTTCTGTGAGTCGGTTCAGTTGGGATGCCACCAGCGGCCACCGATGACAACCCCGCGCGAAGTGAGCTTCTGCTTGCCGTCGAGATGCTCGCCGACGACGTCGACATAGTCGAATGAGCCCTCGTCCACGGTGAGGATCGTGGCGTCGCCGACGTTGCCCGGCTTGAGGCTGCCGAGCTCCGGCCGTTTGAGAGCCGTCGCCGCGTTGACGGTCGAAGCCGCGATCACGTCCGAGAGCGGCACGCCCATGCACAGGAACTTGGACATGGTGGTCACCTGGTCGAAGGCCGGGCCGTCGATGCACAGCTTGTGGATGTCGGACGAGATCGTGTCGGGCATGAAGCCGTTCGCCAGCATGGCGCGCGCGGTCTTGAAGGCGAACGAGCCCTTGCCGTGGCCGATATCGAAGAACACGCCGCGCTTGCGCGCTTCGATCACCACCGGCTTGATCGTGCCCTGCGCGGTTGCCGGCGAATTCGGGAACGGGCGGAAGGCGTGGGTGAGCACGTCGCCGGGACGCAGGCGCGAGAGCACCTCCTCATAGGTCGGCGGCGCCTCGTCGATATGCACCATCAGCGGCATGCCGACCTCTTCGGCGACCTGCAGCGCGACGTCGAGCGGCTGGATGCCGGAGCGCCCCGAGGTGCGCGCACCGAGCCGCACCTTGATGCCGACAATGATGTCGCGATTGGCGTTCGCCACCTCGACCGCATCGTGCGGCGCCATCAGCCGGATGTCTTCGCTCTCGCCGACCATGACGCGCTTGGAGAAGGCGAAGATGCCGGCAAAGGACACATGCAGATAAGCGAGGATGCGCACGGCGCTCTGCTCGATCACGTGTTTGCGGAAGCCGGCGAAGTTGCCCGGCCCGGCGCTGCCGGTGTCGATCGCCGTGGTCACGCCCGAGAGCCGGCAGAACTCCTCGGCATCGATGCTCAGCGAAGTCCCGCCCCAATAGACATGCGTATGCAGGTCGATCAATCCCGGGGACACGATCTTGCCGGCGACGTCGCGAATGTCCGCGGCGCTATCCTTCAGGTTGGGCGCAACCTTCGCCACCTTGCCGTTGGCGAAGGCCACATCGGCGATGCCGTCGAGCTTCTGCGACGGATCGACGACGCGGCCACCGCGCAGGATGAGGTCGTAGGTCATGGTCGTCATGCTCTCCCCTTCACTTTACCAGCCCTGCAGCAGCACCGCTTCTTCGGGCGGCGTGTGCGCGGTCGCGATGCTGGCGAGCTGACGATACTGGCCCTCGAAGAAGATCAAAGGCCGGCCACGATGCACCGGGTGCTCGCGCATCGCGAGCACGCGGCCGACGAAGATCTCGTGGTCGCCGCCGTCATAGCGCGCGTAAGTAGAGCATTCGAACACCGCCGCCGCATTGGGCATGATCGGCACGCCGGTCTCGCCGGTGAGCGGTGTGAGCCCTTCCCACTTGTCGCCCTTCGCACGGGCGAACTGGTTGGAAAGCTGCTCCTGCTCTTCGTGCAGCACATTGACCGCGTAGCGCTCGACCGTCTTCCAGATCGCGTAAGTGAGTGCCTGGCGGGCGACGCTGAACAGCACCAGCGGCGGATCGAGCGACACCGAGTTGAACGAGCTCGCGGTCATGCCGAGGCGCTCGCCGTCGGCGGTGCGTGCGGTGGCGATCACCACGCCGGTCGGAAACTGGCCGAGGACATCGCGAAACCGCCTGGGATCGATGGCCAATGCCGCCTCCTCGTTCTCACCCAGATATACACGCGAACATAGCTATGTTACAAAGTCTTTTGATCCAGCCGGAGACACATTCGTCATGCTCGAGTTCGACCGCCACTCCGCCCGCGGCCGCGACCGCATCAGCCTCGCGCCCGAGGCGCTCGTCGTCGCCGGCTGGACTGGCCGCGATGAGGCGGCGCTGCGTCACCACATCGAGGAGCTGGCCGCCATCGGGGTACCGCGGCCGTCGAGCGTGCCGGTGTTCTACCGCAACAGCGCCCGCAACGTCACCCAGGGCGCAGTGCTCGAGGTGCTCGGCCCCGATACCTCCGGCGAGGTCGAGCCGGTCGTCGTCGCGCTCGCGGACGGGCTGTGGCTTTCGCTCGGCTCCGACCATACCGATCGCAAGGCCGAGACCATAGGCATCGCGCTGTCGAAGCAGCTCTGCCTCAAGCCAATCGGCCGCACGCTGTGGCTGCTCACGGAGATCGCCGGACATTGGGACCAGATCGAGCTGCGCGCGTTCGCCACCATCGACGGCAAGCGCGTCCCCTATCAGGACGGCAAGCTCGCGGCGATGCGCACGCCCGCCGACCTGATCGCGCGCTACGGCCGCGAGCTTGCCGCTAACACCGTGATGTTCTGCGGCACCTTCGCCGCCATCGGCGGCATCCGTCCGGCAACGCGCTTCGAGATGGAGATGCACGACCCGGTGCTCAAGCGCAGCATGAGCCACGCCTACGACATCCGCGTGCTGCCGGTGATCAGCTGAGTCGGAGGCCATTGATGGCGCGCGCGAGAAAATCGGGCGGCAAGGCGAAGGGATCACTCCCCCTCACCGTCTCGCGTCCCGAATTGCTCAAGGAGGGCAGCGATCGCGATTTCCGTAGCCTTGTGCACAACATGTTCGCCTTCATGGCGCGCCACGAAGCCATTCGCGACGGTCTCGCGCGCTATATCGGCATGGCCGGGATCGACTACACCATCCTCATTTCCATCGGCCATCTTGGGCGTGACGGCGACGTCAACGTGAAGACGGTCGCCGATCATCTGCGCATGAGCGGCGCCTTCGTCACCACCGTGACCAGCAAGCTGCAGAGCCAGGGGCTCGTGGAAAAGACGCCGGATACCGTCGACCGCCGCCGCATCTCGCTCGCCATCACCGAGAAGGGCAAAGAGCTGCTGCGCGAGCTCGCGCCCTTTCAGCGCGAGGTCAACGACGTCGAGTTCGCCCCGCTGTCGCGCGAGCAGTTTCGCGCCCTCTCCGCCACGCTGGAGGAGCTGATCGCGGCCAGCGACCGCGCGGTCGCCTTGCAGCAATACAAGTCGCCGGCGAAGGGCCGCGGCAAGGTGGGCTGAGGCGATCCCGCGGGCTCGTCAGATCTGCCGAACCGACTCGACTTCGTATGTCACGTTCGGCGGGTTCTCGCCGATGCGCACGCTCTTGTCGTTGACGAAGCGATAGGGCGGTACCGGGAGATTGTACGGCGCCGGCACGCCGTTGAAGACGCGGCCGGCGAGATCGTATTTCGACCCGTGGCACGGACAGAAGTAGCCGCCCTTCCAGTTCGGCGCCGGCGAGGACGGATTCGGATCCGGATAGAACAGCGGGATGCAGCCGAGATGCGTGCAGATGCCGACCAGGATTCCGAACTCCGGCTTCGCCGAGCGGTGCCAGTTCTTCGCATAAGGCGGCTGCTGAAATTCCTCCGACTGCGGGTCAGCGAGCTGCGCCTCGAACTGCTTGTCCTGCAGGGTTTTCAGCATGCTCTCGGGCCGATGCGTGATGAAAATCGGCCGGTCGCGCCAGCGCACGACGATCTGCTGTCCCTCGCCGATCTTGCTCACGTCGATGTCGACCGGGCCGCCGGCGGCGAGCGTCGAGGCATCCGGCTGCATTTGCGAAATCAGCGGGATCAGCGTCGCAAGGGCGCCGATCCCACCGACTGCCGCGGTGGCGATGTAAAGAAAGTCACGCCGGTTGGTCTTCGCCGCGCCGTGACCGTCATCTGCTGTGGTCGTGCTCAAGGGTGGATCTCGGTGAGTTGCGCTCCCCACTGGAACAACGAGGCGGCGGTGCCGGCGTTTCATTAAAACCTGGAAATATCCGCTGCCCACGCGCCAGCCCACCGGCTCGTCACAGAAAAGCGCTGCGCCACAGTTGCACCGACCCTTGGTAAGGCGGATAACCGACGCGCAATGCCGCCAAGCTCCGCCGTCAGCCCGGTTACCTCTCGGCCGTCCGCCAAGATCATTGACGGACGCGGCGTGGCCGCGCTGATCCGCGAGGACTGCAAGGCGCGCACCGCCGCGCTGGCGCAGCGCGGCGTCCAGCCAGGCCTCGCCGTCATCATCGTCAGCTCCAACCCGGCCTCACTCATCTATGTCCGCAACAAGGTGCGTGCCTGCGCCGAGGTCGGCATCCGCTCGGTGCGCCTCGATTTCCCGGTCGACGTTGATCCGGACACGCTCGTCTCCACCATCGAGAAGCTCAACGCCGACCCCACGATCCACGGCATTCTCGTGCAGCTGCCGCTGCCGCCGCATCTCTCCGCTGCGCATGTGCTGCGCACCATCTCGGCGGAGAAGGATGTCGATGGCTTCCACCTCTATAATGTCGGCGGCCTCGTCGTCGGCGACACCGTGTTCCCGCCCTGCACGCCCTATGGCGTGGTGAAGCTGCTCGAGCACGAAGGCATTTCGGTCGAGGGGCAGAACGTCGTCGTGGTCGGCGCCAGCAACATCGTCGGCAAGCCGATGGCGCTGATGCTGATGCAGCGCAACGCGACCGTATGCATCTGTCACGCCGCGACCCGTGACCTCGCGCAGTTCACGCTGCTCGCCGACGTGCTGGTCGTCGCCGCCGGCGTGCCCAATCTGATCCTGCCGCAGATGGTGAAGACCGGCGCCGTGGTCATCGATGTCGGCATCAACCGCCTGCCCAACGGCAAGCTCGTCGGCGACGTCGACTTCGAGGGCGTGCGCAAGAAGGCGTCCTACATCACGCCGGTGCCCGGCGGCGTCGGGCCGATGACCGTGACCATGTTGCTGGTCAATACGATCGCCTCGGCGGAGCGGCAGGCTGGCGTGCAGAGCGCGGCCGTTAAATAACGCCGTCTTTTCTTCAGCTTCGAGCGTGGCGGCAGGGTCGCCGACGCGCCGCGCCCTCTGTGGATAACCTGTGGAAAGCTTGAATAACTTCCTGGCTTGATTGAGAGAATATTAGTTCGCTTTTCGTTCTCACATGACCGCTGAGCGTGTGGATAGGCCTGCGCGCAAAGCGATCGCGCGCCGCTAACTCTTCTGCGGCAGATTGAGCCGAATATGCAGCTCGCGCAGTTGCTTTTGCGTCACTTCCGACGGCGCGCCCATGAGCAGATCCTCGGCGCGCTGGTTCATCGGGAACAGCACCACCTCGCGCAGGTTCTCCTCGCCGCACAGAAGCATGACGATGCGGTCGATGCCGGGCGCGATGCCGCCGTGCGGCGGTGCGCCATACTGCAGCGCGCGCAGCATGCCGCCGAACTTCTCCTCCAGCACCTCCTCGCCGTAGCCGGCGATGGCGAAGGCCTTCTTCATCACGTCGGGACGATGATTGCGGATCGCGCCGGAGGACAGCTCCACGCCATTGCAGACGATGTCGTACTGGATCGCCTGGATACCGAGGATCTTCTCCTCGTCCTTCGGATCGAGCGCGAGGAAATCATCGACCGGATAGTTCGGCATCGAGAATGGATTGTGGGAGAAGTCGATCTTCTTCTCCTCCTCGTTCCACTCGTACATCGGAAAATCGACGATCCAGCAGAATTCGAAGCGGTCTTTCTTGATGAGGTTGAGCTCTTCGCCCACTTTCGTGCGCGCGAGGCCGGCGAACTTGACGAACTGCTTCGGCTTGCCGGCGACGAAGAACACTGCGTCGCCGACCTTGAGGCCGAGCTTTGTGCGCAACGCATCGGTGCGCTCGACGCCGATATTCTTGGCGAGCGGCCCGGCGCCGCCCTCCTCGCCTTCGCGCCAGAAGATGTAGCCAAGCCCCGGCTGGCCTTCGCCCTGCGCCCAGGAGTTCATGCGGTCGCAGAACGCGCGGTTGCCGCCGCCCGGCGCCGGGATCGCCCACACCTGCGCCGTCGCGTCACTCGCCAGGATGTTGGCGAAGATCTTGAAGCCGGAGTCGCGAAACGTCTCGCTGACATCCGCCATCTCGATCGGATTGCGCAGGTCCGGCTTGTCTGTGCCGTATTTGGCGAGCGCGTCGGCGTAACGGACGTGCGCAAATTTCTGCGTCACCGGCTTGCCGTTGGCGAACTCCTCGAACACGCCGCGCATCACCGGCTCGACCGCGTCGAACACGTCCTGCTGGGTGACGAAGCTCATCTCCAGATCGAGCTGATAGAACTCGCCGGGCGAGCGGTCGGCGCGCGCATCCTCGTCGCGGAAACAGGGCGCGATCTGGAAGTAGCGGTCGAAGCCCGCGATCATGGTGAGCTGCTTGAACTGCTGCGGCGCCTGCGGCAGCGCATAGAACTTGCCGGGGTGCAGCCGCGAGGGCACCAGGAAGTCGCGCGCGCCTTCCGGCGACGACGCGGTGAGGATTGGCGTCTGGAATTCGAAGAAGCCTTCCGCCTTCATGCGCCGGCGGATCGAGTCGATGATCTGTCCGCGCTTGATGATGTTGGCGTGGATGCGATCGCGACGCAGATCGAGAAAGCGGTATTTGAGCCGGATCTCCTCCGGATATTCCTGATCGCCGAACACCGGCAGCGGCAGTTCCTCCGCCTGGCTCAGCACCTCGATATCCTTGGCGAAAACCTCCACCTGTCCCGTCGGCAATTCGGGATTCTCGGTGCCATCGGGCCGCTTGCGCACGAATCCGTCGACGCGCACCACCCACTCCGAGCGCAGCTTCTCCGCGGTCTTGAACGCCGGGCTGTCCGGATCGGCCACCACCTGCGTGAGGCCGTAATGGTCGCGCAGGTCGATGAACAGGAGGCCGCCGTGGTCGCGGATGCGATGGCACCAGCCGGAAATGCGGACGTCCTTGCCGATGTCGGTCGCGCGCAGCGCGCCACAGGTATGGGAGCGGTAACGATGCATTGCAGTCCCTGGAAATCGCGGCCGAATGCGGCGATAAAGCGGGCCGGAGAAGCACATGTGAGGCCTGCTTTGTCAAGGCAAGGCCCGGCTTTCGATAAGCGGCGCAATCTCAATGAGTTCGACAGTCATGGCCAAGGCAAAAAGCAAGAAGAAAGCGCCTCCAGCCGCGCCGAAGAGTGCGCCGATGACCACCGGCGAGGCCACCGTTGCGGCGCTCATCGCCCATGGGCTGAAGACCGTCTACGCGCTCCCTGGCATCCATAACGACCACTTCTTCGACGCGCTCCACCACGAAGCGTCGCAAATCAATGTGGTCCATACCCGCCACGAGCAGGGCGCCGCCTATATGGCGCTCGGCGCCGCGCTCGCGACCGGCAAGCCGCAGGCTTATGCCGTGGTGCCGGGGCCGGGGTTGCTCAACTCGGCTTCGGCGCTGCTCAATGCCTACGGCACCAACGCGCAGGTGCTGGCGATCATCGGGCAGATCCCGCATGCGGCGATCGGCAAGGGCTTCGGCCATCTGCACGAGATCCGCGACCAGGCCGGGATCATCGACCGTCTCGTCGACTACTCCGCCTACATCGAAAGCGCCGCCGAGGCGCCTGCCCTGATCGCCAAAGCATTCCGCGCCATGGCCTCCGGCCGGCGCGGCCCCGCCGCGCTTGAATGCGCCATCGACGTCTGGGGCCAGCGCGCCCCCGCCCCGCCGCCCATGGTGATGCCGCCGCGAGCGCCAAAAATCGACGATGACGCTGTGCGCAAAGCAGCGAAGCTGCTCGGAGCCGCGAAGCGCGTACTCATCGTCTGCGGCGGCGGCGCGCTCGATGCCTCGCCGGAGGTGGCCGCGCTCACGCATATGCTGCAGGCAGGCGTGCTCGGCTATCGCCGCGGCCGCGGCGTGCTCGACAGCCGCGATCCTTTGAGCGTCACCTTACCGCTCGGCCGCGAGCTGTGGGGCGAGGCCGACGTTATCGTCGGCATCGGCACGCGCATGCTGAACGCGCAACGCGAATGGGGCCTCGACAAAAATCTAAAGGTCGTGCGCATCGACGCCGACGCGGAGGAAATCTCCCGCTTCCGTAAGCCCACAGTCGGGCTCGCCGGCGATGCCGCGCCAATCCTGCGGCGGCTCATCGATGTGCTGCCCACGTTCAACACGCGCCGCGCCTCACGCCGCGACGAGATGACCGTACGCCAGGGCAAGCTCACGCAGCGCCTGCACGACAAGCTCGGTCCGCAGATGGCCTTCGTCGACGCCATCCGTGCAGCGCTGCCCGAGGACGGTATCTACGTGGACGAAGTGACGCAGGTCGGCTTCGTCGCCCGCCTCGGCTTTCCGGTCTACAAGCCGCGCACATTCCTCTCGCCCGGCTTCCAGGACAATCTGGGCTGGGGCTATGCGACTGCGCTCGGCGCGCAGCACGCGCGGCCCGACGTTCCCGTGGTGTCGATCAACGGCGACGGCGGCTTTCTCTACACCGGAAACGAGCTCGCCACCGCGATCCGGCATCGCATTCCACTGACCGCGATCGTGTTCGCCGACGGCGCCTTCGGCAATGTCCGCCGCATCCAGGAAGAACAATACGGAAATCGCCTGATCGCCTGCGATCTCGCTAATCCGGATTTCGTCAAATATGCGGAAAGTTTCGGCGCGGCGGGCCTGCGCGCGCGTACCCCCGACGAATTGCGTGCTGCGCTGCAACGCAGTTTCGCCGGCCGCGAGCCGACGCTGATCGAAGTGCCGGTGGGCGCGATGCCGAGCCCCTGGGAGTTCATCCATATGCCGCGCGTTCGCGCCAGCTGAGAGACTTGCCATCGGCGCGTCGGTTTGGTCTACGCTTGCCCTCCCAATGCAACCCATCACCACCACCAAAGAGCTGGCCGATGTCTGCGCCCGCATGGCGCGGCATCCCTTCGTCACGGTGGACACCGAATTCCTGCGCGAGACCACCTATTACCCGCTGCTCTGCGTGGCACAGATGGCGACCGCCGATGAGGCAGTGGTCATCGACGCGCTGGCCGAGGGCATCGACCTCTCGCCCTTCTTCGCGCTGATGACCAACGAGGCGGTGGTCAAGGTCTTTCACGCCGCGCGCCAGGACATCGAAATCGTCTGGCATCTCGCGAAATCGATCCCGCACCCGATCTTCGACACCCAGGTCGCAGCCATGGTGCTCGGCTATGGCGACAGCATCTCCTACGACCAGCTGGTGCAGCGGATCACCGGTGACACACTCGACAAGTCGCACCGCTTCACCGACTGGACGCGGCGGCCGCTCTCCGACGCGCAGCTCACCTACGCGGTCTCCGACGTCACGCATCTGCGCGACGTCTATCTCGCGCTCGAAGCCGACCTGAAGAAGCGCGACCGTATCCGCTGGGTCGACCAGGAGATGGCCGTACTCACCTCGCCGGACACCTACCGCATGGAGCCGGAGCGCGCCTGGGAGCGGCTGCGCACTCGCGTGCGCAAGCCGAAGGAGCTCGCGGTGCTCATCGAGGTCGCGGCCTGGCGCGAGCGCGAGGCGCAGACCCGCGACGTGCCGCGCGGCCGCGTGCTCAAGGATGAAGTCGTCGGCGACATCGCCGTGCAGGCGCCGACCTCGATCGAGCGGCTCGGGCATCTGCGCTCGCTGCCGAAGGGCTTCGAGCGCTCGCGTTGGGGCGAAGCCATCGTTGAGGCGGTCAAGGCCGGGCTCACGCGCGACCACAAGACGCTGCCGCGGCTCGACCGCTTCCGTCCGGCGCCGAACGGCGCCGCGACTGTCGAGCTCCTGAAGGTGCTCTTACGCATGACCGCGGAGCGTTACGGTGTCGCCGCCAAGGTGATCGCAACAGTCGACGATCTCGACCGCATCGCCGCTGACGACGAGGCCGACGTCCCGGCGCTGCACGGCTGGCGGCGCGAGCTGTTCGGCGAGATGGCGCTGGCGTTGAAGAAGGGCCGGCTGGCCCTGGCCGTCGAGAAAGGCCGCGTGATCGGGGTCGATCGCGCTTAGTCAGTCACAATCACCGGCTCGCGGCCAATCAGCCGTGCCAGCTGTCGCAGGCGGTTGAACACGCGGTCACCGCCGAGCGCCGCATAGTGGCGCGGCATGCGCAGATTGAGCTTGCCGCGCTCGACTTTGAGCGGCGTCTTCGGCAGCACGCCGGATTGTCCGGCGGTAATCATGTAGGCGACGCGCATGGCGGCGCCGAGCACGCGGGCGCGATCGAGCATGCGCGTGGTGGCGAGCTCGCGCAGCCGCGGTGACAGCTCGTCGTCGGTGAGGCCGACATGGCGGAAGAACACCGACAGCGCGAGGAAGGCGCGGCCGGGATGGTCGACGCCGACGAAGGCGCCGTGGGCAATGATGTTGAGCGACTGCTCGCCGCGATAATCCGGATGCGCGCGCCAGCCGATGTCGCCGAGTAGACACGCGGCGTGCCGCAGCCGCCACTCTTCCGAGGTTTCCTCGAGGCCGGACGACGCCATCAAGCGGTCGGTCCATTCGATCAGCTCGTCGCCGTGGCGCGGCGAGCGCGAGCGCAGGATGTTCAGATCGGACGCCGCGACGATCAGCGGGTCGCGCTTGCGCTCCTGCTGGTTGAGCATGTCGTAAAGCAGCCCCTCGCGCACGCCGAGCACGGAAACGACGACCTCGCGCGGGCGGCCGATGCGCACCAGATGCTCGAGGACCAGCGCGCCGTAGGCGAGCAGCGGACGGCGGGCGGCATTGACGGTTTCGATCTGCGACAGCGATTCAGCATCGACCCGATGCACCAACCGCGAGAACTCGAGCGCGTCGCGCGCTGAGATCCGGTAATTGTGCATCACGTGGAACGGATAGCCGGTCTGCCACATGTGCAGGCGCGCGAGCGCGCGCCAGGTGCCGCCGACCGCATAGAAGGTGCGGCCTTCCGCTTCGCGCAGGAAGCGCACGTCGGAAAGCTCGTCTTTGACGATCTTTTCCGCGCGCTTGAGCGACTTTGCGGAAATGTCCTGCAGCGCCAGGCCGCCGAGCGGTAGCGTGGTGCCGGATTTCGCCCGCGCGCCCTGGATATCCACAAGTTCCAGCGAGCCGCCGCCCAAATCGCCGACCAACCCGTCGGGGCGATGGATGCCGGAGACAACACCGAGCGCGGTGAGATTCGCTTCCCGCTTGCCGGAGAGGATCTCGATCTTGGTCCCAATGATGCGCTCGGCGCGCTCGACGAAGTCGTCGCCATTGTCGGCGTCGCGGCACGCAGCCGTCGCGATCGCCCAGGTCTTGCGCACGTGCAGCGTCTTGCACAGCGCGCGGAAGCGCTTGAGCGCACCGAGTGATTTGTCGATGGCGTCGCGTGCGAGCAGCCCGGTCGTCTGCACCTCGCGGCCCAGGCCGCACAGCGTTTTCTCGTTGAAAATCGGTGTCGGACTACGGGTCAGCCCCTCGTAGACGACGAGACGGACGGAGTTCGAGCCGATGTCGATGACTGCGATCGGCGGGCCGTGATCGAGACGGCCCTTGACCGGGCTCAATGGGTGCGGCGAGCGCTTACGCGGTTTCGAGACCGCGTATAAGGCTGCGCGGCGAGGAGTCCTTGAGCGATTTGCCACGTCCGGACAGGCTCGGATTGGTCATGAAGTATTTGTGGGCGTTGAACGGCTCATCGCCCGCGGCGGCCTTTATGCGCGTCGAGGTCCCATCCGGCAAGAGCTTCCAGCTTTGCTCGTTATCCTTGAGGTTTGCGACCATGATCTGGCCGAGCACCTGCTCGTGAACGGTCGGATTGAGAATCGGGCAAAGCACTTCGACGCGCCGGTCGAGATTGCGCGGCATCATGTCGGCCGAGGAAATGTAGACCGCGGCCTTCGCATGCGGCAGCGCGTGGCCATTGCCGAAGCAGTAAATACGGCCATGCTCGAGGAAGCGGCCGACGATCGACTTCACGCGGATATTCTCAGACAAGCCGGGCACACCCGGGCGCAGGCAGCAGATACCGCGCACCACCAGCTCGACGGGAACGCCGGCGGCGGAAGCCTCATAGAGCGCGTCGATGATGCCGGGATCGACCAGCGAATTCATCTTCATCCAGATCGCCGCCGGTTTGCCGGCCTTGGCATTGGCGATCTCCTGGTCGATGTGGTCGCGGATGCGCTTGCGCAGATTGACCGGTGACACCGCCATCTTCTCGAGCTCGCCCGGCTCGGCATAGCCGGTGATGTAGTTGAAGATGCGGGCCACGTCGCGCGCGATCACGGGGTCGGCGGTGAAGAATGACAGATCGGTGTAAACGCGCGCGGTCACCGGATGATAGTTGCCGGAGCCGACATGCACGTAAGTGGTCAGCGCCCCGCCCTCGCGGCGCACCACCGACGACAATTTGGCGTGGGTCTTGAGCTCGATGAAGCCGAACACGACTTGCGCGCCGGCACGTTCGAGGTCGCGCGCCCAGCGGATGTTGGCCTCTTCGTCGAAGCGCGCCTTGAGCTCGACCAGCGCGGTCACCGTCTTGCCGGCTTCCGCCGCCTCGACCAGCGCGCGCACGATCGGTGACTCCGCCGACGTGCGATAGAGCGTCTGCTTGATGGCGACGACATTTGGATCGCGCGCCGCCTGATGCAGGAACTGCACCACCACGTCGAAGCTCTCATAAGGATGGTGGACGATCAGGTCCTTCTGGCGGATGGCGGCGAAGCAGTCGCCGCCGTTCTCGCGAATGCGCTCGGGGAAGCGCGGATTGTAGGGAACGAATTCGAGATCGGGCCGGTCGAGCTTGGTGAGCTGCGAAAGGTCGTTGAGCGCCAGCACGCCGTCGACCATGAACAGTTCGTCGTCGGCGCAGGCGAGCTCGCGCTGCACGAATTTGCGCAGGTCCGACGGCATCGCCGCCTCGATCTCGAGCCGGATCACCGAGCCGCGGCGGCGACGCTTGAGTGCAGTCTCGAACAGCCGCACCAGGTCTTCGGCTTCTTCTTCGATTTCCACTTCGCTGTCGCGGATGATGCGGAAGGCGCCCTGCCCCTTCACCGAATAGCCCGGGAACAGGCGACCGATGAACAGCATCGTCGCCTGCTCGAGCGAGATCAGGCGAGCGAGGCCGGAATCGCCGCTCGGCAGCCGAATGAAGCGCTCGACCTTCTGCGGCATGCGGATAAGCGCATTCATCGCGCGCCCGTCGCGGCTGCGCGCCAATGCAAGCGCCACGGTGAAGCCGAGATTGGGAATGAACGGGAACGGATGCGCCGGATCGATGGCGAGCGGCGTGAGCAGGGGGAAGATGTTGGAGAGGAAATATTCCTCGAGCCAGGTCTTCTCCGATTTCTTCAGCTCGGTGCCGTCGAGGAGCACGATGCCGGCCTTGGCGAGATCAGGGCGCAGCTCCATCCAGCGCTTCTGCTGATCGCTGGCAAGCAGCGACACCGCTTCGCCGATGCGCGCGAGCTGCTCGGCCGGGGTAAGGCCGTCGGGGCTCTTGGTGGCGATGCCCTCGCGCAGCTGGCCCTTGAGGCCGGCGACGCGCACCATGAAGAATTCGTCGAGGTTGTTGGCGGAGATCGAGAGAAACCGCACCCGCTCGAGCAGCGGATGGCTCTCGTTGGCGGATTCCTCAAGCACACGGCGATTGAAGTGAAGCCAGGACAATTCACGGTTAATGAACCGTTCCGGGCCGAGCTCGAGCTCCTCGAGCGCTTCCGGGGTGCGCGCAAGAGCAGCCGCCTCCGGCAACGTCACCGGGGCGTTTTCTTCTTCTAAAGGAATGACTTGCGCGCGTTCTGCCATCTCGACCAGGGCCTCGAGCCGTCATCATGGCCGTCGAGATTGACGGCTCTGTGACAGTTCGCGCCCCAACTCCCCGTTGGTCAAGCGTGCTCGTCGCGCAAAAGTTCGGCAGCTAAGGCCCTGGTAACAGGACGTTTTTGCTGCAGCGCTTCATTGTCGAGCCGGGCCACCGTGGCCCGGGCCGCCGCGATCGAACGCTCGATCCGGGTCGCAATATAGCGCACCAGGGTTTCATCAACGTGAAGCTGGCGGTCGGCACAAAGCTTAACGATCACTGAGCGCAGCAGCTCATCGTCCGGCGGTGCCAGCGTCACCACCGGGATCGCCCGCAGCCGCGAGGCGAGATCGCGGATTTCGACCGGCCAGCCGGCCGGCGCCGCGCGCGACGTGATCAGCACGAAGGCGCGCTCCTCGCGCGCCAGGTTGAGAAGGTGAAATAGCGCGCGCTCGTCGAGGCCGTCGGGTGTGAGATCTTCCAGCACCAGCGCGCCGGTCGAGAGCGCGGTCGGCACATCCGCCGTGGCGAGCGATCGCGTGGAAAGGAAGCGCGCGCCGGCGAGCTCCGCCCAGATCGCCGCCAGATGGCTCTTGCCGGCGCCTTCGGGTCCGACCAGCAGCATCACACGATCGGGCCAATCGGGCCAGCGCTCGACGAGAGACAGCGCCGCGCTGTTCGAGACGCCTGCGAAGAAGTCCTCGCGCGCGAAACTCACGCCGTGGTCGAGAGCGAAGGCGAGTTGCCGCGGACTCATTCCCGGCATCACGACGATGAGGCTCCCGTGTAGAGCGGGCTCTCGAGATAACGGCGCAGCGCGAAGCGCGCGAGGACGCCGACCGTCGCGGCGAGCGGCACGGCGACAAGGAGGCCGACAAAGCCGAACAGATAGCCGAAGGCGAGCAGCGCGAAGATCACCCAGACCGGATGCAGCCCGACGCTTTCGCCGACGAGCTGCGGCGAGAGCACATTGCCCTCGATGAATTGCCCGACAAGGAAGATGCCAAGCACCACGACGATCCACGTCCATTCCGGCCAGAACTGCGCCACCGCGACCGCGGTGCCGAGAACCAGCCCGGTCATCGAGCCGACATAGGGAATGAAAGTGATGAAGCCGGAGACGAGGCCGATGAGCAGGCCGAAATTCAGCCCGGTGAGCGACAGCGCCACCGCATAGAACGAGCCGAGGATTAGGCACACCGCGGTTTGTCCGCGCACGAAGCCGGCGATCGCGGCGTCGATCTCTTTCGCCAGCGAACGCACCGTGTCGCGATGGTGCAGCGGAATCCAGCTGTCGACCGTGGCCAGCATCCGATGCCAGTCATAGACCAGGTAGAAGGCGACGACCGGTGTGACCACGATCAGCGAGAACAACGAAATGAGTGCACGCCCGCCCGACCACAGCGAGCGCAGGAAGGATGCAAGCCAACCGGCGCCTTGACTGACCAGCTCGGTCACCGACTTGTCGTCGGTGCTGAGGCCCTGCCCGATCAGCTTGTGCAGCCACGGCCAGCTCGGATCGCTGATCAGGCTCTGCAGCTTGCCAACATAGCTCGGCATGTTCTCGATGAACGAGGCGAGCTGCCCGCCGAGAATTGGCGCGACCAGCAGGATCAAGACGATGAACGCGCAGACCACGAGGGTGACGACGAGCAACGCCGCGACCAACCGATTGAGCCCGACGCGCTCCAGCCGGTCGACCGGCGGTCGCAGCAGATAAGCGAGCGCAAGCCCGGCAATGAAGGGGAGCAGGACGCCGGAGAGCAGCCACAAGATGGCGACGAGCGCGAGAAACGCCGCGACCCAAAACACCATCTGACGCTGAAGACCCATGAATTCGCCCGTCTACCCCAAGCCGATCGCCCGGGCCGCGCAGGCGCCGCGGCTCAATGGCCCGACGCCGCCGAGTTCATGTGGCGCGCCCATTCGGCGAGATAGAAGGCCACGGAAAGCAACGTCAAGCCGGCGACGACAATCATCAGCGCTATCCTCAGGCCCTCGGCCTCAAATTTCAGCCCGAGCGCGGCCAGGACCAGGCAGGCGTAGAGGATCTGCGCCACGGTATTGAGCTTGGAGACCAGCAGCGGCTTGATCTTGATCGGATTGTCCAACACCCAGGAGAGGATTACCGCGCCGAGGATCATGATGTCGCGGGAGACCACCAGGATCACCAGCCAGCGCGGGATCGCCTCGGTCAGGGCCAGCGAGACGTAGATCGAGACGATCAGCGCCTTGTCGGCGAGCGGATCGAGATAGGCGCCGAGCTCGGTGGTCATGCGGAAGCGCTTGGCCAGATAGCCATCGACCGCGTCGCTCACCCCTGCGGCAAGGAACAGGACGAAAGCGATCAGCATCTGTCCGGACGAGATGGCCCAGACCACGACCGGCACCAGTAGGATGCGACCCAGCGTAATGAGGTTAGGAATACTCAACGAACGGCGCCCCAGCTCGCCGACGCGACCGCCCCGGCGGCGCTCGACACTTCACACGCGACACTTTGATAGCAGAGTATATCGGGTATCGATCCCTTGCGTGCAATGCGAATGTAACTTACGACCGGCGCGAATGAGGGGCCACCATGGCAGATGAGAGGCGCGGCCTCACTTATGCGCAGGCCGGGGTCGACATCGACGCCGGGAACCGCATGGTGGAACTGATCAAGCCGCTGGTGCGCGCCACGGCGCGGCGTGGCGCCGACGCCGAGATCGGCGGCTTCGGCGGCCTGTTCGATCTCAAGCGCGCCGGATTTTCCGACCCCGTCCTGGTCGCCGCCACCGACGGCGTCGGCACCAAGGTCAAGATCGCCATCGAGACCGGCATCCACGACACAATCGGCATCGATCTTGTTGCGATGTCGGTCAACGATCTCGTGGTGCAAGGCGCCGAGCCGCTGTTCTTTCTCGACTACTTCGCCTGCGGCAAGCTCGATCCCGAGATGGGCGCCGCGGTCGTTGCCGGTGTCAGCGAAGGCTGCAAGCAGGCGGGCTGCGCGCTGATCGGCGGCGAGACAGCGGAAATGCCCGGCCTCTATCACGCGCAGGATTACGACCTCGCCGGCTTTGCCGTCGGCGCGGCCGAACGCGGCGAGATCCTGCCGCGCGGCGATGTTGCGGCGGGCGACGCGGTGATCGGCATCGCCTCCTCCGGCGTGCACTCGAACGGCTATTCGCTGGTGCGCAAGGTCGTTGAGCGCGGTGCGCTACCCTGGACCGCGCCCGCGCCATTCGCCTCGGGACAGAGTCTCGGCGCCGCAATCCTGGCGCCGACGCGCATCTACGTGAAATCCTGCCTCGCCGCGATCCGCGAGACCAAGGCGGTGAAGGCGCTGGCGCATATCACCGGCGGCGGCTTTCCTGACAACATCCCGCGGGTGCTGCCGAAGGGTCTCGGCGTCATGCTCGATCTGCCGCGCGTCCCGGTGCTGCCGGTATTTAAATGGCTCGCGAAAACCGGCGACATTGCCGAGCCGGAGGTGCTGCGCACCTTCAACTGCGGCATCGGCATGATCGCCGTCGTCGCCGCGAAGGACGCCGGCGCCGTCATCGCGACGCTCAAGCGCGAGGGCGAGCAGGCGTTGCAGATCGGCGAAGTGATCGTTGCGGCCGACAGCGCGCCGGTGAAATACAATGGACACCTCGACCTGCGGTGAGCGATGCCGAGAAAACGCGTCGCCATCCTGATCTCCGGCCGCGGCTCGAACATGAGCGCGCTGATCGAGGCGGCGAAAGAACAAAGCTTCCCGGCCGAGATCGTCGTCGTCATCGCCAACCGTCCTGACGCCGGCGGACTTGTCAGCGCGCGTGCAGCGGGCATCGCCACCGCGGTCGTCGATCACACCGCCTTCGCCAAGGACCGCGAAGGGTTCGAACGCGCACTGCAGGCGGCGATCGAGGCGCACGCCGCCGACATCGTCTGCCTCGCAGGATTCATGCGGCTGCTCACCCCGTCGTTCGTCAACCGCTGGCAGGGACGGCTGATCAACATTCATCCAGCGCTCCTCCCCGCGTTCAAGGGGCTCGACACGCATGAGCATGCGCTCAAAAGCGGCACGCGCATCCATGGCGCCAGCGTGCACTTCGTCGTTCCAGAAATGGATTCGGGTCCGATCATTGCGCAGGCGGCCGTGCCCGTGCTGGATGGCGATACGCCAGCGGCGCTGGCGGCGCGTGTGCTGGCCGTCGAGCACCGCATCTATCCGCTGGCGCTTCGGCTCCTCGCCGAGGGCCGCGTGCGCACTGTCGGCAACCGCTGCGTCATCGATGGCGCGCCAGGCGCCGACAACACGTTGTTGAACCCGCCGGAAAAAACGTGATCCGGTTTGAATTTCAAGGGCATTGCGGTTGTTATAGTCTTGCGTGGTTTCAGGGCCGCGGCGCCAGGGCGTCCGCGGGATAAAGGGAGAAACTCATGAGTACGATGACGGGCAGCGGGCCGAGGCTGCTATTTCCAGGGCTTGCCGGATTTTATGCCTGGGCCGGCGATGTCGGTACCTTGGTGCTGCGGGTCGCCGTCGGCGGCATTCTGTTCATGCACGGCTGGGGCAAGCTGCAGGTCGGCGTCAGCGCCGTCGCGGCGGGCGCCATGGCCAAGAACGGCCTCGAGCCGTCGTTGCTGTTCGCCTACGCGGCGGTCGTGCTGGAGACGGTCGGGGCGGCCTGCGTCGTGTTCGGCCTGTTCACCCGCTTCTTCGCCGCGGCACTCGCCATCGAAATGGCGATCGCCATGTGCTTCGTGCACTGGAAGAACGGCTTCGCGTCCGGCAAGGGCGGTTATGAATACGTGCTGCTGCTCGGGACCGTGTGTTTCGTCGTCGCGCTCCGCGGTGGCGGCGCCTACTCGATTGATCGGATGATCGGCAAAGAGCTCTGACCGGCTGCGGCATGGCGAGCGGCGGATGCCGCCGCTCGCTAGCTCGCCTTGCGGATCCACACTTTGCTGTCGTGAACCGCGGCGCCGCCATAAGGCGCGATCGGATCGGCACCCGTCAGCGTGTTGATGCCGCGGACATCCTCATAAGCGTCATTCGGCCAGATCGATTCCGCGATCAGCACGCCGCGGCGCACGCCCTCGAACAGCCGCGCGCGCAGGCGCACCTCGCCACGACGGCTGCCGAGCACGACCTTGTCGCCATCGCCGATCGCAAGCGTCGCCGCGTCGGCCGGATGGATCATCACCGTCGGCCGCCGTTCCTGCGCCAATGACGTCGGCGTTTCGTTGAAGGTCGAGTTGAGAAAATTGCGCGCCGGAGACGTCGCCAGGCGGAACGGATAAGTCGCATCCGTCGTCTCGATGACGCTCCAGTGATCCGGCAAACCCGGCATCTCGTCGACGGGGCCAGAGTGATACGGGCTGCGAAACGGCACGTTGGGCCAGTCCGGCTTGAAGCGGAATTTCTTGTCCGGCCAGGCGAAGCCGTCGATGTAGTGCGCGGTCTCGAAGCTTGGCTGACAGTCGATCCAGCGGTTGCGCTCAAGGTTGTCCAGCGTGCCCCAGCGAGATTTCTGTAGCGTCCAATCGATCATCTCGCGCGCGCTCATCGCGAAGCCCGGATGTTGGGCCCCGAGCCGCTGCGCCAGCGCGCAGATGACCTCGTGGTTCGACCGGCATTCACCCGGCGGCTCGACGAGCTTGGGGCCGAGCTGGATGTATTGATGGCCGCCGCCCTGATAGACGTCGTCGTGCTCGAGGAACATCGTCGCCGGCAGCACCAGATCGGCCATCTGCGCGGTCTCGGTCATGAACTGCTCGTGCACGCAGACGAACAGATCTTCGCGCGCGAAGCCGCGTTTCACCACCTCCTGGTCGGGCGCGACCGACACCGGATTGGTGTTCTGCACGATCAGCGCCGTGACCGGCGGACCGTTACGCAAGGCCTCCTTGTCGCCGCACAAGATCGCGCCGATCCGGGACTGGTCGAGCATGCGCACCTTCGGATCGCGCACGTCCAAGCCTTCGATCAGCGACTTGTCCCAGTGATAGATGTTCGCATTGTTGTGGAAAGCGCCACCGCCTTCGTGCAGCCAGGCCCCGGTCACCGCGGGGATGCAGCTCGCCGCATGCATGTTGGCGGCGCCATTGCGCGACCGCGAGAACCCGTAGCCGAGGCGGAAATAGGCGCGCTTTCTCTCGCCGACGAGACGGGCGAACTCCTCGATGGTCTCGACCGGGCAGCCGGTGATCGAGGCGGCCCAGGCCGGATCGCGCGAACGCAGATGTGCTTCGAGCGCGTGCGGCACGTCGGTGTAGCGCTGGAGATAGTCCCAATCCGCTCTGCCGTCGCGGAACAGGCAATGCATGACCGCGCAGGCGAGCGCGGCATCGGTGCCGGGCTTCACCAGGACCGGCAAATCCGCCTGCTGCATGGTCCCGTTCATGTAGACATCGACGGCGACGATCTTCGCGCCGCGCTCTTTGCGCGCCCGCGTCGCGTGGGTCATCACATTGACCTGCGTGTTCACCGGATTGGTGCCCCAGATCACCACGAGGTCGGATCTGGCCATCTCGCGCGGATCCGGGCCAGCGACGCGGCCCGTCCCGGCAGTGAAGCCGGTATAGGCAGGGTTGACACAAATCGTGGAATGGAAGCCGGAATATCTCTTGGCGTGACGCAGACGATTGATGCCGTCACGCATGATCAGACCCATGGTGCCGGCGTAGTAATACGGCCACACGGCTTCGCTGCCGTGGCGTTGCTCGGCGGCGATGAATTTCTCGGCCACGAGATCGAGCGCGTCGTCCCAGGAGATCGGCGCCCATGCGCCGGCGCCCTTTTCGCCATTGCGGCGCAGCGGGCGCGTCAACCGGTCAGGATGATGCAGGCGCTCGGCATAGCGCGCAACCTTGGCGCAGATCACACCGGCCGTATACGCGTTGTCCGGAGCGCCGTGGATACGGCCGATCGTGTGCTCGTCGATGAGCTCGACGTCGAGCGCGCAGGTGGAGGGGCAATCATGCGGGCACGCGGAAAAGCCGATCCGCTTGCCGTCGCGCACTCTCGCCAGCTGATTCATTCCACCTCGATGCGGCGTCAAGCCTTCTCAAGCGACACATGGTGCCGCCGGCGCCAAATATAACCGGCAATGACGACGAAGGCAGCCCCAATCAGCCGGGCTGCCGTATCGATCTGGCCGTGCGAGAAGCCGCTGAGCTGAGCGTCTATCAGCGGCTGTGCCGCCGGATCGTCCACCAGCGTGGCGCCGGCGACCCCGCCGAGAATGGCGGCACCGAGCCAGACGAGAATCGGGAAACGCTCGAGCAATGCCATGATCAGCGCGCTGCCGGCGATGACCAGCGGGATGCTCACGGCAAGTCCGATGGTCAGCAGCACATACTCGCCTTTCGCGATCGTCCCGACGGCGATCACATTGTCCAGGCTCATGATGATGTCGGCGACGACCACGATGCGGATCGCGCGCCAAAGATCGGCGACGGCCTCGGGCGTATCCTCCTGATCGTGCTGCGCCGGCTGCAGCAGCTTCACCGCGATGTAGAACAGCGCCACACCGCCGATCATCTGCAGGAACGGCTTCGTGGTCAGAACCGAGACCACCGCGGTGAAAGCGATCAATAGCACCGAGGCAAACCCGGCGCCGATGACCATTCCCCACAAGCGCTCCCGCGGCGGCAACCCGCGGCAGGCGAGCGCGATCAGCACGGCGTTGTCGCCGGAGAGGAGGATGTTGGTCAGAATGACCTGAAAGACATTGAACCAGAACGTCGGGTCACTGGCATATGCGACAATGGCGTTCATGCGGTCCAGCCCCTACTCGCCGCGATCGCGAAGCGGCGCCCCCCGCCCGCTCCGGGTTAGCCGACAATCTCATTGCCGGAGAAGAACTGCGCAATCTCCTTGGCGGCGGTGTCTGCCGCATCCGAGCCGTGCACCGAATTCTCGCCGACGGATTTCGCATGCAGCTTGCGGATCGTGCCATCCGCCGCCTTAGCCGGATCGGTGGCGCCCATGATCTCACGATATTTGGCGATCGCGTTCTCGCCCTCGAGCACCTGCACGACCACTGGGCCGGATGTCATGAACTGCACCAGCTCGCCGAAGAACGGCCGTTCGCGATGCACCGCATAGAACGTCTCGGCCTGCGCCCGGGTCATCTGGATGCGCCGCTGCGCAATGATGCGCAGGCCGGCTTTCTCGATCAAGGCGTTGATCGCGCCGGTCAGGTTGCGCGCGGTCGCGTCGGGTTTGAGGATCGAAAAGGTGCGCTCGATCGCCATCGGACAAGTCCTTCGAAAGCTTGCGGGAAAAACGGGAAGGTCGCGGGCTTATACCGGCCGGCTCTGCAGCGGGCAAGGCTCGCGGCATGGCGCCTTGCCGCTGACCGGTTGCGCAACCGCGCGCGCTTCGTCACAAAGCGCGCATGCTGGTCATCGATGACCTTTCCGTGCGCATGGCCGGACGGCTGCTGATCGAAAACGCCTCGGCGCAGGTGCCCGAGGGCGCGCGCGTCGGGCTGGTCGGAAGGAACGGCACCGGCAAAAGCACGCTGTTCAACGTGATCGCGGGCGAGCATCCCGCCGAGCACGGACGCGTGCAGATGCCGCCGCGCTGGCGGCTCGGCCGCCTTGCCCAGGAAGCGCCGAGCGGCCCTGAGCGGCTCATCGAGGTGGTTCTCAAGGCCGACAAGGAACGAACCGCGCTGCTTGCCGAGGCGGAGACCGCGACCGAGCCACATCGCATCGCCGAGATCCAGACACGGCTCGCTGACATCGGCGCCCATGCCGCGCCGGCGCGCGCGGCGGCCATCCTCGCCGGTCTCGGCTTCTCCGCGCCTGATCAGCAACGCGCCTGCTCCGAGTTCTCCGGCGGCTGGCGCATGCGCGTCGCGCTCGCCGCGACGCTGTTCGCGCAACCCGACCTGCTGCTCCTTGACGAGCCGACCAACTACCTCGACCTCGAAGGCACGTTGTGGCTGCAGGAGCACATCGCGCGCTATCCGCGCACCGCCATCATCATCAGCCACGATCGCGACCTGCTCGATCATGCGGTCGATTGGACGCTGTCACTGCAGGGCGGCAAGCTTGCGCTCTATCGCGGCGGTTACTCGGCCTTCGAGCGGGCGCGTAACGAACGCCAATTGCTCGACCAGAAGTTGATCAAAAAGCAGGAGGCCGAGCGCAAGCATCTGCAGGCCTTCGTCGACCGCTTTCGCGCCAAGGCCACCAAAGCGCGGCAGGCGCAATCGCGGTTGAAGCTCTTGGCGAAGCTCGAACCCATCGCAGCGCTCGTCAATGAAGAGGTGCGGCCGATCGTCATTCCGGCGCCGGAACGACTGCCATCGCCGCCGATCATCGCCCTCGACGACGTCGCCGTCGGCTACGAGCTGGAGTGTCCGGTGCTCAGCCGTCTGTCGCTACGTGTCGACAATGACGACCGCATCGCGCTCCTCGGCGCGAACGGCAACGGCAAGTCGACCCTGGTGAAGTTGCTCTCAGGCCGGCTCGCGGCGATGAGCGGTGGCGTTACGCGCGCCGACAAGCTTCGCATCGCCTATTTCGCGCAGCATCAGCTCGATGAGCTGCGTCCCGAACAGAGCGTCTACGACCACCTCCGCGCGCTGATGCCTGATGCGCCGGAAGCCAAGGTTCGCGCCCGTGCCGGCACCATCGGCTTCTCCGAGGCCGCGGCCGATACGCCGGTGAAAAGCCTTTCAGGTGGCGAGAAGGCACGTCTGCTGCTCGGCCTCGCCACGTTCGAGGCCCCGCATCTGATCATTCTCGACGAGCCGACCAATCACCTCGATATCGACAGTCGCGGCGCGCTGATCGAGGCGATCAACGATTACCCGGGCGCGGTCATCCTGGTGTCGCACGACCGCTTCCTACTGGAAGCGTGCGCCGACCGATTGTGGCTCGTCAGCGACGGGCGCGTAACGAGCTTCGATGGCGATCTCGATGATTATCGCCGGCTCGTGTTATCGGCGGACGCCGAAAAGGAGCAGACCCGCGAGCCCCGCGCGCAGCGCGAAAGCCGCGCCGATACGCGGCGCGCGGCGGCTGAGAAGCGCGCGGAGGCGGCGCCGCTGCGCCGTCGCGTCAGCGAAGCCGAAGCCGCCATGCAGCACCTGAGCGCGGAGATCGCCAGCATCGATGCGGCACTCGCCGATGGCGGCCTGTTTACGCGCGATCCGAGCAAGGCGGCGACGCTCGCCAAGCGGCGCTCCGATTGCGTCGAGGCGCTCGGCCGCGCCGAAGACGCCTGGCTCGACGCGAGCGCCGCTTACGACGCGGCGATCGCCTGACTTATTGCTGCTTGGGAAGGCTCGCCGTCTTCGGCTTGGCCGGCTTCTTCTTGCCCTTGGCCGGCTTTGGCGGCGGCTCCGGCTCTGGGCCGCGATCGATTTCCTTCAACCGTCCGGCGGCGAAGTGGTAGATGCCCGGCCGGTCACCCTGCAAATAGGTCAGCGTGGCCGCGCGCTCACCACCCTGCCCGGCGCCGATATCGACCTGCTGCGGACGGCCAAGGCGATTGACGACCTCGCACTCGGTCATCAGCAGCGCAACGCCGCCGCCCATCGGCGCGGCGGCGGCAGGCGCGGGCGCGCCCGCGAGATCGCCAGCGACGGTCCCTGCCCCGCTGTTGGGATCGGCAGGCGCCGCCGCATTCGTCGGGAGCGGACAACTGCCGTCGGGGCCGACAAAGTCTTCCGCCGTCGCGGCGCGCAGCGTGGTGCCCGTGGCCTTGTTCTGCGCCATGCCCGAGGGTCGTTCGAACAGATCGAACTTCTTCGAGAACCACTCGCTCGATGAGCCCGACGAAAACATTTCGCTGTTGCCGCAGCCGGCAAGCATCAGGGCGGCTGTCGCCACCATCAGCACGCGTCGCTTGGTCACGCTCAAGGCACGCAAGTGACAACTCCCCCTCGTCCTATCCTGTTGTATCCCAAGACGGAATTTGCGTCACGATGATGGCGGGCGGAATGGTTGATGCTGTCCCCGGAGGAGCCCGGAATCAACGCTGAGCAGGGTCGGCCGCAGGCTGATCGGCCATTGGCCTAGCCGCCTTTCTTGCCTGGAATTTCAGGCCTTTTTGATCCAGCGGCCCTGCGCGTCGGGCTGCCAATAGGTAGCCTCGAAACCCTTGGCCTTGGCATCTGCCCAATGCTGGCGCGCGGCAGCGACCGCATCATCGTCCTCGCCGTCAAACATCAGCACGATGCGCTGATAGCGCTCGGCATCCGCCGGGACGGGTGCACCCTCGATGAGAAACCGCACGCTCGCATCATTCGGATTGCCCTCGTTGATCGTGAGCAGAACCGGCTGCATCGCCGTCTCGCTCTCGCGCCAGGTGCCGTGCGGCAAAAAGCCGTCGTCACGATAGGTCCACAGATGCGCGTCGAGCGCCTCGATGCGCTCCTCCGAGGAGCCCTGCACCACCACGCGCCAGCCGCGCTCGAGCGATTTCTCGAGCAGCACCGGCAGCACGCCTTCGAGCTTCTGTCCCTGCAGGTGGTAGAACAGGATCTCTGTCATCGCGTCGGCTTCAACTCTCGTAGTAGTCAGCAACCAGCCGGTCGAGCAGACGCACGCCCCAGCCCGAGCCCCAGCTTTTGTTGATCTCGTTTTGCCGCGAGTCGAAACCGGTGCCGGCAATGTCGAGATGCGCCCACGGCGTCTTGTCGGCGACGAAGCGCTGCAGGAATTGCGCAGCGGTAACTGCGCCGCCCCAGCGTCCGCCGGTGTTCTTCACGTCGGCAAATTTGGAGTCGATCAGCTTGTCGTATTCGGGCGCCAGCGGCATACGCCAGACGAGCTCGCCGGTCGCCTTGCCCGCCTCGGTGAGCCGCTCGGAAAGCTTGTCGTCATTGGAGAACAAGCCGGCGTGCTCATGACCAAGCGCGACGATGATGGCGCCGGTCAATGTCGCCAGATCGACCATGAATTTCGGCTTGAATCGCTTCGCCGTGTACCAGAGCACGTCGGCGAGCACGAGGCGCCCTTCGGCGTCCGTGTTGATGATCTCGATAGTGGTACCGGACATCGCCGTGACGATGTCGCCGGGACGCTGCGCATTGCCGTCGGGCATGTTCTCGACGATGCCGATGGCGCCGACCGCATTGACCTTGGCCTTGCGCGCAGCGAGCGCCTGCATCAGCCCGACGACACAGGCGGCGCCGGCCATGTCGCCCTTCATGTCCTCCATGCCCGCCGCCGGCTTGATCGAAATGCCACCGGTGTCGAAGCACACGCCCTTGCCGATGAACGCCACCGGCGCTTCGCCCTTCTTGCCGCCATTCCAGCGCATGAGAACGACGCGACTCGCATGCGCCGAGCCCTGCCCGACGCCGAGCAGAGCGTGCATGCCGAGCTTCTTCATCGCTGGAACGTCGAGCACGTCGATGCCGACGCCGAGCTTCCTAAGCGTCGCGGCGCGCCGCGCAAATTCTTCCGGATAGAGGACATTCGCGGGCTCGTTGACGAGATCGCGCGCAAAGCTGACGCCGCCGGTGATCGCTTCGTTCCGCGTCCACGCCTTGCGCACCGCTGCGACGTCATCGACCGCGATGGTGATGTTGGCCTTGCCCGTGCGGTTGTCGTCGCTCTTCTTCGACTTGTAGCGATCGAAAGCATAAGCGCGCAGGCTCGCGCCGAGCGCGACGTCGGCGGCTTCGGATGCGCTCATGGCGCGGCTCGGCAACTCGGCGACGATCGTCGCCGCCGCGGCCGACGACGGCACTTTGCCGACGGCCTGGCCTCCCAGCGCCGGAAAGCCCTGCGGCTTGAGCTCCGAGGGTTTTCCGATCCCGATCACCACCAGCCGGGACACATCGAGCCCCTGCGGCATGATCAGCTCGAGGCTCGATCCGCTCTTGCCCGTGAAGCGCTCGGCCCGGGCGGCGCGGGTCACGAGGTCGCCCGCGGGCTGCAGCAGGCGTCGGGCGGCGGCGCCGAATTTGAGAGCGTCGTCGCAGAACAGAATGAGCACGCCCTTTGGCGCATGGCTAAACGGGGCAAATCCGAGCTTGAGGGCGTCGGCCATTCGATCGATCCTTTTTTCGAGGCTATTTTGGTGAGGAATTGCACGTTTCCGGGCGAAGCGCGACCCCGGCAGGCCCGTTTTCGCGGCTGGAGCATTCGGGAGCTTCAGGAGGGCGCTTGACCGCCATCCGGGCCCTCGAATCGAGGGGCGGGAACCTAGCTTTTCCGGCCTGTCCAGCCCCCTGTGGATTTAACTTTTTGTTGTGCACGTTCAAAGGGTTTGCCACTCCCGGGCCATTTTGTGGGAAGATTAAGGGATTCCTACGGGAAGGTTCGGTTAACCCTGGAGGGCGTGACGTCCCGGCTTGGGCAGCCGGACATTGGGGACAACCGATTTTTTGGGGGGACTGCAGCGCGGATGGGGTCCATCGGCCGGTACATCTTCCGCACCACGCTCGGTGCGTTCTTTGTCGTGCTCGTCAGCCTGACCGCGGTCATCTGGGTCACGCAGGCCTTGCGCGATATCGACCTGATGACCAACCAGGGCCAAACCGTCCTGGTGTTCATCGGCATCACCGGCCTGATCATTCCGCTGCTCGTGCTCGTCATCGCGCCGATCGCATTGCTGATCGCCGTCGTGCACGTGCTCAACAAGCTGTCGACGGATTCCGAAATCATCGTAATGAACGCCGCCGGCATGTCGCCGTGGCTGATTTTTCGCGCCTTCCTCTCGGTCGGCATCGTGGTGTCGATTATCGTGACGCTGATCGCCGCCTATTTCGCACCGGCAGGCTTGCGCAAGCTGCGCACCTGGCTGGTCGAGGTGCAGACCGATCTGGTCACCAACATCGTGCAACCCGGCCGGTTTACGCAGATCAGCGCGGGCTTGACCATCCACATTCGCGAACGCCCACCGAACGGTCAGCTGCTCGGGATTTTCATCGATGACGCGCGCAATCCGGCAGAACGGCTGACCATCCTCGCCGACGAAGGCGAGATCCTGAAGAATGACCACGGCACCTTCCTGGTGATGCAGCACGGCACGATTCAACGACATGAAAGCGGTCAGCGCGACCCCAACATCGTCGTGTTCGACCGCAACGCGTTCGACCTCTCGCAGTTCACCAGCACGAATACGACGATCAAATATTCGGTGCGCGAGCGATATCTCTGGCAGCTGCTGTTCCACGATCATAGCGACCTGATCTTTGACGAGCAGCCGGGCGAGGCCCGTGCCGAGCTGCATGATCGCCTGGTGGCGCCGCTTTATCCGATCGCTTTCGTGATCATCGCCTTCGCCTATCTGGCGCCGCCGCGCACCACGCGGCAGAGCCGCTCGATGTCGCTGCTCGGCGCGATCGGCGCTGTCAGCCTGCTGCGTCTCATCGGCTTCGCCAGCACCGTGTTCGGTGTGCATATGCCGATTGCGTTGTTCGTCCCCTATGTCGCGGTGGCTGCAACGGTCGCGCTCGGCCTTGCGGTCATCGGCAAAGGCATCGTTATCGAACCTCCGGCGGTGGTGACCAAGGCCTTCACCGCCATCATGGAAACCCTCACCCGCCGCTTCGCCCCGACCTGACCCATGCGCGTCGTCTTCGGCAAACTCTCGCGTTATTTCGGGCTGCGGTTTCTCGGCTCGGTGCTCGCCGTGTTCGCCGGCATTTTCGCGCTGGTGGCGCTCGTCGATTACATCGAGCTGATGCGGCGTGCGTCGGACGTTCCCAACGTTTCCGCGATCCTGGTCGCCAAGACGTCGCTGTACCGCGTGCCGCAAGTGACCGAGCGCATCATGGCGTTCTGCGTGCTCATCGGCACCATGTCCTGCTATCTCGGCCTCTCGCGGCGCCTCGAACTGGTGGTGGCGCGAGCGGCCGGCATTTCGGCCTGGCAATTCACCGCGCCTGCGGTGGTCGTCGCGCTGATCCTCGGCGTGTTGGCGACAGCGATTTACAATCCGATTTCCGCGATCCTCGAGGAGCATTCGAAGCGGCTCGAAGCGGAGATTTTCGGCTCGACGCCGACGAGCGGCGTGCTCGCGAACACCGGCAGCTTCTGGGTGCGTCAGCGCAGCAGCGATGGACAGGCCATCATCAATGCCACGACGAGCCGCGACCAGGGCGCCGAGCTCGGCGGCGTCACCGTTTTCACCTTTGCCAATAACGGGCAATTCCGGGAACGGATCGAGGCCCGCAGCGCCCGCCTGCTGACCGGATTCTGGCAGCTCGAGGATGTCCGCCTCTATGCCGTCGGCGCCCAGCCAGTCGACCGTAGCAATTATCGGCTCAGTACTAGTCTGACCCCCGAACAGGTCCGTGAAAGCTTTTCCACCCCTGAAACTGTGCCGTTCTGGCAACTCCCACTGTATATCGAGATTGCCGAGCACGCCGGACTGGTGGCCGCAGGTTACCGATTACAATATCAAAAGCTTCTGGCACGGCCATTTCTGCTGGCATCTATGGTTCTTCTGGCAGCCGCCGTCAGTCTACGGTTCTTCCGCTTCGGCGGGGTACAAAAGATGGTTTTAAGTGGCGTGGCAGCGGGGTTTCTGCTTTATGTTCTATCGAAAGTCACTGAGGACATGAGCAAAGCTGAGCTGTTGCATCCAATGGCAGCGGCTTGGTTGCCTGTGCTCGTCGGTGGCCTGACGGGACTGGTGGCGCTTTTGTACCAGGAGGACGGGTGATGGCCGCGTTGCCGATCGCGCGCCCGCCTGCGCGTCGACGCGTGAGCGTCGGCGCTCTTGTTGTCTTTGGGGTGGCCGTCGTCCTCGGCGGCTGCACGATCTTTGCTGCGCGCGTCGAGGCCCAGGAAATCCAGTTTCCAGAGGCGCCGCCGCGGCTCAAACCACCGCGCAAGGTCAACCCGCAAGGCGGGCAAGAGCAGATGCTCGTGAACGCGCGCGAGATCAATTACGACTACACGAATTCGCGCGTATCGGCGGTTGGCGACGTGCAGATTTACTACGGTGGCTCGACGCTCGAAGCCGATCGCGTCACCTACGACCAGAAGACCAAACGGCTGCGCGCGGAAGGCAATGTGCGGCTCACCGATCCGGACGGAAAGATCACCTACGGATCGGTGATGGACCTCTCCGATGACTATCGCGACGGGTTCGTCGACTCGCTGCGCGTCGAAACGCCGGAGCAGACGCGGCTCGCGGCAGTGAGCGCCAACCGCACCGCCGGGAATTTCACCGTGTTCCAGAGCGGCGTCTACACCGCCTGCGAGCCCTGCAAGGACGACCCGAAGAAACCGCCGCTGTGGCAGATCAAGGCCGCCCGGATCATCCACGATCAGGGCGAGAAGATGATCTATTTCGAGGATGCGAAGTTCGAGTTCTGGGGCAAGCCGATCGCCTACTTCCCGTATTTCTCGACGCCCGATCCGACGGTGAAGCGCAAGACCGGCTTCCTGTTTCCGTCGGTGAGCGTTGCATCGAAATACGGCAGCTCGATCGAGGTCCCGTACTACTGGGCGCTCTCACCCGATTACGATTTCACCTTCTCGCCAAGCTTCATGACGAAGCAGGGGCCGATGCTGCAGGGCGAATGGCGCCAGCGCCTGTTGAACGGCGCTTACGCGATCCGCGCTTCCGGCCTGCGCCAATGGGATCCCGGCTACTTCGTGCACAGCGACGGCACCCCCACGCCCGGCTATCGCGACTGGCGCGGCAGCGTCGAGTCGAACGGCATGTTCGCGCTCAACGATAAATGGGTGTGGGGCTGGGACGCGTTGATGCTGTCCGACAAGACGTACCTGCAGGACTACAGTCCGAGCCTGTCGAAATACCGGGCGACGACGGACATCTTCGGGCTCGGCGCCAGCGAAGGTGTCTCGCAGCTTTATCTGAGCGGCCGCGGCGACCGCAGCTATTTCGATGCGCGATCGATCTACTATCTGGGCTACTCGGAATCGGACAATCAGAGCCAGATTCCGGTGATCCATCCGGTGGTCGACTACACCTACACGTTTAAGAACCCGGTGGCCGGCGGCGAGCTTGGCTACAACGTGAACTTCACCAGTCTCAGCCGCAACAATGCCGATTTCGATCCGATCACCACGAACGCGCTCAACAGCGGCTCATGCTTGAGCAACGACCCGGCGGTGAAGACCCCGGCGAACTGTCTGCTGCGCGGAATTCCCGGCAGCTATTCCCGGTTCTCCGCGGAGACACACTGGAAGCGCAGCTTCACCGATCCGCTCGGACAGGTGTTCACGCCGTTCGCCATGGTGCGCGCGGATGTCGGCTCGATCCAGATCACCGACCAGCCAGGCGTCTCCAACTACCTGCCGACGGGCGACAACACGCTGATGCGCACAATGCCGACGGCCGGTCTGGAATATCGCTATCCGTTCGTCAGCGCCGAGCGCTGGGGCACGCAGACGTTCGAGCCGATCGCCCAGGTTATCGTGCGGCCGAACGAGACCCAGATCGGCTCCTGGCCCAACGAAGACGCGCAAAGCCTGATTTTCGACGACAGCAACCTGTTCCGCGTCGACAAATACTCCGGCTGGGACCGCGTCGAGGGCGGCGGTCGCACCAATTACGGGATGACCTACACCGCGCAGTTCAACCAGGGCGGCTTCTTCAATGCCCTGTTCGGCGAGTCCTACCAGCTGTTCGGGCAGAACTCGTTCGCGCAAGGCGGCACCACCAATACCGGCATCGACAGCGGGCTCGACACGCGGCGCTCCGATTATGTGGCGCGCGCCTCCTATCAGCCCGACCGCATCTTCACCTACACGACCCGCTTCCGCTTCGATCGCGACAACTGGACGGTGCGCCGCTTCGAGGCCGAGGCCCGCGCCAATGTCGGACGCTGGAGCGGGTCACTGATGTACGGCGACTATGACGCGCAGCCCGATCTCGGGTTCCTGTATCGGCGCCAGGGCATCCTCGGCACCGGCCAGATCAAGATCGATACCAATTGGGTCGTGCTCGGCGGCGCGCGCTACGACATCGAGGCCGGGAAATTCGACCAGACCCGCATCGGCTTCGGCTATGTCGACGATTGCCTTATCTTCGCCCTGAACTACATCACCAGTTATACCTACAGCGGAAACCCGGTCGCCGATCACCGCGTCATGCTGCAGATGAGCCTGCGCACGATCGGCGGAACCTCGATCAGCCAGCCCGTGGGCACGCCTGCGAGCTCGCAGTAATCGAGATGCGATTTCGAGCGTTCGCCGTGCATGATGGACGGATGATGATGGATCAAGGCTCCTTGGCGGCCGCCTGCCGCCGGATGTTTGTGGCCCTCCTTCTCGCGGGATCGATGCTGGCCTTCGCGCCGCCAGCCGCGCAAGCGCAGGTCGTCGCCATCGTCAACGGCTCGCCCATTACCAATCTCGATATCGAGCAGCGCAGCAAGCTCAAGGCGCTCAGCACCCACAAGCCGCCGCCGCGGCAAGAGGTGCTGCAGGAGCTGATCGATGAAAAGATCAAGGTGTCGGTGGCGAAGTCCTACACGCTCGAGGCCACCGATGCCGACGTCAACAATTCGTTCAACGACATGGCGCGCCGCGGCCATATGACGCCCGAGCAGATGACGGCCCAGCTCGCCGCGCAAGGCATCGGCGCAGCGACGCTGAAGGCGCGCATTCGCGCCGAGCTGGTCTGGAACCAGCTCGTGCGCGGCCGCTACGCAGCCTCCCTACAAGTCGGCGAGCGCGACGTTGCGGCGGCGCTGACGCCCGAGCAGAAGCAGGTCGGCTATGTCTACACCTTGCGGCCGATCGTGTTCGTCATCCCGCGCGGCTCGGCCGAAGGCGTCATCGAATCGACGCGCAAGGAGGCGGAAGCGCTGCGCGGCCGCTTCGACAGCTGTCAGGAAGGCGTCACCCTCGCTCGGCAATTGCGCAACGTCGCCGTGCGCGATCCGATCACCAAAACCTCGGTCGATTTGTCGCAGGAACAGCGCCAGCTCCTGGAAAGCATGGCGATCGGGCACCTGACGACGCCGGAAGTGACGCAGCAGGGCCTGCAGATGTTCGCGCTCTGCGGCAAACGCGAAAGCGCTGACGACAATCCGGCGAAGCGCCAGGTACGCGAGGAGCTTTTCGCCAAGCGTTACGAAGCGCAGGCCAAGAAATTCCTCGATGATGAGCGCAAGCGCGCCATGATCGAGTACCGGTGAGGATGCGCGACCTCACCCCGCCCCCGCTGGCGCTCACTCTCGGCGAGCCAGCCGGCATCGGTCCCGACATCACACTTACCGCCTGGCGTGAGCGCGCGGCGCAGCAGCTGCCGCCGTTCTACCTCATCGGCGATCCGGATTTCCTGGCGCGCCGGGCCGAGCGGCTGCGGCTCAAGGTTCCGGTGCAGGCCGTCACGCCCGACCGCGCCGCGGCGGTCTTCGCCGATGCGCTTCCCGTGGTGCCGCTCGGATGCACGGTCACGGCGACCCCTGGAGCGCCTGATGCGTCGAGCGCGCCTGCTGCGATTGCCTCGATCGAAAGCGCGGTGGCTCACGTCCGCAACGGGCGCGCCGCCGCGGTCGTGACCAATCCGATCGCCAAGAACGTGCTCTATCGCTCTGGCTTCGCTGAGCCCGGCCATACCGAATACCTAGCCAAGCTCGCCCAGGAGGCGACCGGCACGCCCTATCATCCGGTGATGATGCTGTGGTCACCCGAGCTTGCTGTCGTTCCGGTGACCATCCATCTGCCGCTCAAGGACGTGCCGGCACGGCTCACGCGCGAGCTCATCGTCGAGACCGGCCGCATCGTCGATCGCGACCTCAGGGAGCGCTTCGACATCGCGCGGCCGCGGCTGGCGATCGCCGGGCTCAATCCGCACGCCGGCGAGGAAGGCGCGCTCGGCGAGGAGGATGCGGCGGTCGTCGCTCCCGCCATCGCCGCGCTGGTGCGCGAGGGCATCGATGCGCGCGGTCCGGTCCCCGCCGACACCATGTTCCATCGCGCGGCGCGCGAGCGCTACGACGTCGCCCTCTGCATGTATCATGACCAGGCACTGATCCCGATCAAGACGCTGGCCTTTGCGCATGCGGTAAACGTCACCTTGGGACTGCCCTTCGTGCGCACCTCGCCGGATCACGGCACCGCATTCGACATCGCCGGCAGCGGCCGCGCCGATCCGGCGAGCCTCGTCTCCGCGCTTAAGCTCGCCGCGCGTTTGACCGCGAAGACACCCGCGCTGACATGAACCAGATCGACGATCTCCCCGCGCTGCGCGAGGTGATCCGGCGGCACGGTCTCGCAGCGAAGAAATCGCTCGGCCAGAACTTCCTGCTCGATCTCAACCTCACCAGCCGCATCGCTCGCGCGGCCGGCGATCTGACGCACACCACGGTGGTCGAGATCGGCCCTGGGCCGGGCGGGCTCACCCGCGCACTTCTCGCGCACGGTGCCCGCCGCGTCATCGCTATCGAGCGCGACGAGCGCGCGCTGGCCGCGCTCGCAGAGATCAGCGCGCGCTATCCAGGGCGCCTGCAGGTGGTCGCCGGCGACGCCCTAGAAACCGATCTACGGCCGCTGCTCGACGGCGGCCCGGCACGCATCGTCGCCAATCTTCCCTACAACATCGCCACGCCGCTCTTGATCTCCTGGCTCACGGTCGAGCCGTGGCCCCCCTGGTACGACGCGCTGGTGCTGATGTTTCAGCGCGAAGTGGCTGAGCGCATCGTTGCCGCCCCGGACAGCAAAACTTATGGCCGGCTCTCGGTGCTCGCTGGCTGGCGCAGCGAGGCTAAGATCCTGTTCGACGTGTCGCCGGCAGCCTTCGTGCCCCCGCCCAAGGTGACGTCCTCTGTGGTGCGCCTCGTGCCGCGAGCAACGCCGGCGCCCTGCGATCGAGCAGCGTTGGAAAAGGTCACGGAAGCCGCCTTCGGGCAGCGCCGCAAGATGCTGAGGCAGAGCTTGAAATCGCTCGGCGTCGACACAGGGGCGCTACTCGCGACCGCCGAGATCGAGCCGACGGCGCGCGCCGAAAACATTCCGATCGCCGGTTTTGCGGCGCTGGCGCGCACTCTGCTCAAGCTCAAGGCGTGATGCGCTTGAGCTCGGCGAGCAGCTCTTCGACATAGGCTTCGAGCGCGGGCATCTGCACGCGCTTGAGCCGCTCGGCGGTGAGAATCGAGCGCAGGCGTGCGAAGCTCTTGTCGAGATCGCGATTGACCAGGATGTAGTCGTACTCCCGCCAATGCGGGATCTCCTCAGCAGCATTGCGCAGGCGCCGTACGATAACTTCTTCGCTGTCCTCGGCGCGCCGCTCGAGCCGCGCCTTGAGCTCGGCCGCCGTCGGCGGCAGGACAAACACCGAAACCACGTCGGCGCGCATTGTGGCGTAGAGCTGTTGCGTGCCCTGCCAATCGATGTCGAACAGCACATCCTGGCCCGACGCCAGCGCCTTCTCCACCGGCTCGCGCGGCGTGCCGTAGCAGTTGCCGTGCACCTCGGCCCATTCGAGCAACTGATTGGCGTCGCGCATCACCTCGAACTGCCGCTTGGTAATGAAGTGATAGTGCACACCCTCAATCTCGCTCGGGCGCCGCGCCCGTGTCGTCACCGAGATCGACAGGGAGACGTTTTCTTCCCGCTCAAGCAGATTGCGGGTGAGCGTCGTCTTGCCCGCGCCCGAAGGCGACGACACCACCAGCATGATCCCGCGGCGGGAGATTTCGGGTGTGGCGGTCATTCCAGGTTCTGTACCTGCTCGCGAAACTGCTCGACCACGGTCTTGAGCTCGAGACCGATATTGGTCAGCTCCACGTCGTTGGACTTGGCGCACAACGTATTCGATTCGCGATTGAGCTCCTGCGCCAGAAAATCGAGACGGCGGCCGACCGCGCCGCCGTCGGCGACCAGCTTTTGCGCCTGCGCCACATGGGAAACGAGCCGATCGAGCTCCTCGCGGATGTCGGCCTTGGCCGCGATCAGGATCGCTTCCTGGTGCAGGCGGTCGGGGTCGAAGCGCTCGGACGCGGCGAGCAGCGCCGCCAGCTGCTCTGCAAGGCGCGCGCGCACAGCCTCTGGCTTGCGTCCGGGCGCCGCTTCCGCCTGGGCCGCAAGCGCGCCGATCTCGGTGAGCCGCGTCGACAGCACACGCGCGAGCGTCTCGCCTTCGGCGCGCCGCATCTGCGCGAGCGCGACGAGCGCGGCGTCGAAGCCGGCGATGATCGCCGTCTCCGCCGCGCGGCGATCGTCCTCGCGCTCGTCCGCCTCGGTCACCTCGATGACGCCTTTGAGCGCGAGAATGCCGTCGAGCGTCGCCGGCGCCGCCTCGACCTTGCCCTTGAGGGCGCCGAGCGTCGTCAGCACGGCGGACAGCACCGGCTCATTGATGCGTACCGCCGGCGCGCTGCCGGTGCGCTCGACGGTGAGATTGGCGTAGACGGTGCCGCGCGCCAGGACTTCGGCGCCGCGCTTGCGCACCGGGACCTCGATCGCGTCCCAGCCCGGCGGTAGACGCAAGCGCAGATCGAGCCCCTTGGCATTGACCGATTTGAGCTCCCAGCCCCAGGCATAGGCGCCGCTGACGCCGTGCCCGCGGGCGAAGCCGGTCATGCTCGACAACGCCATCGGCTGATCTCTTTGGCTTGGGTTGGGACGAAGGTGGCAGGACCTTAGCGCATGTCGCGCAGGCGCGCGAACGGCTACGCTAGCGTCGTAGGTTCGGCTTGGCCGGATCCGCGGCGGGCGCGGCGTCGGCCGCATTGCCGCGCTCGATCACGCGTAGCCGCGCCACATTCTTCTGGTGCTGCTCATACGTGTCGGCGAACACATGGCCGCCGGCGCCGTCGGCGACGAAATAGAGCTCCTTGGTGCGTGCCGGATTGGCTGCAGCCTCCAGCGAGGCACGGCCAGGATTCCCGATCGGGCCCGGCGGCAGGCCGTCGATCACATAGGTGTTGTACGGCGTCCCCTGCTCGATCTCGCTCTTGGTGATCGGCCGCCCGAGCGATCCTTTACCCCCGACCAGGCCATAAATGATCGTCGGATCGGACTGCAGCCGCATCTTGTTCTTGAGCCGGTTGACGAAGACGGCGGCGACCCGCGTGCGTTCGTCGGGACGCCCCGTCTCCTTCTCGACGATCGAGGCGAGCGTCACCAACTGCTCCGGCGTCTTCAGCGGAAGATCCGGCATGCGATGCTCCCAGATCTCCTGCAGCAGGCGCTTCTGGCTCTGCTGCATGCGCTGCACGATCTGCTCGCGGGTCATGCCGCGGGTGAATTTGTAAGTATCGGGCAGCAGCGTTCCTTCGCGCGGGATCTCGCGCAGATTCCCGGTGAGTGCGTCATTTTCCAGAAGCCTCGCCACGATTTGCTCCGAGGTCAGGCCCTCGGCGATCGTGAGCTGGTGCTGCACCACGCGACCTTCGACGATGGTGTCGACCACGTCGCGCAGACTGGCATGTCGCGTAAACTGATACTCGCCGTGCTTGAGGCCCGCCCGCGCCTTCATCACGATGACCCCGCCGACGAACACCCATGGCTGATCGATCACACCCTCCTGCTGCAGCAGATCGGCGATCTGCCGGATGCCGAGATCGCGCGGAATGTTGACCACCTTGTCTTCAGCAAGCGGCCCAGGCGCCTCGAAGCGCTGCTTGCCGAGGACAATGGCGCCGCCGCCGACCACGGCGATGAGCACGAGGAACGTGAAGATCGCATTGCCGATGACCACCAGCGGATGCCGTGCCCGCTTGGAGCGGCGCGCCGGCGGCGGCACGCGCTCGGGCTCGAGCGCGGTGCGCGGGCTACGCGGCGTAATGCGGTTCTGCTCCATGCTCGACGCACCCAATGAACTCGGCCGTCCGGACATCGGAGAATATGGATCAGACGCCGCCGGACCGGAACGACCTTGCGGCAAGGGTCGCGAGGATAATGGCGGAATAACGGGCGGCGTTGCCGGCGGATAGGACGAAGCCGCAGAGCTGCCATTGGTTCCCACGCGCGGCGGCGGTGTGCGCATGGATGCGGTTGGCGGCACGCTGAAGCTTGCGGCGCCGGAGGCCGGTCGTGCGGCCGCGCCGCCCGCGGTCACGGGAGTTGGCTGCGGATGTTTCTGTCCGCCCGGCGGTGGATTGGCGTTCACCGCCACATCCCGATTCTCAAGCCGCGCATGATCGCATCGGGTCCCTAGCGCCCCCAAAACGCAAAGACACCTTATTTGCCGCGCATTCCCCCGTCGGCAGCGGGCCGAGAGACTCAAAAGCGGCCTCAGCAGGCCAAGCTAAGGGCAAATATGGCAGAAAGCCGGAGCCCCGATCCACGCGCGAAGCCGGTTAATCCACAAGCCTGCGGAAGATCAGCGAAGCGTTCGTCCCCCCAAATCCGAACGAATTCGACAGCGCGATGTCGACGTCGCGCTTGCGCGCCTGATGTGGCACCAGGTCGATCGGCGTCTCCACCGACGGATTGTCGAGATTGATCGTCGGTGGCACCACGCCGTCGCGAATGGCGAGAATGGAGAAGATCGCCTCCACCGCGCCCGCGGCGCCGAGTAGATGCCCGACGCAGGACTTGGTCGAGGACATCGCCATGCGCCCGGCGGAGTTACCGACCAGCTTCTCCACGGCGCCGAGCTCGATCTCGTCTCCGAGCGGCGTCGAGGTGCCGTGCGCGTTGATGTAGTCGAGATCGCCCGCGGTCAATCCCGCGCGCTTGAGCGCGGCACTCATGCAGCGATAGGCGCCATCGCCATCCGGCGTCGGCGCGGTGATGTGATAGGCGTCTCCCGACATCCCGTAGCCGACGAGCTCGGCATAAATCTTGGCGCCGCGCGCCTTGGCATGATCGAGCGACTCGAGCACGACGACGCCGGCGCCCTCGCCCATGACGAAGCCGTCACGATCCTTGTCGTAAGGCCGCGATGCCTTCGTCGGATCATCGTTGAAGGCGGTCGACAAGGCGCGCAACGCGGAAAAGCCCGCGAGCGACATACGATTGACCGGGGATTCCGCGCCACCCGCGACCATCACGTCGGCGTCGCCCAGAGCGATCAGCCGTCCGGCATCGCCGATCGCATGCGCACCGGTCGAGCAGGCGGTGACCACCGAGGAGTTCGGCCCCTTGAGGCCGAAGGCGATCGAGACATAGCCCGCGGCCATGTTGATGATGCGGCCGGGAATGAAGAACGGAGAAACCCGGCGCGGGCCTTTCTCGTGCAGCGTCACCGCAGTGTCGGCGATGCCTTCGATGCCGCCGATGCCCGAGCCGATCAGCACGCCGGTGCGGGTCTGATCGTCATAGCTCTGCGGATTCCAGCCGGCATCATTGAGGGCCTGACGCGCCGCGCACATGCCGAAAACGACGAACTCGTCGACCTTGCGCTGCTCCTTCGGCTCCATCCATTGGTCGGCATTGTACGTGCCGTTGCTGCCGTCGCCACGCGGGATGACGAAGGCGATCTTGCAGGCGAGATCGGAGACGTCGAAACGCTCGACGCGGCGCGCCCCACTTTCACCCTTGACCAGGCGCTGCCAGGTCGGCTCGACGCCGCAGCCGAGCGGCGTCACCATCCCCATTCCGGTGACGACGACGCGTCGCATGTTGGAGCCTTGCGTCAACAACGGCCACGTGCATCCCGACGCCGTGCGGCACCGGGTGTCCCTGCATTCACGACTAAGATGTTAATGAGCCGCCCCGGCCGCAATCAGCTTTTTGCGTTCTTCTCGAGGAACTTCACGGCATCGCCGACCGTGAGAATGGTCTCAGCGGCGTCGTCGGGAATCTCGCAGCCGAATTCCTCTTCGAAAGCCATCACGAGTTCGACGGTGTCGAGGCTGTCAGCGCCAAGGTCGTCGATGAAGCTTGCATTCTCGGTGACCTTGTCGGGCTCGACGCCCAGGTGCTCCACCACGATCTTCTTCACTCGCTCGCCAATGTCACTCATCGTTCCAACCTCGCGCTTTTCGGATTGGGCTCGACGGAAAAGCGAGCCGCGGTTCGGTTACCATACTTCAAATACGATGACTAGCACGGGTCAGCCTAGCTGCCAAAGCCCGTGGAAGCCACTTTTCCCATTCAGATCATGGCCATCCCGCCGTTGATATGCAGCGTTTGGCCGGTGACGTAGCTCGCCTCGTCGGAGGCGAGATAGACGGCCGCCGCAGCGATATCCTCGCCGCTGCCCAACCGCCCCGCGGGCACCCGGCCGAGAATCGACTCGCGTTGCTTTTCATTGAGCTTGTCAGTCATCGCAGTGGCGATAAACCCCGGCGCGATGCAGTTCGCGGTAACCCCCCGCTTGGCATATTCCTGCGCGACGGATTTGAACATGCCGATCATGCCGGCTTTAGCGGCGGTATAGTTGCCCTGCCCGGCATTGCCGGTGACGCCCACCACCGAGGTGATGCCGATGAGCCGTCCGAACCGGCGGCGCATCATCGTTTTGGTCGCGGCACGCACCAGGCGGAAGGTCGAGGTCAGGTTGACCGCGATGACGTTGTCCCAATCCTCGTCGCGCAGCTGCACGAAGAGGTTATCCTTGTTGATCGCCGCGTTGGCGACCAGGATGTCGAGCTTCTGCATCTGCTCTTCGGCAGTAGGCACGAGCTTCTCGACGTCGTCCTTGTCCGCGAGATTACAAGGCAGCACATGCACGCGGCCGCCGAGCTCGCCAGCGAGCTGATCGAGCACCTCGCGCCGCGTCCCCGAGATCGCGACGGTGGCCCCCTGACGGTGCAAGGCGCGGGCAATGGCTCCGCCGATGCCGCCCGTCGCGCCGGTGACCAGAGCCGTTTTTCCGTTGAGATCGAACATGATCGCCCCCTCTCGTCCTAACCGCGTGCGGCCTTGAAGGCCGCGACGTCGTCGGGCGTTCCGATGGCGGTGCCGGTCGCCCCGTCGGCAATGCGCTTGACGAGACCGCTGAGCACCTTGCCAGCGCCGATTTCATAAAAGGTTTTGGCCCCGGCGCCAGCCATGAAGACGACCGACTCGCGCCAGCGCACGGTCCCGGTGACCTGCTCGATCAGGCGGCGCACGATCTCGGCGGGATCGCTGATCGGCTTCGCCAGCACATTGGCAACGACCGGCACGACCGGCGCCTTGATCGCGACCTTGCTCAAGGCCTCGGCCATGACGTCGGCGGCCGGCTGCATCAGCGCGCAATGGAAGGGCGCGGACACCGGCAGCAGCATCGCGCGCTTGGCGCCCTTGCTTTTGGCGATCTCGACGGCGCGCTCGACCGCGGCTTTCGTCCCGGAGACGACCACCTGGCCGCCGCCATTATCATTCGCCGCCTGGCACACCTCGCCTTGCGCCGCTTCCTGCGCGGCCGCTGCCGCCTGCTCGAATTCCAGACCGAGCAGCGCGGCCATCGCGCCGGTACCGACGGGCACGGCCTTCTGCATCGCGCGGCCACGCGTGCGCACCAGCCGCGCGGTGTCGGCAATGCTCAACGCACCGGCCGCAGCCAGCGCCGAATATTCGCCGAGGGAATGGCCGGCGACGAATTGCGCGTCGCGCTTGAGATCGAGCCCGGCTTCCGCTTCGAGCACACGCAACACCGCGAGCGACACTGCCATCAGTGCCGGCTGCGTGTTCTCCGTCAGCGTGAGGGTTTCGGCGGGACCTTCCCAGATGATGGTCGAGAGCTTGTCGCCGAGCGCGGCATCGACTTCTTCGAACACGCGGCGGGCCGGCGCGAACGCATCTGCCAGCGCTTTGCCCATTCCGACGGTCTGGCTGCCCTGGCCCGGAAATACGAAGGCGAGCGACATTCCCTGCCCTTTTTCCTCAAAATTTGGGCCGAAAGACACTGCGTCGGCGGGCATGTCAATACGTGCCGCCCTCGTTCATCGCGGCGCAGCACTCGTTAACTATAAGGGCCGCCGGAAGTCGACGTTCGCTGCGAAGCGACTGTGATTTCTCGCGAACTCCGGGATCGGTCAAAGACCGGTAACGAACCGAAAAGACTCTTGGGTTTACCGTCCCGCCCTAGCAAAGGTCTGGCCTATGAGCGGTGTTGTCTCCGAGGACGATCTGGCGCGGGCGCGCCAGGACCCGGCCTTTCGCCACAAGCTGATGGCCGACAACCTCGACCGCCTGCTCGATGCGCTCGAGCGCATGCGCAAGTCAAACCCCAATCCGAACCCGGAAAGCGCCCGGCAGATCCGCGAGGGCGTGGCGCTCGCCGTCAAGCTCGCGGATCGCCTGCAAAACGGCGGAAATCCGCCCCCGCGCGCAGCCTAGCCACCTTCCGGAAATCCGGCTGATTTGCTTGCCTTTTGCCCGTGAGCGGCTATAACGCGCGCGCTCCGTTGATCCTGGCTGGAAGCTGAACGGACGGCCTCAAACCCCAATTTGGGCTTGCGGTAGGGCCAATTGGCCCGGCGTCCCGTGTTTCCGCCTTCAGAGCATTCGAGCCTTTCCCGAAGGGCTCGAGGGGCTTCGCGCCGGGATCAGGGACACATGGAAACCAGGAAAGGCACGTAATCCATGCCTCTATACGAGCACGTTTACTTGGCGCGCCAGGACTTGAGCGCGCAGCAGGTCGAGGAATTGACCGCGCAGCTGACCGGGGTCGTCCAGCAGCTCGGCGGCAAGGTCGCCAAAAGCGAATACTGGGGGGTCAAGACCCTCACCTACCGCATCCGCAAGAACCGCAAAGCGCACATGACGCTGCTCAACCTCGACGCGCCGCCGGCGGCGCTCGCCGAGATCGAGCGCCAGGAGCGCCTGAGCGAAGATGTGCTGCGCTATCTCACCGTGCGTGTCGAAGAGCTCGAGGAAGGTCCCTCGGCGATGATGCGCAAAGCCGATCGTGATCGCGAGCGTGACGACCGCGGCGGCGGCCGTTTCGACCGTGGTGATCGCTTCGATCGTGGCGACCGCGGCGATCGCGACCGCGGTCCGCGGCGTTCTCGCGACGACGATGCCGGCGCTGAAGGGACGGAGAACTGATCATGGCCATGTCACCGCAATCCGGCGGCGGTCGCCGCCCGTTCTTCCGCCGCCGCAAGACCTGCCCGTTCTCCGGCGCCAACGCGCCGAAGATCGACTACAAGGACGTGAAGCTCTTGCAGCGTTACGTCTCGGAACGTGGGAAGATCGTGCCGAGCCGCATCACCGCGGTCTCAGCGAAGAAGCAGCGCGAGCTCGCACAGGCGATCAAGCGCGCCCGGTTCCTCGGACTGCTGCCTTACGTGATCCGTTAGGGATCGACGAAAAACGAGGCCGCCGCGGATAACCTCGGCGGCCGATGGTTGGGGCGGACATGTGATCCGCCTCTAACCGCTCGAGAAGATCGAAGCGGGACAGCTCGTGATGATGCAGATCGGCTTGATATCGCTCGGCTCCGGCGCGGCAGCAGCTTTGCTGTTCGCGACCATTGCTTCGGGCTCCGTTCTCTCAATCATCCTGTGCTCGCTGGCGCCGATGCCGATCATCATCGCCGCGCTCGGCTGGACGCATTGGGCGGGGCTGATCGCGGCGGTCGGCGCGGCGTGCGCCCTCGGGCTCATTTTCGGCGGCGATTTCCTGCTCACCTTTCTCCTCGGCATCGGGCTGCCGGCCTGGTGGCTCGGCTATCTGGCGATGCTGGCACGCCCGGTGCAGAGCGACGCCGCGGGCCTGGTCGAATGGTATCCCGCGGGCCGGCTGGTGATGTGGGCGGCGCTGCTCAGCGCGCTGAGCGTGATCATCGCCATTCCGAACTTCGGGCTCGACGGCGACAGCTTCCGCAACGGGCTGCGCAATCTTTTCGAAAGCGCCATTCGCGCACGCATGGAGATCCCCGCCAACGCGCCGCTGACCATCCCGGGAATTTCCGATGCCGGCAAATTCCTCGATGTGCTGGTCGCGCTCACCCCCGGCGTTGCCGCGGTGCTCGGCACCATGACCAATCTCATCAATCTCTGGCTGGCGGGACGCGTGGTGAAGCTCTCCGGCCTGCTGCGCCGCCCGTGGCCCGACCTCTCGGCCATGGAGCTTCCCAAGTTTTCCGGCGCGCTGTTGCTCGCGGCTTTCGCGGCTTCTTTCACCGAGGGCCTTGCCGGCGTCATCGGCAATGCGGCTTCGGCGAGCCTGCTGATGGCCTTTGCCGTACTCGGCCTTGCGGTGCTGCACACCATCACCCGCGGCATGGACGCGCGGCCTTTCGTTCTCGTCGGCGCCTATGTCGCGGTCTGCGTCTTCGGCTGGCCGGTGCTGGCGCTGTCGCTGCTGGGCCTCGCCGAGAGTGTCTTTTACATCCGCAAACGCCTCGCGCACCGGCGTGGTCCGCCGGCGCCGACATGACGAGTTTCCAACGACGCAAACGAACGATGGAGAGTGGACAATGGAAGTGATCCTTTTGGAACGCGTGGGCAAGCTCGGGCAAATGGGCGACGTGGTCCGTGTCAAAGACGGCTTTGCTCGTAATTTCCTGCTGCCGCGCGGCAAGGCGCTGCGCGCCACGACGGAAAACAAGACTCGCTTCGAGGGCATGAAGGCCGAGCTGCAGGCGCGCAGCAACGAGCTCAAAGGCGCCGCCGACAAGATCGGCGGCAAGCTCGCCGGCAAGAAGCTCACCGTGCTGCGTCAGGCTGCCGAAACCGGGCAACTGTTCGGCTCGGTGTCGCCCCGCGACATCGCCAGCATGCTCGCCGCCGATGGCATCGAGGTCACGCGCTCGCAGGTCGCGCTCAACGCCCCGATCAAGTCGATCGGCCAGTATCAGGTACCGATCGCGCTGCATCCGGAGGTCGAGACCACCGTCACGGTGATCGTGGCGCGCAGCGCGGATGAGGCCGAGCGCATTGCCCGCGGTGAGGATGTGACGGTGCGCCGCGAGGCCACCGAAGAGGAAGATGCGGCCGCGGCGGCCGAGGCCGCGCGGGCGGCAGCTGCTGCGTTCTTCGAGCCCGGCGCCGCCGAGACCCAGGAGGGTGCGGAAGCGCCCGCCGCCGAGACTGAGGCTGCCTCCGAGGCCAAGCCGGCAAAGGCGTCGAAGGCGAAGAAGGGCGAAGAGTAATCAGCAAGGACCGGCTGAGGCGTCACTCCGATTTTGGCGCCTCCGCCGGCTTTGCTTCAGCGGGCTTGCTCGATTTTTTCTTCTTCGCCACGGGCTTGCTGTCGGTCGGCTTGGCTTCCGTCGCCTTAGCGTCATCGGCCTTGCCCTCAGCCGCCTTGGCGTCGTCCGGCTTGCTGCTTTCGGCTGGCTTCGCCTCGCCGGGCGGCTTTGGCTTTGCCCTCGGCTTGGAGGCGCGCGTCGACGCTGCCGGCGCGCCGGTATCGACCGATTTGAGGTACGCCGCGAGCGCTGCCGCCGACTCCCGGCTAGCGGTGTAATGCTCGCGCAGGAAAGTGGTGAGGCTCAGCCCCCCACCCTTGGCCAGGCCCTGCGGCGATTTGTGGCAAACGGCGCAATCCGAAGCGAACAGCTGCGCCGGCGTCTTGCCCGCCTCGATGTTCTGCGGCCCGGCCGAATCCTGGGCCTGCGCCCCGGTCAGCAGCAGCAGCCCGATCATCACTGCCGCGAAGCGTCCAAAGCCCGACATTATCGTCCCTCGCCTTCGTGCAAATCGCCCTTTAGGTCACCATTACCTCAATCGTGGCGACTGTGTAGCCGGAGGGCGCGCCCGCGCGACCCAAGTGTGCATAAGCAGCCATGCACCGTGGCATTGCTGCAACAAGGGAACTTTGGTTAGATTTAGACGTCGAACGTGTAGGGGCGGCTTCCTGTAAGCCGCGAATGACCCGGGGGGACCGGCTCGGCAGGGTGGGTGCAGTCGCAATGGCGTGAGGAGGCGGCCGATGGACCGGTTGCTTCAGTTTGTACTCAAGAGATTTATCCGGCGGGGCACGTTTCAGGTTACGACCTCGCGTGGCACCGTGTTTTGCTGTGGTGACGGCACCGGCAGTCCGGTCGCAGTCCGCTTTGCCACTCGCGCCGCCGAATGGGCAATCTTGCTCGATCCCGAGCTCAAGCTCGGCGAGACTTATATGGACGGCACCTTCGTCGTCGAACGCGGCACCATCGCCGACGTACTTGCCGTAGCGCTTGGCCAGAACGCCGACGTGCCGCAGTGGGCGCGGCCGCAATGGGTCCTGCGCTATCTTTATCGGCGCCTGGCGCAGCTCAACGTGCGCTGGCGCGCGCGCCGCAACGTCGCGCATCATTACGACCTCGACGGCCGGCTCTATTCGCTCTTCCTCGACGCTGATCGGCAATACAGCTGCGCTTACTTCGAAAAGCCCGATCAATCGCTCGACGACGCGCAACTCGCGAAGAAGCGCCACCTCGCCGCCAAGCTGCGGCTTAACCGCGATCAGCGCGTGCTCGATATCGGCTGCGGCTGGGGCGGGCTTGGGCTCTATCTCGCAGAGTTCGCCGGCGCCAAGGTCACCGGCGTGACGCTCAGCCAGGAGCAGCACGCCATCGCCAACTCACGTGCGGTGGAAAAGAGCCTCTCCGATCGCGCCAAGTTCGAGCTGCGCGACTATCGCGACGTCGAGGGACCATTCGACCGCATCGTGTCGGTCGGCATGTTCGAGCATGTCGGCGTCAACTTTTACGACACGTACTTCAAGAAGTGCGCGAGCTTGCTCGATCGCGACGGCGTCATGGTGCTGCATTCGATCGGCCGCTCCGAGGGCCCGGGCGTCACCAATCCGTGGATCGCCAAATACATCTTCCCCGGCGGCTACATCCCCTCATTATCCGAGGTGCTCCCGGTCATCGAGCGCTCCGGGCTCCTGGTGACCGACATCGAGATCCTGCGCCTGCACTATGCCGAAACGCTCAAGGCCTGGCGCGAGCGCTTTCTCGCCCATCGCGACGAGGTCGAGCGCATCTACGACCAGCGTTTCGTGCGCATGTGGGAATTCTATCTCGCCTCCTCCGAAATGTCGTTCCGTGAGCAGAACATGATGGTAATGCAGATCCAGCTCGCCAAACGTCAGGGCGTGGTTCCGATGACGCGCGACTACATCGCGCGAGAGGAGAGCCGCCTGCGCGCCGCCGAAGGCGATCGCCGGCCGCAGCTACGGCTCGCGGGCGAATAGTTCAAGCGCAAAGCGACTGTTGCCAACAGGTGTGAATTGCGGGCGCAGCGGCCAAATTGGCCGCGCGCGTCAGCATTGCCATGGTAATGACCACATCCCCTCTACGTCTTGGACACCATGGCACCTCTCGATTCGGCTGCGCGCAAACAGGTCAACGAACCTGCCACGCTCTATCGCTCGGCTCCGCACAATATCGAAGCGGAACAGGCGCTTCTCGGCGCCATCCTGGTCAATAACGAAGCCTTCTACCGGGTCTCGGACTTCCTCGAGCCGACGCATTTCTTCGAGCCGATCCACCAGAAGATCTATGAGCTCTCGCGCAGCCTGATCCGCGCCGGCAAGATCGCCACACCGGTGACGCTGAAGACCTTCCTCGACGCTAGCGTCGATATCGGCGGCATGACGGTGAGCCAGTATCTGGCACGCCTCGCCGCCGAGGCGACCACCATCATCAATGCCGAGGACTACGGCCGCACGATCTACGACCTCTCGATCCGTCGCTCGCTGATCATCGTCGGCGAGGACATGGTGAACTCGGCCTATGAGGCGCCGGTCGAATTCGCCCCGCGCGAGCAGATCGAGGAGGCCGAGCGACGGCTGTTCGAGCTCGCCGAGACTGGCCGCTATGACGGCGGTTTCCAGCGTTTCGCCCAGGCCCTCACCACCGCGGTCGATATGGCCGCCCGCGCCTATCAGCGCGACGGAAAGCTTTCGGGGCTCGCCACGGGGCTCGACGATCTCGACCGCATGATGGGCGGCCTGCAGAGTTCCGACCTGATCATCCTTGCCGGCCGTCCGGGCATGGGCAAAACCGCATTGGCCACCAACATCGCCTACAACGTGGCGCGCGCCTGGCGCGGCGAGTTGCGCGCCGACGGCCACCAGGTGACCGCGAACGGCGGCATCGTCGGCTTCTTCTCGCTGGAAATGTCGGCCGAGCAGCTGGCCACCCGTATCATCGCCGAGCAGACCGGCATCCCTTCGAGCCAGATCCGTCGCGGCGGCATCAGCGAAGCCGACTTCGAGAAGATCAAGGACCACTCGATCGAGCTGCAGAACCTGCCATTCTATGTCGACGAGACCGGCGGCCTGTCGATCGCGCAGCTCGCCGCGCGGGCGCGCCGGCTCAAGCGCCAGCGCGGGCTCGATATGATCGTGATCGACTACGTTCAATTGCTGCAGGGATCGAACAAGCGCTCCTCGGAAAACCGCGTCCAGGAAATCACCGAGATCACCACGAAGCTCAAGGCGCTGGCGAAAGAGCTCAACGTGCCGATCCTGGCTCTGTCGCAGCTCTCGCGTCAGGTGGAGAGCCGCGACGACAAGCGTCCGCAGCTTTCGGACTTGCGTGAATCCGGCTCGATCGAGCAGGACGCCGACGTGGTGCTGTTCGTGTTCCGCGAAGAATATTACCACATGATGCGCAAGCCGCTGGAATCCGACCGCGACAAGTTCGCCGAATGGATGGCGGAGAGCGACAAGGTGCACGGCAAGGCGGAAGTGATCATCGGCAAGCAGCGTCACGGACCGACCGGCACCGTCGAGCTGCAATTCGACGCCGCGGTCACCCGCTTCTCCTCGCTGGCGCACACCGACCACCTGCCGGCGCATCCGTAAACTGCCACGATGGACGGCGGGCGGAGGGGCGGCTAAGACCAACCCATGGCTGTCCAGGAAAACCTGCCGCCCGCCGATGACATCGTGACCGCGGGACCGCCCGAAACCGAAGCCGGCGGCGTTCTGTCCATCGATCTTGCGGCGATCGAGGCGAATTGGCGCGCCCTCGCGCGCCGCGTGATGCCCGCCGACTGCTCCGCGGTGATCAAAGCCGACGGCTACGGCTGCGGCATCGAGCCGGTCGCCTCCGTGCTTGCCCGGGCCGGCTGCAAAACCTTTTTCGTCGCCGATCTTGGCGAAGCGCGGCGGCTGCGCGCGGTAGCGCCGGAAGCCGTCATCTACGTGCTCAACGGTCTCCTCCCGGGCACCGCGCCGGTGTTCGCCGAACTGCATGCGCGGCCGGTGATCGGCAGCATGGTCGAGCTCGCGGAATGGGACGCCTTCGCCTCGACCAGCGGGTGGCGCGGCGGTGCCGCGCTGCAGGTCGACACCGGCATGAACCGTCTCGGCATTTCCGCCAACGAGGCCGCTGCTGTGGCGCCGCGCATCCGCTCGGAGAACCACGGCGTCACTTTGCTGATGAGCCACTTCGCTTGCGCCGACACGCCGGAGCATCCGCTCAACGACGCGCAGATCCGGCTGTTTCGCGAGGTGCGCATCCTGTTTCGCGGCATCCCCTCTTCGCTCGCAAACTCCTCTGGCATTTTCCTCGGCAACGCTGCGCATTGCGACATGGTGCGTCCGGGTGTGGCGCTGTTCGGGGTCAATCCGACGCCGGGCCGCAGCAATCCGATGCGCCCGGTGGTCGAGCTGCGCTCGCGCATCCTGCAGATCCGCCAGGTCGCCAAGGGGGAGACCGTCGGTTATGGCGCCGCCTGGACCGCGCGGCATGCGACGCGCATCGCCATCATCGGCGTCGGCTATGCCGACGGCTATCTGCGTGCCGCCGGGGCATCGGACGGCGAGCCCGGCGCTAACGCCATTGTCGGCGGCAAGCTCTGTCCGCTGGCTGGCCGCATCTCAATGGACCTCACCGCCATCGACATCGCCTCGCTCCCCGAGGGCAGCGTGCGCCGCGGCGACTGGGCAACGCTGATCGGCGACGAGATCACTGTCGACGACCTTGCCAAGCACGCCAACACCATCGGCTACGAGGTTTTGACCGACCTCGGGCGCCGTTATCACCGAATTTATCGCGGCGGCTAGGTGTCGATGACGCCGGCAAACCGCGCGATCCTTGCATTGCTGCTGTTGGCCGCGATGTCGGCGTTCACCGCTTGGCGGGGGCAACGCCGCGGCTGGTTTCGCAACCGGCTTGGCGACGTCTATCGCACCGACCGGCCGGTCCTTTTCCGCACCATGTTCATCCTCTGCTGCGCTGTTTGCGCCGGGAGCATTGGCCTCGCCTTTTGGCTGGCCACAGAACTCTGACCCGACGCTGGCGATCGACGTAAGAGAATGGTAAGAACAAACTGAGAACATCGGATTCGGAACCGTTCCCCATGGCCCGGCGCAACCTCAGCTTCATCTGCCAGAACTGCGGCTCCGCCTATGGCCGCTGGCAGGGCAAATGCGAGGGCTGCGGCGAGTGGAATACGCTCTCCGAGGAAGGCGGCGGCGAGCGCCCCGCCGGCCCCGGCCGCAAGCCGGGCAAGGGCCGCCTCTTCGCGCTCGAGCCGCTCGCCGGCCAGGCACAGGACGCGCCACGCCATCCCTCAGGCATCGCCGAACTCGATCGCGTCACCGGCGGCGGTTTCGTCCGCGGCTCGGTCCTGCTCCTTGGCGGCGATCCGGGCATCGGCAAGTCGACGCTGCTCATCCAGGCGGCCGCCGCGCTCGCGCGTGCCAAGGAGCGCGCCGTTTACATTTCAGGTGAAGAAGCCGTCGCCCAGGTGCGTTTGCGCGCCGAGCGGCTCGGGCTGGCTCAAGCTCCTGTTGAGCTTGCGGCGGAGACGTCGGTTGAGGACATCATCGCAACGCTCAGCGAAGGCAAGACGCCGCGCCTCGTCATCATCGATTCCATCCAGACCATGTGGACCGACACGGTCGAGAGCGCGCCCGGCACGGTGACACAGGTGCGCGGTTCGGCGCAGGCGCTCATTCGCTTCGCCAAGCGCTCGGGTGCGGCGGTGATCCTCGTCGGCCATGTTACCAAGGACGGGCAGATCGCTGGCCCACGTGTGGTCGAGCACATGGTCGATGCCGTGCTCTCCTTCGAGGGCGAGGGTTCGCACCAATTCCGCATCCTGCGCGCGGTGAAGAACCGCTTCGGCCCGACCGACGAGATCGGCGTCTTCGAGATGACCGGCGCCGGACTGCGCGAAGTCAATAATCCGTCCGAGTTGTTTCTCTCCGAGCGCGACCTCGGCTCGCCCGGCACCGCCGTGTTCGCCGGCATGGAGGGGACACGGCCGCTCCTTGTCGAAATCCAGGCGCTGGTGGCACCGACCTCGCTCGGCACCGCGCGTCGCGCGGTGGTCGGCTGGGATCCGAGCCGGCTTTCCATGGTGCTCGCGGTGCTGGAGGCGCATTGCGGCGTGCGGCTTTCCGGCCACGACGTCTATCTCAACGTTGCCGGCGGGCTGCGCATCCAGGAGCCGGCCGCCGACCTCGCCGCCGCGGCGGCGCTGGTCTCCTCGCTGGTCAACGCGCCGCTTCCCGCCGATGCCGTCTATTTCGGCGAAGTCTCGCTCTCGGGCGCGATCCGTCCGGTGGCGCAGGCCGCGGCGCGGCTCAAGGAAGCGGCCAAGCTCGGCTTTGCCCGCGCCATTGTCCCGGAATCCGCACGCGGTGAAGCCGCCAATTCCGGCCCCAAGCTGACCGATGTCGGCAACCTGTCGACACTCGTTGCCGACATCGCCGCGCAGGGCACCGGACCGCGTCGTAATGCTGCCAAAAGCGGTGGACAAGACGGGTGACGGGCCACCCTCGCTTGGCTATACACAAAGGCGAATAGCGGCACGACCGGGGTGCCGCGGCTCACCTGCCCGACCGACATTAGGGGCTTACAATCAAGACCTTGCGCCGATGACCTCACTTGGTTCCGGATGCCGTTCTCAGCGTTCCGGGATTCGCCCGCGAGGTCCGCTCCGGGCGCCAGGCTTCCTGCAAAACCGAGCCGATAGTTAACCGATGCCGATCACGCTCCTCGACATCATTCTTTTGGTCGTGATGCTGGTCTCGGGCCTGCTGGCGATGATCCGCGGCTTCATGCGCGAGATCCTCTCGATCGCCGCCTGGGGCGTCGCCGCGCTGGTCACGCTCTACTCCTACGCCAAGCTGCTGCCGACGGCGAAGCAGTACTTCAACAACGACATCGTCGCCGCCGGCATCACCGTTGGCGGCACTTTCGTCGGCACGCTGCTCATCGTGTCGATCCTCACCATCCGCATCTCCGACATGATCCTCGACAGCCGCGTCGGCGCGCTCGACCGCAGCCTCGGCTTCCTGTTCGGCCTCGCCCGCGGCCTGGTGATCGTGGTGATCGCCTTCCTGTTCTTCTCCTGGCTAGTTCCCGACCGCAGCCAGCCCGTGTGGGTCAAGGATGCGAAATCCAAGGTAGTGCTGCAAAGCACGGGACAATGGCTGATGTCGATGTTGCCGGATGACCCCGAGAGCACCATCTTAAAGAGGCTGAAGAAGCCGAAGCCTGAGGACCAGGAGCAGGATGCCCCGTCTGACCAGCGGTCGGATTTGGGCGTCACCACGGGTTCCGTGCGGCCGGTGACCGAGGGCTATGAGCGCAGCGATCGCGGCGGAATGCAGCAATTGATTCAGAATAGCGGCGCTACAGTCCGGCGCTGACAGGCCAAAGGAGCGGCAATGGCCGATATGAGCGGCGACAGTCTCGACCTCGACGGCGATCGCCTGCGCGAGGAATGCGGCGTCTTCGGCATCTTCGGCCATCCCGATGCCGCCGCCATCACCGCGCTCGGACTGCACGCTCTGCAGCATCGCGGCCAGGAGGCCGCCGGCATCGTCAGCTATGACGGTAAGCGCTTCCACTCCGAACGCCGCCTCGGCCTCGTCGGCGACACCTTCTCCCGCCGCGAAGTGATCGACCGGCTGCCCGGCAACAGCGCCGTCGGGCATGTACGCTATTCGACGACCGGCGAGACGGTGCTGCGCAACGTGCAGCCCTTGTTCGCCGAGCTCAATGCCGGCGGCTTCGCCATCGGCCACAACGGCAATCTCACCAACGGCCTGTCGCTGCGCCGCGAACTGGTGCGCGAAGGCGCCATGATGCAGTCGACCACCGACACTGAGGTCATCCTGCATCTGGTGGCGCGCTCGAGCCGCAACCGCTTCGTCGACCGGTTCATCGACGGGCTGCGCCAGCTCGAGGGCGCCTATGCCTTCGTTGGGCTCACCAACAAGAAGCTCATCGGCGCCCGCGATCCGCTCGGCATCCGTCCCCTCGTCCTCGGCAAGCTCGACGGCTGCCCGATCCTCGCTTCGGAGACCTGCGCCCTCGACATGATCGGCGCCCAATATGTGCGCGACATCGAGAACGGCGAGGTGGTGATCTTCGACGAGGACGGCGCGCATTCGCACAAGCCGTTCCCGCCGATGGCGCCGCGGCCCTGCATCTTCGAATACATCTATTTCTCGCGGCCGGATTCCATCGTCGGCGGCCGTCACGTCTACAATGTGCGCAAGACCATGGGCGCCGAGCTGGCGCGGGAAGCGCCCGCGCAAGCCGATGTCATCGTTCCGGTGCCCGACTCCGGTGTGCCCGCCTCGATCGGCTACGCCCAGGCCTCGGGCATTCCCTACGAACTTGGCATCATCCGCAATCACTATGTCGGCCGCACCTTCATCCAGCCGACGCAGGCGATCCGCGAATCCGGCGTGCGCATGAAGCATTCGGCGAACCGCGCTGTGGTCGCCGGCAAGCGCATCGTGCTCATCGACGACTCGCTGGTGCGCGGTACCACCTCGATGAAGATCGTACGCATGATGCGCGAGGCCGGCGCAAAAGAGGTGCATTTCCGCATCGCCTCGCCGCCGATCACGCATCCGGACTATTACGGGATCGACACGCCGGAGCGCGACAAGCTCCTTGCCGCCACCCATAATCTCGAAGAGATGCGCCAGATCATCGGCGCCGACTCGCTTGCTTTCCTCTCGGTCAATGGCATCTACCGTGCCATGGGCGAGAAGGGCCGCGACGCCGAGCGTCCGCAGTTCACCGACCACTGCTTCACCGGCGAATATCCGACCGGACTGACCGACCAGACCGGCCAGGATCCGCACGCGCGGCAACTCTCGCTGCTCGCCGAGGCGGTGTGACGCCCACGACTTGACCAACCTTTCTCCTCATGCTGAGGAGCCCGTCGTAGCCCGCAGGGCGAAGACGGGCGTCTCGAAGCATGAGGCCTCGTCCTTCGAGACGCGGCGCTGCGCACCGCTCCTCAGCGACTGTGTTGGAAGTCAAGCGATCTGCCATGGTCTTTGGTCTCGCAGGATGGCGTTGAGGATGGTGAGCAGCTTTCGTGCGACCGCGATGAGCGCGACCATTTTTGGCT
>Ga0070741_10001372_pt1 | contig 75153 bp, 62 predicted proteins | sample Coa_R1_4_FD_66440 | JGI IMG/M metagenome (GOLD analysis project Ga0070741, IMG submission 66440) | Surface soil microbial communities from Centralia Pennsylvania, which are recovering from an underground coalmine fire - Coalmine... | ecosystem: Environmental > Terrestrial > Soil > Unclassified ...
TAAGCTGCCGCGGGACCCGAGGCTTTTCCTCCGTTCAAGAAAAGCCCAAATCCTTCGCCAACCAAAACCATCGCCGCCCCCCGCCCCCGGCTTGTCATCCCGAGGAAGTTTGCCCGCATGGCATGCGGGCAAACGACGAGAGATCTGCTTTTGGTACCCTGCAAATTCCTGCCAGTTGCCGCATAATTCCCCTTCGCCGCGAACGTCATCGATACCGGGCCTTCGCAGCGCACAAAAAAGCCGCGGAGGAGTCCATGGAAAATCGGGAAATCGCGCGCATCCTGCGCGAAACCGCGCAACTGCTGGAGATCGACGGCGCCATCATCGGCCGCTACCGCAGCTACGAGAAAGCCGCCGAACTGATCGCCAGCCTCGCCGAGTCCATCGAAGCCATGGCCCGCGAGCCGGAAAAGCTCGAGGAACTTCCCGGCATCGGCGAACGCATGGCCGAGCACATCCGCGAAATTCTCTCCACCGGCGATTACGCCTTGCGCAAAAAGCTGCTGCAGAAATATCCCCTCACCATGCTCGAGCTGCTCACCCTTCAATCGCTCGGACCGAAAAAGGCGCTGATTCTTTGGCGCGAATTCAAATGCTGCACCGTGGCGCAACTCGAAGAGATTGCGCGCGCGGGCAAACTGCGCGATCTGGCCGGCTTCGGCGAAAAAACCGAGCAGAACATCCTCAAGGCCATCGAAATTTTCAAAAAGACCGCCGGTCGTTTCCTGATCACCCCCGCCGAACACGAAGTCGAAAAGCTCGTCGCCTACATTCAGCGTTACGGCAAAGCCATCAAATCCATTACGCCGGCCGGTTCGCTGCGCCGCTGGAAAGAGACCATCGGCGACCTCGATCTGCTGCTGACGCACACGCCCGAAACCAAACCCGACGAACTCGAAAAAATCAAAAACCACATTCTCGGCTACGGCGAACTCGAGCAGGTGCTTGCGCGCGGCGAAAACAAGGTGAGCTTTCGCGTCGCCAAAGGAATGCAGGTGGACGTCCGCCTGCTCCATCCGGAAAGCTACGGCGCGGCTCTGATCTACTTCACCGGTTCGAAAGAGCACAACGTCTCGCTGCGCGGGCGCGCGTTGAAAATGGGTTACACGCTGAACGAATACGCGCTCGCGACGCTAAAAGAAGAAAGGCGCGTTGCTGGCGCGAGCGAAGAAGAAGTCTATGCGAAACTCAAGCTCGACTTTATCCCGCCCGAGTTGCGCGAAAATTGCGGCGAAATCGACGCTGCGGCGGAACATCGCCTGCCCAAACTGATCGAGCTATCCGACCTGCGCGGCGATCTGCAAATGCACACCACCGAAAGCGACGGCCGCCATTCCATCGAGCAGATGGCGCAAGCAGCGCGACAAAAAGGATACGAATACGTGGCCATCACCGACCACAGCAAGGCCGTGACCGTCGCCAATGGCATGGACGAAAAGCGCACCTTGGCGCACGCGCGTGAAATTCGCAGCACGAAAGTGAATGGCATTCGCCTGCTCGCCGGCATCGAGGTGGATATTCTTAAAGACGGCAAACTCGACCTGCCGAATGAAGTGCTGGCCGAACTCGATATCGTCGTCGCCTCCATACATTCATTCATGAGCATGGAGCGTGCGGAGATCACCGAGCGCATGCTGGCGGCCATCGAGAATCCCTGCGTGCAGATCATCGGCCATCCCACCGGGCGCATTCTGCTGCGGCGCGATGCCATGGCCTACGATATGGAGAAAATTCTCGATGCGGCTGCGCGCCACGCAGTCGTGATGGAATGCAACGCGGCGCCCGACCGGCTCGACCTGAAAGACGCCTATCTCCGCATGGCCAAGGACCGCGGTGTGCGCATCGCGATCTCTACCGACGCACATTCCATCAAAAACCTCGAACTGATGCGCTACGGCGTGCAGATGGCGCGGCGCGGCTGGATCGAAAAGAAAGATGTCGTGAACGCGCTGCCGCTGGAAAGAATGCTTGCCGCACTGCGCCAAAAGCCCGGCGCCGTCTCTTCGAAACGCGCCGCCGCCACCCCGCACCCATAGTCTCGTTCGCGCTCTTAAATCGCCCATGTCATCATCACCAGGAAATTTGCGCTCATTTCGTCACCAGCGCGAATGACGAGGGATCTGCTTTGCGGTTTTCTGCAGTTACCTGGCACCGCCAATCCTTCCTCTGCTCGTTCATGTAGCCGCCGGGCTTCAGCCCGGCGGGGTTCCTCTTGCGAAATGCTGGGCCTAATCCGCTATCATTGCGGCATTTCCCATCCGAAAGACAGCCCGTTAAGCCATCTAAGGCACGGGTTCAAGGAGGATAATGTGAGGACGATCCTGATCGTTTCCCTGGCTGCATTTGCGCTTCTCGTACCCGTGCGCTCGCACGCTCAGACCACCGCTGCCGCGAAGCCCGCGACCCGCGACATCAAGATCATCTCCAGCGCCGGGGCGCGCGCGCTGGTGGACGCCTGTTCGGCCTGGGCCGAACAGAATAAGCAGACCGTGGCCATCGCGATTCTCGATTGGGGCGGCAATCTAGTCGAGTCCCACGCCATGGAAGGTGCGCCGATGAACGCCATCGACACGGCTCTGCTGAAAGCAAAATCGGCACTGCGCTGGCGCCGCGCAACCTCCGAGACCAATAAAATTGTCCGTAGCGGCGAAAATCTGGCCCCCACCTTTATGCGCGATTTCCCGCAGCCGGGGGCGCTGCCCATCATCGTCGATGGGCAAGTGGTCGGAGCGATGGGCGTCTCCGGAGCGGATGGCGAGAAATGCGCCCAGGCGGCCATCGACTCCGTCTTCAAAGGACAACGGAACACTTCGTCAAGGTAGCGATTAGCAGTATGATGGGCCCACGCCTTTGGGGAACTGCGAACACTTGCATCAGACCGGAAATTGAAGCATAAGAATCAGCACGGGTCCTGCCTAAAGCGCGGAAGGAGGTCTGACATGAAAAAGAGGGCTTTCTATTCTGTTGTGGTGATCGTGCTGGGCGTGCTGCTGGCCACTACGCTGACCGGAGTGCGCGCCGCCCAGGACAGCAAGACCGTTAAAGTCGGCCCAAACGATATCGGCGGCGTGGTGACGAGTTCGAAAGGTCCCGAAGCCGGCGTCTGGGTGATTGCTGAAACCACCGATCTGCCTACAAAATTCGTGAGGATCGTCGTCACCGACGACCAGGGGCGCTATCTGGTGCCCGATCTTCCCAAGGCCAGCTACAACGTATGGGTTCGCGGCTACGGCCTGGTGGATTCACAAAAAGTCACTTGTGGCCCGGGCAAAACGCTCAACCTGAAAGCAGTGCTTGCCCCCGACAAAAAAGCCGCCGTCGAATACTATCCCGCGCTCTATTGGTTCTCCCTGCTGCAGATTCCTCCCAAGAGCGACTTCCCCGGCACAGGGCCGAGCGGCAACGGAATCTCCAGCAATATCAAGAGCCAGGGGCAGTGGATTCGCGAAGTCGTGAATACGGACGGCTGCACCGGCTGCCATCAGATGGGCGACAAAGCCACGCGTGAAATCCCCGACATGATCATGCACCACTCGAAAGATTCGACTGCCGCCTGGCAACGCCGCATCGAATCCGGCCAGGCCGGCGCGCAGATGGCTTCGCGCTTCAACATGGTCGGCTCCAAGCGCGCGGCGGCAATGTACGCCGATTGGACCGACCGCATTGCTAAGGGCGAACTGCCCGATGCCGCGCCGTCGCGCCCTCAAGGCAAAGAGCGCAACGTCGTGGTCACCATGTGGGACTGGGCCGACCCCAAGGTTTATCTGCACGACGACATCTCCACCGACAAGCGCAATCCCACCGTCAACGCCAACGGCCCGATCTACGGCGCGCTCGAAGAGAGCGGCGATTACCTGACGGTGCTCGATCCGGTACACAACTCCACCAGCAAAATCAATCTCATCGTGCGCGATCCGCAGACTCCGAGCTCTGCCGATACCCCGCCGCTCGCGCCTTCTCCGTATTGGGGCGACGAGAAAATCTGGGATAGCAAGACTACGGTGCACAGCTTCGCCATGGATAAGCAGGGCCGCGTGTGGGCTGCGGCGCGGGTTCGCAAACCCGAAACTCCCGCATGGTGCCAGGGCGGCGCCGAAAATTCCTCCGCGAAGTTGATGCCTATCAAACAGGGTCAGCGCGGCCTGGAACTCTACGATCCCAACACCAAGAAGCTGACGGCGATCGACACCTGCTTCACCTGGGGTCACGTCAATTTCGACAAAAACGACGTGCTCTGGTCTTCGTTCGGGCCAACCGGAATCGAAGGCTGGTTCGACACCAGGATTTGGGATAAGACCCACGACGAAAAGAAAGCTCAGGGCTGGAGCGCGTTCGTGCTCGACTTCAACGGCAACGGCAAGCGCGATGCTTACACCGAGCCCGGCCAGCCGGACGATCCAAGCAAAGACAAGCGCATCAACGTGACCTTCTACGGGGTCACGCCCGCGCCCGACGGCTCGATCTGGGGCACTTCGATGGGTTTCCCCGGCGCGCTGGTTCGCTTCATTCCCGGCTCGCATCCGCCGGAGACCGCGCTCGCCGAATATTACGAAGTGCCGTGGAATAACCCGAAGGCGTCGGTGCAGGGCTATTCGCCGCGCGGACTCGACGTAGACAGCAAAGGCGTGGTGTGGACGGTGCTCTCCAGCGGACAGTATGCGAGCTTTGACCGCAGCAAGTGCAAAGGTCCGCTCAACGGCCCCAAAGCTACCGGACAGCACTGCCCCGAAGGCTGGACGTTGTACACTTTCCCCGGCCCGAACTACAAGGGCGCGGTGGAAAATGGCAGTGCCGAATCGGCGTATTACAACTTCGTCGATGTATATGACACGCTCGGCTTGGGCAAAGACACGCCGGTCGCGACCGGCAATCTCTCCGAAGGCGTGCTCGCGCTGGTGGACGGCAAGTTCCTGACGTTGCGCGTGCCTTACCCGATGGGCTATTACGCAAAGGGATTCGACGGCCGTATCGACGATCCCAAAGCCGGCTGGAAGGGCAAGGGACTCTACACGCCGATCTCCACGCGGGCGCCTTTCCACATGGAGGGCGGCAAAGGAACTACGAGCAAGCTCGTCAAGTTCCAGATGCGGCCCGACCCGCTCGCCGACTGACAACAAACATCTGCGCTTAAATAAAAAATGCGCGCCGCCATTTTTGGCGGCGCGCATTTGCATTTTCGGAAAAGCAGATCCCTCACCACCGTCCTAAAATTCGGCCCGGTTTCGGGATGACGATCCTTGCAGTGGCACAGCATGGAGTGGCTGCGCCACGCTCACTTCCAGGGCATGAGCGAAGCATGGATCACGTCCGGCACGCCGTGGCCGCCGACAGATTTGATGGCGAGATCGACATCTTTCAGGCCAAACGTGTGCGTCGTAATCCTCTCGAGCGGAAAGCGGCACGAGGCAATTTGCTCGAGCGCCAGTTCGCAAGCCTTGTAGCTGTGGCCGCGCGCGCTTTTCACCGTCACGAATTTCAACGTTAGCTTCGCCAGCGGAAAGTTGGGAAATTCCTTCAACTCGCCCTGCACCACGATCGTCCCCGCCTTGCGCTTGAGCGCATCGATGCCGAGCAGAATCGGCATCGTTCCCGCGCCAGCACTGCAATCAAGGACAACATCCACGCCCCTGCCATTCGTGATCTCCATGATGCGCGCGAGAGGATCTTCTTTCTGCACATCGATCACGTAATCGGCGCCCAGAGCTTTGGCCACTTCCATGCGCGCGCGGTCTTTGGAGGTGCCGGTCACGATGATGAGCGTTGCGCCCGCCTGCTTGCAGATGACCGTTTGAGACAGGCCTTGCTGGCCAGGACCTTCAATGAGCACGCTCGAGTTGTAGCCCACGCCGCCATCGAAGAGCGACCATTCGACCCCATTCGCCATAGGCGTGACCAGGCCCGCCAGTTCGGGCGAAACCCCTTTGGGTACGTGATGCACCACGGCGTTCCACGGCAGGTACATGTACTGCGCAAAGCCGCCCCACAAATGCGGCGCCTTTTCCGAGCTGGTGTAACCGTAGCGAATGGCGTCGGGGTTATACCGCCAGTCGGTGTTTTCGCAGTGGCGATACTGGCCCAGATGACACCACTCGCATTTGCCGCACATGACGTAGTGTTCGACAAAAACGAGGTCGCCTTCTTTAAAGCCTTTGCGCCGGGTAAATTCGCTCCCCGCCTTGGCAATATGTCCGATATTTTCATGTCCCATAATTACGGGAGCGTTCGAGGGAGGTGTGGCATACATCTTCACGTCGGTGCCGCAGATGCCTCCGACCTCCATTTTCAGCAGAGCGCTATCCGGAGGGATTTCCGGCATGGGAAAATCGCGGAATTCAGTCTTGCTTGGGCCGACTCGAACAGCGGCTAAAACTTTTTCCAATGCCTCCTCCCGAAGGAAAAGCACATCCCTCACCGCCGTCCAAAAAAGGCCGAGTTCGGGATGACGACCGCCTTTTGGCAACTGAGAAAGACGATTGCAGTCAAAAGGTCACTGCGTCGGAACCACGGGACCTGTGCCCTTCAGTTGCCGCCCCGCACGCACGTCTTCCGCATAGTCGGAAATGGCGTCAAAAGTAATCCGTGCCACATTCGCATAGTTCTCGACGTATGAGTTTAGGTTAGTCGCGGCATAGCCGATCGCGCCGTGAACCATGCGCATGCGTCCGTCGAGCCAGGGGCCGCCGCCGAGTCCGCCGAGCACCGGGATCGCAACAGCAGCGGCGACTGCCGCGCCGGCGACCGCGCCGGAGTTGGTGAAATCGAGTAATGACGCACCCGCGTCTTCAAGGCGCTTTGCCTCGTCCACCAGTCGTGCTGTCGCTTCCGCGGGCGCTTGTGCCGCGGGTTTCGAGTCCGCGCTGTACGGCAGGCCATAGCGCAACGCGGTCTGCGGCGTGATTCCAAACTGCGCGAATACAGGGATGCCTGCGCGCGCGATGGCGCGCACGGCATCGGGAAAATCGGCCGCGCCGTCAAGTTTAACCATATCGGCGCCGCCTTCCTTCGCCAACAGAATTGCGGCGCGTACCGCGCTTTCGGTGCCTTCCTGGAGCGGCCCGAACGGAAAATCGCAACTCACCAGCGCCCGCTTCACGCCACGGCGAACGGCCTTGCAGACGATAAGCATTTCGCTCATGGTGATTTCCAGCGGGCTCGAGTGTCCCCAGAGATTCACGCCGACTGTATCGCCGACCGAAACAATATCGACTCCGGCGCGATCGACAATTTGGGCGATCTGATAATCCCAGGCGACCACGCCGACGATCTTGCGCCCCTCGCGCTTCATCTGATGAAGCACAGGAATGGTGACGCCTGACTCCTCTGGCTGCATCTAGTCCTTGCCTCTCAAACCCTTTCGAGCACAAACGAAAAGCAGATTCCTCGGCCGCCCTTGAGGCGGCAAAGCCTAAGTAGCTCTCGGCTCAGTCGGCCTCGGAATGACGACCTTAGGCATTTCCAGCATTCTTTTACAGGTTCAGGAAATCGTATTTCGCATGCGCGCCGCGAGCGCCCGCGACTGCTGACCTCGATGGCGTGCCCGCGTTTTCCCAGCGGCCGGCGATGGGTTGCCCGCAGTCGGGACAGACGCCATTCTGCAGGCGATTCTCCGTAACGTCATGCCAGGAACGCCGGATCAGAACGCTGCCGCATTGCGGACAAACAGTATTCGCGCCGTCGGAAAAGATATTGCCCTCATAGACGTAATGCAAGCCGGCTTCGCGGGCAATCGATCGGGCGCGGTGCAGGGTTTCGGGGGGAGTGCGCGGCTTATCCTGCAATTTAAAATCAGGATGGAATGCGGTGAAGTGCAAGGGCACGTCGGGGCCGAGATGCTCGAGAATCCATTCCGCGAGACGGCGGGTCTCGCCGGGATCGTCGTTGAGCGCCGGGATCATGAGATTGGTGATCTCGAACCAGACATTGGTTTCGTTTTTGAGCCACTGCAGCGTTTCGAGCACGGGCTGAAGGTGCGTGAGCGTGATCTTGCCGTAGAAATTTTCGGTAAAAGCTTTCAGGTCGATATTGGCCGCGTCCACACGATCGTAAATATCGTGGAACGCTTCGCGGGTGATGTAGCCGTTGCTGACCATGACCGTGCGCAGGCCAAGCTCTTTCGCCGCTCGGCAGATGTCGATGACGTATTCGCCCCAGATGGTCGGCTCGTTGTAGGTAAAAGCAATCGACGGGCAGCCGTAACGGATCGCGAGCTGCGACACGTCCTGCGGAGGGATGTGCGTCGAATGCACCTGATCGCTGCGGGATTTCGAGATGTCCCAGTTCTGGCAGAAAAAGCAGCCCATGTTGCAGCCGGCGGTGCCCAGGGAAAAGACTTTTGTGCCGGGCAGGAAATGGTTCAGCGGCTTTTTCTCGATGGGATCGATCTGGAGCGCCGCGGGGGAGCCGTAGCCGAGGCTATAAAGCTTGCCGCCCTGATTCATGCGGATGAAGCAGAAGCCGTTCTGCCCTTCTCCGATGTGGCAGTGGCGCGGGCAAAGATAGCAGTGCACGCGGCCGTTTGCTTCAGGTTCCCACCAACGGGCCTCGTGAAGGGCCTCGGAGTTGTGGCAAAAATCGTGCATCGGGTGGGGGGTACCCCCTATTTTTTGCACAAGGATGTCAAAACAAGCTACTTACGCTGCAAAATCGCACAACGATATCAATCGGAAGCACTTACTCATTTTTTGCGGCGGATGAGCCATGATGCACGCTCTTCATTCGAATGCTCGACGTGCGCTCCTGGTTCGTATCGTGCTTCGGCCAAGGAAATCGGTCGCACTGCCGCTTTCGTTTTTGCTTACCATTTTAGCAAATGGGTCAATGCGTACGAGAGCGATAAACCAAAAGCAGATCCCTCGGGCCGCCTTTTCAGCGGCGAAAATGAATGTCTTTTTCTCCGGCGGCCCTCGTGATGACAACCGATGACACCCGGCCCGGCAGCCAAAGCTGGCGTAACGCGATTTACTGAGAACGATATACTTCGGTCCAGGCGAGGAATTCGGCGAGGCGGCGGCGTTCACGCCAGAGGAGCCGCAGAAAGCGCGACGCCGTTGGCGGTTCGGCTTCGGGACCGAAGAAGGTTTCCATACGCCAGCGCAAATAGGGACTTCTCCACGGCCGCACGCGGTGCCCTCGCGAGACTTTCCAATAGTAGGCGAGCATGCGGAGCATGGTAGCCGAGATTATGGGAGCGGGTTAGCGGCTGTCAAAGACAAACCACGTAAGAAATAGCAGCGCTTGAAGACTGGCAGCGGCATCTATCGCGGCTAAGCTGACGCGCACGAAAGAGTTGACTCTTCGTATTTTCCAGGGCCCATTTCATTCGTCGGGAAGATGCCATGCTGCGCAATCCACTTGAACGATTCCTCGAACATCTCTCTGGTGTAGGGTTCGAAAACAATCCTCTCCCCGGGCCCCCACCGGCGCGTGTCCATCGTTTCGTGAAAGCGCCTGGGGAATTCATTTTTATAGTAATGGGTGTACAGGTCGGGACGCAGATCGATATCGCGTTGCGCTTTTCGCAATGCGCGGAAGTATTTCTGCACGTCGCCGGAGGACGAACCTGAAGCTACCATGGAAGCCATCATGAACGTGGTATCGATGATCTTCCGGAAACCGAGTTGCTCTGCAAAATAGTAGGAGCCGCTAAAAAGCGCAGCGGCCGGGATCTTGCGATCAATAAGGAGTTCCATTCGGCTGAAGATCATCCCATCGGCAAACGACAATTTCAGGTCAGACGGTTTGATATAAGGCTCGAGGGCTTGGATCGTTGAGTAATGGCTGCCGGATTGGTACCCAACCGCAATCGGGACATCGGCCAGTTCGCAAGGATTTCGAATGTGCGATTCGGGGGCCACAAAAACACCCGACGGCGAAACTGAATATGCATCAGCGTAAAGCTTGCCTTGTCCATTCGAAGCGGCGACGTTTACAGTCCAATGGCAAGCGCAACTTACATTCGAGGTGTGACCTTGTTGGTAGAGTTGATATGCGCCCACCTTATCGCCGAGGTTGTGATTGCCAGCATCGCTGGAATTCATCCGCTCGCGAAACTCGTAGTCCAGCCCCTCGATGGCGAAGTACCCTTTCTCCTGAGCCACCCACTCTTGCAAGCGAAAATGAGGCTGTATGATGAACTTGCCCATGACGTCTCCTCCTGCAGCCAAGCGCTTTCAGCCAGAACAAAAGCAAACTCACGTAGAGGCGGCCTGAACTTTAGTGCCGTAGGCAAGGCTGGTGTACCAATTGCCGCGGCCCTGAGGCGTCAGGTCGAAGAAGTGCCAGATGGGGTTGAGCAGGTCGATGCCGCGCTCCTTGACGTCCTGCGCCATCCAGGGATGAGCAGTGTAGAAGTGGCGCAAGGTGCCGTCGGCATCGCGGGTGAAGACGGAAACGGCGGAATCCTGCCGGCCTTCGCGATCTTCGCTGCCAAAATCGTATTTGAACGTGCCGTTGCCGGCACTGAGCAGGCGCAGCCTTTCCCAGCCTCGCGCGCGGGCGTGGGCGCGCAGAGTCGGAAGATCGGCAGCGGCAACGACGGCGAAGTCGAGATTTTGAGCGAGGTGATGGGCGACGCCGTTAAAGCCGTCGATCCAGGCGGTACACATGGGGCAAGGCTTCGTCTGCAGCTTTCCATACATCAGGTGATAGATGACGAGCGAGCGATTGGGCGCGGTGAAGAGTTCACTGAGGCGGAGGGCACGGACGGGCGCGTCACCCGCGCTGAGGTCCGGCGGGCCCTCTTCAAATTGATAGTCCTGAATCGCCGCGCCCTGCGGCAGATGGCGGCGCAACTCGGCGACACGTTCGCGCTGGCGCATAAGTTCGATTTCGGCAAGGCGAAGCTCCTCTCGCTGGGCGAGGTATTCGGCCGATTCGTTGGTTAGATTGGTTTGCCGGAAGGTTCCATCGAGCATTGTGCGTACGATCATCGTTATCTCCGCGCGCCATTCTCTCTCCACTGAGCCGGGAGATGCAATCGGGAGGGCCCGCGCCAGAACAGACCACAATTTGGCCGGCAGCGATACAATACGGCTCTGCTGCAGCAGGCCCGCGGACTTCCGCATTATGGGAGGTGCATTATGGGAACCAATGCAGTTGCTAGCGCCCCGGCCAGTGCGCAAGTAACCACGATCGCGAGTCCGCAAGCACTCCTGGTCTGGGCCATTCCAATCGTGTATCCCTTCTCGCTGCCGGCCATATTCCGCAGCGCGGAATTAATGCGAACGAACATGGCCTTGGGAAGCACTCTTTTAGCGCTGGCCATCGCCAGTTCGGTAGCGGGACCTGTGGCCGGATGGCTGGCGCTGAATTATCTGGATCGCAACGGCTTTGAGCGCAGCCGAAACCGCTTGCTGGTGCACGGCGCACTGCTCGCCGCAATCACCCCGCCGCTATTCAGCGAAATGCGCAAGATCAGCAACAATCAGTTGATGGCCTGGTACGTGGCAGCCGCTTTGACCGCGCTCGCCGCGTTTGTGCCGGGCTCCGAAACACGAACCGCCTCAACAGCCAGGTTCCGCCCCGTTCACGCCGGTTCCGCTCTTGTGCTGGCGACGTTTGCTCTCGCTCATATTTTCAATCACTCCGTGGCTATCGTTAGCCTGGAGGCAAACAGGACAGTGTTGACGGCACTGAGGCTCGCTTACCGGCAGGACGTGGCCCAAACGATTTTGATTGCGGCAGTGGCGGTCCAGGTCTTCACCGGGCTCGCGATGGTCTGGAAATATTATCTTCGACGAGCGGCGCCGCTCCGCAACCTGCAACTAATTTCGGGACTGTACCTCGCGATCTTTCTTATCAGCCACTTGATTACGGTATTCACCACCCGGAGCCGCGGGATCGACACGGACTTCGTGTGGGCTTCTCATGCTCCCGGCGGCCTGCTCGCGAGCTTATCGTCCGTCTCCTTGCTGCCACGCTATTCGCTGGCCGTACTGGCGGTCTTCGTTCATCTGGCCTGTCAAGCAAGGTGGAATCTCGGCAGGGTCCTTTCCCACTCCGCAGCCCGGGTTGTGTCATACAGCGTGATGGCTCTGGGCGTGGCCACCAGTTTCGTTATAGGCCTCGCCGCCTGTGGTGTGCATTTGGTGAAGTAATCAGAGAGTTGCATCACACTGCCATCGGCGCGGTTGCTCGGTTCCGCTAGCTCCAGCCCATGCGGTGGCGGAGCGACGTGATGTGGGCGACGTGATGTTTGCCGTGCCAGGAGTAGGTCGTCAGCACGTCGTCGAGGGTCATAGTGCCGCGTTCGGGATGCTTGAGGCGGCGCGCGAAATCTTCAATCGACATGCCGCGCAGCAGGATCACCCAGCGCTCGTGCAGCGCTTCGAGCAGAGTGAGCGAGACATCGATCGGCGTCTCCTGCGAATCCCTTAGTTTTGCCCAGAGCGCTTCGTCATAGGCCTTGATGGCCGGCTCCTCTTCGGTGAGAGCCAGCTTGAAACGCACGTAGGAGTTCATGTGGCTATCGGGCAGATGGTGAACGAGCTGGCGCACGGTCCAGCCGCCGGGGCGATAGGGGGTGTCAAGTTGCTCGGGAGACAATCCGGCGACGGCGGATTTCAGGCGATCGGGCGTTAGCGCGACGGCTTCGATAGCCTCGCGGCGTTCATCGGGATTGAGTAAGGATTTTGAAGGGCATTTGCCGATCGGGTAACGGAGATCTTGCATATGTTTCCTCGCTGGCGATATCAATCGCGCCACACAAGAATACAGGAAAAACCTCAGGTCTCCCCAAAAGGCGCGGCGAGCTGAGCTACAAAAATGCGCCCGCGCCAAAAAAACCCACAAGAATGAGGGATTCTTCGCTTCGCTCAGAATGACAACATGCGTCAGGTGTCGTCATCGATTTGCTTTCCTTGCTGATTTCGCTCTCGCGCCCGGCGCGGCCGCGGGGGCTTTCAAGGAGGCGAGCTCGGCTTTGGCGGAATCGAAAAATTGCTGCACGATTTTGCGCGCGGCGGCATCGAGCATGCGCTGTCCCACCGAAGCGATAACGCCGCCGACCTGCGCTTCGCCGGAATAGGTGAGTTCGGTGCCGGCGGCGGTTGGCGTGAGCTCGATGCGGCCCTGGCCTTGGACGAATCCGGGCAAGCCCTTGCCATCCATTTTCAGGACTAACGAATGCGGCGGTTTTTTCTCGGCAAATTCAAGAGAGCCGGCGTATTTCCCGGTAATTGCGGCGATTCCGAATTTGACGGCGGCCTTGAAGCGATCCGGGCCGTCGGGCTCGAGGCGTTCGCAGCCGGGAAGCAACTTGGCAAGCCGCGAAGAATCGGTGAGGAGCAACCAAACTTCGTCCGGTGATGCGGGCAGGCTGATTGAGCCCGCAAGCTTCACGCCCTGCCTCGCGATGGCCCGCCGCGGGCCGCTTCGATGGCGCGCGAAATCGCCCGGCGTGTGAAGACGCGGGCCATTTCGCGGCGATATTCGCCGGAGGCGTGGAGGTCGGAAAGCGGCTCGACGCCTTCGGTAGCGCCGCGGGAAGCGTCTTCAATCAATTTGTCGGAAATCGTTTTGCCGGTGAGGGCGCGTTCGACGGCTTCGGCGCGAAAGGCCTTCGCCGCGAGACCGGTGATTCCGATGGCAGCTCGCTCGATGCTCTTGCCGCCCTCGCCGAGCAGAATATTCGCGGCAACGCCGACAATGGCAAATCCCGAGGCAGGCTGATGCAGCTTCTCATATGCGGCGCCGGAGAGTTCGGTGCGCGGAGCGACACGGATCTGCGTGAGGATTTCACCGGGATGAAGCTGCGTGGTGAGCATATCCACGAAGAAATCGCGCGCGGCAATCGTGCGCGTGCCGGAGGTATTCGCAGCGATCAATTCGGCATCGAGCGCGAGAATGGCGGCCGGATAATCGGCGCCGGGATCGGCATGCGCCAGGCTGCCGCCGATCGTGCCGCGATTGCGCACCTGCACGTCGCCGATCTGCGACGCGGTTTGGCAAAGCAGCGGACATTTCGTGGCGAGCAGCTCGGAATTTTCGATTTCGGAATGGGTGGTGAGCGCGCCGATGGCGATCCGGCCGTTTTCTTCGCGGATGTAGCTCATGCCGCGAAGGTGGCCGATATCAATGACGTAGCGAGGCGCGGCCAGGCGCAGTTTCATCAGAGGCAAGAGGCTGTGGCCGCCGGCGAGCAGTTTGGCTTCGTCGCCGTGGCGCTCGACCAGGCGCAGGGCCTCGTCGAGTGTTTTGGGAGCGTGATATTCGAACGCTGCAGGAATCATTGCACCCTCCGGCCATTTTTGTGCATGAGCTGCCACATTTTCTCGCGCTTGAAAGGCATGTCCACGTGGTGAATCCCAAATGGCGCAAGCGCATCCGCGACCGCGCCGGCGAGCGCGGGCGTGGCGCCGATGGTGCCGGCTTCGCCGACGCCTTTGACGCCGAGCGGGTTCACCGGTGTGGGCGTCACGGTGCGTTCGGTTTCGATCCAGCACATATCGGAGGCGCGAGGCAGTGCGTAGTCCATCAGCTCGCCGGTGATGAGCTGGCCCTGCTCATCGTAAACAGCCTCTTCGAATATGGCCTGACCGACGGACTGAACGATGCCGCCCTGCACCTGGCCTTCGACCAGGAGCGGGTTGATGACGTTGCCGCAATCATCGACCGCAACGTAGCGCACGATTTTGACGTCTCCGGTTTCCGCGTCAATCTCGACAACGCAGATGTGCGTGCCGAAGGGATAGGTAAAATTGGCGGGCTCGAAGAAGGTGGTGGCTTCGAGGCCGGGTTCCATATCCGCCGGCAAAGTCTTGGCAACGTAAGCGGCGGACACCGCCTGGCCAAAGGCGACAGATTTTTTCGGCGATTCCTTGGCAAAAATCTTGCCGTCGGCGAAAACCATGCGTTCCGGTTTGGCTTCGAGGATGTGCGCGGCGATGCGCGCGAGCTTGTCTTTAACCTTCTGCAGCGATTTGTAAACGGCGGTGCCGCCGACAGCCGTGGCGCGGCTGCCGAAAGTGCCGATTCCGTACGGAACGATGGAAGTATCGCCGTGCACGACCTGAATCTGACTGGGATCGATTCCTAAAATGTCTGCGCCCATCTGGGCAAAAGAGGTTTCCTGGCCTTGTCCGTGAGGAGACGAGCCGGTCATGACGGCGACGCGCCCGGTGGGTTCGACGCGCACCGTGGCTGATTCCCATCCGCCCGCGGGCATGGCGCTCGACGGACCCATTCCGCAAATCTCCACGTAAGTAGACACGCCGATGCCCATGTAGCGGCCCTGCTTGCGGAGCCTGGCTTGATCCTGGCGGAGCTTTTTGTAATCGGCGACTTTGAGCGCGAGATCGAGCGCTTTCTGGTAATCGCCGCTGTCATAGATCAAGCCGGTCGGCGTTGCATAGGGAAAATCCTTCGGCTGCGGGAAATTCTTGCGGCGAATCTCGACGGGATCTTTTTTCAACTCCGCGGCGACGATATCCATCACGCGTTCAATAAGGTATGTGGCCTCGGGCCGGCCCGCGCCTCGATAAGCGTCGGTCGCCATTTTGTTCGTGAATACGCCGGTAATCTCCATGCGGGCGGCGGGAATCTTGTAACAGCCGGTCATCATCAGGCCGGTGAGAGTGGGAATGAGGGGCGTGAGTAACTGGTAGTAAGCGCCGAGATCGGCGATTACGTGGCAGCGCAGGCCAAGAATAGTGCCGTCTTTTTTGACGGCGACTTCGAAATCATCGATCTGGTCGCGGCCGTGGATGGTGGCCTGGAAATTTTCGCGGCGCGATTCGGTCCACTTTACCGGCTTGCCAAGTTGAATCGCGAGGTAGGCGACGAGCGCTTCTTCGGGGTAGACGTTGAGCTTGCTGCCAAAGCCGCCGCCCACTTCGGGCGCGACGACGTGCACCTGGGTTTCCGGAAAATTCAGCATGGAGGCGATTTGCGTACGCAGAAGATGCGGGATCTGCGTGGCGCTCCAGACAGTGAGCTGGCCTTCGCCGGGCTGATAATCGGCAAGCACGCCGCGGGTCTCGATCGGCACGGGAATCAAGCGCTGATTGACGATGCGCTGCTTGATGATTTTGTCGGCGGATTTGAAGGCCGCTTTCAGATCGCCGCCCTCGAGCTCCCACTTAAACGCGATGTTGTCTTTCTGGCCGGGATGCAGCGGCGCGGCGCCTTTGGCGATGGCCTTCTCGGGATTGACTACGGGCGTGAGCGGCTCGTAGTCCACTTCGATGAGGTCGAGAGCATCGCGGGCGGAGTAGCGATCGGTAGCGACGACGACAGCTACGGCTTCGCCAACGAAGAGAACGCGATCCCGCGCCAGGACCGGACGCGCCCCCGATTTCATATCCGGAATTTGCGCGGCGCACGGAACAGGCTGAATCGCGCCGTCAACGTCGGCGCCCGAAAGGGCGAGTACGACACCGGAGGCGCGGCGCGCCTTGGATAAATCGACGGAACGGATCTTCGCGTGCGCGTAGGGGCTGCGCAGAAACGCGGCATAATGCATGCCCGCAAGATTGAAGTCATCGACATAGTGACTGATTCCCTGAATGAGACGCGGGTCTTCCTTACGCTTGAGCGGTTTGCCGATAAATGTAGTGGTCATCGACTTCTCCCGGAGCTGGCGGCCGCTTTCAGCGGCTTGCGCGCGCTCATTTTCTTAGCGGCGTACTGCACGGCTTCCACGATGTGCTGATACCCGGTGCAGCGGCAGAGATTGCCGGAGAGCGCGGCGCGGATTTCAGCTTCGTTGGGATTTTTATTTCTTTGCAGCAAATCGACGGCGGTGAGAATCATTCCGGGGGTGCAGAAACCGCATTGCAGGCCGTGCTTTTCCCAAAAGCCTTCCTGGACGGCGTGCAACGCGCCATTTGCGGCGGCGCCATTGCCGTTGCCCTTTTGAGAAGCGGCGAGACCCTCGATGGTGGTGATCTCGCTTCCGGCAGCCTGCACGGCCAGCAGAGTGCATGACTTCACGGCTTTGCCATCGAGCAAGACGGTGCAAGCACCGCAAATCGAGGTTTCGCAGCCAACGTGCGTGCCGGTGAGGCCGAGCACATCGCGCAGATAATGAACCAGCAGCAGGCGCGGCTCGACCGCGCTCTGACACTGTTTGCCGTTCACACGAAGCTGGATGTCGACAGTCATGAATCCTCCGCCGGCCCGAATGGCGACGCCTGGGGGAACAAACGTTACGCCTGCGGCGCGCCGATTTCAAGGGACGAAGCGGCGAAGGGGATCGTTTTGCGCTGGAGCTCGCGCCCCAATTTGAGGAATTTACACAGAGGACACAGAGGCAGGGAGGGCACAGAGAAAAGCCTGTCATTCCGGTGAAAACGTGCGGTTCAGGCCGTGCGTGAGCTGAAAAAACCTTGGGGCAGGTCCTCAAGCAGAGCCCGGACCCGCGCTACAGAATCAAAAGCAGATCCCTCACTCGCACGCCAGCACAGCCAGAAACCTTCGCCGGCGCAACTCGCTCATGATGACACCGTGAAAGCCGGGGCGAACGAGGCGCAAGCCAGAGCCGGTGCGGCACAGCTTCAGTTTGTAAGCGCGATCAGCAGCGGTCAGGAGTTCAGGATGCGGGTCCAGATGCGCGATGTGGCGGGCTTCCCAAGATACGCTTTGTGCGCGCCGACGGTGACGGTGGTCGTCTCATCATATTCGCGGTGCACGACGCGAATGCGCACGCCGGGGCGCAGTTTTCGCGCATCGAGGAATTCCAGAAACTTGGGATCTTTTTCGTAAACGGCAAGAATCTCCGCGTTGCTGCCGACCGGCACATCAGCCAAAGTAACCGCGCTGTGCGTGCGCTTCAGGCGCGCCAGACCGCCGCGCAGCGGCATGCCGTGAGGGCAGGCGCCATCGGCGCCAAAACGCCGGATCAGCAACTCTTCCACTTCAGGGGAAAGCCCGTGCTCGAGGCGCTCGGCAGCCGCGTGAGCGAGAGTCCAATCGAGACCGATCATGTCGGTCAACAACTTTTCTGCAAGTTGATGACGCAACGCGAGGCGTTCGGCTTCGGCGCGACCTTTGCGGGTCAGGAGGATGTGACCGTCGCGCTCCAGATGCAAAAGGCCATCGCGGGTCATGCGTTTCAGCGCAGCCGTGACGGCCGGAGGCGTGACTTCGAGTTCCTCCGCAAGCCGGGCGCTGATGGGCGCCTGATCATCCTGTTCGAGTTCCCAGATGGCCTTCAGGTAATCTTCCCGGGAAACGCTGGTCGTATCGCGAGGCACAAAGGCTCCTAAGGCCGTGGCTCTCGGTGAGGCGCGGGTGCATTTGCCTGCGACGACACGTTCTTCGATACGGGCGCCGGGGCCATGGAAGATTGCTCGGCGGCGAGCTTCAGGAAATATTTGTGGACGGTGGTGTCGCCGGTCAGTTCGGGGTGGAAAGTGGAGACGAGGATTCGGCCGTCGCGTACGAGCACAGGTCTTCCGTCTCCGTGGGCGCCTTCGCGCGCGAGGATTTCAACGCCGGGCCCGACTTCGTTTATCCAGGGAGCCCGGATGAAAACCATCTCCAGTGGCTCGGATTTCAGCTTCGATGGGGCGGTGCGCACTTCGCTGGCCACCTGCCGGCCGTAGGCGTTGCGCGTAATCACCAGGTCGGCAAAGCCGAGCGATTCCTGCGCGGGAGCACGCACTTCGCGCGCCAGCAGAATCGCGCCGGCACAGGTGCCAAAGAAGGCGGCGCCGCGCGCATCCAGCGCACGGAGCGCGGCTTCGAGGCCCTCTTCCTTTAGGAACTTCAGCATGGTGGTGCTTTCGCCGCCGGGCAGGATGATGGCATCCACCTCGGCGGCGTCTTCCGGCGTGCGGACAAGGATGTAGTCGGCGCCCAGCCGCGCGAGCATGTGAGCATGCGCTTCGTAATCGCCTTGAACAGCGAGGATGCCGACTTTCATGGTGTGTGTCGGAGCTTCGGCACGGGATTCCTCATCCTCGCTACGGCGCCCGATTTCCGCGCGATGCGAGGCCCTTGGCGCTGAAATCGGGCTGCTCGTCTTCGGAATGACATCTGCTCGAGGGGAGCAGCGAAATGCAGGCATCGCTAGACCCCGGGGACAGCCAAGATTGGTTGTGCCACCTGAGCCTACCAGCCTCGCGTTTGCAGCAGTTCCTTGGGGTCGAGTTGGCGCACGTCGAGGCCGCGCATGGCTTCGCCGAGCTCTTCCGATGCTTCGAGAACAGCTTTGGCGTCCTCGAAATGCGTGGCGGCTTTGACGATGGCACGCGCGCGCTTGTCGGGATCACTCGACTTGAAAATGCCTGATCCGACGAAGACCGCTTCGGCGCCAAGCTGGCGAACGAGAGCGGCATCGGCGGGAGTGGCGATGCCGCCGGCGGAGAAATTCGGCACCGGCAGTTTGCCTTTTTCGGCGACTTCGCGGACCAATTCGAGCGGCGCGGCCAAATCTTTGGCCGCGTGCACAAGCTCGTCGCCTCGAAGCGTGGTGAGGCGGCGCATCTCGGCAACGATAGTGCGCATATGGCGCACCGCCTCGACGATGTTGCCCGAACCGGCTTCGCCTTTGGTGCGAATCATGGCCGCGCCTTCGGCGATGCGTCGAAGCGCTTCGCCGAGATTGCGCGCGCCGCAAACGAAGGGGACCTTGAAATCGTGCTTCCAGATGTGATTTTCCTCGTCGGCGGGCGTGAGAACTTCGCTTTCGTCGATGAAATCGACCTCGAGCGCCTGCAAAACCTGAGCTTCGGCGAAATGGCCGATGCGCGCCTTGGCCATCACGGGAATCGTTACGGCTTCCATGATTTCGCGGATGATGCGCGGCGAGGCCATGCGGGCCACTCCGCCTTCCTTGCGGATATCGGCGGGAACGCGTTCGAGCGCCATCACCGCGCAGGCGCCGGCCTGCTCGGCGATGCGCGCCTGGTCGGCCGTGGTCACGTCCATGATCACGCCGCCCTTGAGCATCTCGGCCAGGCCGACCTTCACTCGCCATTGATTATTCGAATGTCCATTGCTTGCATCCATCATCAGCTCCTTGCGCGCGTTTCCACGGCGCGACTCTCCGCATCCGTTTCCACGCTCGCTCGATTCTTCTTATTGTATCGTTCCGGATCGATAATCACGAACCGCGCCCGGCCCCGTGCCAGCACCGTACCGGCGGCGTTGCGGATTTCGCCTTCGCGGTAGAGATCGCGGCCTTGCTGGCGCGTGGCAAAAGCTTCGGCGTGGAGGTCCTCGTGCACGCGAACAGGCCGGAGGTATTCGACATTGAGTTCGGCGGTAACCGCGTGGACCTTCGTAAACTGGCTGACCTTGCTCATGACTTCGTCCAGCACGGTGGCGATGATTCCGCCGTGAATAAATCCCGTCGCGCCCTGGTACTCGGGTCCGAGTCGAAGATGGCCGGTCACGCGACGGGTGGACTCATTGGCTTCGAAAACGAGCTTCATGCCGCGCGCGTTGCCGCCGCCGCATCCGAAACACGGATTTGCGGGATCAAGATTTGCCATTTTTCATTCCGTTTTATTCCGCCATTTACACCAGCGCTACTCGTGCAGGCTCGAAGCGACGAGCGCCGCGCTGCCGCCTGGCTAATTCCGACCTGAGAATGTTGCCCAGGACAGCGACTCCACGGGCGATCTGCTTTTCCTCCACACCAAACGCCAGCCGCAAGGTATTCGGCTGCGGGCTTTGAACATAGAAATACCGGCCCGGCGCGAATACTACGCCACGTTCGCGGGCGCGCACCAACAATTCATTGGCATCGAAGCCGAGCGGTAATTCCAGCCAGATGCACATACCGCCGTTCGGATGCGTCCAGCGGGTTTCGGCGGGCATGTGCCGCACCAGCGCATCCTCGACGGCGGCGAGCCGCGACGCGCAAATCTTGCGCATGCGCTCGACGTGACGCAGCAGCAGCCCGCGCCGCATGAATTCCGCCAGCGCCGCCTGGGAAAGCTGATCGGTGTGCAGGTTCGTTGACTGTTTTACGACGCGCAACCGCTCGATCACGCTGCCCGGCGCGACAATCCAGCCCACGCGCAAACCGGGAAAAGCAATCTTTGAGACGCTGTCGATCTGAATCACTATATTGCTGCGATCAAGCTGCTTGAGCGAAGGCAGCCGTTCTCCGCGGGCCAATAGCCAGGCGTAAACGTGATCTTCGATAACCGGGACCTGGTGCCTGGAAGCGATTTCCAGAAGCCTGCGGCGCGCCGCGAGCGGCATGGAAAGCCCTGTCGGATTGTGAAAATCGGGCGTAAGAAACATCAATTTGACGCGATTGGCGGCAAGTGTCTGCTCGAGCGCCTCGAGATCCACGCCGGGCGTGGTACCGGGGCCATTTTCGATGCGAACCGGAACGCCGAGGCAGCGAGCGCGAGCCGAGGCCAGGAGCGCGATCGTTCCCGGATAGGTTGGATTCTCGAGAATGACGGCATCGCCCGGGCGCAGGAAGACCTTGCAAAGGAGATCCAGCGCCTGCTGGCAGCCGTCGGTGATCATCAGGTTTTCTTCTCGCGCCTGCACGTCATGGCTGCGCAACAGATCGAGCAGCGCCTTGCGCATCAAAGGATAACCGTCGGTCGCGCCGTATTGCAGGATGCGCGCCCCTTCCCGGCGCAGAACGGTGTTGCAGCAACTGCGCATTTCCGCTACCGGAAACGAATCCTCCGGCGGATGGGCGATAACAAAAGAGATTCCGCTGGCCGGGATGGTGCGGACGAGCCGGTCAAGAGCATCGTCGCCGCGTTCGTCGGCAAAAAGCGATTCCCAACGAATTGTGCCGCCCGGAACGATCGAGGGCGGCGGGGGCGCGATTTGCAAAGGGTGCGAATTCGCGCGAATGAAGGTGCCACGGCCGACGTGGCCTTCAATCAAGCCTTCCGATTCCAGTTCCGCGTAGGCGTTGGCTATAGTCGTGCGATGGACGCCGAGTTGCTGGGCCAATTCGCGGCTGGCGGGGATGCGGTCGCCGGGACGCAATTCGCCTCCGTGAACCAGCGCGCGGAGCTGGTCGCAGAGCTGGACGTATAAGGGAATGTGGCTTTCGGCCTGGAGATGGAGCGGCAGCATTGGCTCTCCTAATCGGGCCAATATAGGGCAAAAGTATAGCCCGTAAAGAGCCAAATTGTCTCTTGGGCCGGGAGGGTGCGTGCGGTGAGGCAAGACCCCGCGGGTGAGGTACAGAAGAGCAGATCCCTCCGGGGCAGCCTGACACGCGCAACTTCTTTACCGCGCGAGCAATAGTCGCGCTCGAGAAGCACGTATTGAGTAAGTCCGACTTTGCGTTTTGGGCAACCGGACCGCTACGGGACGGTAGCGTTAATCGGCGTTACTTGGTGCCGGAGCCGTCGCCGAGCTTGCGCAGGCGTTCCTGCAGTTTGCGGCGCAAGGTCGAAGGCGTATTGGGATTGAAGGCGACCAGATACCAGAGCGGCTGGCTGCGGTCGCGAGAGAGCCAGGAAAGCGTCGAAGGATCGGCGTTGGGATGGCGCGCGACGTTTTCGCGAATGGCGCCGTACGGGTGCCGGGCCAGGCGGCTCAGCGTTTTGGAGGAAACCTTGGGATGTTCGCTGATCAGGCGCAGGAGGTAAAAGTCGGTTTTGGGGGCCTGCTTGACCAATCTTTCCAGTTGATCGGGGCTGGCCTCGGCGCTCAACACCATTCCGACTTTTTCATCCCAGCCGGAGTTTACGTCATTCAATTCCTTGGTCCGGGCGTGAATCAATTCCTCGAGCACGCGCCGCTCATGTTTGCGGCGGGCCGGCGGAAGCTGCGAACCCTCCAGGGAATCGAGCACGCGCAGCAGGTGCTGGCGTTCGCCAAACACGATCTGCGTGGTGCGCTGCGAGGAGTTTCGGCCATCGTTCTGAACCAGGTCTGAGCGTCTCATGCAAGCCTCATTCCGGGATGCGAAGTTCGGCGGCCAGTGCGGCCAACTGCTCGTCCCGGATAAACAAATTATTGGAGTCCAGAGCCTTGCCGGCCTCGATGCTTTTCTTCAGCAGCAGTCCGGCCACGTCGATCTTTTCTTCGCGGCTGAGGCTGCGGCGTTCGGTCTGAAAGCTTCTCAGCGCGTCGCCCGAGAGACCCACAACGATCTCTTCGGCCGTGGTTTCCGGCGCATTCGCGGCGGCCGTCACGCGGAAGAAATAGAGCTCCGGACGGTCACCCAACGTTAAGAAGCCAGCCCGCAGAAACCGCACGGCAACTCGCGTGCCGTCAGGCGCCATTGCCTCGAACCGTTCCCAAAGCGGTTCGTATGTCATCGGGATTATGCCGCTCCAGTAAATGCTCAGTAAAGGAAGACCACCGCGACGATTTCCATATCGGCAATATCGCCGCGTGATGCTTGTGCCGGACGATTGCCGGGGACGCGGCGACACCACCACCGGCGCACAGGCCGGTCTCACCACAAACAGCGTGGCGCGACCTGAGCTACAAAAAGCGCCACGCGAACCGAAGGTGGGGCAGCCGGCGCAAGCCGCATGGGCACCGAAAGCCGAACTGCAGATCCCTCGGCCCGCCATTTTCTGAACGGGCAAAGGCCCCGGTTTGTGGCGGGCCTCGTGATGACACCGGGGTCTGAGGCGGCGCCTCGTGCCTGAGCGGAGCCACAGTATTTCAACTCAAGCCGTGCGCAGATCTTATCGCCTTATCGCCGCGCTATCGGGAGGAAATGCGCGGATTCAGAAAAGGATTGGTGGCGCGTTCCTCGCCAATGGTGGTGGCGATGCCGTGGCCGGGATAGACAATCGTTTCGTCCGGGAGCACCAGGAGCTTGTGGTGAATCGAGCGCAGAATTTGTTCAAGAGAGCCGCCGGGAAGATCGGTTCGGCCGATGCTGCCGGCGAAAAGCGTGTCGCCGGCGAGCAATATTCCGTTATTGGCAGCGGCTTTGGCCTGTTGTTGTCGAAGTTGTTGCGGAGAGAGATACAGCGAGATGCTGCCGGGCGTATGGCCGGGAGTATGCAAAACACTGGCCTCAAAGCCGCCCCAGCGCAAGGTGTCGCCTTCGCGCAGGAATTTGTCGATGCTCGCCGGATCGGGAGTGCGCATGCCCAGCCACGCCGCCTGCACATCGAGATGGCGATACAGTTCCATGTCGTCGGCGTGCATCAGCACCGGCGCGCCGGTGGCCTGCTGCATTTTGCGCAAGCCGCCCACGTGGTCGATATGCGCATGTGTGCTGACAATGGCTTTTACGGTGAGCGCGTGTTTGGCGAGCGTTTCGAGGATGCGCGCGGTTTCGTCGCCAGGATCGACGACCAGCGCTTCGCGAGTTTCGGGATCGCCAATGATGGAGCAGTTGCACTGCAGCATCCCGACCGGAAGAATTTCGTGAATGATCTTTTTCGCTGCGCTCTCAGGCATATCGTCCGCGGCTTTCGATTCAATATAGCATTCCGCCGGCGAAAGAAGCCCTTTTTGCGCTTCTGTTAAACTATTTTCGTGAGCGATAAAAATACGGCAGCGACAGCGATTCTAGATACTCCCCTGATCGAGGCGCACCGCGAGGCGGGAGCGGAATTCGGCGAATACCTTGGCGCGCGCCTGCCGGCGCAGTTTCGTGATCCGCTAGCCGAATATGCGGCAGCGCGCAGCGGAGTCGCGCTGATCGACACGAATTTTCGCGCCGTCTTCTCGCTGACGGGTCCGGATCGGGTGCGCTATCTGAATGCCGTCACCTCGGGCAACATCCGCGACCTGAAGCCGCGCGAAAGCACGCCGGGACTGCTGCTCAATGCGCAAGGGCACATGCTGGCCGAACTGCTCACGCTATCGCTTGAAGACCGGCTGACGGTGCTGAGTCACGCCTTCGTGCGGCAGAGGACATTTGAAACTCTCGACAAGTTCATCATTATGGATGATGCCACGTTGACGGATGAAACCGGACAGACCGGCACGCTGTCAATCGAAGGACCCAAAGCGCCCGAGGTGGTAAGCGAGCTGACCGGAATCGATTTGGCGGATCTGCCGCCCGGCGGGCATGCGGCCACAAGGCTGAAAATTTCCGGCAGTGCAATTCCCTGCCGAGTTCTGCGGCATTCGCTTTTCGGCTTTCTGGGCGCGGAATTATTGGTTGCGCGGGACGTTTTACCCAGCGCGTGGCAAGCGCTGGCCGCGGCAGCAGCGGCGCAAGGAGGCCTGCCAATCGGGTATCGCGCGCTCAACATGTTGCGGCTCGAAGCGGGAATTCCCTGGTTTGGGGTCGATTTTGACGAACACCAAATCCCGCAGGAGGCCGGGGTCGAAGCCACGCATGTCAGCTTCACCAAAGGCTGCTACACCGGGCAGGAGATCGTGGAGCGCGTGCGTTCGCGGGGGCACGTCAACCGGCGGCTCGCGGGATTGCTTTTTGATGGCGCTGAAGCTCCGGCGGCCGGAACCGCTTTGCTGGGAACTGATGGCGGCGCTGAGGCGGGGCAGATCACGAGCGCCGCATTTTCGCCGATCGCGGGAAGCGCAATTGGGATGGCTTACGTGCGCCGCGAATATCTCCAGCCGGGCACGAAACTCAAGTGCGCCAACGGAACAGCCGAAGTGACCGAGCTGCCTTTGCGGGCGGCGAGCACTCCACGAACGACCTAAAACGGAAACCCTCAGGTCTCGGTCGCAGCCAATTTCGGAACGTCTTGTTGGCGGAAACGCGAGCGTGACCTGAGCTACAAGTTTCGCGACGCCAGCGCAGTCATTACGCGAGATTGAGCGCTTTCTTGACGCTGCCGCGCTCGCTTTGAATCTTCCTCTGCAACTGCAGAATTCCGTAAAGAAGCATTTCGGGGCGAGGCGGACACCCGGGAACATAAACGTCCACAGGGATGACCTGGTTGACTCCCTGCACGACCGCGTAGTTGTTGAAGACGCCGCCGGAGGTGGCGCACACGCCCATGGAGATCACCCATTTGGGCTCGGGCATCTGTGCGTAAAGCTGGCGAATGACCGGCGCCATTTTTTGCGAGACGCGGCCGGCAATGATCATCAAATCCGCCTGACGGGGCGAGGGGCGAAAAACCTCCGCGCCAAAGCGGGCGACGTCGTAGCGGTCCGCGGCCATGGACATCATCTCGATGGCGCAGCAGGCGAGGCCGAAAGCAAGCGGCCAGAGGGAGTTCTTGCGGGCCCAGTTGACGGCATTATCGAGCTGGGTAAGGAGGATGCCTTCGTTTTGCAACACCTTGGTCAGGTCTTCGGGCTTGTCGAGGGTTACTTTTCTTCCGCCATCAACGCTCATCGTAGCCTCACAAGATATTTTCTCACGCAGCGGCGGGAACTCAAAGCACCGACAGAGCAGCGAGGAATGCGCGGGATGCCAAGATTCAATGAACCATTCCTGGGCTTCGCTTTAGCGCGCGATTAGCGGTTCGCGCTGGGCAAGGCGGTGAGGCACCCAAAGAAACTGCAGATCCCTCCTCGCTCGCCCGCATGCGACATGCGGGCGAGCATCGTCGTGATGACAACAGCCGCGCTAAGGGCGGAAACGCATGTTTTCGCCGGGGGCGGCCTCGTGATAACAGCGGGCATATTAGAGACTGTGCCACCAACCGACACGCACAGACGAATGGGCGTGCGACGCAATGTCGAGCTATGAAATCTTCAAAACGATTTTGCCGAATTGCTCGCGCTGCTCGAGGCGCCGGTGCGCCTGAACGGCTTCGGCGAGAGGAAAGACGCGGTCGATCACGGGATGGAGCTTCCTTTCGCCGACGAGCTTTAGGACCGTAAAGAGTTCGGCGCGGCTGCCCATGTACGAACCGAGCAGCGAAAGTTGGCGCGCAAACAGATAGCGCAAATCGAGTTGCGCCGCTGATCCGGTGGTGGCGCCGCAGGTGACGAGGCGTCCTCCGGTTGCCAGGCTGAGAATGCTCTGCTCCCAGGTGGCCACGCCGACGTGTTCAAAGACCACATCGACGCCGCGTTTGGCGGTGAGCCGGCGGACTTCTTCGGAGATTTTCTGCTGCGAATGGTCGATCACTTCGTCTGCTCCGAGTTCGCGGGCTTTGTCGAGTTTCGCCCGGCTGCCGGCGGTGGCGATTACGCGTGCGCCGCTGAGCTTCGCGATTTGAACCGCGGCGCTGCCGACGCCGCTGCCGGCTCCGAGGATCAAGACTTCTTCTGCGGGTTGCAGGCGTGCCCTGCCGATGAGCATGTGCCAGGCGGTGAGAAAGACCAGCGGGACGGCGGCGGCCTCTTCGAACGAAAGTCCCGGCGGCATCGGCAGGACGTTCACTTCGGGAGCGAGGACGAATTCGGCGCAGCCGCCATTGCGGCCGTAGCCAAAAAGGGTGTACTTGCGGCACTCGTTGTCTCGGCCCGCCGCGCAGGCGGAGCATTGGCCGCAGGAAACGCCCGGGGCGAGTACAACTTTGTCTCCGACATGGACCCGCTGTACCGATGTGCCGACGACGGCGACTTCACCGGAGATGTCGCTGCCGGGAACGAGCGGAAGCGAAAAGGTCACGCCATTGAGTCCGCGGCGGACCCAGAGATCGAGGTGATTGAGCGCGCAGGCGCGCACGCGCACGACCACTTCGCTGGGGCCGGGCTGCGGGTTCGGCAGTTCGGTCAATTGCAGCACTTCCGGCCCGCCGTGCTTGGGTATGACGATGGCTCTCATGGTGTCGATCGACCTCGCGCTTGTTCTGCGAATGCTTCAGCCAGTCTGCTCTGGTGGCAGCCTATTCTAACGGAAGCAGTCGTGCGCGGAGAGGCAAGGCTCCCGCAGAAAGGATGCGCCGGAGCCAAGACGCGAGGGCACCCCGCGAGAACGGCAAAACAGAAACAGATCTTTCGGCCGTCTTTCACCGGCGAAAACCAATGTTTTCTCTTGTGGCCGCCTCGTGATGACCAGTTGGCGCTTCGACAGATCAGGAGTGGGGGGCGGGGGGAGGAGTGGGTTCGGGGGCGACCTTATCGAGCAAAGCCTTTACGTCGGGATCGGCGATAACTTTGGCAAAGGCGGGATCGGTGCGCGCCTTGCCCAGATCCTTGTAGCCTTCGTCGGCGGCGCGGCGAAGATAGACGAGACAATTTTCGGCGTCGCCGTTCGCGGCAAAATCCTTGGCCAGCATGTAATTGAAAAGGCCGCGGTCGGCGACGGAGCGATAGCTCAAAATGCTTCCGTAGCGGCCCGTCTCTTCGAAAACCTTGGGGTCGAGCGCCAAAGCTTCGTGGAACGCCTCCATGGCCTTGGGCAGCTTTTTCTCCGCAAAATACGCATACCCGATATTGGTATAGACGCTGGCCACGTTGGGTTTCAGGGCCAGGGAACGCTGATACTGGGTGATGGCGTTTTTGTATTTTTTCTCGGCGTAATAGGTGGCGCCGAGATTGTTATAGGCGTCGGCGAAGCGGCGATCGACCTTGGTCGCACGGTCAAAGGATTTGCGGGCCTCGTTAAGCTTGCCTCCCTGCAATTGAGCGATGCCCAGATAGTTGTAATACGACGCGTCTTTGGGATTTTCCTGCGCGAGGCGGGAGTAAACGCCGGCGGCCTCGGCATATTGTTTTTTGGCCATGTAGATGCGCGCCTGCAGCTCATCTTTTTCGCGCGGGTTTAGAGAGGCAGCAGAAGTTGATGAATCCTCCTGAGCGCGTGACCCAAGAGGCGAGACGCAAAAACTCAGGATAATCACGGGAAGGAAAATTCTGATCATAACGTTCCCCTAATCCAAGGCCGGGGAATCAGTGTTGTTGTGGATCGGGCGTATTCTCCTTAGGAGCATCCTGGTCCGGCTTCTTTCCCCCAAAGATACCAAAAATCTTGTGCAGGATACCGGGTTTCTTCTCGTCGTCGCCGGCAGTAGGAGCGGTGGCCGTGGCCGGAACAGGCGGCGGCTCGGAGAATGGGCCGGCGGCCACACTCGGCGGAGGAGCTTCGTCGGATTTGTTTTTATCGCCGCCGCCAAAAATGCGCGAGAGCCAGGAGGCCGGCGGCGTTTGCGTGAGCATGGGTCCGCCATGCATTTCGCAGAATTGCGGCTCGGTGCCGGCGATGAAAACTTCTTTGCGCGTCGAGGGACATGCCGGAGTGGCCAGTTGCAAGGTGGCCGAGTCGATATCGACCACGCTCACACCCTCGGGCGCAATGAAATCGTTCAATTGTTTATACGCGGGGAGCGCGGTGGCGCGCTTCATGAATTCGGTCCATATCGGCGCAGCGGCGACGGCACCTTGAAGCCCGAGCTCGCGATAATCGTCAAAGCCGACCCAGACGACGCACAGAAGATTCGAGGTGTAGCCGGCGAACCAGCCATCGCGAGAGGTTCCCGTCTTGCCGGCGGCCGGTCCCATGAACCCGCGCGCGCGAACCGAGGCGCCGGTGCCGTGGTCGATGACGTCTTCGAGCAACGTGGTGACCTGATAAGCGACCCGCGGATCGAGCACCTGACGGGTTTCAATCGGGCTGCGCTCGATCACGCCGCCCTGAAAATCGACGACGCGGTCGATCAGGATCGGTTCAGCGCGCACGCCGCCATTGGCAAAGACCGTATATCCGGCGGCGACCGCAAGCGGGGTCATGTCATAAGAACCCAGGGCGATCGCGGGAGTGGGCTGGACGTCAACATCGAGTCCAAGCTGGCGCGTCATGTCCACCACGCGGCCATAGCCGATCATCTCCGCTACTTTGACGGTGGCGACGTTCAAGGAATGCGCCAGGGCGTCGCGCAGCGTTACGTTGCCATAGAAACTTTCGCCGTAGTTGTTGGGCGTGTAGTCCTTGCCTTCGAAATCGAAGGTGGTGGGCTCGTCCACAACAGTGGTCGCCGGAGTGACGATCGGCTTGATGCCCTTGACCGCATTGTCAAAAGCAGCCGCATAGACGAACGGCTTGAAAACCGATCCGGGCTGGCGGCGCGCGGTGATATGGTTGAGCTGGCTCTCGCCATAATTGCGTCCGCCGACCGCAGCGAGAATATCTCCGGTATGCGGGTCGAGAACGATCATGGCGATCTGAGCTTCGGCGGGACGGCCTTCCTTCTTCCAGGCGGCGTATCTGCGCGCGAGCAACTGGTCGACGTTGGCGCCTCCCAGCGCCACAGCTTGAACGGCGGCGCGTTCGAGCTGCGGATCAAGAGTCGTATAAACGCGGAAGCTCTGTGAGAGCAGTTGCGCTTCCGAGAAGCGGTCGAGGAGATGGTCCTTGACCATGTCGACGAAATACGGCGCGTCGTTATTATTCAGCCCGCCGTTGACAAGACCGAGGGGCGCGGCCTTGGCCTGCTTCACATCGTCGGGCTTGATGAAGCCGTTTTCCAGCATCTGGTTCAAGACGCGATCGCGGGCTTCGGCGGCGCGCTCGGGGCGGCTGTCGGCGGTGGAATAGCGATTGGGAGCGCGGATGATTCCGGCAAGAAAGGCAGCCTGCGACAGACTGATGTCCCGGATATCTTTATTGAAATAGGCCAAGGAGCCTTCGGCGAAACCGTGGATGGCGAAACTTCCGCGATTGCCCAGATAAATCTCGTTGGAGTAGAGCTCGAAAATCTGTTGCTTGTTGAAGCGATGCTCCAGTTCCAGGGCGACCATGGTCTCGGCCACCTTGCGATGCCAGGTGCGCTCGGTGGAAAAGAAAAAGCTGCGCGAGAGCTGCATGGTCAGCGTGCTGGCGCCTTGCGCGATGCCCTTGTGGCGCAGGTCCGCCCAGGCCGCGCCCAGAACGCGTACGAAATCGAGGCCGGGGTGCTCGAAAAAGCGCTTGTCTTCGGCGGATAGAAGCGCATTTACGAGGACTTTAGGAATGTCGTCGAAGCGAATGCTACGGCGCTTCTCGCGCGAAGTGTCAAAGAGATTGGTCAGAAGTTCCGGCTCGATCTGGGCGCTCTCGACCACGTTGCCGTTATCGAGCAGGGTGATGCTGCTGACGCCGCCGCCGGCGAAGTTTACATGGAGGGCATTTTTGCCTTCAAAATATGAATCGCGCAGAGGGTGAATCTCGACCACGTTGCCGCTGATGCTGTACCAGCCCGGGGCGCCGTCGATTTTGGTTTCATTATAGCCGTCGTGCTGCAATTGGCTGACGAGCTGGGCCGGCGTCAGGACTTCGCCATCAAAGACGCGATCCGGGGCGCTGTAAACCCGGGCGCTGGTCTGAAACATGCGTCCGGTGAGGCGCTGATCGATCATGTGGCTGTAGGAAAACCATAAATACGTGAACACGCCGGCGGCGATGAGCAGCAGGCCGAGGCAGCCGCCGATGATCGTCAAACCGAGGCGCGACAATATGAAGTCGCGATTGATTCGGATGCGCATTCTTTCCTGTGATCCCCTCGAACTTATCGAGGCTTTTTACACTCTCACGCAAGCGCAACGGATGGGACTGGGATGCCGCCCTGCTTGTTCCCGGCTCCCATCCCCTGTGCACGCGGATTCTCTTGGTGCGCGAGCAATGCTCGCGCTCGAGAGGCGCGCGTCGGGGCGGGAAGGCCGGCTAGAAACCCACCAGGTAGCTTAGCAAACTTTGGAGACGAGGCCGCAGATATCAGGGCCATTTCGCCCGGGCGCCATGACACTACATGATTGGGTTGTTTTTGGCGTAGGGATGAAAATTCAGAGTCCATTGATATACGCCCAGGTTTACGGTGACGCTGTAATCGGCCGCGATCTCCACGTGGCCACTATCGCCTTTAACATGGATGTCTCCGGCGTCAATAGGGATATCTTCGTTTTGCGCTTCTTTGAGGACGGCATTACGTATGTCGTCAGTGTTTTGGCGATTAACAGAGGCGAAGCGCGCCACGCTTTCGATGCCGTCCTGGAACTGCATGTTGTTCACCAGGACGGGGATAACTTTAACTCCCACATAGATGGAAGCGAAAAGGAAAGTAAGGAAAACGATCAGTTTGAGGCGGCTGCCGCCGCGTTGCGATGAACTCGCGAGGATTGTGCGCGGTCTCGTGCTCGTTTGGGCAGGGCCGGAAGCCGAAGACCCGCCGAATTGGTTATGACAGCGCAAGCCGCATCCTCCAAAGCCTCAAGTTTCGATGCTAGCACCCGATTTTTGACCCTGTCGAGAAGCGGGATCAACAGAGGTTCCTGCGAGTAACGGCGCGCTAAAGCAGCCGAACTGCGCTCCTTTGGCCGGTTAACCGCGAAGCTGGTTGGCGTATAATTTCACTATCCCCGGTGATTGAAGCCGGTTGTGCAAGCCTGGTCCGAGGACGGTGAACGCGGAATACGACGCGTTTCCCAAATGCGGAAGATCTGGGAGGGTGCCATTGCGCTTATGAGAACTCTCCGCATGCCGCGTACGATCTCTTCACGAGGAAGGATTACGCATTATGCGCTTGCGCTGCTGATTACGATTGCCGCCCTGATCCTGCGGGAACTCCTCAACCCGATTCTCGGCGATCTGGGTCCATTCCTCTCAATTTATGCCGCTGTTACGCTCGCGTCGGTATTCCTGGGTGTGGGACCAGCAACTTTGACCGCGGTTCTGGGCTTGTTTGGCAGTGCGCATTTCATTTTGGCGCGAGATCATTTCAATTTCGCGCGCCGCCCCGACGTTGCGTATGCGATCGGATATCTCGTGGTCGCCACAACGATAATCTTGCTGGCGGAGAGGAGCCGCACGGCGCTGGCGGAGATGGAAGCGGCGCGGCGTACGCTGGAACAGAAGGTGGAAGAACGAACGCGCGAACTGCAAACCGCGTTGACACAATTGCGCGAGGAGATGAACATTCGCGCACAAGCCGAAGACGCCCGCCGCAAACTTTCCGCGCGGATCATGAAGATTCAGGACGAGGAGCGCCGGCATATCGCACGAGAGTTGCATGACAGCATCGGACAGCTATTGGCGGCGTTGAAAATGACCGTCAGCCAGGTCTCGACCGAGGCGGCCGCAGGGACGCCCGCGGCGAGAGTTCTGAAGGACGTGAGCGCCTTGATTGATGAGGCGATTCGCGAAACGCGCAGCATCTCCCATTTGTTGCACCCGCCGTTGCTGGACGAACTGGGGTTTGCTTCGGCCGCGACCTGGTACGTAACGGAATTCGCGCGGCGCAGCGGCATCGAAGTGAGCCTGAATTTCTCCGACGACCTGCCTCGGTTTGCGGACTCGACTGAACTGACGCTTTTTCGCGTGGTACAAGAAAGCCTCACGAACATATTGCGGCATTCGGGAAGCCAGAAAGCCGAAGTTCGCTTGGAAGTATTGGGCGGAGAGATCCGGCTTTCGGTTAAGGATTACGGCAGGGGCATGACCGTCGAGCAAATCGAGAAGCTAATGAAGACGGGCGCCGGCGCAGGAGTAGGTTTGGCAGGGATGCAGGAGCGCATTGCCGATTTGGGAGGCACAGTAGAGCTTCAAAGCAACGGAACAGGAACAACAGTGAAAGCAACCTTGCCGCTCACGAAATCGGCGCGACAAGCGCCCGCTGAAACGGCATCGCAGAGTCCCCCGATGACGGCGAGTGCCTGACGGTATGAACGTCAAAGATTCTCGCTGATCTACGTCTTATGAAATAACTATGCTTTGTTTGAAAGACAGGCCCACAGCAGATTCCTCCCTGCCTCGCGCGATCGCGCGACTCCGCTCGGAATGACAGTTTTCTTTGGTCCGTATGATCGTTGTGAGATATGAGGGCTAATAGGCGCGCGCGAAGATGCCTTTTTCCTTCGAAGCCTGCCCGCAAAGGATGCACTTGCCGGAACCGGCGGCTTGCGCCAGTGGGATGCAGCGCACGGTGGCTCTGGTTTCTTCTTTGATTTTGGCCTCGCATTCCGCTTTCCCGCACCAAAACGCGGAAGCGAAACCTGTTTCCACCGCGGCTTTGAACTCGTCGTAGTTTTGGGGTTCTTTGGTATTTGCATCGCGAAAATCGCGAGCGCGAGTGAGCAGCGCGGTCTGAATTTCTTCGAGCATTCTTGAAACGACCGCGGGAAGCCCTTGCTGAGAATGAAAGGACTTCCCTTCCTTGCCGGGCTTGTCACGCCGCGCGAGCACGACGGTGCCTTTGGCCAAATCCTTTGGGCCGATTTCGATCCGCAGAGGCACGCCACGCATCTCCCAATCGTTGAACTTGAAACCGGGGCTGGTGCCTTCGCGCTCGTCGGTGCGGACGCGAACGCCCTCGACAACGAGGGCGTCGCGCATTTTGCGGGCGGCGTCGAACACTTGCGTTTTCTCTTCGTCTGTTTTGTAAATCGGCACAATGACCACCTGCGTGGGGGCGAGGCGCGGAGGCAGGATCAAGCCCTGATCGTCGCCGTGAACCATGATGATGGCGCCGATGAAACGCGTGGAAAGGCCCCAGGAGGTAGTCCAGCAGTATTGCAGCGCACCTTCGCGGTCCAGATAGCGGATGCTGAATGCTTTTGCGAAATTTTGGCCGAGATTGTGCGAAGTGCCGGCCTGCAGGGCTTTGCCGTCGCCCATCATGGCTTCGATGGAGTAGGTCTGATCGGCGCCGGCGAAGCGCTCGGAGGCGGATTTGCGGCCCGGAATCACGGGAATGGCGGCTTCATTGATGGCGAAGTCAGCGTATATTTCCAGCATCTGACGCGTTTCGGCTTCGGCCTCGTCGAAGGTCGCATGCGCGGTGTGGCCTTCCTGCCAGAAAAACTCGAGCGTGCGCAGGAAAAGCTTGGTGCGCAGTTCCCAGCGGACAACGCTATTCCATTGATTAATGAGCACGGGCAAGTCGCGATAGGACTGGATCCATTTCGCGTAAGCGTGGCCGATGATCGTTTCCGAAGTGGGGCGGATCACCAGCGGCTCTTCCAGCTTTTCGCCGCCGCCGATAGTAACCACCGCGAGTTCGGGAGAGAAACCCGCGACGTGCGACTGTTCCTTTTCGATGAAGCTGCGCGGAATCAGCAGAGGAAAAGCTGCGTTCACGTGGCCGGTCGCCTTGAACCGGCGATCGAGCGCCTGCTGAATATTTTCCCACAGCGCCCAGCCGTAAGGCCGCACGATCATGCAGCCGCGCACCGGGGCATAGTCGGCTAGTTCGGCGCGGAGGACGATCTGGTTATACCATTCGGCAAAATCTTCGGCGCGCGTGGGCAGCTTCTGATCGGACATGGATCGCTTTCTGGCGCGAAATGCGCGCCGGCAAGGCGCGGACACGGATAAAGCGGTTAAGGGAAAATGCCGCCGCCTGGGAAACAAAAAAGGCTACTGGACGCTCCCGGGGTTGTCAACAAAGCGTGACGAATCGCGCGTTAGTTTCGGCGGGGCGGGTTGCGCGGCGAAAATTCCCTGCAAGGCGCGTTTGCGGGCGGGCGCGGGAAGGCGTTCGATGGCGTAGCGCAATGCGGTTCGCGGCATAGCCGAATAGTTTTTGCGGAGGAAATCGAGCAGCGCCGGCTCGGACCGTTTGCCGGCCTCGCGCAGCATCCAGCCGACCGCTTTGTGAATCAGGTCGTGTGTGTCATTCAACAGAAGGCTGGAGATTCGAAAGGCGTCTTTCAGGTCGCCTCTTTTGATGAATGCGGCCGTGGCCACGATGGCGATGCGGCGTTCCCACAGGTTTGCAGACTTCGCGAGGCGATAGAGAAGCTTTCGCGGGCGCGAGACGAGATGCTCTCCCACAATATACGGAGCAGAGGTGTCGACCAGATCCCAATTATTGATAGACCGGGTGTGCTGCAGATAGAAGTCGAAGACCTGCTGCCTGATGCGGTCGTCGCCGGCTTCATATTGAAATACTAGAATTTCGAGCGCCGCGAAGCGGTGTTCGTGCAGGCGCGAGCGGAGCAGCTTCGCGACATCCGCGAGCGGCAGATGCGTGTAACGGCGCGCGATTTTACGCAGAACAGGAACCGTGATTCCGCAGAACTTGTCCCCTTCCCCGTATTGGCCTTTGCCTGTCTTGAAAAACCAGGCCACATTGCGGGCGCGCTTTGGGTCGGAGGCTTGCGCAAGTTCGCGTTGCAGATCGGCGAACGTGAGAGAAGAAGCAGTTTTCACCCGGGACCTTACGCCGCGCCGCGGCTCCTGTAAGTAGAGGCTCAAGCTGTCGCCGGGCTAAAGCCCGGCGGCTACATGACCGTCGAGACACCGCAAATTCCCGGCATGTGTAGGCGCCGTCCTTTAGGGCGGCGCCAAGTAATGTCACGCCGCGCCGGATTTCAAGGCTTCGTCAGGACTTGGGCTTCAGTTGCTCATAGAGCTGTTTGACAAACGCGTCGCCGTTGCGATAGCGGACGATGGTGTTCTGATCGTAATACTGAGCGATTCCATCCAGGACTAAGGCGTCATAGCTTGCCGTCGGATGCGCGGCGACGACTTCGTCTTCGCTCTTGCCCTGCTTGATGAGGTCAGAAACGCGGCTGCTCACGTTCACGAGCATGTCTTTATGCGCGATGACGTCTTCGCGCGTCATGACCGGGCCATGCCCCGGGACAACCTTGGTGTTAGGACCGCAGACGCCGATGGCCATGCCCAGCGCGCGGATCATACCATTCACCGTTCCGCCGATGTTGGGATAGCCGGCGCGGAAGAAATCCCCGATCATCAGCACGTCCGCCTTGCGGAAATAGACCATGCTGTCGGCATCCGTGTGGGCCGGCGGCACAGGAATGATCACGGCTTCATCGCCATCCATGTACAGAGTTAAAGGGCCGTTGAAAATAACGGTAGGAACTCCAGCCTGATCGAACCCTTTCTGGGCCATCAAGTCCGCGCGCATCTCGCGGCGGCCGAGAATGGTCACGCCCATTTTGGCGAGATTAGGATTGCCCCCGGTATGGTCCCCGTGCGGATGCGTATTCACTAGAAACTTGATGGGCTCGTTCGAAAAGGTCTTGATGGCCGCCGTGACTTTGCCGGTCAGCGGACCAAAGGTCGCGTCCACCATAAAAATGCCGTCAGGGCCGGTCAAGACGCCAATGGCGCCGCCGGTGCGGCCCGAACCGTTCATGCCTGTAACGGTGTAGAAATTATTGGCCAGCTTATCGACCTTCATGGTCATGTGGGCGTAGTCGGTTTGAGGGGCTTGCGCCAAAGCTGCGATGGCCGCGAGCGTCAATGCGAGGAATGCCAAAGACCCGCGAATCGCCGTGGTTTTCATCTCATCCTCCAAATGGCTGCAGGTGTGAAATGTGAGAAGTTCGCTGCCGGAACCCGCCGAGCCGGTAAATCTACATCCGGGGCTGGCGGGGTGCAAGCGGCGTGCCTGCGCATAAAAGACCCTGGGGATCGCTCGCAGGATCAAGTTGTGCGGCTCTCCCATCGTATCGTCGCTCACCTGCATAATTGACGCGAAGAGCGCCTGCGCGTACGATACGCGCACTGAAAGACACGGAGCAGCGTTCGCATCGCCAGGTCGCGAACTCATCTCCCCAAATGCGGAGCGGACCAACTCGGGGTCCACGGTCAGAGGAGAATTCGAAATGGGAAACCGGTTCATGGGTGCAATGCTCGTTGTGGCGGCGCTATTGAGCGCTTCCGCTATCGCGCATGCACAGGGCGGGTATCGCAATACCGAGTATGACAAGCTGAATAATGGCCCCGGAGGCCCCGCTCCCAAACGCGATTTTTCCGGATCATGGGCGGGTCCGATTGCTGCGGAAGGTGAAACTCCATCGTTCACACCCGCGGGACAAAAGCTATTCAGCATGAATAAGCCCGAGGCAAAATATCACGTAGCGGACACAAACGACGGATTTGTGCGCACCTGCGATCCGCTGGGGTTTCCACGCAACATGATTTTTGAGATCAGGGGCGTGTCGTTCGCCAGCATGCCGGACCGCATGATCATTTTGAACCAATACCAAAGGGCATGGCGTGAAGTGTGGATGGATGGACGACAGCTTCCCACAAACGTCGGCGGCACAGGCAAAGATGCTCCGGATCCGCGGTATTACGGGTATTCAGTGGGCAAGTGGGTGGATGATTATACGTTGGTAATCGATACAACCGGTCTGGACGACAAGACCTGGCTCAGCGGCGCCGGATATCCTCACAGCATTCAGGCGCACGTGCAGGAACGCTATACCCGCGTGGATCACAACGATTTGCAATTGACCGTCACCGTCGACGATCCCACGATTTATACCAAGCCATTCGTGCTGGGCAAAGCGGGATTCAAATGGCTGCCGAGCCAGCAACTCGCCGAGCAACTCTGCGTGCCGTCGGAGATGGTGCAGTATTTAAACCTGGTCGGCGATCCCGGCGGAAAGGGCGTAGCGCCCTCGCCAGGCAGGTAAAGCAAGCTTAAGACCCAAACCCATACAGGCGAGCGGGATTCTCCACCAGAATTTTCTTCCGCACGCCGGCATCCGGCGCCCATACCGGGAGCTGATTCAACAGACGGCCATCGTCAATCTGAAGCAGGGGCGCGAGGTCGCTCGCGGTATGCCCCGGCAAGGCCCCGCCAGTCGGATGCGGCCAATCGCTGCCCCAAACGATCCGGTCGGAATTCGCGGCGATGAGCGCCTTCGCGAGGGGTACAACGTCGGAGTAATCCGGCGGCTTATCCGAGCTTCGATAAGCGCCTGAAATCTTGACGTAAGCCTTTCCCGAGCGAACCAGATCGAGCATGGTGTCGAATCCCGGCTGGCCGGTTCCGAGCGAAGCTTTGGCTCCGCCGAAATGATCGAGAACGACCGGAACCGGCGCGGCCATGATTTGCATGTGCAAGCCTTCAATTACCAAAAGTCGCGTGTAGATCTGGATGTGCCATTTGTGAGGCGCGACGCGTTCGACAGCCCTGTCGAACGCTTTGCGAGCCGCGTCAGGGTTTGTCTGGCCGAAATTCTCGAAATTCAGCCGAATGCCGCGCACGCCGCGGTGAGCCATTTCGTCCAGCTGAACGGCGGAAGTTTTGTCGTCTATAACGGCGACGGCGCGGGCACGCGGGCCAAGCTGCTTTACCGCATCCAGCGTGCACGAATTGTCTGGGCCGTACACACTCGGATTCACGATGACCACGCGGTCGATGTGAAGCGCCTTATGCAGCGCGCGCATTTCCGCCACGGAAGCGGATTCTGGTGTATAAGTGCGGCCTGAAAACCAGGGATATTGGCGCGCATCGCCAAAGATGTGCGTATGACAATCGCAGGCGCCGGAGGGCACTTCGAAATCGACCGGCGTGGAGGGTTGCGATGCTTTCGCCCTGACAAATTTAGGGCGCAACATCGCGGACGCACCCGCGGCCAACGATGCACACAGGAGTTTGCGACGCGTGATCATATGCGCTCCCTGCGCCGTGCGCTGCGGCGACGAATTGACTTGTTGCGCCGCGTAGAATATCAATTTCGATGCAAGGTGTCAGGCCGCCGCCGGTGTCCGGCAGCCAGCGGTACTAAATGGAGTGGCAGAACCGAAAGAGTTCTGATTCGCAAGGAAGGTGCATGGCCATGCGACTTAAAGTGGTCTTGTGGGGAATGGCGCTGGGTTTTGTGCTGAGCAATGCCGGTGCATTGGCGCAACAAGCTCCGGCTGGAGGCAACGCTCCCGGTGGCCGGCAGCAGCCGCCTCCTTTCACGGTGACGAGTAATGCCATGACCGACGGAAGCTTCTTCGCAGTCAAGTACACCTGCACTGCGGGACCGGCAGCGGTTTCGCCGGATCTGCACTGGACCAACGCGCCTCGCGACACCGCCAGCTTTGTCCTTATTGCGCATGATATGGAGCCCAGGCCGCGCAAAGGCGTGGATGATGTTCTGCACTGGATGGTGTGGAATATCCCCGCCAGCGCGACTCAATTGCCTGAAGCGATTCCGAACAATACGGCGCAACTGCCGGATGGGAGCACGCAAACCAACGGAAATCCAGGACAAGGAGGAAACACCGGCTACCGGCCTCCCTGCCCGCCCGCCGGGCCGTCGCATCACTATGCGTTTGAAGTCTTTGCGGTCGATCAGAAGCTGAACCTGCCGGAGAGCGCAACTCGCGCGGACGTTCTAAAGGCCATCGATGGGCACATCCTGGCGCACGCCGCTTTGATCGTGCCATATCACCAGTAGAGTGCACGAAGTTTGACTTGGCCTTTTCCGTGACACCTCTCATCGTGAAGCCTGGCGGAACGCTTGTCATCACGAGGGAGCCCGCTTTGGCGGACGACCGAGGGATCTGCTTTTGAAACCTAACCAGGCGTGCTTGGTGTATATCCTCGCGATCCGTTCACACAACCTCTACACGGGAGTAGCGAACGATCTTGAGCGGAGACTTTTCGAACACCGCGACGGCTTAGAGAGTCAGTTTAATTGAGGCCAACGATCCCACCTGCGCCGATTTGGCAGAGTCGTTGTTTCCAAAGGAAAAGCAGATCCCTCGGGCCAAACAACGGCCCTCGTGATGACAGCGGACGACAGCATCATCATTACGTTGTTGTGTTTGCCTGCAGCGGCTTCAGGCCCGCGCGACCATAAGGGTTGCAGCAAGCACAAACCTGGCTTTAACGGCGATCGCAGATCGAACTCCCCTGCCCTTTTTCTGTCCTTCTGTACAGGTTCCAACCGCTTGCAATCCTTGTATTTATGGCTTCGGTATCAAATAGACACGCGAGGAACCAGCGGGGCTGGCCGTTTTCCAGCCAAAAGCGTCAAATCTGTGACGGTGCCACAGGACAATACAGGAGAAGGAATGCGCAAGGGAAAAAAGGCCCTGTTAATCGCTGCAGCCATGATCTTTACGATCGCCAGCCTGGCAGTACTGAATTTCGTCCGTTCGAAGATGGAAGCAAACGAGCCGGCAGCCAATCCCGCTGCGGCGCGTGTTGCCGTTAGCATTATTCGCGCGGCCTAAGCTTCTCCCAGTTGCATCCCCCTTGGGCGCGATCGACTCCCTGCTGATTCGTATTCCCTCAAAATGCTCAGTACCCTGCGCTGCCGGGCGGCGCGGCTGCGCTGGGATTTTCATCAATGGCCAATCCGGCCCAAAATGACCAGAATCCGGTTTCACAGTATTTCGAGTTCGCGACACCAGAGATGCGAACCGTCTTCGAACGCATGGATTAGTCGCGAAGCCACCCGTGATCTTTGCCAAACTGTTTAAAACATTCGATCACTTGGTCCTGATCTTGCAACTGATTCGAAAAAAAATAGTCCCGATCCTCCTGCGAGCGCCACGCTGCGAACGCCGGGTACAACAAATACGGTCCGAGAATCACTTCGGGATTTTCTTCAGAATCCAGTCACGGTAGGAACCACGTCGCGATAACAGGCAAGAGCGGCACGCCCGGCTACTGTTGTGTTCGCGATTTCGACAGTAAACTCTGTTCCGCCGCGTGAGACGTACCAAGACGCGAAGGTTTAGATTACGCTTGAAGTCGCAAGATTAGAAAAAAGGAGACACGCCTATGATCGTCGTTCGTAATGTGTTCCAGTTGAAATTCGGAAAGACGCGCGAAGCGGTGGCTGCCCTGAAGGAAGGGATGGCCATCCAGAAGCGTGTGCTTGCTGGTGCGGATTTCTCCACGCGCCTCCTTACCGATCTCACAGGCCGGAATTACACGTTGGTACTGGAATTGACCCTGCCTAACTTAGCCGCGTTTGAAGGCTTTGCTCCCCGTCTCTTCAGCGACAAGGATTGGCAGGCCCACTATCAAAAGATAGTGCCCCTGGTGGAGTCTGGTCATCGCGAGATATTTACAGTGGTCGAGTAGATGCGGAAAGTCTAGACCGACGCTGGGCAGTGATGCATGGATCATAACGACGAGGCAAGCGCTGCGAAGTCCGGTTACCGTCGGCTCGCTCTCAGACCTGCGCGGCAGGGGCGTTTACTTTTTCCGTCCGTATAGGTTCTCGCAGCCCTGCGATGCGCTGGCCCAGGCGCACGCATATACTAGCGGCGGGCGATTGGCGTCACTGCAGTTCCGCGCTTCCCCAGGAGAAATCCCTTGAGCAACGAGACCTACGATAAAGGAATGGCCGTGCGCCGCGAGGTTTTGGGCGCCGATTACGTCGACCGCACCACCGCTTCGGCGGATCCGTTTACGCGCGTGCTCTACGATTTTGTAACGGAATGGTGCTGGGGAGCGATTTGGACGCGGCCCGGACTTTCGCGCAAGACGCGAAGCCTGATCAATCTGGCCATGCTCACGGCGCTCAATCGGCCGCACGAGATCAAGCTGCACGTCCGAGGCGCGTTAAACAACGGGGTCACGCGCGAAGAGATTACCGAAGTTTTTTTGCAGGCGGGTGTCTACGCGGGTGTGCCGGCGGCGGTAGACGCGTTTCGCGCAGCGAAAGAAGTATTCGAGACGATCGACAAAAAATGAGCTGCCGGCTCCGCATCCTGACTTTCTGATTCGCTTCTCCCCGGATTCGGTTGCGCTTCGTAACAATCCGGCCACGACCACAACTTTACAATTTGTTGACTTCCGGCTGACGCCGCGCTGACAAATTCGTGACCGGTCTCTTCCAAAGTACAGCACGCGTACTTGCGCATCTCTGCAGACTTTCACAACGCATTGAATCGCGACGCGAAAATTCACAGGAGGGGAATCTGCGATGAAGATGGCTCCGGGGTCTTTGAAATCGCGCTTGGCCGTGATCGGCGCGGTGCTGTTGCTTCCCACTTTGAGCTTTGCGCAACATTACAAACAGACGAACCTTGTGACTGACTTGAGTTCGGGCGCCACTTTCACCAACGACAGCGATCTAAAAAATCCCTGGGGACTGGCCCGGAGCACGACGAGCCCGTGGTGGATTGGCGACAATGCGACGGGGCTTTCCACCCTGTACAGCGGCGATGGGACAAAACGAGCGCTGCGAGTGCAGATTCCGGGGCCAAACGGGACGACGCCTTGTCCGCTAACAGGGCCGCTGCCACCGAACTGCTTCACGGCTTCGCCGACTGGCGTGGTTTTCAACGGCAGCACGGATTTTAAAGTGACTCCCAACGGTGCGCCCGCTGCTTTTATCTTCGTCACGGAAGACGGAACGGTCTCGGCATGGGCCGGCGGCAATGCCGCGACGCTCGAGGTCGACCATTCGGCGACCCCGACAGCAGCGGACGGAGCCGTTTACAAAGGCGCGACAATCGGGGAGGTAGATGGCAAGCGCTATCTCTACGTCACGAATTTCCGCTCCGGCCACGTGGAGGTATATGACACCAATTTCAACCAGGTGCATTTCGAAAATGGCGAGGGCCAAGGCAGAGGAGAAGGAGAAGATAACTTCAACGACAGCCACGTTCCCCAGGGTTTCGCGCCGTTTAATATTCAAAACATTGGGGGCAGCCTCTTTGTGACCTATGCGAAGCAGGATGCGGCAAAACACGACGACGTCGCCGGCGCCGGTTTTGGATTCGTGGATCTCTTTAGCCCCGCCGGCGAACTTCTGACCCGCTTCGAGAATGGTCCCTGGCTCAATTCGCCGTGGGGAATCGTGTGGACACCTCGCGATTTCGGCGAATTCAGCAACGACATTCTGGTGGGCAATTTCGGCAGCGGACAGATTGCCGCGTATAACGGATTCACCGGAAAGTTCATCGGAATGGTGAAAAGTGAGAGCGATCAGGTGCTGACCATCAATGGATTGTGGGCGCTCGCCTTTGGGAATAGCGCGGCCGGCTGTCCGGCGACGCCGCCCGCAGGTTCGGGATTGCCCACCTGCGGAGCGGCAGGGCCTTATAACAGCCTCTTCTTTACCGCGGGCATCAACGACGAAGCGGACGGGCTATTCGGCACGCTTACACCGGATCCGGCCGAATTAAAAGAGGGCGACGAACTGTAGGAAAGAGGACGCCGCCGGCGTACCTCCGGTACGTAAACGCAAAATTACAGCGCCAGTTTCGCCACAAATGAAGGCGAGACTGGCGCTGCTTCATTTTTGTCGCGCTTTACGCATCGCTTTACAACGCTCATCGGACACAAGTCGAGGCGCATCGGCAGGAAAATCGTCACAGGTATCCGGAACCGCGATGCGTCTGTTTTCGCCGGACGCCGTTTGCTCTGGCGAAAATTCCCTGATACTTTGCTGCTGCGGATTTCCACGCTATCGAGGAACTGTGGCGCCACGGACGAAAGTTGCGAATGACGTCGCTTCGGAGGAAGGCGTTGCGAACGGCCGCAAGCTGAAGGTCGCGCTCGCCGGATTCGGCACGGTGGGGCGTTCGGTGGCCAAACTGATTTGCGGCAATCCGGATGGCCCTTTCGTGCTCACGCACATCTACAACCGCAACGTCGCGCGCAAAAAGGTTGACTGGATTCCGGGACACGTTCGCTGGACCGAAGACATTGACGACGTGCTTGCCTCCGACGCGGATATCTTCGTGGAAGTAGTCGGAGGCCTCAACCCTGCGGGCGAGTGGGTCAGCAAAGCCCTGCGCGCTCGGAAATCGGTTGTCACCGCAAACAAGATGCTGATCGCCGACCGAGGCGCTGAGCTCATCCGCCTGGCGCGGGAAATGGGGCGGCAACTACAGTTTGGCGCGTCCGTTGCCGGAGGCATTCCCGCGATTATTGCCATCCAGGAAGGTCTGGCCGGCGACCGGCTGACTCGCATCGCCGGAATCCTCAACGGCACCTGCAACTTCATCCTCACCAAAATGGAAGCGACGGGCGCCGGATTCGAGGCCGCGCTCAAGGAAGCGCAGGAACTTGGATTTGCGGAAGCCGATCCCACGAGCGATATCGAAGGGTACGACGCGCGCGCCAAGCTGGTCATTCTGGCGCAGGCGGGCCTCCGCGTGAACGTGCGCAGCGAGCAAATTCCCTGCGCGCCAATCTCCCCGGTCGAAGCCGTCGATTTCGGATATGCGCGCGAACTGAACTGCACCATTCGCCAGATTTCCATCGCGCAGAAAGATACAACGAAGGGCTTGCGCCTGCTGGCGGCGGTGCGGCCGACGCTCGTTCCGCTCGCGTCGTTGATCGCGCATGTGCAGCGCAATCAGAATCTGGTGATCGCCACAGGCGAGTTCGCGGGTCCGATCGTACTCTCCGGATTCGGCGCGGGTGGTGATCCGACGGCCGTCGCCGTTGTTTCCGACCTTTACGTCATCGCACGCCAATCGAATACCGCACCCGCGGATACCGGAGAACTAGCGGAAAATCCGCGGTCGGTGAGCGGCGATTTCGTGGTTCCGCATTACGTCCGCTTTGTGGTCCGAGACCGGCCGGGAATCGTCGCGGAAGTGGCCGCCGTGTTTGCAAAAGTTGGCATCAGCATCGATGCGCTGCTGCAGAAGCCGGGATACCCACACTCCGCCCTGCCCTTCATCATGACCCTGGAATCGTGCAGCAGTTTTTTGCTGGATCAGGCGCTCGACGAGATCGGACGGCTCGATTTCCACGTTGAACGGCCTCTTTGCCTGCCCATACTCGCTCAGTAATCTTAAGCAGTAACTCTATACGTGAAGTCATGAGGACCCGCTATGAAGAACTTCGATGAGTTGTCTGAGCGCGAACTGCTGGCGCTGGCAATTTCGCTGGAGGAAGAGGACGAGCGCGTTTACGCAGATTTCGCGCATAGCCTGCGGCAGAATTTTCCGGACTCCGCGAAGGTTTTCGAGGGCATGCGCGGTGAGGAATCCGGCCATCGCAGAAGGCTTCAAGAGATGTACGTGCAGAAATTCGGCGAACACATTCCGCTGATCCGGCGGCAGGACGTCAGAGGCTTTGTCGAAAGGCGTGCGGTGTGGTTGCGGCCGGCGCTCAGCGTGAAAGCCGCCACGGCGGCGGCGAGTGCGATGGAGGCGGAAACGCGGTGTTTCTATGAACGCGCGGCAAAGCGGACGAGCGATGCCAACATCCGCCGCCTGCTCGACGATCTCGCGCAGGAGGAACGTTCGCACGAAAACAAGGCCGAGGAATTGGGCGAAACCGCATTGAAAAAAGGGTCCGGGCGGCACGAAAAAGACGCGCAGAAAAAGCTCTTTCTCCTTCAGGTCATTCAGCCAGGGTTAGCCGGGCTGATGGACGGCTCGGTTTCGACGCTCGCTCCGGTATTTGCGGCGGCGTTCGCGACGCATACGACCCATGCCGCATTCCTGGTGGGATTGGCCGCTTCGCTCGGCGCGGGAATCAGCATGGGGTTCGCCGAAGCGCTTTCCGATGACGGGACGCTCACCGGGCGCGGCCATCCGTTGCTGCGCGGTTTTGTTTGCGGCTGCATGACGGCCGTCGGCGGGATCGGGCACACGCTGCCCTTTCTCACGGATCAATTCACGCTGGCGATCAGCATCGCTGTCGCCGTCGTGGTTGTCGAATTGGGCGTGATCACGTTTGTGCGGCATCGCTTCATGGAAACGCCGGTGTTATCGGCGGCGGTGCAGGTGGCTCTGGGCGGCGCGATTGTATTCGCCACGGGGATATTGATTGGCAACTCGTGACGCGAGCCGGTGCTACCCGCACGGGGCTAAAAGAGTGCTACCCGCACGGGCACGAAAGGAATTGAGACAGGCCGCGAGTTTCCAACCCGTGCTTTTCGAGCGCAAGTTTGCTCGCGCGTTAAGGAAGTTGCGCGTGTTGGGCGATCGCCCTGTTGCGTCGCAACCCTGTTGCCGTGCTGTGGCGTCCCAGTGCAGGTGTCATCGCGAGGCCCCGGTTCGGGCAAAGGACGTGGCTTTGCGCGAAAGAAGAGCGGGCCGAGGGATCTGCAGTTTCTTTTGCCTTTTCGGGTGCCCCACCCTCGTCTTCAGGGGTGGGGGTGTCTCAATGTCCACCAAACCGCGAGCTGCTAAACGGGTTTTCCGGTGATTTCGTCGATTTCGGCCAACTCTTCCGCCGTGAGGGTGCCCTCGGCGGCTTGGGCGTTCTGCTCGAGTTGTTCCGGTTTCGTCGCGCCTGCAATTACGCTGGCGACGGTTGGCCGCGTCAATAACCAGGCGAACGCCAGTTCGAGCAGCGCGCGGCCGCGTTTGTTGCAGAAATCTTCCAGGCGCTCGACGATGTTCCAATTCGATTCCGTGAGATAGCGATCGGCAAGCCCTTGTAGCGCCTGAAAACGCGTATTTTCAGGCGCAGGCTTGTTGCGGGCGTATTTTCCGGTAAGCAATCCGCTGGCCAGCGGGAAATATGGCAGCATGCCGGCGCCGAACTTTTCCATCGCGGGAATGAGCTCGCGTTCCACGCCGCGAACCAGCAGGCTGTATTCGTTCTGGCAGGAGACGAATGCGTGCAAACCCAGGTGCTTGGCCGTCCACTGCGCGTCCACAAGCTGCCAGCCGGCAAAATTCGAACAGCCGATATAATGCACTTTTCCCGAACGAATCAGCTCCTCGAGCGCGCGCAACGTTTCCTCGATCGGTGTTGAAGGATCGGGAAAGTGAATCTGGTATAGATCAATCCAGTCGGTGCGCAGGCGTTTGAGGCTGGCCTCCGCGGCAGACATGATGTAGGCGCGCGAGGCGCCTTTCATCGTCCCCGCTTCATTCATGGGGCCGCCGAATTTTGTAGCCAGGACGACGCTTTTTCGGTTCTCGCCCAGGATTTGGCCAATCATGGTTTCCGATCCACCGTGTTTCCCGTAAATATCGGCGGTATCAAAGAGCGTGATTCCCAGGTCAAGCGCTTTGTGTATGACTTTACGCGTCTGGTCGAGATCGATTCGCAATCCGAAGTTGTTGCAGCCGAGGCCGACGACCGAAACCTGCGGCCCGGCTTCACCGAGCTTGCGCACTTTCATCGACGTTTCCCCCCCGCACACGATATCCGCTATCGGTATCACGCATCAACCGCGGGCGCAGTAAGGTAAGGCATTGCACGTTACAATGTGCGCTCCGCAGGCGCGAAGCCAGCCGGCCCGCCGCGGGTGCACCGCGCAGACTCGAGAGATCGCCATGACAGACCTGAACCCGCAGGCCAAGCAGATGGCCGACGAATCCATGGTGCGGAACCTGGATGCGCAAGCGCGAGCGATCTGGCCGCAGGAGGCGCCATTGTTTCGCCGGTACACTCTGCCGGCAGAGCCGCAAATCCTTGACGCGGGTTGCGGAACCGGCGAAGCCTCCTGGCGCGATGGCTATTCGGAAGCGATCGGCAAACGCAGTTCCATCAGCCGCGAGCGCGCGATCGCTTATTTCAATCAAATGATCGGGAATATTCGCGATCCACAGGGCTATGCCGCGTGGATGATTCCTGTGGTGAGCGCGCGCGTCGCTTAGATACGCGGATGGGCGAGACGAAATCTCCACAGGAAGCATTCAAACCGCGCGCCACAGGCGCCGGGCACGCCGCGCGGGTAGGCGGCGGGCGCGCCGTTTTTCAATATCCGAGTTTCGTGCGTTATCTGGGTGCGCGCCTGCTCACGGTAGTGGCGCTGCAAATGCAGTCGGTGGCTGTCGGATGGCAAATCTATGAGATCACGCGAAGTCCACTGGCGCTCGGATTGACCGGCCTCGCGCAATTCCTCCCGGGTATTCTGCTGTTTCTTGTCTCGGGTCATGCGGCGGACAGAATTCCGCGCAGAAAGCTTATGGTGGCTTGCTTCGCCGCGTTTACCGTCTGTTCGGGATCGCTTTGGTGGATTTCCAGAAACGGAGTGCACTCGGCCGAGCCGATCTACATCATTCTGGTGGCGCTCGGCGTAACACGCGCATTCAGCGGGCCCGCCATGCGCGCGCTTGTACCGTTGCTCGTTCCCGCTGAACATTTCCCGAGCGGCGTGGCCTGGGAAGCTTCGGTAAACCAAACGGCAACGGTACTTGGGCCGGCGGCTGGGGGATTTCTCTATGCGCTGTTTCACGGAGCCGCAGATGTGTACGCCACCGCGATGGTCATCGAAGCCGTGGCCATCTTTTTCGCCCTGGGCGTTCAGGCGCGGGGGCCGTTGCGTCCGCCGGAATCCATGAGTGTAGAAAGCGTCTCGGCAGGGCTGCGATACATCTGGACGCACAAAGTGATCCTCGGGGTGGTAACGCTCGATCTCTTCGCCGTTCTGCTGGGCGGAGCCGTGGCACTGCTGCCCGTTTACGCCAGCGACATTCTCAAAATCGGGCCGTGGGGACTGGGATTGCTGCGCAGCGCTCCGGCAGCGGGAGCGGTAAGCATGGCGCTGTTGCTGGCCCATAAGCCCATGAGGCGCAACGCAGGAGCAAGCATGTTGTGGTGTGTTGGGGGATTCGGCCTCTTCACGGTGATCTTTGGACTTTCACGGAATTTTGCGCTTTCGCTCGCGTCGCTGCTCTTCGTGGGCGCGACGGACATGGTGAGCGTGGTAACGCGCGGCACTCTCGTACAATTGAGCACGCCGGACGAAATGCGCGGGCGCGTGAATGCCGTGGAGATGATGTTCATCGGCGCTTCGAACGAACTCGGACAATTTGAATCCGGCATCACCGCAGAGTGGTTTGGGACCGTCCCGGCCGTGGTCCTCGGAGGTGCGGGCGCTTTACTCATCACCGCGCTGTGGGCGTGGAGATTTCCGGAGTTGAGAAAGGCTGAGCCGCCAAAAATATTCGACGCCGCCGAACCATGACGATGCGATCGTTGCGCAATTCCAAAAGGCAGAAAATCGATGGGAGCTATCCAAATTATGAAGTTGTTGCCGCCCGCTCAGCTCCATAGAATTTTCTAAACCATTTGCGGTCACCTCTGGAAACGCCCCGCCGGTCCTCCCTAGCTGGCGGGGCTTCTATTTTGTAGACTACCAGCCGATTGGCAACCCTCACGCACTCCGCGTCTGAAGTAGACGATGTACGAACCCTGAAGCTGTGGCTCGCGGGTGCGACGATTCTCTTTTTCGCGTTCTTTGCCTGGATCACGCTGTTTCGCGCCGGCCCTTACGGACCTCCGGGGCACCAGTGGGGTTCACCCGCGCATCGCACTGATTTCACCGTGTACCGCGACGCCGCCGCCGCCGTGTTGCACGGAGAGGATCCGTACTCCATTCGCAACGTGCGCGGCTGGGCCTATGTCTATCCGCCGCCGTACTCGATCGCCATGATCCCTTTTGCGCTGCTGCCCCTGCCGGTGAGCGTGCTGGCATGGTATTTCGTATGCGCCGGGCTCACCATTTCCGCGGTGGTCATGTCCGGCCAGCTCGCAGCAGCAGGCATCACAAACGAGCGCAAACGCCTGGCGATTCTTTTCATTCCGGCTCTTATCGTTTCCGTCTGGTTTACCGTAGGACTCACGCGAGGCCAGGCCTCGGTCTTGATGAGCTGGCTTGTGATCGCGGCGATTTTCTGGGAGAAAAAAGGGAAAACTGCCGCGGGAGCGGCTTGCCTTGGCGGTGCCGTCCTGCTGAAGGCTTTCGCGCTGACGCTCTTGTGCTACTACGCGTGGCGGCATAAATGGAAGATGGTTGCGGTGACGCTTGTCGCTATCCTGCTGGGCGGGCTGATTCTGCCGAGCGCGGTCTTTGGCTGGCACGGCAACCTGCACTACATCAGCGAATGGACCCACGAAGTCGCCGCTCCGGCGCTGGGCTCGGAATCGTCGCGCTCGCATTCGGAATTGTTCGATCAACTGCTGAGCATGGAGCGGCCGCGAAATCAGGACCTGGGTTCGGTCATGCAACGTCTATTCGAGGGTAACCAGACGCGGCTGATGGTGCTCGCATTGGCGGCAGCGCTGGGATTGCCGATCTGGATTTTAGGGCGCAAAGCCGATCCACGATCGGAGCCGCTTATTTTGGGCGCGGTGGTCGTCTGGATGCTGTTGGTATCGCCGGTGGCGGAAGATCACTACTTCTCCTTGTATGTTTTGCCGGCGGCCTATGCACTGTTTGCGGCTATGGGCGCAAGTCAATCCGCGAGACGTGCCGGCTATGTGGTGCTTGCGATTGTGGGCCTGCTCAATGGGGGGGCGGTACTCGATCTCGGGCGCGGGTTCGAAATTTATGGCGCCGTCTTCTGGGGCGGGCTGCTGCTGTTTTTCCTGCTGTTGTATTTGGCGCGCTGGCAACAACGAGGTTTAAGCGCCGAAAAGCCAATTCCCTAGCCAGGCTTCACACGCCGGCCGCGCGGCAAAAACAATCAACCGCGGAACTTTCCTGAATGTTTCCCGTTTGTGCGAGGGCGCTACGCGCCCTCGCACAATAAGGAACGCAGCATCAGAACATCAGCTTCAGGCCGAGTTGCATGGTGCGGCTGTCGCCCGAGCCGACGATGGGATTGCCGGCCGCGAAATCGGGCGTGGCGCAACCGCAGCCGAACGTGCCCGGACTGGATGGATCGCTTCCTCCCTGGTAGCCGTTCACAGAACCCCAGGGATTGGCAATGATGGGTGCGTTGAAAAGGTTAAAGAATTCGACGCGGAATTGAGCACTGAACCGCTCCGTAAATTTGAAATTCTTGAATACGGAGAAGTCCACGTTTTTGAAGCCGGCATCGCGGAATATGTTCCGTCCCATAGTGCCAAAGGTGTTCGCCTTGGGAGGAACCATTACCGAATTGCCTTCAACGAAGCAGCCACCGGTCGCCAGGTTGCCGGCATCGGGAGCTACGGACGTGCACTGCTTCCACATCGCAGAGGCGGACCCCATCGCGGGACTGATGCCATTGCAACCGAGAGCAGCCACATCGGAACCGGAGGCGCACGTTATGAACCCGCTGATGCCGCTGGTGCTTGTGCAGCCGGTGCCGCTACCCACGCCGCCGGGGCCGGTGCAGTAGGGGATTGAACTCGAGCTGGCTTTGAAGTCCGAGGGATTGCCGAAGAAATCCCAGCGGTCGGTGTTTTCGCTGGTATTGCTCCAATTATTGTTTGTGTCCATCACATTCCACGGCTGTGCGCCCGCCAGGGTAATCACACTGTTCAGCTTCCAGCCCTCCAGCATCTGGCCGAAGCCTTTCTTGCCGGGGATTTCATAACTGGCAGTGATGGTGGCGCGGTTGCGGATATCGAAGTCGCTGTCGGCACGTTCCGCGCCCGGCGCGAAGGAGTTCTCCGGCTGCGGAGCGAAGCGATTCAGAGAACCGTTGTCAATGCCGTGACCATAGGTGTAGCCCACGGTGAAAGAGAGCCCGTGAGTAAGCCGCTCGGTCAACGTGGCCTGCATGCTGTTGTAGTTGGAATCTGCGTCATTGGTCGTCCAATTGATGAACTGCAAATAGGGGAACTTGGCGGAGTATGGCCCAAGTCCTGTAAGAGGATCCACCTGGTTGAGGTCCACCGCGCCGATCAGATGTTCGCCGCGGGTTCCCACATAACTGATGTCCAGCGAGAGATTATTGTTGAAGGCGTGCTGAACCCCCAGATTCCAATCGAAAACGGTGGGCGTCTTAAGATTCGGATCCACGCTGCCGATGCTGCACTGGCTGGCCGCGGTGCAAGACACTCCGCCGCCGCCCGGGAAGACAACACCATTCCAGGCGAGTTTGCTCCCGGGGATGCGGAGCGTACCCGTAGCGATGGTGCCGCCAGCCGACAAGGTTGTGCCGCCCTGCGCCGAACACGAAGAGCCGGCCGGTACAGCCACCGTGCAGCCGCCTGTCGGGACAGCGGCGATGCTGGTGCCGCCGCCGACGTTCTGAATGCCCGGATTTCCGGTAAAGGGAGCCAGGGTGAACATGGAGTAAAAGATGCCCAGCCCGCCCCGGACAACCGTGGTGCCCTTTCCGGATACGTCATAGGCAAAGCCCAGTCGTGGCGAGAAGTTTTTGTGATCGGGCTTCCAAACGTAATTGCCCAGCGAGGATTGCCCCTGCTGAACAAGCCCCAGCGTCGGATTGAAGCCTCCCAAAAGATTATTGACCTCGTGGAATGGCGTCCGGTATTCCCAACGCAGGCCCAGATTGACGATCAACTTTGAGGTAAGGCGCCAGTCATCCTGTCCAAACACGCCGTACACCTTGGAGATGGCCTTGATGGAGGGGTTTCCGCTGAGCAGAAATGCTCGAGTCGCATCTCCTGCGAAAAAGTCCTCTAAAGCACTCGACCCCTTGAAGGCTTGTCCCCCGGAGAACTGGACGCGGCCCCGTGTGTCGTGAGGGTTGGAATCACCCTCGATGTGCGAGAATTCGCCTCCGAACTTAAAGCTGTGCTTACCCACCAGGTAAGAAACGTTGTCCTGAACATCGTAATATGGATTCGGGCTTGCTTCGAGCGGACGTCCACGCCGACTTCCGAGTTGAGCAAAACCCCCAATGTTGATGCTGGGAAAGCCGCCCGTGCTGGTCAGTCCGGTATTGATCGGATACGTCACCCCGTTAAGCGAGTAACTTCCATTAGCCAATTGGCCGGCGTCGTGAGGGAGGAACTTGAACTCAAACCGGTTGTAGCCGACTCGGAGTTCGTTCACCAGACGAGAACTGGCCGTCCACACCCAGTTGCCCGAGGTCGTCCACGAGATTTCGGGGACGTCATTGAGCCAGGCGGAATTCACCATGGGGAAATCTTCGCCAAGCCCCAGGTAGTCGGCCTTGTAGATCATCCCGTTGATCATGTGCTTGTCGCTAATCCGATAGTTGATCTTGGCGATGCCATTGTCGGTTTGATTGGTGTTGGGAAAGCTGCTGACATAAGTAGTGGTGGTGGGGCTGGCACCCTGAATCAAGCCGCCCGTGCAGGTGGACGCGGCTGTCAATGTGCCAGAAGGGCATCCGAGCAGGATCTTGCTAAGCGGGCTCACCGGTACCCCGGCGCTCTGCAGGCCGAGGATCGCATCAACCATGCTGCTCGCGGGACCTAATCCGGCGGCCGTTGCCGGCACAGAACTACTGAGCGCGCTGGCGATTTGATCGCGGAGACCCTCGTAGTTTGCAAAGAAGAAGAGCTTATCTTTTTTGATCGGGCCACCCACCGCGCCCCCAAACTGCTCCAGTTGAAGCGGAAGCGCCTGACCTGGGGAATAGCGGTTTTTGGCGTCCCAAGTGCCGTCACGCCCGAAGGCATAGGCGGTGCCGTGGAAATTGTTCGTCCCGGATCGTATGCCTACGTTGACGACGGCGCCAGGTTTACCGCCGAATTCCGCCTTAGGATTTTCCTCCAGATTGAACTCCTGAATGGCATCGACGGGCAGAATCGTGGCTCCATCGGTAAACGGTGCCGAGGCGCCCGCTACAGGACGAGCGTCAAAGGCATTGGCGTTCAGAATGCCGTCAACCAGCCAACTGGTCTCATCGGGACGGATATTATTGGTGCTCTGCGTCCACGGCGACCCTCCCGGTTGAAGCATAACGCCCGGCCGCAGTCCCATCAGGCTTTGGAAATTGCGCCCATTCAACGGCAGGTCGTTGATCGCGGCGTTCTGTAAGGTGCCGCCCAGAGTGGCGTTGGTAGTCTCAATGAGGGGCAGGGATTCCGTTACGGTCACGGTTTGCGCCTGAGCGCCGGGCTGCAAGGTCAGATCGACTCTGACCTCCTTGCCCACGCCAAGCTCTACGCCTTCACGTTCCAGTCTCTTAAACCCATTGGCTTCCCCGCGAACCAGGTAGGTCCCCGGAAGCAATTGTGGCGCGTCATACTCACCGGCGTTATCAGTGGTCAGAGTACGCGCCACGCCTCGATCTTTGTCGATGATAGTAACTGTTGAACCCGCGATAACGCCGCCACTTTGGTCTTTGACTGTGCCGAGAATACGTCCGTTACTACCCTGAGAAAAACCGGGTACTGAAAAGACCAGCACACATACAGTCATTCCGAACAGAACACCAAGCCGAGTGGTTAGGGCCGAAAACGAAAAACGAGTCCCCATTATGGAGCTCATCGTTACACCCCTCCGAGATTTGAGATAGGCCTGGGACCCAACTGCAGGACAGGAAACGACCGATGGACATGCGTTTACGCCTGCTCACCAACAAAGTCAACAAATGTTTTGTAAAAAATCGCATTCAATGGGAGTGGAGCGGGTCTGGACTGGCGTCCAGCACTTTTGCAAGGCGGCGCCGGCGCGCGGTCGAACTTGCGCGAGATCCTCTTTCACTCGCGCAGAGCTTGACAAAACTGTGACAACCGATTTGTACCCCAATCGGAAATAATGAACCCACTTGGCGGCAGCCACTAGTCCGCATCGTCAGACGGCGCGATCTGTTTCTGAGGCTCTGCGGGTCCTTGACGACGAAGCGACGCTTATGATATTTGCACGCCCAAGTTATCGGTCTGAATCGGGGTCCACAGGGAGGGGTCGGTGAGTTCTATCGGCATTAAGTGGTCAAGTTTTGCACGCGCAACAGTCGTAATCCTTTCTGCTTTTTCCGTTTGTCTTGGCATCTTGCTGGTTTCGCCGCCCGCTTTCGCGCAGCTCAATTATGGGCGCATTTATGGAGCGATTACCGATCAAACAGGTGGCGCTCTTGCAGGCGCGATGGTGACGGTCATCGATGTCGACCGCGGAATCTCGCGCTCTCTCGTGGCCGATGAGACCGGCCAATTCTCCGCTTCCAGTTTGCTGCCAGGCAGCTACACGGTAAGGGCGGCGGCAAACGGCTTCAAAGCCGCCGAGCATAGCGGATTAACTGTGGGCGTGGGTCAGGACGTTCGCGTCGACTTAACCTTGCAGCCCGGCGAACAAACTCAGACCGTCACTGTCACCGGCGACGTCCCCATGGTGAACACGACGAGCGCCACGCTCGGCGGGACAGTGGAGAACGCCACAATCGTCGAACTGCCCCTGAACGGCCGCGCCTTTCAGAAATTGCTGGATTTCAGTCCGGGCATGCAACAAGTTCCCGGCGGCGGCACGCCGGCATACAACGTCAATGGCCAGCGCGGAACAAACATCACGTGGATGCTGGACGGCGTGGACGAAATCAATATGGCCGGCGGCGCGGGGCCGACGGTGGGCGGAAACGGCGGCGGCGTCGATGGCGTGACCATCCTGTCGCTCGATGCCATTCAAGAAGTGAACACGATTCAGAGCCCGAAAGCGGAATATGGCTGGATGGCCGGATCGGTCGTTAACATCGGCTTGAAGTCGGGGACCAACAGCATCCACGGAACGGCCTTCGGGTTTTTCCGCAATGGCGCGCTCGATGCCAGTAATGCGTTCCTCGGCGCCGGGCTTTCGAAAGCGACAGATAACCTGAAGCAGTATGGCGGGACGATTGGCGGGCCGATTAAGAAAGACAAGGTCTTCTACTTCGCGACTTATGAAGGCAATCGCTACACCATAGGCTCTCCGAAAACGATTTCTGAGCCGAGCGACGCCGCGGGACTCGGCAAATCAAACAGCATTCCCGATGCTATTTCCAACATGATCATTACTGGCCACGCTCTAAGTCCGATGAGCGTGAAGATGGCGGGCTGTAATTATGCTGCGGTTGCCGCGCTCACTCCGGCAACGGCCACGCCAGCCGCGGTGGCCGGTCTCTGTGGCCCGGGCGCCAGCGGTGCCCCTCCGAGTCTGTTCGGAAACAGTTCAGCAGCGGCGAAATTCCCGGTTGCCTTTAACGATGTGGGCGGCTCCGACAATGGGCTTGCAAAGATCGACTATCACATCAGCACCAATAGCACCCTAAACGGCGAATATTTCATCGGCAACGGAAACGTGGACAACGCCACGGCCGCCACCTCGCCTTTTTGGCTGGCGGATAACTTTTTCCGAACGCAAACCGGCCGGGTGGTGTGGGTTTGGACTCCGAAATCGTCGATTGTGAACGAGATGAGGTTCGGGCTTCTGGAGTACACACAAGTAGGATCGCCGGATGACTGCAACGGAAACGACGGCGCACCCGACTACGCCAATGTGTATGGGTATAACCTGGGCGTCACCTTACCGCCGCCACAATGCGGAATGGCAAACGTCGTGATTACCGGGTTCAATAATCTGGGCAGCCAAAGCACAAACGGCGGACCGCAGGATAACCATTTCAGCGTGTGGTCCGGAATAGACAGCGTGTCGTATACCCGTGGCAACCACCTCTTCAAATTCGGAGGCGAAATCCACGACACGCTTTTCAGCGGGAGCAAATCTCTCACCAACGATAATGGAACATTCAACTTCGGCAGAATCGCCGCATTCACCGGGGCTACGGTACTGCAGGATTTCCTGGCCGGGGTCGCTTCGAATGGGACGATTCTGGCTGGCAATGCCACGCTTTCAGAGGCGCTCGCATACAATCGCTACGCGCTTTTTGCCCAGGACGATTGGCGAATAAAGCCGCGGATTACGCTCAATCTGGGCGTGCGCTGGGAATACGTCCAACCCGTCACCACTCCCAATAATGTTCTGGGGAACTTCAACGTGGGAGCTCCAACCGGACTTGTGCAAGAAGTGGATGGCAAGTCGGTCTATACCTTGCCGAAGGATCTGTTTTCGCCGCGCCTGGGAGTCGCCTGGGATGTGACCGGAAAAGGCACGACAGTAATCCGGGCTGGCGGCACCTACATGCATGATTTTTTGGTCTTCCAGGCCCTCCTTCCCAACTTGCAAAACGTGCCCACCGGGTTTGCGCTGGTGCTGCCCAATGGGACTTTGGCGCAGCCGCAACCCGGCAGCAATCTCCTGGGCACACTGGCTCTCTCCGGAGGTACATCTGGTTCCGCGATCAATTGGACGGGTACCGGACCTGTTGTCAGCTTTACGCCCAACACCGTGAATAGCCTCGGCTTTGCTTGCGGGAATGGGCTTACGGCTTTTGGCGGCGGAACTCCAGCCCCGTGCAACCTGAATCCGCCGGTAACACCTCAGAACGGATTCAAGCCCGACGGAGTGGTTTCCTGGAATCTCTCCGTACAACATGCTTTCGGCAACAATCTCTCGTTAAACGTCGCGTATGTGGGGACGCATGGCGAAGACCTGCGCGGCACAACGGATATCAATCAGCCTGACCTCGGTGTGGCTAATGGGAGCTCCGGGGCCGCTCGCCAGAACGAGCAAAAGCGGCGCATATTCACGGAGAATTGTCCGACCACGTTCTTCGGTGGCTTGGGCCTGAATCCGGCACAGTGCTTCCCCTACTTGGGACAGGTGGAGGAGAACCTTCCGAACGAAATCTCAAACTATAACGGATTGCAGGTAACCCTGAGTAAGCGCATTTCGCACGGTCTGCAGTTCAACGTTGGTTATACCTATGCCCACGCGTTGGATGAGGCATCCGGTCTTTCCAACTCCTCGAACCGAGACTTGATGAATACGCAGAATCCTCTTCTGGATTACGGTAATGCGGCGTTCGATGCACGGCATCACCTTACCATCACCGGTACATACGACATACCGGGTTATAAGACAAAGGGCCAGATGCTCGAAGGTTGGCAGGTGAACGTGGCAGCCACAATTCTCTCCGCCCTGCCGTTCGACGCTCTCGACAGCACGGATGATCTGAGCGGGACGGGTATCAACCAGGACCGCTGGAACCTCCTGGGCGATCCCGGAAATTTCAAGGGAGGAACGGCTGCACCGATACCGTGCTATGGCGTGACCGGAAGCAAGTTTGCCATCCCGGGATGCACGATCGTCAGCTCTCTATCGGCCCTGCCCGCGGAGTGCGTCACCGCAGCATCCGCAGCCGCTACGAATCCCGCCGTTATTGCCGCGGGCGATCCGAACGCCACAGGTCTGCAGGCGCTGGCAAACCTGGGCTGCTATTTCCAGAATGGCAGTGCTATCGTTCCCGCCGCACAGGGCACCTACGGAAACATGGGGCGCAACGTTCTGCGCGGGCGCCCATTCAAGGAAACCGATCTGTCCGTCACCAAATCGTGGAAGTTTGGCGAGCGCTTAACAACCCAATTCCGCGCTGAATTCTTCAACATCTTCAATGCCGTGGAATTTTCAAGTCCAGGCCAATCGACAAACACTCCTAACCTCGCCTCGCCGGGGATTTTTGGATCTTCGCCCTCGACGCCAAATACGTTCAGCTTCATCTTCGGCAGCGGCGGTCCGCGCGTGGCCCAACTGGGCTTGAAATTCATCTTCTAGCTGGCGCCTGTAAACGCGGGCACAAAGAAATCGACAGCGGATAAAAAGGGCCGGAGCGATCCGGCCCTTTTCCTTCTGGGAGGGAGTTCCGCGAACGGCGGCTGCGCCGTTTATTGCCGGGCGCTATTGGGCGCTGGCCCAGGCAAGTTTCGCTTCCGCGCATTCGATGACGATCGTGCTGAAGCGATCCACGTCATCCTTGCTGACGAACGGGTGCGGACCGCCGGGCTTGCGCGATTGTAACGCCTGCACCTTTTCGAACATGTTATCGAGCGCCGCGTGTATGGAGATGATCGTATCAACTCCGGCTTTGTCTTCGATCTGCTTGAAACGCTTGGCCGAGGCGATATAAGTCTTAATCATCGTTTGCGTGTCGGGGAATACCTGAATGCCGCCTTGCACCAAATTCATCGTTGTGCCGCCGATCATGCCGGCGAGATGGCGCCGGCCGCCATCCCTGACCGGGAAGATGATCGAGAGATTGCCCGCTGACGCGCCGGGAGTCGAATAAAGCGTCACAGCTGTATCTCCCAGGGTCACTTTCTCTCCGTCCTTGGCGACCATGTCCTTTATGGGCTTCACTTTGGCGGGTGAATTGTCATTCGCCAGAAAATCCCAATCGCCCTCGGACATAATCACGCGCGCCGAAGGCGCCATTTTCTTCAGTGCATTGATTCCCCAGGACTGGTCGGAGTGAGAACGCACGATGATCGCGTACTTTATGTTCGCAGGGTTGAGGTTAAAGCTCTTCAATTCGTTGAGCAGTTCGGGCGTGACCCAATCAAAATTCGTGTTGATGAGAATGATTCCGGCCGAGGTCGTGAGCGCCCACGTGGATTCCGTCTTCGTCCCGATGTAATAGAGATTGTCAAATACCTTGGCGGGGGGCGCGTACCATTTCTCGCGAGGAGTGGGAGTCAGCTTCGCGGCTTCGCCGGGCTCCAGGGGAACATCTTTGCCAACCGCTTGCGGACGCGCGCCAGGTTTGGGCGCGGCGCACATTTGGTTGAACGCCGAATTGAAGACGTGCCAGGGCTCAGCACTGGCCGTGCCGGGCGAAACAGCCGCTTTGGCCGCCGCCACGTGATCCTGTGCGCTTCCTGTTTGCGCGCGCCCATGGGGCACTGCCGCGGTGAAAAGCGAAATCAACAAACCCAGTGCAGCAGAGCGGTTCACCATATCGTTTTCCCTTGTCCACCTTCCGTGACCCATATTTCGGTGTCGCTTATACACCAGCAGCGTACAGCCAGGCCATAGCTATCCCTCGCGATTTTTGCGGCTGATTTGTTGCCTCGACCAACGGCGTTGTTCAGCTAACTGATGGGCAATGACGATCGGCAGAATTCCGTGGCTTTTTCTGCTTGAAACGGTTTATATATCGAGCACGTTCCATATACATAGCAATCGCGAGCATTTACATGAACCTACGATTTGCCAGGTCGATCGCAATCGAGGCATCCATATTGGCGCTGCTGTTTGGTATCGCCGCGGCGCGCTCAGGCGCCCGGCAAGACAAGGGCCAGACATCCGCGCCCGCGTATAAAGGAAACGGCAAATCGGCTTCGACCCCGCTGCCCGACGGCGGGCCGGCGCCGCGACTAACCGATGGGCACCCGGATTTCTCAGGAATCTGGTTTGTGGGTGCGCTCGGCAAAGAAGATGCCTTGTCGGTGGAATCGGCGGCGCAAGCCGGCGACCCGAACCTCAGAGCCTTCGATCCAAAGGTCACGCCGGAGGAAAAACCTTCGTTCCAACCGTGGGCCGCGGAAAAAATGAAGCAGTTCGGCAGAGGACCCGCCGCCGGAATGCTCTCCAAAATGACCAAGGAGCAGCAACTCGCCGCTATTGACACCGAAATCATCAGACTGGGACAGAATTGCATGCCTCATGGCGTTCCGGGCATGGGCATTTACGGCGGAATCCATGGAATGCAACTGGTTTCAACGCCCGGGCAACTGGTGCAGCTTACGGAGACAAATCACGATTGGCGCGTGATTCCGACCGATGGGCGCGCACACAAAAAAGACCCAGATCCGCTCTTCAACGGTGACGAAGTCGGCCATTGGGAGGGCGACACTTTGGTGATCGACACGGTCGCCGTCGATGAACGCGCCTGGAACGACCCTAACGGCTGGTTTCACAGCGATCAGCAGCATGTGGTCGAACGCTACAGCCGGCCCTCGAAAAATTACCTGATTTACCAGGTGACGGTGGAAGATCCAAAGGTGCTGACGAAACCGTGGGTCTCCGCTCCGCATAAGTTCTCGCTCTCGGCGGACGGCGAACCTTTGAACGAGTGGTATTGCGGAATCAATCCCGAAGGCGATGAAGAAATACGAAATCTAAAGGAAACGAGAAAACAACTCGCGGACGAAATCAGCAAGCAGTCCGCCCGTTAGTTCGACGCCTCGCCGGGGCGGGATTGCGGACCGCATCGTAAGCACAGGTTTTCAGGACATTCAATCATACGGAGGCAGGATGAAACGGGCGTTTTCAAAGGCATTTTTCTTTGCCGTGTGCGTATGCGCACTTATATGGTTCGCCTGTTTTCCCTCGGGCGCTCAGGACAAGAATAGTCAATTTTCCACACCCGGATACACTCACAGAACTCCTTCTAAACCACTGCCCCCGGGAGGACCGACGCCCCGGCTGGCGGATGGACACCCGGATTTCTCCGGCGTTTGGTTCAAGGGCTCTCTCGGAAAAGAAGATGCCACTCTGGTAGGCTCGTTCGGAGTGCTCGATCCTAATCAGAACGATTACGACCCAAAGACCGAAGAAAAGCCTTCGTTTCAGCCCTGGGCGGCGGCAAAAATAAAAGAGGCGCAGGCAAACCTGGTAGAAAATACTCGAGATCCCTCCTCTTTTGACAAACTGCCCCGCGAGCAGAAGATTGCCGCCCTGAACGTGGAAATTCTCAAGCTTTCGCGGAACTGCATGCCCCATGGCGTGCCCGGCATCGTCTTGAATGCGGACCGGCCGTTTCAGCTCGTTTCAACGCCCGGACTGTTCGTTCAACTGGATGAGCACAACCATGACTATCGCGTGGTAAACATCGACGGGCTCTCCCGTAGCAAAGAGCCGGATCCCAAATTCAACGGCGAATCGGTGGCACGTTGGGATGGCGACACGCTGGTCATCGACACCATCGCCATCGATGATCGAGTTTGGAATAGCGACCAGTGGACCTTCCACAGCGATCAGGAACATGTGATCGAAAGGATCACGCGTCCATCCGTGAACTATCTCACCTACCAGGTGACCATCGAAGATCCCAAGGTACTGACCAAGCCGTGGATCTCGGCGGTGCACAAGTATTCGCTCGGCCATGAGTCCCTGCTGGAGTGGTATTGCGGCGTGAACGGCCACGACGACGAGGAACTGCAATCATTGAAGGCGCAGCGAGACCGGCTGCAGGCCCAAAAATAATCCAGGGCGCGGAGATGACGTATGAAAACTAAATTCGCACGCTTGACGGTGGTAGCGGCTCTGCTGGGAGCTTCGCTTCCCCTCCTGGCACACCACGGCACCGGCGTGTCTTACGATATGAAGAAAGTGACTACGCTAAAGGGAGTTGTCACTCGCTTCGCGTTCGCAAACCCGCATTCGCAATTGTATTTCGACGTCACCGACGAGAAGGGCAATATTACGCACTGGGCTGCTGAAATGCGCGCTCCCGGCAATCTGATCGCTGAGGGTTACACCCGCCACGGGCTGATGGAAAAACTCGCTCCGGGGACGCCAATTACCGTCACCGGCAATCCCTCGAAATCCGGCGCGCCTGTTTTGGTGTTTTCGAAGGCGGTGCTCGGCGACGGGTATTGCATATGCAACCAGGATGGCGGCATCGGAAAAGACCAGGCGGCGGATAATGGCGGGGCGCAGTGATCAGGAGCCTGGCGTTGCAGAATCGACTGTTGTCCCTGGGGACATGTCTCGCGGCAGCCTTGCTGTTCTCTTCACCAACTTTCGCGCAGTATTACTACGGCCCGAGCAGCCAGGGTAAGCGAACGAAGCAGGCGGAGGCTGCCGCAGCGGCCGCGCCGAAGCCCGCCTACGATCCACACGATATTTCTGGGATATGGTGGGGCCGCGGCAACAGCTTTTTCATGGGGAAGCCGGTAGGCCGGTACGAAGCTCCCACGATTTTGCCGCCGCCGCTTACCGCATGGGGCGAGGAGCAGTTCAAAGCTCACATACCATCCAGCGGTCCACACGCAGTTGAACCGGCAAAGGGAAATGATCCTCTGGGTCACTGTGATCCTCTGGGCTATCCGCGTAATCTGTGGGCCAATGACCGGCCATTCGAAATCGTCCAGGAGCCCGGAAAAATCGTGCAGATCTTCGAATGGGGACACACCTCGCGGGAGATTTGGACCGATGGACACAAGCTCCCAGACGACCCGGACCCGCGCTGGTACGGCTGGGCCGTTGGGCACTGGGAAGGCGATACGCTTGTAGTCGATTCAACCGGCTATGACGAACGAGCGTGGCTCGACAATCTTGGCTATCCGCATAGCGAGGGCATGCAATTGCACGAGCGGATTCGCCATCCGGATGCTCTGACGCTGGAAATCACCATGACCCTCGACGATCCCAAAACTTATACGAAACCCTGGATCGGCGGCAAAGAGATCTATCATCTGCAGCTTCCGAAAGGATCGACCATTCTCGAGGAAGCCTATTGCGTGCCTTCCGAGGAAGAGAGCTTCAACGAGGGCGTACGGGATCCTGCGGGCAAGGGTATTGCCGCCAAGTAAAGATAAGCGACCAAAAATCGCGGAATGTCGGAGCTGAATTATGGCAAAGCAATTTAGAACTTCATTTGCTGCGTGCTTCTCGATCCTGGCGCTCTCCGGAATGGCCCTGGCCCAGACTTACGGCACAAAGGGCTACGCGCCGGGGGCTTGGAAACCGGATGAACTGCCGCCAGACCTCTCGAAGCCGAAGCCGTTCAATCCTCACGACCTGTCGGGCGTCTGGTCCATGCCGACAAAATCGAATTTCGAAAGACACTCGTTCAACGACAAAAGGTTGGTAATTGAAGACAAGAGCATCCCCAACGAGATGAGGGCTCAGAGCTATCCGCCTCCGATGACGCCCTGGGGCAAAGAAAAGTTCGAGGCCGCGAAGCCAAGCTACGGCCCGCGATCGGTGGCTCCAGGATTAGGAAACGATCTGGTTTCCACCTGCGAACCGATGGGCTATCCGCGCGATCTGTGGGAGGCCAATCTGAGGCCATTCGAATTTGTTATGGCATCGGACCGCGTGCTGCAACACATGCAGTACCACGATCTGTGGCGCACCATCTGGACCGATGGGCGCGCTCTTCCGACGGATCCCGATCCGGCATGGAATGGGTATTCAGTCGGACATTGGGAAGGAGATACCTTCGTTGTCGAGTCCACCGGCTATGACGACCGGACCTGGCTCGATCATTTTGGCAATCCGCACAGCGATCAGATGAAGCTCGTGGAGCGCTTCAAACGGCTGGATATCGACCACCTACAAGTCGACATGACCTTGACCGACCCGAAAGCCTATACCGCGCCCTGGGTCGGCGACCCGATAACCTTTGAACGCGTGAAGGTGGCGATCTTCGAGGAGATTTGCGCGCCTTCTGAAGAAAATCATTTCAACGATCGCGTGCGCGACGCTGCGGTGGGTACGGCGAAGCCTTGACACGATTTTCCTGTTCCGATAAATTTGGGTCATTCTTCCGACCCGCAATTCCGAGGAGACGCAGATGAGAAGGAACTTCCCGGTAACACGTGCCGTGAATCTGTCGTTGTTGGTGGTGAGCGCTCTCTTGCTGGCTATTCCGCTATTCGCCCATCACGGGTTTCAGTTCGAATTTGATGGAAGCAAGTACATTTATATAACGGGCACTCTCACCAAGGTCGAATGGGAAAACCCGCACATCTATTTCAATGTCGAGTCAAAAACGTCGCCGGATAATCCCACGGCTGCGGCTGCCGACGGCAAAATAACGAACTGGCGGTTCGAAGGTTCATCTGTGAGTCTCGTCCAGAGGACGGGAACCCGGCGCGCCGATCTGGTGGACTATATTGGGAAGACCGTCACCGTGCGCGCTTGCCCGGGTAAGGGCGACTTGGCAAAGGGCGCGGCTGAAACCGTGAAACTTCCCGATGATCGTGAGGTCGTGGTCGGAAGAAAGCGCTACTACGGCACGGGCCCGGTGCCTGCGGACATCGATAAGGATCCGGTGAACTAAACCAGCCGGCCGGCCATTCGAATGGCAGTGCCTCCCGCAGGCACTGCCATTCTGTTTTTACGGCCGCTATTCCAAACACCGCAATTCGAGCGACGTGATAGGATATGCGCGGTTTGGGAGTTCGCTAAGCAGTGATGTCAATAATTCCATAGAGCTGCGCGATCGCACTAATTTTCCGCGCATAGCACGCTAGGAAGGCGAAATGAAATTCAAGTCTACGCGAGTCGCGGTGAGCGCCATTGCAGTCGCGGTCGCATTGATGCTGCGGGTCACGCCCTTGGCTGCGCAGGCCCCTCCGCAGGAAAAGCCGCAAATGGCGGACGACATCTTTAAAAATGTCCAGGTCCTGAAGGGACTCACTGTCGACGAGTTCATGGGAACGATGGGTTTCATCGCCGCCTCGCTGAGCATGAATTGCATTGACTGCCACAGCGTCGAGGCTGCCAGCGACGTGACGAAGTACGCGGTTGACACACCCACCAAACAAACCGCTCGCAAGATGATCCTTATGGTAAGGATGATTAATAACACCAGCTTTGGCGGAAAGCAGACGGTCACCTGCTACTCCTGCCACCGCAGCGGAAACGCCCCCAAGGCGATTCCCAGCCTGGCCGAACAGTACGGCACGCCGCCTCCGGAAGATCCAAATGAGGTTGAAATTGTAGGAGAACCGAGGCCGGGAACGCCTACGCCGGATCAAGTGTTCGATCGATACATTCAGGCTCTGGGCGGAGCTCAGCAACTGGCCAAACTGACAAGCTTCGTTGCCAAGGGAACGTATGAAGGTTTTGATACCGGCGACGAAAAAGCGCCCGTCGAAGTCTATGCCAAAGCCCCGAATCAACTTTCTGTTGTGGTCCATATCCCGCAAGGCGACAGCATCAGAACCTATGACGGCCATATCGGTTGGATTAACGCCACGGGGACGCTTTTGCCCATACCCTTGTACGATTATTCCGGAGGGAATCTCGAGGGCGCCAAACTCGATGCTGAGCTCTCTTTTCCCGCGCAGATCAAGCAAACACTCACAGGATGGAAGACGGGGTTCCCGCCGACGTACATCGATGATAACGAGGTTAACGTTGTCGAAGGAATGAGCGCGACGAAGACTCCGGTGAAGTTGTATTTCGACAAGAAATCGGGGCTTCTCGTGCGCCAGATGCGCTATACGGTCACGGCTATCGGAACCAATCCCACGCAGGTGGATTACTCCGATTATCGCGACGTTAACGGCGTGAAGATTCCCTTCCACTACGTGACCACCTGGACAGACGGTCGCTCGACAACCGAACTGGCCTCCGTCGAGCCCAACGTGCCTATCGACGCTTCGAAGTTTGCGAAACCAGCAGCGGCAACGCGCAAAACCGCAACGCGTTAAGCTGCCCCGGGTAACGAACCGCACGAAAGTTACAAAGGGCGCCTTAGCAGGCGCCCTTTCCGTTTGCCGCTCAGCAAATCACCGCTCTCCGTGCCAAAATTGCGCCTCCTGAATTATTCCTGTCTTCAGGTATCTTTTCGGCCAGAGCGCGTCCGCTGATTTTCAGGTTCTTCGTCCGCAAGTTACAATGATTGTCTGCGACTGTTGTGCGAGGAGTTGTCCAGCGTGTATCCGGCGGGGTTTTTATCGCATCTGTGATGGACTGGCGCATCTTCTGAGACGACCGAACGATGCCTACCACCCCAAGCGCACCCAAACACGATCTGGCGTCGCTGCGCATCGATGATGCTCAACGCGGGCGCGGCAATTTGGCAAAGCGCCTGATCTTCGTCATTGGCGGCTTAATCCTTCTCGCCGGGGTCAGCGGAGCCGTGATTGCCTTTCGAGGCCGAAGCCTGGATGTAGAGGCCGCCGTGGCCCAGCAACCGCATCCGGGGGAACGCGAGGCCTTGTTGAACGCGAGCGGCTACGTCACGCCGCGCCGGCGCGCAACGATTGCGGCAAAAATTACAGGGCTTGTCACGGGCGTCTACTTCGACGAAGGCAGCCGTGTGCGCCAGGGCCAATTGCTTGCCAAGCTGGACGATTCCGATGCGCGAAAGAGCCTGGAGTCTGCGAAGAGAGACCGCGATTCCACCAACGCGACCGTTCACGATTACCAGGTACAGCTTCGTAACGCCGAGATTACGCTCCACCGAACCGAGCAACTGCAGCAAGCAGGCATAGAAACCCAGGAGCACCTCGACAACGCACGGACCGCAGTCGATAGCCTGCAGGCCAAAATCGATCTGGTGAAAACGCAGGTCCTCGCTGCCGAAGCCAAAATTCAGGAAGCGCAACAGGCAGTGGACAATTGCACGATCCTCGCGCCCTTCGATGGCATTGTCGTCTCGAAAGACGCACAGATCGGAGAAATGGTGTCGCCCGTTTCCGCGGGTGGTGGCTTCACACGAACGGGCATAGCCACAATCGTTGACATGAACTCGAATGAGATCGAAGTGGATGTGAACGAAGCTTACATTGCTCGAGTATCTCCGGGTCAGGCCGTCACCGCTGTTTTGGACGCCTATCCCGATTGGCAAATACCGGCGCAGGTCCGCACCGTGATCCCCTCCGCCGACCGCGAAAAAGCAACGGTAAAAGTGCGTATCTCCTTTCTCAAGCTGGACCCGCGCATTCTGCCGGACATGGGTGTAAAGGTGACATTTCTGGGCGAGAAAAAACATCCAGCTAACGATGCCGACCCCGCCGCGCTGATTCCGGAAAGCGCCATCCGCGACGATGGCCCGCAAAAGATTGTGTTTCTGGTGAAAAACGATCACGCGGAACGGCGCGCCGTCACCGTAGGGAACGTCAATGGCGGGCAAGCCGAAATCATCGGCGGCCTCACGCCGGGCGATACGGTGATCGTCAATGGCCCTGCGAACCTTCGCGATGGCCAAGCCGTCAGCATAAGAAAGTAGAAGAGTTCATGGTTCGAGTCGATGGCAGAGCAACCAAGGGATTGATCGCTGTGCGTGGTCTGGACAAGATCTATGAGCGCGGCGGCGGGCAGGTCCACGTACTGCAAGGGCTAAACCTGGACGTGGACAAAGGCGAGTTTGTGGCCTTTATGGGTCCAAGCGGGTCCGGGAAGACCACCTTGCTCAACCTGCTTGGCGGGCTCGACGTGCCTACGCGGGGAACCATTACGGTTGCGGGTGACGAAATCACTCATATGTCTGGTCACAAGCTCACCGAATGGCGCGCGCGCCACGTCGGCTTCGTGTTTCAGATGTACAACCTGATCCCCGTGTTGACCGCGTTTCAAAATGTGGAACTTCCGCTTTTGCTGACAAAGCTTTCCAAGGCGCAACGCCGGCAGCACGTCGAGACCGCATTGCACGTGGTCGGCCTCGGCGATCGTATGAATCATTTTCCAAGCCAACTCTCCGGCGGCCAGGAGCAACGCGTCGCGATTGCGCGCGCTATTGTGGCGGATCCGACCTTTTTGCTATGCGACGAGCCCACCGGTGATCTCGATCGTCACAGTGCAAACGAAATCATGGCACTGATTGAGCAGCTTGTGACCGCGTACGGCAAGACGGTGTTGATGGTAACGCACGATCCCGTCGTGGCACGGCGCGCACAAACGACACTTCATCTGGATAAAGGCGTGCTCGTCGAATCGGGCGAGTCACAGGAGATTGCCGCCGGAGGACGCGATGAAATATAGCCGGCTGATCTTTGCCAATCTTTTTCGAAAGAAAGTTCGTCTGGCCCTCACCCTGGGTTCGTTTGCCGTCGCGCTTTTTCTTTTCGCCTTTCTGGCTGTGGTGAACGACGTCTTCAGTCGCGGCGCGGATATCGCCAGCGCCGATCGCTTGTTCGTTATGAACCGGACATCGATCATCAACCCGATCCCCCTGGCCTATCGCGACAAAATGTTGCGAGTGGCGGGCGTCAAGAATGTGACCCACGACAACTGGTTCGGCGGCGTTTACCAGGACGAAAAGAATTTCTTCCCACAGTTCGTCATTGATCCGGAAAATCAGCGGCAGGTTTTCCCGGAGCTGATTGTTTCCGATAGTGATTGGAAAAAGTTCCTTGCAGATCGCCAGGGCGCCATCGTAGGCGTTCGCACGGCGCAGCGGTTCGGCTGGAAAATCGGCGATCGCGTTCCGTTAAAGACCACCATCTGGGGATCCGGCAATTGGGAGTTTAATATTGACGGTTTTTATCACGGAAAACGCGCTGAAGATGACGAGACGCAATTCTGGTTTCAGTGGGACTATTTCCAAGAGCACGTCCCCGATGTGCTTAAGGGTCAGGTGGGCTGGTACGTCGTTCGCGTGAACTCCCCTGACGACGCCGTACGCGTCGCCAAGAGCATCGATGCGGAATTCGCCAATTCGCCCTATGAAACCAAGACCGAGACCGAATCGGCATTTGCCGCCAGTTGGGTCAAGCAATTCGGCAACATCCGTTTCCTGATCCTCGCCATCGGGACGGTTGTCTTCTTCACCCTGCTGCTCGTTACCGGAAATACCATGGCCATCTCCGTGCGCGAAAGGACGTCCGAACTCGCTGTCTTCAAGGCCATCGGTTTTTCCGATCGGACCGTTCTTTTCCTGGTACTGGCCGAGTCTCTGCTGATTGCGTTTCTGGGCGGCGTGCTGGGGCTGCTGCTTGCGCTTATGGCCATTCCCGTCCTTGGGACCGCCCTCAGCGGCATGCTGCCCCAACTGGTCCTCGCGCCATCCGTGCTCGTATCGGGAATGGCGGCCGCTCTCGCCGTTGGTTTGGCCGCGGGCCTGTTGCCCGGATTGGGAGCAATGCGTTTGCAAATCGTCAACGCGTTGCGCAGAGTGTGAGATGACGGGCGCGGGCGCCAAACTCCTCTTCGGATTTCTTCTGACGCTTGGCGCCATCTTTCTGCTGCTCATTTTCGCGGGGCTGATCGCTGGTTTGCTGGCACCGTTCCTCGGGTCCGTCCCGATCTCATACAACATCAGGAGCATCCGGGCGCGCTGGACGTCCGCCATTGTCGCGGTGCTGGGCATCGCAGGCGCAGTCGGCGTTTTTGTCGCCATGCTTTCACTGGCGAACGGCTTCAAGGCGACGCTGGTGGCTTCCGGTTCTCCTGGAAATGCGCTTATTCTCCGCGCCGGCTCTCCCACAGAAATGATGGGCGGCGTGACTCTGGATTCGGTGCGAGTGGTTCAAGACGCGCCGGGCGTGGCGCGGGACTCTTCGGGTCCGCTGGTGACGCAAGAGGTGGTCGGCGTCATGCCTTTTCCGCTGATCTCGACCGGCACTGACGCAAATGTGCAGGTGCGCGGCGTCTCCCCGAACGTCCTGCGAATCCGCACCTTCGCCAGAATTGGCGAGGGCCGAATGTTTCGACCCGGCCTCTCGGAAATCGTGGTGGGCAGGAACGCCTCGAAAACGTATATCGGGCTTACGGTCGGGAATGCGGTTCAGTTCGGCGGCGGACGTTGGCGGGTCGTGGGCATCTTCGATACCGGCGGCTCTGCCTTCGATTCGGAAATCTGGTGCGACGCCAAACTGCTCAACGAAATCCTGAAGCGGCCGGACAATATCTTCCAATCCGTTACCGTTCACCTGACCTCGCCTCAGGCATTCCAGCAATTCAAGGACGCGATCGTTTCCGATCCGCGCATGAATGTGGACGTTACCCGGGAGATCGACTATTACGCCAAGCAATCCACGACGATGACCCGCCTCATCACCGTACTCGGCGGCCTCGTTGCCGTCATCATGGCCATTGGGGCTGTCTTTGGTGCGCTCAATACGATGTACTCGGCCATCTCCGAACGCGGCCGCGAAATCGCTACCATGCGGGCGCTGGGCTTCAGCAGCGCCAATGTGATTTTGTCGTTCCTGTTCGAGGGGCTGACGATTTCCTTCGTGGGTGGAATTCTTGGGTGCTTTGCGGTGCTGCCGCTGAACGGATTGACGACCAACACGATGAATTTTCAGACCTTCGCCAATGTCGCTTTCGCGTTCAAGATCACTTTCGATCTCCTGCTTTTGGGTATCGTTTTTGCGCTGATCATGGGCGTGCTTGGGGGAACGCTCCCGGCGATTCGCGCAGCGACTCGCCCGGTGGCCGTGGCGCTTCGCGAATTCTAGGTTAACGGCCTGCGCTCAGCGGCGCTGCTTTGTCTGTCGCCGATACCGGCAGCCCGTGCTGCGACAAAAAGCTGCGAATGGCCGCCAGCGCTTTCAGATTTTCCTCGTCCGTGAACCCGCCATGCTTGCCGTTGGGAATCGTCACCAGTTCGTGAGCCACCCCGGCCTTGGCCAGCGCCTCATGAAAGCGTTGCTTCTGCGCATAGGGCACAACCGGATCGGCGTCGCCATGCACGCTGATGATGGGCGGAATGCCGGCGCGCACGTAGGTGATCGGTGAAACCTGCTTTGCCAATTCCTCACGATCCGGCAATACGCCCAGCCAGGCCGCGGCCCACGCTCGTCGATTGGGTCCCGCCATCACGTCGTTCACATCGGCAATGCCATACCAGTCGATAATCGCCGCGACTTTCAATTCCGCGGTGTTATTCGGCCCAACTGAGGATGCGCCGCCGGAGCGGTCGCCCGGGCAGGTATTGTCAAAGCCCGCCGACGCCGGCAGCAATCCGGTAATCAGCGCCAGGTGTCCGCCGGCAGACTGGCCGCTGGTGATGATTCGGCCCGTGTCAAAATTGTATTGGGCGGCATTGCGATACACCCAGCGGAGCGCACACCGCGCGTCTTCGACGGCGGCGGGCGCCAGCGCCACGTTCGTCATGCGGTACTCCACGTTCACCACGGTCCAGCCCATCTGCATATAAGGAAGCAGCGAAAGAGTCGAAGCTTCCTTTGTGCCGTTCGTCCATCCGCCGCCGTGGAAGAAGATGAGGGTTGTGTTCGGAGACTTCAGGTTTCGCGGCTCATACACATCGAGCTTCGCATCCCAGTTGCTCGCCGTTCGATACACGACATTGGGAGTGACCTGATAGCTGTCGGCAACATGCACAAACTCGCGCACTGGATCTGCTGATTGCCCGCGCACAAGTGCGGGCGCGGAGAACGCGATGAGAAACGCTGCTGCAATCGTGCCAAAAGCGAGCTTTTTCATGGATTGCCTCCTCCGATGGATCAGTTGCCGCCGATTGAACCACATTTCGCGGCTATGAGGATTGCCAGATAGCTGCTTATAGCACCGCGCGCCTAAAGCATACAAGCGGCTGCGCCATGCTGCTCGGCCGCCGCGCGCCGGGGAGTTTTCTCGAACCGATCTCATGCTTGCTGGAACAGTTCGAACGAGTGTAGAGTGAGTCCACTCTGACCCTGAATCAACACGCCCTTGGGGGTGCCTGCGATGTTTACTGTTGATGCCCGCCCACAAAGCACGCTTAAGGCTAAATCGGAAGACCGCCTGCAGCCGCTCTCCGCTCACTTCGGCCGGCGCGAATTCCTCACAGGGGCAACGGCGATTGGCGCGGGGCTGCTGATATCCAGGAGCCTGCGCGCTGCCCAGGGAGCCAAAGAAGCGCCGCATCGTATCGATGTTCACAACCACGTGACGCCGGCCAGCTACGCTGCGGAATTAGGATCCAAACATCTGCTGTCGCAGCCGGTGATGAATTGGACGCCCGAAAAGGATCTGGAAGACATGGATCGCGCCGGGGTGGCCACTTCAATCCTGTCACTTGCGCCTCCTGGCGTGTGGAATGGAGATGAGGCCGCCGCGCGGCGGTTGGCCCGAAGCTGCAACGAAGAGGCGGCGCGTATCGTCGCGGATCACAAAGGGCGCTTTGGAATGTTCGTGAATCTGCCTCTTCCCGATGTCGACGGAAGCCTACACGAAATCGAATATGGCCTCGACATGCTCAAAGGCGACGGTGTGGCCATGTATACGAGCTATGGTGACAAGTGGCTGGGCGATCCTGCCTTTAATCCGGTTTTTGACGAACTCAACCGGCGCGGCGCCGTTGTCTACACCCATCCCAAGTCCGCCAATTGCTGCAAGAACGTGCTGGCCAAAATTCCGGATTCAGAGATTGAATACGGCACAGACACTACTCGTGCCATCACACAGCTCGTTTTCAGCGGCACCACCCGGCGTTGCCCCAATGTACGAATCATTTTCTCGCACGCCGGCGGTACGATGCCGTTTCTGATCGAAAGATTCGTCAACCTGGCCAAAGGCCCGGAATTCGCCTCTCAATTTCCGCAGGGCTTTCTGGCCGAGGCGGCCAAGCTTTATTACGACACAGCGCAAACCTCGAATGCCGCCGCCATGTCCGCTCTGTTGAAGGTCGCTCCCGTATCGCAGATCTTATTTGGCACCGACTTCCCCTTCCGCACGGCCGCCGATCACGTGAAGGGCCTGAAGGAGTGCGGCGTTTTCACCGCGAAGAACTTGCGAGACATCGACCGCGAGAACGCGGTCCGCCTGCTGCCCAGATATAAAACCTGACACAAAACCTGACAAAAAGTTTGGTATAAAAGCGGACCCTCCGCGCATTTCGCATCTCGACCCTCCACCCGTCGTGCGCTTCAATGGCAGAGCAACCATTCAACGCCTCCTACAATCTGCCCGCATCTAATCTGGTGGCTTGGAGCCTCGCTTGCGTCTATCGAACCTTTTCTTCACATTGGGCGCGGCACTGATGCTGGCGTTGCTCGCAGGCTGCGGTTCAACGAATTCCTCGAACGGCAGTTCCAACCCAAACTCCGGCGGTAACTCTAATTCCCTTCCCGGCTGCGGCAGCGCGGCAACGCCGAGCGTGAACGCCGCGGCGCCTTCGTCGATCGACGTTGTCACCTCTCATTACGATCGTTTGCGGACCGGGCAAAATACGAGCGAAGCCATACTCAATCCCGGGAACGTGAATTCAGCGCAGTTCGGCAAGCTCGGAGAATTCATGGTGACCGGCAAAGTCGACGCCCAACCGCTTTATCTCTCAAATGTGCCGATTGCCGGGATAACCAAAAACATTTTGTATGTCGCCACCGAACACGGCTGCGTTTACGCATTCGATGCCGACAGCATCAGTGGGACGACGAGCAAACCTCTGTGGGTAACGTCGACGTCATTGCCGGACGAAACGCCCAGCGACAACCGCAGTTGCACTCAGGTAACGCCGGAGATCGGCATAACTTCCACCCCGGTCATAGACCGCGCTCGCGGCGCGATCTATGTGATTGCGGTTTCGAAAAGCTCCACCGGAAATTACATTCATCGCATCCACGCCTTGTCTTTATCCAGCGGCGCGGAACTCTTTGGCGGACCGATGGTGATTACCGCCACGCATCCGGGTACCGGCGCGGGCAGTTCGGGAGGAACTGTCGTGTTTGATCCATCCGAATACAACGAGCGCGCCGGTCTGCTTGAAATCAACAACACGATCTACACCACATGGGGTTCGCACTGCGACATCGGCTCATACACCGCGTGGGTGATGGCGTTTAGCGCCGACAATCTCAGGCAAACCGCTGTGCTGAATCTCACTCCCAATGGAAATGACGGCGGGATATGGATGTCTGGGGCGGCACCGGCAGCGGATGCCGCCGGAAATATCTATTTCGTTTTGGGCAACGGCACGTTCGACACAACGCTGAATTCCTCGGGATTCCCGTCCATGGGCGATTGCGGCAATTGCTTCGTCAAGATTTCGTCCGCACCGCCGCTGCAGTTGCTTGACTACTTCACCCCTTCGAACACCGTCACCCTCTCGGATGCCGATCTTGACCTGGGGTCGGCTGGGCCCTTGCTTCTCCCCGATCTCACCGGCTCGGGAGGCGTCACCAAACATCTGGCGGTGGCGTCCGGGAAGAGCAATCCGAATATTTATCTGCTCGACCGTGACAACATGGGTAAGTTCCATATGACCGCGGATAACATTTACGAGGAAATTCCTGGCGCGCTTACGTCCTTTGGAGAGTTCGGCAAGCCTTCGTACTTCAACAACACGGTCTACTACGGCGCGGTCGGCGACAATCTCAAAGCATTTCCGATTATCGATGCAATGCTCGCCATGACACCTTCTTCGGCAACCTCACGCCAGTTTCCTTATCCGGGAACGACGCCCACGACTTCGTCCAGCGGAGTGTCCAATGGAATCGTCTGGGCGGTCGAGAACGGTACGCCCGCGGTGCTGCACGCTTACGATGCGTCGAATCTTGCCAATGAACTCTACAACTCCAACCAAGCAGCGAATGGGCGGGATCAGTTCGCCGGTAATAAATTCATTACGCCGGTTGTGGCCAATGGAAGAGTCTACGTGGGAACACCGGCAAGCGTGGCAGTTTTTGGATTACTGCACTGATTCTGATAATTGCACCAACCTTACCGCAAGCGATCGCCGAGTACGAAACATTTCCCTCGCCCGCTAGCCATAATGAAAAGCAGCGTCATCCCGAG
>Ga0070741_10001373_pt1 | contig 75089 bp, 72 predicted proteins | sample Coa_R1_4_FD_66440 | JGI IMG/M metagenome (GOLD analysis project Ga0070741, IMG submission 66440) | Surface soil microbial communities from Centralia Pennsylvania, which are recovering from an underground coalmine fire - Coalmine... | ecosystem: Environmental > Terrestrial > Soil > Unclassified ...
TCATCGCGACCGCAAGAAAGTTGGCTGTGTTGCTGCATCACCTGTGGGTGAGTGGAGAAGTGTACGAACCATTGCACAACAGCAATCGAGTTGCACTTGCGGCAGCCGCGTAAGACAGGAAGAACGACAAAGTCAAAATCGTTCCACTAAGAGAAAACTCAAAAGCTCAAGCCGAGTTCCGGTGACTGCGTCAATCGCCTGGCCCAGGTTCCACTCGCGAAGAGCAGAACCACAGGGCGCGAATCAGGTGGCAGCACCGGCTGAATTGAGAACGCCCAACCTGCACCGAGGGAACGAATCGCTCCTTGAGAGTGCGAATGGAAGCATGGCGACAGTGGCTGACTCGGCAGAAGAAAACTTTTCTCTAAGACAAAGAACAAAAACTCACTATGACCGCAAAATTCCCTTGACTCCGACCGGCCTTCTCATGGAAGGCCATTACACTCAGAACCGCAAGAGTCGCTCTGTTTCATTCAAAAGGGCGGTGGTCAATTTCCTCAGCTTCGCATTCACTCTACTAGCTTTCCAATTTAGGATGTCGTATCCGGCTTGGGGAGTGATCGCAATGTCGTTCAAGCTGCCCATCCCGCCGAAGGATTGTCTAGTTCTGTCTAAATGGGCTGCAAAGCCGGAAAGCGGCGTCTGCACGCGCACCATTTGCTCCAACTCTGCAATCCACTTTTCCAGTACCTGTGTCCATTGATGCTCCCCATACCGGGTTAAGTGGGAATGAAGCTCCCTGAGGAGCTTGTCGTATTGATCTACTGGATGCTTCACGGGCCTGCCTGCACGCGACGGTTCTCGCTGCGAAGATATTGTAGCGAAGGCAGGTTGGGTTTCAATCATGATGTAACCAGATGGGATGAGTTCTACATGTCCGTTACGGGGCACAACGGCGGATGAAAACGACGCTCCTTGAGAGTGCGAATGGAAGCATGGCGACAGTGGCTGACTCGGCAGAAGAAAACGTTTCTCTAAGACAAAGAAAAAAACTCACTATGACCCCAAAAGTTCCTTGACTCCGACCGGCCTTCTCATGGAAGGCGATTTCACTCATTATCCCCGTTTCGTTTCCGTGCCGTTCGCGCTACATTGCATCGAAAAGACTGTGAAACGCGCCCTCTGCCACGTGCTATGTCGTTGAATTTACGTCATAGCGCGGATTCGATTCCTTCCGCGCTCACCACGTCTAAAGCATTTACAACTTATCAGCGTTTGAGTAAGTCCACCGGTTCCCGCACATCCGTCACCCGAAAATACTTTGCCAGCGACGGATACTTTTTCGCCACCGCTTCGTACATCGCATATGCCACTCTGCGATAGGAAATATGACCTGCCGGACCGGTGCGCAACTCGGAGATGTATGCCACCTCGGCCAAATCCATCTTGAAGAGCGTCCGTTTGCGAAAACCTAGAGGGATGGCGTACTGAGCGCTGTCCGCATCCACGCACGCCAGCTTCTCTACCACGCCGGCTAGTCCCTTCATCAGCGATTCGTACTCGTCTCTCTCGCCCGCCGCATCCACCTCGTCCGGCACATCGTACCCATGCTGCACGCTAAATCCCTGGCCGATCTGGATACAGCGCCGGTGCCGGTGCATGTCGCGGAAGCCGCCGATATCCATCAGAATGTCGAAGCGAAATCGTTGCCCGGAGCAGAAAGGCCGCAGCAATTCGTCATGCCGGCCGCGATGACGCATCCCGAGCTCAATGATCTCGTTGCGCAGTTTCTCTCCGCCGGCTTCGACCGCAGCTCGAACCTGCCGGTATGGATAGTGGCAATGCTCGTATAAAAGCGTCGTGGCCAGTTCGATTTCCAGCGGGTCGTCTTCCAGCAATTCAACTGTTGCCGCATGCTCAATTGCCGCTTCCTTCATCAACTCTGAGGCAGCCTGGCGCAATTCGCGGCGAGTCTCCATGACATATGGATTCGGATCGGCATACTTCACCAGTGTCGGCGCAATTCGCACCTCCCGCAGCAACTCCTGCTCGGCGCGATCCGCCAGTTCCGGCGCGGCCGCTCGAATTTGCTGCAGCAAGTCCTTCAGCGATTCCTGGTTCACGTTGTAGGCAGGCGAACTTGCCGCGGACTTGAGCAATTCCCCCAACTTGCGAACTTCCGCGTGCGTGTGCGAGAGCAAGCGCGACACCTGCGACTCCAGCGTTCGCGCGTTCACGATCTGCCCCAGCGAAGTATTGGTGGCTAATGGCAGCAGGTATCGAGAAATATCGAACGCCCGCGCCTTCAAAGTGCGCTCGTAGGCGTCCTGCTTCATCTCTTCTGGCTTAGGAGTGATTCGCTCGAGATATCGAAACATCCGCTCCGAGAGCTTCTCGTAGCGCGCAAACAAATCGTCCATCGTGTCGCGAAATAGCTTGCGCATCAGGCCATCGGCAAAAGCAGGCGTGAAATATCCACTCTTCCTGAAATCCTGGTAGCGCGTAGACCGCTCCTGCCCGTCCCAGCGCTGCTCGTCGGCCACTTCGATGGCCGCCAGGATCGACAGCCGCTCAATCGCCAGCGCAATATGGGCTAAATCCGCAATCGAGCGATGTCCGTACTGGAAATAGAAGGTATTGAGAAACTTCTCGGCCTTCTGCGCGCTGATCTCGCGCAATGACTCTTTCATTGAGAGCGACGATCGCGAATACTTTGCCATCGCATATGCCTGTACTTCGGGATCGGCCCCGAAGACCGCAAACACTTCCACGGCTGGAGTCGCTGGATCGTTTCCATTCTTGTGGACAGGCGGGTTCGCAACCGGCATGAGCGCGCTTAACCTCGGGTGGAAGTGCCAGAATCTTACACGATCCCCGAGTTGTGTTGCGAAGAGCAACGCGATCTCGTTGCCAACAAACGCTTTTGGAACGTTTTTGCTTCCAGAGGGACGCTCCGAGGTTACTATTGCTACTTTTCGACCCTGGGGTGAATCAGATATAAGGTTAGGTACGTAGATCCCAAATGAGTATTCGCCGTCTCGCAATATTAAGCATAGGATTTTTTGTTTCTGCGCTTGCGTTCGCCCAGGAGCCTCGTTTCGTCGCTGCCGAAGCGTTTGCGGATCGTCTGCCGTGGTCTGTTCCCGGAGACGGTCCTCTCGCGGCGGTGATGACGCCTTCATCCCGGGTAGAGCTGCCGAGTTCAACCCCCATCCCGCAACTGGGGCCCGATCTGGCGCTCTCGGAATACGAACAGCGGGCTACGCGCCAGGCGGAAAAACTGGCCGGCTATACCGCAAAACGAGTGATTAAGGCTGCCCTGCCCGAGACTGCGCAGTACGGTGAATATGAACTCGAGCAGCGCTTTGCGGCGCCGCGCAACCTGGAATTCAAACCCATTCGTTTCACCGGAGACGGGTTCGTAAAAAGCAATATCATTACGCGTCTGCTTCAATCTGAAGTTGACCACTTGCAGAAGGACGACACCTCGCTTACAGCCCTGAACTCTTCCAATTACAAGTTCTCCTATAAGGGGAAGACCCAGGTGGGCAGTCAGTTGGTGCACGTTTACCAGGTGAAGCCCCGCAAGAAGCGCGTAGGACTGTTCAAGGGACGTATCTACCTGAGCTCTCAAACTGGCAGCCTGGTGCGAGCCGAAGGCACGCTGGTCAAGTCGCCCTCGTTCTTCATCAAGAAGATCGACTTTGTGCAGGATTACTGCGACTTCAACTCCTTCACCTTTCCGGTTCACATCCACTCCGAAGCCGCCACTCGCCTCATCGGGCGCACCATCATTGACATGTTCCAGAGCGACTATCAGCCTGTGAAGTCGGAGACCTCGGCACAGATCCTCGGCACCCGCTAGCGAAAGCGCCGGCCGGCATCGCACAATGGAGATGTGCATACCGCCCTTGCTTTTGTCGCGCACCGTCCGTGGCCCTTGCCAACCCGGCCATGGATCATGGCCCAGGTCTGGCACGACCTGCTGTTTGCCCATTGGCCAATCCCTGTCGAGGTCATGCGAGCCGTGGTCCCTGCACAATTGCCTCTCGATCTCTACGCAGGATCAGCCTGGATCGGTATGGTGCCTTTCTGGATGAGCGGGGTGCGTCCTCGATACCTGCCGCCCATTCCCGCGCTCTCCACTTTTTCCGAACTCAACGTCCGCACCTACGTCACCGTAGGCAACAAGCCCGGGGTGTACTTTTTCAGCCTCGACGCAGCCAGTCGTCTTGCGGTCTGGGGCGCGCGAAATTTCTTTCATCTTCCTTACTACTTCGCTCGCATGTCGAGTCGCAGTCATGGCGCCTGGGTGGAATACCAGTCTCGTCGTGTGCATCGAACCGCAGAGCTGCAGTGCCGTTATCGCCCAAGCGGACCGGCATTTGAAGCTCGCCCCCAGAGCCTCGAATACTTTCTTACCGAGCGCTATTGCCTTTACACGACCGTCCGGGAACGAGTCCTCCGTTGCCAGATCCACCACCGGCCGTGGTCCTTGCAGGCAGCCGAGGCTGAGATCGCGCATAACAGCATGGTCAAAGCAAGCGGCATTGAGCTTCCCGACTCAGCTCCGCATCTGCTTTTCTCTGGCCGGCAGGAGGTCCTCATCTGGCCCTTGGAAGAGATAGAGGCGTAGCAGTCCGAAAACGCTGGGCGCTGCTCTGACCAGCTACATGCGAGTTTTGTTGCGACCCTCTCTGCCTTTCCCTATTCTCATGGCATGCCCCACGGTACGGAAGAGCTGCTGCTCGAGCTCTTCGCAATCTTCGTAACGGCGAAGGTGTGCGGAGAGATCTTTGAGCACCTCAGCTTACCCGCAGTTCTGGGAGAAATCCTGGCGGGGGTGGGCCTCGGACCTTACGCTCTGGGTTGGATACGACCCACCGACATCATCCATTCGATGGCGGAAATTGGCGCCATCTTTGTCCTGTTCAGCGCCGGACTCGAAACCAGCCCTCGCGACCTCATCGAAGTCGGACGCAAGTCGATGCTGGTTGCGGTGGCCGGCGTAGTCGCGCCCTTCATCCTGGGCTTTGGCTACATGAAGCTGCGCGGCGACGTTAGCACGGAAGCGGTGTTCGTGGGCGCGGCCATGGTTGCGACCAGCGTAGGCATCACCGCCCGCGTTCTGGCCGACCTGCATGTCTTGAACACGCGCACCGCCAAGATCATCCTCGGCGCTGCGGTCTTCGACGACCTTCTCGGCATGGTTCTGCTCGCCGTGGTTGCGGGCCTGGCATCGGAGGGCGGCTTGCAGTGGCTGCATCTCGGAGTGCTGATCGGCGAAGCTGCCGCGTTCGCCCTGTTCATGATCTTCGTCGCGCCACGAATCCTCAGGCGCATACGCCCCGGCGTCGAGCAACTTTCCATACAGAACGCTTCGCTGATTGTGGCCCTGGCGATCTGCCTGTTCCTGTCGTGGCTCTCTGCGAAGATCGGCATGGCTGCCATCATCGGGGCCTTTTTCGCCGGGTTGATGTTCGCCGATTATGCGCCGCAATGGAACCTGATTCCACGCGTCAGCGGAATCACCGAATTCCTTGCTCCCTATTTTTTCTTCGCGATTGGCGCGCGCCTGAACCTGCAATTATTCGACAGCAATGTAATGGTCGCCGCTGTGATCATCTCTTTGCTCGCCATTATCTCCAAGGTGTTTGGCTGCGGCTTGCCGATGCTCTCGGAAGGATGGCCCAGCGCACTCCGTGTCGGCGTTGGCATGATGCCCCGCGGCGAAGTTGCCCTGATCGTCGCCCTGGTTGGATTGCAATCCCAAATCGTCACTCAAAGCACCTACGCGATCGTGGTATTTATGACCGCCGTCACCACGCTCCTGGCTCCGCCAGTGTTGCGTTACCTGTTCCGCTCTGAGATGCCCCAACCTGACGAAGAACCCGGCGAAGACACCAGCGTCGCTCCTGTGCAGTTATAATTTCCCGTTTCTACTCCAAGGAGAAACTCATGTCCCTGAAAGGACGCGTTGCGCTGGTCACAGGTGCGTCCCAAGGCATTGGCCGCGCCTGCGCTTTGAGGCTTGCGCACGCGGGCGCCAGCGTCGCGCTGGCCGCGCGCAATCAGGAGAAGCTGAACCAGGTCGCTGCCGAGATCACTGGCGCCGGCGGCGTTGCCACCCCGTTTCTGATGGATGTCGCCGAGGAAGAGCAGATCAAGAGCGGATGCAAAGCTGCCCTCGCCCAGTTTGGCAAAGTCGACATCCTGGTGAATAACGCCGGAATCACTCGCGATCAACTGGTCATGCGCATGAAGCGCGCCGATTGGGACGCGGTTCTCAACACCAACCTGACTTCGGCGTATCTCTGCATTCAGCAGGTGATCGGATCCATGCTCAAGCAACGCTGGGGACGCATCATCAATGTCACTTCGGTGTTCGGACAGATGGGACAATCCGGCCAGGCAAATTATGCCTCCTCAAAAGCGGGCTTGATTGGATTGACCATGGCTATGGCCCGCGAAGTCGGGTCGCGCAACATAACCTGTAACGCCGTCGCCCCCGGCTTCATCGAAACCGCGATGACGTCCAGCCTGGGCGACAACTTCAAGCAGGACGCGCTGAAGATGATCCCACTCGGACGCATAGGAACGCCCGAAGACGTCGCCGGCGCGGTAGCTTTCCTGGCCAGCGACGAAGCCGCTTACATCACCGGACACGTTTTGAGCATCAATGGCGGCATGCTGATGGGATAGCGAACTTGGCCATCCCGCAGGCGGATCGCCGGCCACTCACTACTAGATCCATGCTCCATGCTCGGCATCTTCGGAGGCAAGGACCAAGGCATCACGCCCGCCGATGTCAATCAGTTTGAACGCCAGATGAAACAGGCGGGAAAGAAAATCAAAATTGTCATCTATCCGGACGCCGGGCACGCCTTCGAAAATCCGAATAACAAAGCCGGCTACCGCGCCTCCGATGCCGCCGACGCCTGGAAGCGCACAGTTAACTTCCTTGCCAGCACTCTGAAACATTGATCGAGTTCAATTGAAGATTGCGCATTCCTGTTCGTCAGGTTGGGACCGCAAAGGTTAGCTCCTCTAACCGACAATCCGGATTCGCGCAACCAATTTTCACTTGCCATCCGGTACTACTCTGGTTACTATTCAGCCATTCAAGAGCAGCCTGAGTTGCAGGATTGAATATGAATATCGGCGAAACCATTCGCAATTACCGCCTGCAAAAGGGCATGTCACAGGGTGACATCGAGAAACGCACCGGCCTGCTACGCTGCTACTTGTCGCGAGTGGAAAACGGTCACACCATCCCCTCCCTCGACACTTTGGCCAAAATCGCCGGCGCCATGGAACTGCCGCTCTCGCAATTCTTCGCCGACTCTGGCCACACCAACGGCAACAAATCGCTGCCACAACTTTCCGATGATGAAGTACGCTTCCTCAGCCAGATCCGGCGCTACTCGGTAAGTCTCAATGACAGCGATCGCAAGCTGGTGTTGGCCATGGTGAAAAAGATGGCCGCCAATACAGCGAGATAAGCGCCCGCTCCAAACTTTCGTTCCATCCCTTCAGTGCCCCGCGGGTACCTCCTCATCCTGCCCTTCTGGCCCTAAACTGATGCCTGGAGAGTTCCTGTGACCATCGATGAAGAACTGTCTCTTCTCGACTCGCACCTGCGTCGGCTGAAGATCGAATACGAAATTTATTTCAATAATCCGACCAAGAAGCCGCCCACTGACATCGAGTGGAAGGTGCTCACGTTGCTGCGCAAGTTCAGCGACGGTGGCCGCATGAACTTCTCGCAGCGCTTTCGCTACAACGAACTGGCCCAGCGCTACGCGATTTACAGCGACTTGTGGCGCAAGAAAGCCCGCATCCGTGAAGAGGGCTATCGCCGCCCCCAGGACGCTTTGCTTTCCATCCAGGGCGTCAGGCCGGAAGAGCACGAGGTCACCCACAAAGCCTACGGCGTCGGTAAAGGCCCCGCCGCGGCCGCCCCGGAACCCCAGCCCTTCTCCATCCGCTGCACCGATCCTACTGCCGAACGCGAGCAGGTCGAGCGGCTTTACAACGTGCTCACCGAAAGCAAGAAGCGCTCCGGCGAAGCCGTTACCGGAAACTTCGAGAGCTTCAACACCTTCGTCCAAAAGAAAACCGAGCAGCTTCGCAAACAGCACGGCTGCCACTCGGTCGAGTACTCCGTTGAACTCCAGGACGGCAAAGTGAAGCTGAAAGCCAAAGCGAAGGTCTAAAACCACAGTTTCGAGTTTTGAGTTTCGCGTTTGCCCTTTTGCATTCTCCCTGTCGCAAACCCTTCGGCTCGGAATCACGGTCCCGAGACCTGTGGCTCTTTTTTTCCTTGCTGCCCTTCGTGTCCTTTGTGGTTGATGGTTTTTGAAAACTTGAAACCCGAAACTGCTAGAATCTTAGGTTCCCGGTTCACACTCCCACCCTTCTGAGGCGGTCATGTCGAAAATTCAGAGAGCCATCTTAAGCGTCACCGATAAAACCGGACTGGTCGATTTCGCCCGCAAACTTTCCAGCCTTGGCGTAGAACTGATCTCGACCGGAGGAACCGCCAAGCTGTTACGCGATTCCGGAATCAGCGTCAAAGATATTTCCGAGCTCACCGGGTTTCCCGAGATGCTCGATGGCCGCGTTAAAACTTTGCATCCCAAGGTACACGGCGGAATTCTCCATCGCCGCGAAAATGCCACTCACCGCAACGCCGTGGCCGAGCACGGAATCCAGCCCATCGACATGGTGGTGGTGAATCTTTACGCCTTCGAGAAGACCGCCGCCAAGCCCGGGGTTCAGTTCGAGGAAGTCATCGAAAACATCGACATCGGCGGACCGTCAATGATCCGTTCCGCGGCCAAGAATTTCCACGATGTCGCTGTCGTCACTTCTCCTTCCGACTACAACGCCATCGCCGACGAACTCTCCAAGTCCGGCGGGGAACTCTCTTCCGCCACCAAGTGGCGGCTCGCGCAACGAGCCTTCGCCACAACCGCCGCCTATGATTCTGCAATCGCCTCGACGCTCGAGCGCGTCAGCGCCAACGGACACTTCCAGCTTCACCCTCAGAAAGAAGGGTTTCCGCAAACGCTTCGCATGTCCTTCAACAAGGCGATGGACCTGCGTTACGGTGAAAACCCCCACCAGAAAGCCGCGATGTATTCCGACGGCTCAGCGACAGGCGTGGCCAACGGTCACCAACTCCAGGGCAAAGAACTTTCTTACAACAATATCGTGGATCTGCAGGCCGCCTGGGACCTCGCCCAGGAATTCGAAGAGCCCGTGTGCGCCATCATCAAGCACACCAACCCATGCGGTACCGCCACCGGAAACACCTTGCTGGAGGCTTACAAGAAGGCCCTCGAGTGTGACCCCGTCTCTGCCTTTGGAGGCGTCATCGGGGTGAATCGCGAGATCGACGGCGCCGCTGCCGAAGAGATGGCCAAGCTGTTCCTCGAAGTGATCGCCGCCCCGTCGTTCAGCGCTGACGCCAAGGCAAAATTTGCTGCCAAGAAGAACCTTCGCCTGGTTCAGATCAACCATGCTCCGCAAAAATGGGTTCTGAAGAATGTCTCGGGAGGCATTCTCATGCAGGATGCCGACGTGCGGCCATTACAGGAAAGCGATTTGAAAGTTGTCACCAAACGGGCGCCCACTCCGGAAGAAAAGCGCGCCCTGCTGTTTGCATGGAAAGTCTGCAAACACGTTAAATCCAACGCCATTCTCTATGCCCGCGATGGCCAGAGCGTCGGCGTAGGCGCCGGGCAGATGAGCCGAGTAGATTCCTGCCGTATCGGCGCCATGAAAGCGGTGCTGCCTCTCAATGGGACCGTTGCCGCTTCTGACGCCTTCTTCCCTTTTCCGGACGGCGTAGAGGAGATCGCCAAGGCCGGAGCAACCGCGATCATTCAGCCCGGAGGCTCAGTACGCGACCAGGAGGTCATCGAAGCTGCCGACCGGCTCGGCCTGGCCATGATCTTCACCGGGGTGCGGCATTTCCGGCACTAACCGGTTCTGATTGCTGAACCTTAAGGTTTGCTGGGTTTTCGCTTTCGACAATCGAAACGCAACAATCAACAATTCTAGAGTTCCTGTACTTCTGGTAATCAGGGTTACCCTGTAAACCACAGTAATTTTCAGTCCTCTGCAAGGCTGGGTTTACAATACTCCAAGCACCCGCCGGCAGCGGTTCAGCATCAAATCGCTATGGCTTTGGGAACCAAAGGTCTTTCATGAAAAGTCTTTTCCGTTTTACCTCTTTGCTGTTGCTGGCCGGAACAGCGCTGGCCCAGCAGCAACCTGCAACCCCCAAGACCGAAGCGAAGCCCTCGAGCCCCGCGGCCCACAAAACCGATCGGGCCGCCGCTTATTATCACTATTCCCTCGCTCACATGTACGAAGAGCAGGTCGCGGTCTATGGACGCAGCGATCTGGCAAATAAAGCCATCGAGGAATACCGGCTCGCGATTGATGCCGATCCCACCTCTGAGTACCTGACTTCAGGTCTGGCCGAGCTGTATGCCAAGACGGGACGCATTCATGACGCGGTAGTGGAAGCCCAGGACATTCTCAAGCGCGATCCCAATAACCTGGAAGCTCACAAACTCCTCGGACGCATTTATCTCCGCTCGCTCGGCGACGTCCAGTCCGGCAATGGCTCGGAAAGCGTTCTGAAACTCGCCATCGAGCAGTACGAGCAGATCGTAAAGATCGAACCCGATAGCCAGGACAATCACCTGCTTCTCGGCCGCCTTTATCGCTTGAACAACGATCTGCAGAAGGCGGAGAGCGAATTCAAAACCGCGGTCAAATTACAGCCGGACTCCGAGGAAGCGGTCACCACCCTGGCCTACCTCTACAACGAAGAGGGCGACACCGCACGCGCCTCGCAGGTGCTCAGCTCAGTTCCGGAAACCGGCCGCTCCGCGAAGCTCTACTCCGCGCTCGGTTACACCTATGAGCAGCAGAAGCAGTACAAGAAAGCTATCGATGCTTACCGCCACGCCATTGCATTGGATCGTGACAATCTGGATGCGATCCGCGGCCTGGCGCAGAACTTGATGAACGATGGCCAGACCGATGCCGCTCTCGAACAATATAAAGTCATCGCCGATGCCAATCCTGAGGATGCGCAAACCTACCTCAAGATGGCGGAGATCTACCGCAAGGCGGGCAAGTTCGACCTCGCGCTTGAGAACCTGAAAAAAGCCGAGTCCATGGTCCAGGACTCGATCGAAGTTCCCTACAACATCGCCGCTGTCTACCAGGCCCAAGGCCGTTATGACGACGCCATCCAGGTGCTGCAAGAGCTGCTGAAAAAGACTGAGAAGCCCGATACCAGCTACTCGGCTGGGGAAAAAAGCAATCGCGCAGTTTTCCTCGAGCGCCTTGGGACCATCTACCGCGACAACAACAACAGCCAGGCGGCAATCGAGACTTTTCGAAAGATGATCGCGCTCGGCGACGACAACGCGCAGCGCGGCTATCAGCAGATCATTGATACCTATCGCGAAAATAAGCAGTGGCAGCAGGCCACCGACGTCGCCAAAGAAGCCACGACCAGACTGCCCAACGACCGCGGCCTGAAAATGGTGTACGCTTCGCAACTCGCCGACATGGGCGATCCCGACGGCGGGTTGAAGCAGGTTAAGACCCTGCTCAAGGGTACGCAGGAAGACCGCGAGGTCTACATCACTCTCGCGCAGATGTACAGCCGCCTCAAGCGCTGGCCCGATGCCGAAGAATCCTTGAACAAGGCGGAACAACTCTCCACCAAAGAAGAGGACAAAGAGTACGTTTACTTCCTGCGCGGCTCGACCTACGAGCGGCAGAAAAAATATGACGACGCTGAAGCCCAGTTCCGCAAGGTGCTGGCCGCCGACGCGCAAAATGCCACCGCTCTGAATTACCTGGGCTACATGCTCGCCGATCGCGGCACCAAGCTTGACGAGGCCCTGACTCTGATCAAGAAAGCAGTCGAACTGGATCCCGCAAACGGGGCCTACCTCGACTCGCTCGGCTGGGCCTATTTCAAGATGGGCAAGTACGACATGGCCGAAGAGAATCTCACCCGGGCATCGCAGCACATGGGCAGCGATCCCACGGTGCAGGACCACCTCGGCGATCTTTACCAGAAGACGGGCCGCCTCAAACTCGCCGCCGCTCACTGGGAGCGCGCCATCAACGAGTGGAACAAGACCGTCTCCGCCGAAGTTGACCAGGACGAGGTAGCCAAGGTCACGAAGAAGCTCGAGTCCGCCAAGGTGAAGCTGGCGAAGGAAGACTCTTCGAACAAGTAAAATTGCCGGCTTTCCTTCGTGTGACTTAGTGTCCTTAGTGGTTGATCTTCCTCCGCGTTCTCTGCGGATTTCCTGTGCGTTCTCTGCATTTCAGGATTTTGGCCTGTAACTTGAAGCGTGCTCAGGAATCATTGCTCTCAGCATGAGGAAATTCCGAATCCCGTTGATCGGCGCCGGCGTGCTGAGCGTGCTTGCCGTAGTCCTGTTCGCGCAAATGAACCTGCCGAAGCCGCAGTCCAACTTCACCCAGGGCCACGCCGCTCCCGATTTCACCCTGAAAGATCAGGACGGCAAGGATTTCCATCTCGCCGACCTGCGCGGCTCGAAAGCTCTGCTGATTTTTTATCGCGGCTACTGGTGACCGTTCTGCATGAAGCAACTGCGCGAGTTCGCGCAGCACAAAGCAGACTTCGATCAACTCCATGTCCGCGTGGTGGGCGTAAGCGTCGATGACCAGGAACATGCCAGGCTCGTCTGGGACAAGCAAGTGAACCAGGCGTTCACGATCCTCAGCGACCCGGGCGCGAAAGTGATTCGCGAATACGGATTACTTCACCAGCACGGCAAAGGCGGCGAAGACATAGCCATCCGCACGACTCTGCTGATCGACGAGCAAGGCCGCGAGCAATGGCGCCGCGTCAGCAACACCGTCCCCGATATCCCGAGCGCCGACGAAGCCCTGAAGCAAATCCGGGAAACAAAGTAGTCGTGTAGCGAACGCTGCTTTAGCTGGCCGGGCGGCCCGCCCGGCATCAGTCGTAAAAGCGCCGCTGCCTAACATGACGAGGGATGCCAGAGGGGATGTTGTTAGGGGTGCCCCATTTCTCGCGTTTTTTTGCGAGAAGTGGGGCCGTTGCCGGCATCGCTTGGCAATCTCTGCACGAGTCACATCCTGAGGCTCGCTGATCAGGAGATGAAAGTGCTCCGGCATGACGACGTAAGCGGCCACCACAAAGCTGTAGCGCTGGCGCATGATTTGGCGCACGTCAAGCAGAAGGTCGCGCCGCTCCGCCGAACCCAGCCATGGATGCCGGTGATAATAACTGGAAGTAATGAAGTGAAGATGTCCGGCGCCAGAGTAGCGCTTGAGTCCCCATGGCATGGAGAAATGGTAGGAGCCGATTCGAGGATGGTCTGTGACGGTTGAACAAGCAGGTCGTGAGGGTGGCCCATGTCTCGCGCAGTTTGCGGGAGGTTGGGGTTTTGATGATGAGGGAAGAATCGGATTGCCGCACACAACAGCCCCACTTCTCGCAAAAGACGCGAGAAATGGGGCACCCCCTAAGCGGGACGTTCGCCACTCGCCCTGATCAGATAAAACACTTTCTGACAAACCCGGCCAATGCGAACCACGCCTGGGTCGCGCACTGGATTACCTGACAATGGCCATGAGTTTGTCTATGAGTCCCTCGGATTTCAGCCCACGAGCGAGATGCGCCTGAAACTGAAATAGCCCAGCAGGGCTCATGATTGGCTGAATGCTGAATGCTGACTGCTGTTAAACTCCTCCCATGCTCGCCGATTACGCGGTCCGCGTCGAAACCTCCCGCGGACGCCGCTTCGCCGAGCTCCAGCACCGTTACCGCAACGACTTTCAACGCGACCGTGACCGCGTCATTCACTCGCGCGCCTTTCGCCGCCTGGAAAACAAAACCCAGGTCTTCACCCGCCGCTATTCCGACCACTTCCGAAATCGACTGACCCATACCCTGGAAGTAGCGCAGATCGCGCGCACCATCGCGGGGCAGCTGAACCTGAATGTCGATTTAGTCGAAGCGCTCGCGCTGGTGCATGATGTCGGGCACCCGCCCTTCGGGCACGCAGGGGAGAAGGCCCTCGACGCCGCCATGCGCAAGCACGGCCTGTTCTTCGATCACAACCTGCACGCCTTGCGCATCGTCGAAGACTTCGAATTGCGCTACGCCGCCTTCCGCGGGCTGAACCTTACCTTCGAAGTCCGCGAAGGCATCATCAAGCATTCTCACGACTACACCGTCGCCGAACATCCGGAACTCGCCGAGTATCTTCTCGATCAACGACCTCCTCTCGAAGCCCAGCTCATCGACCTCGCCGACGAGATCGCCTACAACACGGCCGACCTCGACGACGGATTCGAAGCCCACCTGCTCTCGCTCGATCAGGTACGGGACGGCGTCCCTGAGCTGGACCGTTTCTACCAGGAAGCGGACCAGAAGTACCCCGAAGTTCACGACAAGCTCAAGTTCAACGAAGCCCTCAAGCGGATTCTCGACGGCTTCGTCAGCGATCTGATCCAGAACACGCAGCTTCAACTCGCGCAGGCACGCATCAAGACCGTCGACGATGTGCGACGCTGCGGCCAGCGACTCGCCACCTTCAGTCCTCCTATCGAAGAACAGCGCCGGAAAACCAAGGCCTTCCTCTATGAGAATCTCTACTTCAGTTCCGCCCTCGATCCGGAAAAGAATGACGCTGAGCAGATTGTGACCGCCCTATTCGATTTCTGGATGGCTCACCCCGAAGACCTGCCTCAGAGCTACCAGGAAAAAGCGGAAGCCGAACCTTTGGCGCGCATAGTGTGTGACTACATCGCTGGCATGACCGACAGCTTCATTTACGATCAGCACCAGAAATACTGCGCCTGACGCAAGCCGGTTGACAAAATGTGGCAAATCCCCATTCGGCAACCATTTTCCCTGGCCGAAGTTTTTATATGCGAATTGCCAAAATTACCTCCAGAGTACCCTTTCGTGTCGGCGCAGGGTCTACAATGTCTTAAAACACAACAGCTTAGCTTTTCACCAGTTTGGCATTCCAGTTGATAAAGTAAGGCTTAGTACCTGCATCCAAGGTACAGAGATTCAGGTTTTTGGCCGGCGCCGCGTCAGCGCTGGTCGGCATTTGCCCGTGAGGGACGCACTTAAAAATCACGTAACACGCCCGTCAATGGCGTGTGGAGTGGAGCCCCAACGCTCCCCCATTCGGAGGAAGTTGAAAATGAAGAACCGTGTATTTGTAGCGCTGCTTCTGGCCGTCGTTATTGCGCTGCCCGCAGTTGCGCAGACGAACTCGGCTACCCAGGATCAAACCACCACGACCAGTCAGCCCGCGCAATCGACTGATCAAAGCACCACCAGCACCGTGGGCGCCAGCGGCAAGCAGCCGCTCGGACCGCCGGCCCGCGAGGGCTTCTGGGGCCGCGTCAATCCCTTTGCCCGCAAGAAGTACGTACAGCGGCAGACCGCTCCGATCCGCGATCGCATCAACGAACTGGATGAGCTCACGGCCTCCAACAGCAAGATGATCAAAGACGTCGACTCGCGCGCCCAGGAAGGCATCAAGATGGCCTCCAGCAAGGCTGCCGAGGCCGACCAGCACGCCATTGACGCCGGCAACAAGGCGCAGATGGCGCAGCAGACCGCGACCCAGGCCAACACCCGTCTCGGCACCGTCGAGCAGGTGGTCGGAAACATCGACCAGTACAAGGCTGCTACCCAGACCGAAATCCGCTTCCGTCCCGGACAGAGCGTGCTGAGCCAGAACGCCAAGTCCGCTCTCGACGACATGGCGACTCCGCTGAAGAGCCAGCGCGGTTACATCATCGAAGTGCAGGGCTTCTCGTCCGGCAAGGGCCAGGCTGCGATCGCCACTTCCCAGAAGATGGCCGACTCCGTTGTGCGCTATCTGGTGCTCAACCACGACATCCCGGTCTACCGGATCTACGTGGTCGGCATGGGCAACGCTCCGGTCCCAACCGCCGATGCCGAGCAGGGCAAATCCAAGCGCATGAGCGGTGGACGCGTGGAAGTCAGCCTCCTGAAGAACGATCTCGAGCAGCTCGCTTCGACCAGCACGACTGCTCCGGCCACCCAGGACCAGCAAGCTCCTCCTAAGTAGGACACCGGGCCGCAAGGCCCAGCGCCCTCCCCCAGAGCCTCGTGTGAAAGCACGAGGCTATTTTTTTGTACACTGGAGCATCGGCATCCAAGATCCATGCAACGGATCACCATCAAAACTCACAAAAAGCGGGAAGTCCTCGACATCACCGAGCGGGTAGAGAAAGCCCTGCACTCGGACTCAGGAATTTGTCACTTACTCGTGCTGCACACGACCGCAGCTCTGACCACCGCGGATCTCGATCCCGGCACCGATATTGACATGCTCGACGCCTTCGAAGCCATGATGCCCAAGCTGCGCTACCGCCATCCGCATGACCCGTCGCATGTGCCGGATCACATCTTGTCGGCGTTAATCGGGACCTCCGTGTCGCTGCCATTCGAAAAAGGCCACCTGGTGCTGGGCACCTGGCAGCGCGTGGTGCTGATCGAACTGGATGGCCCACGCGAACGGGAGATCGTGGTGACGATCGCAGCAGCACAGTAACTTTGTCATTCCGACCGAGCCGGAGCGTAGGCGACGGCGACCGAGGAATCTGCTATTTCTTCTACGCGCTTTCCGCTGCCCTGTGCGTTTCAAAGTTTCGTTGCATGACGAACTTGACTGGAGGAACAAAAAAAACAGGGCACCCTCTCGGATGCCCTGCGTTAGAAGTGAAGTCGACTTAGTAGCTTCCCGCGTGCGCCCTGGCTGCACGAGTCAACTCCGCACCCACGTTCACCGTGCCGCCAGTCACCTTGATATTGCGCTCCCAGTTCGAGTAGCCCTGCTTCTTCACCGTGATGGTATGGTTCCCGAGAGTCACTGGAACCGCCGACGGCGTGCTTCCGATGTATCCGCCGTCCACTTCGATATCAGCGCCCGAAGGGTTCGAACTTACCGATAGCGTCGCACCCGGAACTCCGGCCACCGCGCCGTTCGCGTTCGGAGCCGCGCCCTGCGCCAGCTTCACCGGATCGAGTGAGACCGCGCCGCTGCTGTACACGTTGAACTCATGTCCCTTGGGGACGGTGATGTCTTTGCCGTGCATGAACAGGAACAGCGGCGCCGCCGGCCAGAACACGATTGCGGTACCGATCATTGCGCCAGTCATCGCACCGGTGTGGCCGCCACCCTGGACGTCCTTGGCGCCGCGCAGCGCCACTTTGTCTCCGGCCACGGTCTTGGTGAAGTCAATGTTCACATTCAGCTTGCCGCCCTTGCCCATGCGCCCTTTCGCTTTGGCGTCGGTCACGGTCCCGATCGCGGGCGTGCCGTGCTTGATGACGACCACATCGCCGACCTTCACGTCGTCTACGACTTCGAAATCAACCCGGTCATCGGGATGCGCCTCGGCCGACGAGATGGTATTGGTAGTGCGCAGCCGGATCGGGGTCCCGTCATCGAGCGTGATGGCTCCCGGATTCTGTGCCATTCCCCGGACTGGCATCAGCAACAGCGCCGAAAAAACAACCAACATTTTGCGGATCATTTGTGTTTCTCCTTGTCTGATTTCAGGCGTCCGAGCAACGATTGCCGTCCAGCTCTCCACCCTCACTCACTCACGCGCAAGAGAAAAAGAAAGTGGCTCAAGAAAACTTGGAATTTTGATGAGACTTGTTCGGGTATGAGTCGACCGGGAGACCCTGTCGTTATTCCGTCTCAGCAACCAGATGAGACCCGCCTCGGCTGTCCCGCGATGCAACGCGAGCCGGAATGCAGCGGGCTTCAGATCGCCCCGCTGCGAGCTCTCGCTCGCCGCCTGCCCGCACCCACATGGCGCAGTCAAAAAAAAGACGCAGCCGAAGCCGCGTCTCTACGATCAGAATTGAACCTGTCCCTATCGCACCGAAAACGCCCAAACCGAGTTGAACAGCAACCCATCTCCACTATTCTGCGCGACACTCGAGCCGGAGAACTTCTTGTTCTTGTTCAGCGGCCTGAGCGCGATCCCGTACTCCCCGGCAGCAAGGCCTCCGCTGGGCTGTAGTTTGTATTGCCCGCTCTGCAATTTCTGCGACTGCGCCGCCACTCGCTCCTCCACGAAGGACGAATACACTTCCCAATCCATGGCGGAAGAGTCGAATACGTCCTGCTTGGCCTGGGTCGCTCCCACCAGCCGGAAGTTGTTCGCCGACGGAGCCAGCTTGATCAGCACCGGCTCGTACTCGTCAGGATTCACGCCCGGAATATTGGCGTATCCGATCTCAAAGCTGGGCTGGTTGCCGGCCACGGTGTCAGCCTTCTGTCCGGGAAGGGCCCACACTTCGGTGACCGTAGGCTTCTTGTGCGACATCAGGCCCGACATGAGCCCGCCGGCGCTGCCGATCATTCCCGCTCCCATTGCCGATCCACTGTGTAGGGCCGCCATGGTTCCGGCCTGGACCGCCATGCCCTGGAACGCCTGCCCCAATACCGGATCTCCCGCCAATGCTCCCAATGAAGATGGCTTGGTCTTGGTCTGGCTGATCTGGGTCTTCGACAGGGGAATCGAGGTCTTGCTTTCGCCCTGCACCATGAACACCGTGGGCTGGGGCACCGACGCTGCAGCCGGCATGGCCGGAAGGGCTGCCATGGCCGCAGCTGCGGCCGGAGCAGGCGCCGCTGCTGGAGCCGGGGCCGCCTCTTTCTTTTTCGCCGAAGTGGCAATCATGGCGTCCATCACCTGCTGGCTCACGCCGCTCTTCTTCAGCGAGATCAGGCCCGCGGCCGACAGATCGAAGGTGTTTTCTTCCGACTGCACCGCCGCCAGGATGGTGCTGGCCGGCAATCCGGCCTTGAACATGGCCACCACATCCTCGTTACTCAGCGGTTTGGGTTGGTTTTGCGCTGCCACCAGGCTGGCCAACAGCATGAACGACGCAAGCAATCTGCTTCTTAACATGGGATTCTCCTCCTCAGCTGCGGACATTCGGAAGCGAACCCGAAAGTTCGTCCTTACTGGTGCACGCGCAGGCGGGAGGAGGTTTAGCTCACGAAATCAGCATTTATTGCAACGAACGGTGTGGTTACCACGGAACACCTGTCCCGTCTGATCCATGTGGGATACTGTTTATGGACGGATCCCGGCCAATCACCGGGGACGCCTCGAGCCAGCACAAGGAGTCCCGAAGGGACAGCACCAAGTTTGTGACACCGATGTTCAGCGCAGTACCAACGAGCACGCCCAAGCCGTACGTGGTTTACGCCTCGATCGCTCTCCACTGCTTGCTGCTGGCATGGTGGGTGCGCAGCCCTTCGCCGATCTTCGTGGCGCCCACGTCGGTTTCCGCCGGAGAATACGGCACCTCGGTCACCCGCCTCTACTGGTACGGTCCGCAAAGTTCCGCGCAGCCCGAGACCCTGCCGTCCCGACCCCGCTTGACTTGGGCGGAAAAACAGAAGCAAAGGCGCAAAGAGGAGCAAGAGCTCAAAGACGCCCTGATGTCGGACGCTCCCCAGACGGCCGCAAACCACGTGCAGCCCGGGCCGCCCGCCGGAACTCCGTATGGATCTCTGACTTACGGCGACATTACCGGTCTTGAAATCCGCCCCGCGATCCGCATCGCGGGCTCGGAACCCTACGTTGATCAAGACGATCTCCAGGGAGTCCAGGCCGGAAACGAAGTCATTGAAATCGTGATTGATGAGCAGGGCAACATCGTCAGCCACACCGTTCTCGCCAGCCTGGGTCCAATCGCCGATAGCAAAGTCCTGGCAGCCTTGCAGAACTGGCGGTTCCGGCCGGCTACCAAAAACGGCATCCCCATTCCATCGAAGCAGGACGTAGAGTATTTCTTCCCCACCCGGCACTAGCCTGAGCGTGGCAGTCCTCAACAAATTGAAGAGGTCATCCCGAAGGGCGGCGCAGTTCAGCCGACCGAGGGATCTCGCGTGCACAACTTTGCATTTCCCACGCTCGGAGATCCTTGACCAACCCTGCGCAAAACGACTTCAATATTCAGCAGCGGATGAGTCTCGCCCCTTTGACTTGCGTCCCCTCCGGCGTTATCGTTTTCGTCACTACCTGTTCTCTCCCGAGGATCCTGATTGACTCCCGAGCGCTGGGCGGAGCTGAAAGACGCATTTCAGGCTGCGGTTGAGCTCGCACCGCAGGAGCGCGTGGCTTACCTCAACCAGAACTTCGCGACCAATCCCAAGCTGCGCGAAGAGCTCGAATCCCTCCTCCACAACCATGACCGAGCCGGAGACCTGCTCGAGAAACCTGCCCACCTGCACTCCGAGCCACTGGAAGACGCGCGCGTCGGATGCAACATCGGTCCCTACTTCACGGTCGCCAAAATCGGGGAGGGCGGCATGGGCGCGGTCTATCGCGCCGTGCGGGTGGACGATCACTACCTCAAGCAAGTCGCGATCAAGCTCGTGCGTTCTGGATTCTCCGGACGCCAGCACATCAGCCGGTTCAAGAACGAGCGTCAGATTCTCGCCAGCCTCGATCATCCCAACATCGCCCGCCTGCTCGACGGCGGCGCGCTCGAGGATGGCACGCCTTACCTGGTCATGGAGTACATCGAAGGCGAGCCCATTGACCAGTTCTGTGACTCTCACCGGCTCAATACTGTGGATCGCCTCAAGCTGTTCCTTGATGTCTGCGCCGCGGTACAACACGCGCATCAGAACCTGATCATCCACCGCGACCTCAAGCCCGGCAACATCCTGGTCACGCCGGGCGGAACGCCGAAGCTTCTGGACTTCGGCATCGCCAAGCTGCTTGATCCCGAACTCTTCTTCCAGACCGTTGACGGCGCCGCCACGCTGATGAAGGCCATGACGCCGGAGTACGCCAGTCCTGAGCAGGTTCGCGGCGTACCGGTTTCCACTGCGAGCGATGTCTACTCGCTGGGCGTGATTCTTTACCGCCTGCTCACCGGACATCCACCCTATCGCATGGACGGCACCGCCCCAATGGATCTGGTGCGCACCATTTCCGAAACCGATCCGCCCAAGCCCAGCGAGGTCATCCAACGGGTCGCGGCTGTGCCCGGCGCGGAAGGAACCACTCTGGAGTTGACTCCGGAATCGGTCAGCAGCACCCGCGAAGGACGACCCGCTGCCCTGCGCAAGCGTCTCAGCGGCGACCTCGACAACATCGTCCTCAAGGCGCTACGCAAGGAACCTGCGCGGCGCTACGCCTCGGTCGAACAACTCTCGGAAGACATACGGCGTTATCTCAACGGAATGCCGGTCCTCGCGCGCCCCGACACTCTGACCTACCGCGCCGGCAAATTTGTCCGTCGCAACACCGCGGCTGTCCTCGGAGTCGCGTTGCTCTTTCTGATGTTGGTAGCCGGGATCATCGTTACCGTGCGTGAGGCGCGCATCGCGGAGATGCAGCGCGCCCGCGCCGAGCGCCGTTTCAATGATGTCCGCAAGCTCGCCCGCGATCTCATGTTCGGCGTCCACGATTCCATTCAGTATTTGCCCGGCGCCACCCCTACCCGCAAGCTGATCGTGGACGATGCATTGCAATACCTCGATAGCCTCGCGCAGGAATCGAGTGACGACATCTCCTTGCAGCGCGAACTCGCCACCGCCTACGAAAAGGTCGGAGACGTGCAGGGCTGGGATGCGCGCTCGAATCTCGGCGACACTGCCGGCGCCGCCGAAAGCTATCGCAAGTGCCTGGCGATTCGCGAGGCTCTTGCCGCCAAAGATCCCCATGATGCGCAAGCCCGCTCCGACCTGGCCGAAGCGTTGGAAAAGCTCGGCAGCATCAGCGCGCAGATGGGCCGTCATGACGAGGGCCTGCAATTCAGCCAGCGTTCGCTCGACCTTCGCAAACAGCTTGCCGCCCCCGCTCCCCACGATAGCGTCGCGCAATTTAACCTTGCCTCCAGCTATGACCAGATCTCCGACATGCAGGCCGATGCCGGCAAACTGGACGCCGCCCTTGAGAACACCCGCGCCAGCCTGAAGATCTTCGAAGCCCTGCTCGCCGCCAATCCCCACAACGACCGCTATCGTCGCGACACCTCCCTTGAACACAAGAAGATCGGTGGCATCTTCGAGGCCCAGGGCAAACTCGACCAGGCATTTGCCGAATACCAGAAATCTCTGCCGGTGGATGAAGCCCTCGCCGCGGAAAATCCAAATGACGGCCTTGCCCATCGCGACCTTGCTATTACCTACAGCAGTCTCGGCGACGTGGCTATGAAAAATGGCGCCTTTGCCGAGGCGCTGAAGCTTTACCGCCGCGCCGCTGACATTGACGATGCCATCGCCGCCGCCGATCCCAAGGATGCATGGGCGAAGCGTTATCAGGTGTACAACAACCGTCAACTCGGGGACGCATTGTTCAAGACCGGAGATATCGCCGGCGCCCTCTCAGCGTTCGACAAGGCAGTACGCGTGGCAGAATCTCGGGTGCAGTCCGATCCTGCCAACGCTGCGGCCCAGTCCGATCTGGCCGAGAGCTACACCAAAGTGGCGGGCCTGCATTTTGCTGTCGCTACCCAACGCGGAAAAGCATCCGCGGCCCGACGCCGTGAACTCGTCCTCGCTCGCTCCTGGTACCAGAAGAGCATGGATGTGTGGAGCGCGATGCGAAGCAAGGGTACGTTGCGCGGATTGGACGCTCCCGAGCAGGAAGCCGCGATCGAAGGCTTCTCGAAGTGCCAGAGCGAGCTGGAGAATTTCGGCAAGCGCGAGGACGCGAAGCTGCAATGAACCAGTAGCGACAGCCGCCCCGCAGTGATGCGATGCCAAACGAGCCAGAACACCCGTCAATCCGGGAATCGCAGGCAGAAATCTGCTTCTTCCCGTCCATCCATTCCCTGTAAAATAAGGCGCTTTTCCATGGCTGCCAGCGACCCCAAGCCCGGACGCGACACCACGCAGGCAGTTACCCGCCTGCTCCTGCAGTGGACCGATGGCGATGCCAAGGCACTGGATCAACTTCTCCCGCTCGTTTACGACGAATTGCGCCGCCTGGCGCAAAGCTATCTTCGAAGAGAGAACGTCGGCCATACTCTGCAAAGCACGGCTCTTGTTCACGAGGCGTATCTGCGCCTGGTCGATCAGAGAGACGTGAACTGGCAAAACCGCTCCCATTTTTTTGGCATTGCCGCGCAGATGATGCGCCGCGTGCTGGTGGACCACGCGCGCGCGCATCACGCGGCCAAGCGCGGTTCCGGAGGTATCAAGGTGACCCTCGACGAAGGCCTTGTCGCTGCGGAGCAGCGCGATGTAAATGTCATCGCGCTCGACGAAGCATTGACCAGGTTAGGCGAAATCGATCCTCAACAGGGCCGCATTGTCGAGCTCAGGTTCTTTGCCGGACTTTCTATCGAAGACACTGCCGAGGTGCTGAAAATTTCTCCCGCCACGGTCAAGCGAGACTGGGCCATGGCGAAAGCTTGGCTGTATGGAGAGATGAGCGCGTAAACCCGCGACGGTGAAGACAGCAGTAGGGGAGAAACGCTCTCGACAAAACCTAATCTTTATTGCTGCCTCGCTTGCCTAACTGCCGCACGCTCTCGCGCAGTTTGTCCCAGCCTTTGGCGGCGAGATTACCCAGATTTTCCTTCGTTTCCACGTCGCTGAACCCGGCCTGTTGCATCTGTTTCGCAGCCGCAGCAAACCGTTTTTCGCTCACAGCGTCCATCTCAAGAAAGCGGAAGGCCTGCGCGTGCGGCTTGCCATCAGCGCCCATGTGGATGAACTCAATCTGGGCCTCGACTTTTCCGAACACGGTATTCAAAATCATCTCGCCGACGGTTCCCTCCGGGATCGGCCCTTTGACCAGGACCGCAGACCCGCCGGTCAGCGATAGCCGCTGCACCACCCCGATCAACTTCTTCTCATCCACAACGAACAGGGCGCGTTCATTATTGGGCACACGGATCCGAGGGGGTCGCGTGCTCTTCGGACGCATTCTTGATGGGGAAGCCATCGCCACCCAGCATGGCAAGTACCGGGCCGACGGTCAACGTTACCTACGTACCCCAGCGAGTTCGATGCGGTTGAACTTCTGCCCTGTCGCAGGTTGCAGGCCCCGGCATCGCGCCTTGATCGCCTGAACCACGCGTTTTGAGTCGCGTCCAACCCCGGTCAAGGTCGCCGAGGTCATGGCAAACAGAAAGTGCAGCCCGACGAAATATAGCCCGGGAACTTCGGTAACTACTCCACGATCATGAATCGGTCTGCCATCCTCTCCGAACACCGGTAGATCGATCCAGGAAAAGCCGGGATCGTATCCCGTGCACCAGACTACATTTTTCACCTCGAGAACACCGCAGTCGGCGAGTTGCGGAAAACCGTTCTGTACCCCGATTACGCGGCCCACTCGCTCAATTCCCGCCGTTGCCAGTTCGTTCGGCTTCACCCGGACCAACGGGGTGGCCTGCCCAAGCATTTTCGGACGTACCTTCCGCCCGATCGGCGTCGCTACCGAGAGTATGTGGTGTCCAAGCAAGCGAACCAGGCGGACAAAGACGAATCGTGCCAGGAAACTCTCAATCGAGAACGGAATATGTCCCGACTCCTTCCCCGCCATCCATGTGCGGTGAGTTTTCGCGATTTCTATGGCGATATCTGCCCCGGAATTTCCAACTCCCACCACCAGCACGCCTCCGTCCTGCAACTGTCCGGGATTACGGTAGTCGTGCGAGTGCAGTTGAACGATGCCCGTATCCAGCTCCCGCGCAAACGGTGGCAGTTTCGGCACCTGGTAATTCGCCATCGCCACCACTACGTTGTCGGCTTCAAAGCGCTGGTCCCCCGCCGAGGCAATAAAACGGCCATCTTCCTTGTAAAGACGATCGACTCGCACTCCGTTGCGCACTGGTAGCTTGAATCGTTGCGCGTACGACTCGAGATAATCGGCAACCTCGTCCTTGGTTGGAAACGCATCCCCGCGTGCCGGAAAACGCATCCCGGGAAGGCCGTCGTACCGTGCCGGGCTGAACAGCCGCAAGGAGTCCCACCGCCTTCTCCACGCATCGCCGACACGGGGATACGCATCGAGAATCTGGAACGGAATGCCCTGCTGCTTCAGGTAATATCCAACCGACAATCCGGCCTGGCCGCCGCCGATCACGAGAGTTTGAGACCCTGATTTCTGATTTGTCATTTTTCACCCCACCCGGAAAAACATAGCGCAAGCGGGCACGCCGCACATCGAACGAAGTGCGTAGATTCGCAATTTTGCGATATGGGTAATTTTATGCAGGCCGGACCAGCGCATGTTCGTATGCATAAGCGGTGGCCGCCGCTCGCGAGGAGAGATCAAGCTTCATGAAAATGTTGCTGACATGGCGGGCCACGGTTTTCTCGCTGATTTTGAGTTTGCCTGCGATCGCCCGATTTTTCATGCCGGACGCAATCAAGCGCAATACTTCGAGCTCACGCTCTGTGAGTCCTCCGACCCTGCACGCGGCTTTTGTCTGAAATAGTTCATCGATTCGCACCAGATCTGGAGTGGCGCCCAGGCGCTCGAAAGCCTGCCGCGCCGCAGCGAGTTCCAATTCCGCTGCATCCAGATTCCCTATTTCCCGGCAGGCCAGGCCCATCAGAACTCGCACTCTTGCTGCTTCGTAGGGCGTGTCCTGTTCGCACCACATCCTCCAGGCCTTTCGCAGCTCACGAAGCGCTACCCGATGCTCGCCTTCGGCAAGGAGCACCGCCCCCATAGCGCTGCAGGCCAGGGCATGAAGAAATGTCACGCGATAGCGCTCCGCCGTCGCGGACAATTCCTCTGCCGCTTCCCGGGCTGTTGCCCCATCTCCCCCCGCCAGTGCGATTTCCACATAGGCTTCTAGCGCTCGCGCACGCTTTGCCGGCTCTTTCAGGTGTTCGAGTGCGTCCCGAAGCGCGGAGGCCGCGGACTCGGTCCGGCCTTGCGCCAGCCGCAGCAGCGCGAGGCCAGGCTGGGCCGTATGGTTCCACTGGCTCGCTTGTCGGTACGCCTGCTCGGCTTTGTCGAACTCCCCGCGCAAGCGATGCAATTCAGCCATCCGGTACAGAGCATTCCCTGCCGAGGGTTTCGGCTCCGGCTGCGAAAACCACGTGCTGGCACGCTGCGCTTCCGCCAAGGCATCCCCCCATGCCCCTCTGAGCTGCAGGATCTCGGCGCGTCGTACCAGGCAATGGCCCCGGTAAGGAACCGACTCGGATTGTTCGGCGCACCAACGTTCCAGCGCGGCTGTCCATTCCTGCGCCCGGCGAACGTCAAAGATCTCGCCGCAAGCCTCAATCACGCTGCAATACACTCCTCCGGCAACGATTGGCGAGACTTCATTTGCCGTCACTGCCACCATCGCCTCGTCGAGTAAGTTCACGCCACGCTCGATTTCGCCTTGACGTATCAACGCGCGGCCCTGGCCCTGTAAGGCAAGAGTGGCGAGATCCTTGTCGCCAAATCGCCTCCCGATTTCAGCTGCTTGCCTGAAGGTCGCGTAGGCGCCCGCGGGATCGCCGCCATGAACGCACCGGTAACCCGATGGCAGCAGCAGGTAGCCACGCTCCACGCAATTGGCTTCGCCCTCAAGAAACCGTTCCGCCCGCGAGAGCCACCCGCCCGACTGCGCCGCCTTGCCCTGAATCAGCGCCAGAAAGCCCAGCCAGAATGCGCACCGTGCAGCTCGCCGGTTCTCTCCGCGCTTGGCAAACTCCTGGTGCGCTCGCGCCAGCAATTCTTCGCCTTCCGCTTCCTTTCCAGTCAGGTGCGCGGCATGGGCGCGGGCCTCGAGGTCGCTTGGCTCAACCGGGCGCTCGCGATCCGCGCCCGCCAGACGGGGCAAGGCTGTACCCCGGTCTTGCTGGCGCAGCCATGCCCGCCGATCCGCGATTGTCCGCGTTCTCGTCATTTCAGTGTTGGCCGGCTTGAATCCGGCAAACTTCGCGCATCACCCTGCAATCCGTAGAGATCCGCGCTCCTCAAGTTTGATGGTGAATCTGGATTTTTCACTCTAATTTTTGACTTGCATTTTGCAAGTTACTTTGCTAGAGTTCCCCAAGTGCCACGGAAGTCGAAGACCAAGCAACGCTCCGGATGTCCGGTAAGTATTTCCCTGGAGATGCTGGGCGACAGCTGGTCGCTGCTGATCATCCGGGACCTGATGGTCCGTGGATATCACACCTTCAAGGAGTTCCAGGAGTCGGGAGAAGGAATCGCCACCAACATTCTTTCCGATCGGCTGAAAAAGCTTGAGGCCTCTGGAATTATTACGGCCGAACGGGAAGCCAGCGACCGGCGGCGGGTGAACTATCGGCTTACTGAGAAGGGCATTGATCTGGCGCCCGTGATGTTGGAACTGCTGATCTGGGGCGCGCGGCACGAGAATACTGGCGCCCCCTGTGCGGTGATCGACAGGATGGCGCAAAATCGCGAGCAAGTTCTCCAGGAAGTTCGGCGACGCTGGCAAAACCACGATCTCACTCCGGTGCTGCCGCGATTTGAAAACTAACCGATTGGCGAAAATTTCGTCACTCATATTCTGAGGGCAATTATGAATATGGATTTTTCCATCATCAGAGGCATGTTCAAAACCAACGCTGATATTTTCGACAAGGTGACGAGTAGCGTGCCCGCGGAGCAATGGCTCACCCAGCCCAGCGATGATTCCAATCACCTGACCTGGGTGGCGGGGCACGTAGTCGTGCATCGCGCGCTCGTTGCCGAAATGCTGGGCGCCAAGTGGTCAGCACCCTGGCGAAAACTGTTTTCACGCGGTGCTAAGCTGGTCCCCTCAGACCAGTATCCTTCCGCGGAACAGATTCGCGCCGCCTGGGACGAAGTGTCCGCAAAACTCTCGACTTCCCTCGCCAACGCGACCGAAGAGGATCTTGCAAAACCGGCCCCCGAGGGCGTTCCTACCATGGATGGCAAAGTTGGCGGCTTCGTCGCGTTCCTGTGCCTGCATGAAACGTTCCACGTGGGTCAACTGGCGTACCTGAAAAAATTCCTGGGACACGGTCAGACCGTCGGCTAAATAAAAATTCCAGTCGTGTCGATTTCGCGCTCTCTCGCCCGACGTGATGACAGGGCGAGGCAAGACACGCCCTCAACTTCAGAACCTTGAGGAGAACTATGCAATCGGCAACTACATCACGGACCAGCCTCTGGGCTGGCCGCATCATCAGCGGGCTCATCGCCCTATCTATGACGTTCGACGGCGGGATGAAAGTATTGAAGGCCAAGGCCGCCGTGGAGGGCACTGTGAAGCTTGGCTTTTCCGAGAACGTGCTGGTTCCTCTCGGAATCGTCGCCCTGTTATCCACTGCTCTCTATGTCTTTCCGCGTACGTCTACCTTAGGAGCAATTCTTCTTACCGGGTTCCTGGGAGGAGCAACCGCAACCAACGTCCGGACGCAGCCTCAATTTACGTTGTTTCCGGTTGTCCTGGGCGTGCTGGCCTGGCTGGGACTTTACCTGCGCGACCCGTCTTTGCGAAAACTGATTCCACTTCGAGCTTCGGAAAGTTAGAGCACCAGGAGTAGCTATGCTCGTTAAAAGCAATGTTTCTACCCGGCTTCCGGCCCAGGACCTGGCTCGCGCGAAAGCCTTTTATGCCGAGAAACTGGGCCTGAACCCAGTCGAGGAACGGCCGGGCGGCCTTCACTATCGCTGTGCCGGCGGCTCGTTCTCCATCTTCAAGTCGGCCGGTGGACCTTCGGGCCAACACACTCAGATGGCTTTCGAAGTGGACGACATCGAAGCCGTAGTGAACTGCTTGCGGCGACGCGGCGTGGTGTTTGAAGACTACGATCTCCCTGGCCTCAAGACCGTGAATGGAATCGCTGAGATCCCCGGAAATTATCCCAGCCGCGGGACCGGCGAGAAAGGCGCATGGTTCAAGGATAGTGAGGGCAACTTGCTGGCTGTCGGGCAACCCCTGAACGGATGTTGCGCAGGTTTGTCTGAGCCGGCCCGGGAACTGATTTCAATACTAATTGCAGAGGAGGAACGATGAGTAAGGTTCGAGTGCTGGTGGGAACCCGCAAAGGCGCTTTCATCCTGACAGCAGATGGAAAACGCCAGAACTGGGAGGTCAGCGGTCCGCACTTCGCGGGCTGGGAGATGTATCACCTGAAGGGTTCGCCCGCCGATCCCAACCGGATTTACGCTTCGCAAACCAGCGGCTGGTTCGGACAAATCATCCAACGCTCCGACGATGGAGGGAAAAACTGGTATCAGCCGGGCGCTCCCGCGGGCCAGCCCGCCACGCCGGAGTTCCCGCCCAAATCGGCGAGTAACAAGTTCGTCTATGACTCCTCGTCTGAATCGGGCAAGCCTCTCACCACCCACCAGTGGTACGACGGCACCCAGCATCCCTGGGAGTTCAAGCGGGTATGGCATCTCGAGCCATCGCTCACCCAACCCGACACCGTTTATGCCGGGGTAGAGGACGCCGCCATTTTTAAGTCGACCGACGGCGGAGAAAACTGGAAAGAACTCTCCGGGCTGCGTGGTCACGGCACCGGCCCCAAGTGGCAGCCAGGCGCGGGCGGCATGTGCCTGCACACCATCATCCTCGATCCCAGCAACCCGCAACGCATGTTCATCGCAATTTCCGCGGCCGGCGCCTTCCGCACCGACGATGGTGGCAAAAGCTGGAAGCCCATCAACCGCGGGCTACGCTCGCAATACATTCCCGATCCCAACGCCGAGATCGGACACTGCGTGCACCATGTCGCCATGCACCCGTCGCGTCCCGGCGTGCTCTTCATGCAGAAGCACTGGGACGTGATGCGCAGCGACGATGCCGGAGACAATTGGAAGGAAGTCAGCGGCAACCTGCCAACCGACTTCGGATTTGTTATTGACGTGCACGCGCACGAGCCGGAAACCATCTACGTTGTCCCTATCAAAAACGACAGCGAGCACTACGTGCATGAAGGAAAGCTGCGCGTGTTCCGCAGCCGCAGCGGCGGCAACGAATGGGAAGCGCTGACCAAGGGCCTGCCCCAAAAAGACTGCTACGTGAATGTTCTGCGCGATGCGATGGCTGTGGACAAGCTGGATGACTGCGGCATCTACTTCGGCACCACCGGTGGCCAGGTTTACTGCTCGGCCGATGCCGGCGACAGCTGGAACCCAATCGTCCGCGACTTGCCGGCAGTGCTATCGGTAGAAGTGCAAACACTCGCCTAAGCGGAAACTTTATGGGGACGGACGCATTCGTTCGTCCCCGCTTGTAGCGAGAGCCCATTGATTGTCCCGCGAAGCGAACCGGAGACCGTCATCAGGATATCGCTTCCGAGATAGCAAACCAGACGAGTGCAATGCGCCTTAGCGCCCGATTAAAGACATGAATACAATTCGAGTCACCCTCCCCTTCCATCTCCGCAACCTCGCTCACGTAGGGAGCGAGATCACGCTTGAAGTGGCGCCGCCAATCACGCAGCGATCTGTGCTCGATGCGCTTGAGGCCCGATACCCGATGCTGCAAGGCGCCATTCGCGAGCACGGCACACTCAAGCGCAGGGCGTTTCTTCGCTTCTTTGCCTGCCAGGAAGACCTGTCCCATGAATCTCCCGACGCTCCTCTGCCGGACGATGTGATCTCAGGCAAGGAACCCTTCATGGTGATCGGAGCCATCGCGGGCGGATAACAGTTTTCCAATCCAACCACCAGGAGTGCACATGCAATTCAATCCTTATCTCTTTTTCAACGGCCAGTGCGAGACAGCCTTCAAGTTCTACGAAAAGATTTTTGACGGCAAAATCACGGCCATGATGACCCACGAAGGCACGCCGGCAAGCGAGCAGGTGCCGGCAGAGTGGCGGAAGAAGATCATGCACGCTTGCCTGAACATCGGCGACCAGCGACTCATGGCTTCCGACAATCCGCCGGAGCATTTCCAGAAACCGCAGGGATTTTACGTCTCCGTGCAGATCAAAGAACCGGCCGACGCCGAGCGCGTGTTTGCGGCGCTTTCGAAGGACGGCAAAATCAATCTGCCGATCCAGCAGACCTTCTGGGCCCGCCGCTTTGGCATGCTGGTGGATCAGTTCGGCACGCCGTGGATGATCAACTGCGAATAATGTTTCCCGACTACGTCATTCCTCCCCGGCGCAAGCCGGGCGAGGAATGCCGCCTATTCAGGAACAGCCGCTCGCTCCCGCGCCGATCATCTCCGGCACAGTCACGAACTCATAACCTTCTCCCTTATATCGGGCAATCAGCCGGTCGGTGGCGATCACTGTAGGCGCTCGGTCCGCGCCCATGCTGCGATGCCCGCCGTCATGCAACAGGATCACATCTCCCCCCCGCACCTGCTTGGCGACCTTCCGTTCAATTTCCTCGGGCGGAGGCGCCTCCCAATCCCATCCGGTCACATTCCACATGACGGGTTGCAGCCCCAACTCGCGCACAATCCGCAATGAAGCCGGACGCCTTCCGCCAAATGGAGGCCGAAATAAATTGGAGTGCTCTCCCACAGCGTCTTCAATCGCACGCCGGCATTGCGTAATCTGGTTTCGCGTCTCATTGGAAGAAGTAAAGATCAGGTTAGGATGAGTAAACGTATGGTTGCCGACCACGTGCCCGGCCCTGACCACCTCGCGAACGATGTCGGGCCGCTCCTGCACATACCGCCCAATCAGAAAAAACGTCGCATGCACCTCATGCTTGGCCAGCACCTCAAGTAGCCGCAAAGTATGCGGATCATTGGGCCCATCATCGTAGGTCACGGCCAATTTTTTGGAACCACGTTCCAAACCGGTAAACGTCCGGCCGTACCACTGTCCGGTCGGAGCCATGCACTGGTAGCCGGCAGCAGAGGCTGCGGCGGCAGCAACCATCGAGATTCCAATTCCCAGCACAAGCAGATTGTAGAGGAGATTGCCGGATTGCCGAATTTTTGCATTGCCGGATTCATGACAATTCCTCAATCCGGCAATTCCGAAATTTGCTAGTAACTTTTCCCGCAATTGCCTCGAAGCCGAAGGCGAGATATGCTGCCATTGAACCTACGTACACATGGCCAACCTTTTCGAGCTGCCCCGGTACATTGCAGTTGAAGGTCCTCTGCGAGTCGGCAAAAGCACGCTGGCGCGTATTCTCGCCGACCGTCTCAATGCCCAGCGGGTGATGGAACCGGAGGACAATCCGTTTCTGGCGCCTTTTTACGAAGGAGAGCGTGGCGCGGCCTTCCAGGCGCAGTTTGCTTTCCTGATCCGCCGCTTCGAGCAACTCAAGGCCCTGGATCTTGGCCCGCGTTCCCAGCGCACCATCGTCACTGACTTCATCTTTGAAAAAGACAAGCTGTTCGCCTGCCTGAATCTTAACGACCAGGAACTCGACATCTACAACCGCTACTACAATTCTTTTCGTGAGCAGATCCCAAATCCCGACCTGGTGATTTATCTGCAAGCCAGCCCCGAGGTGCTCAAGAAGCGCCTGAAAAAGAAGAACGCTGCCGGCGAGAAAGCGATCAGCGAGGATTACCTGGAAGAAGTAGTCAAAGCCTACGAGCATTTCTTCTTTCACTACACCTCGTCCGACTTGCTCATCGTGAATACATCCGATATTGACTTTGTCGAACGCAACGACGATTTGCAGGAACTGCTACGCAAAGTCTCCGCGCCCATCAAGGGCACGCAATACTTCCTGCCGCTGGGAAGCCAGGAAGCCGCCAGCGCGTAGAGACGGTCTTTGGTCTTTGGTCGTTGGTCGTTGGCCTTTGATCGTCGGCCACCGCATAATAGGTGATGCATGGCCACGTTTCAGCTGAAGGTCGAGAAGTTCGGCAATTCTCTCAAAGTGCTTTTCCCAGAGGAACTCGTTGCACAGCTCAAGGTCCGAGAAGGCGACCGGCTCTATTTGGTCGAATCCGGAGTCAAGGACTACCTGCTCAGTTCTGATCCCCCAATTTCCTGAAAAGATGAAGAAGGCAGGAAAACAGCACAACCGTAGCTAAAGCTAACCTCTCTTATTTGAGCTACATGGAGCGAACGCGACCAAGGACCAACGACCATCGACCAACGACATTTTTGGGTCTACAATACCCCCAGCATCATCCAAGATGCTGACAGGCTCTATCCGCCACGGCGGAGGGGCACTGGAGGATATCGTGAGTCTGACTCCGATTGGCGAACCTCGCCACAAGATTACAGTCGCTACTCTTCGAGAAAACAAACTCAATCACCGACCTATCACCTGTCTCACTGCCTACGACTACGCCACCGCGCGCCTGGTAGACGAGGCGGGCATTGACATCGTGCTGGTCGGCGACTCGCTCGCCATGACCATGCTCGGTTATGAGAACACGCTCTCGGTCACCGTGGACGAGATGCTGCATCACACCCGCGCCGTGCGACGCGGGGTGAAAAATGCCTTTCTCGTCGCTGACATGCCGTATGGCTCGTATCACCTCAGCGTGGACGACGCCGTTCGTAATGCGGCCCGCTTCGTTAAAGAAGCCGGGGCAGAGGCGGTCAAGGTGGAGGGTGGCGAGAAGCGCGCCGACCTGATTCGGCGCATTGTCGACGCCGAAATCCCGGTCGCCGGACACATTGGTCTGACCCCGCAATCGGTCAACGTCATGGGTGGATTCCGCGTCCAGGGCAAGACTCTGTCTGCCGTGGAACAACTCATGCGCGACGCGGTTTCTCTCGACCGTGCGGGGGTAGCCTGCATCTACCTCGAAGGCATCCCGCGCGAAGTGGCGGCCATGATCACTGCCGAGGTGAAAACTCCGACCATTGGAATCGGCGCCGGACCGGAATGCGATGGTCAGGTCCTGGTCATTCACGATTTGCTCAACCTTACGTTTGCGCAGCCCGCAAAGTTCGTGCGCCGCTACGGGGATGCCGCAGCCGTGATCACCGAGGCGGTCCAGGCATTTCGCGCCGACGTTCTTTCGCGGCAGTATCCTTCCGATCAGGAGTCGTATCATCTCCCGAAAGACACTCAGGCGGCGCTTGAGACCGTGCTCGATCGCAAGCGCGCCATGCGGAGGTAAGCTTCGCAATGCAGCCCGCAATGATCGGCGGTTCTGGCGCTGTGAAGTCCTCTGCCGGCATGCAACTCTGCCGGAGCATCGCCGAGATGCGGTTCGCGGTGCGTGGATGCAAGGCGAAAAATCAGAAGCTCGGCTTCGTTCCTACTATGGGCGCGCTTCACGAAGGGCACCTGTCGCTGGTTCGCGCAGCCCGGCGCCAATGCGATGCGGTTGCAGTTTCAATCTTCGTAAATCCGACTCAGTTCGGGCCAAACGAGGACTTCTCGAAATACCCGCGCACCTTCGAGCGCGATCGCGAGCTGCTCGAAAAAGAAGGCGTGGACCTGCTCTTCGCACCCGCAACGGAAGAAATGTATCCGCCGGGCGCACTCAGCTACGTTACCGTGGAAGGCTTGAGCGAAAAGCTCGACGGCAGGTCCCGCCCCGGACACTTTCGCGGCGTCACCACCATTGTCAGCAAGCTTTTCAATATCATCGAGCCCGACGTGGCGTTCTTTGGCCAGAAAGATGCCGCGCAGGTTGCAGTGGTCCGCCGCATGGTGAGCGACCTGAATATACCGGTCACCGTCGCGGTGTGCCCCATCGTGCGCGAGCCCGACGGCCTGGCCATGAGCTCCCGCAATCGGTATCTCAGTCCCGAGGAGCGGGTTTCCGCGCGTGCCTTGTCGCAATCCTTGGCAAGCGTAAGAGGGCAGTTCGAGGCAGGCGAGCGCGACGCCGCCAAGCTCATTGCAGCAGGTACTCGTACCATCGCGCGCGATCCTGCTGTCCGTCTGGATTATTACGAGATTGTAGACCCGGACACGCTGGATCCCCTGCAGAGCGTCAGTCGCCCCGCCCTGGTGGCGGTTGCTGCTTTTGTCGGAAGCACGCGCCTGATCGACAACGTCATGCTTACCCCTTAACTTTCTCCACCTGCACAATCGTTAATGGCGGAAATGTATCGAGGTTGATGCCTCCACGACTAGCCTGGGCGCCTGCGGCCTGAAACGCCTTCACATAGTCGCCGGTGTTCTTGTAATCGGAAATGATGGCCTTCCCTCCCGGCTTGAGCACGCGAACAATTTCAGCGCAAGCCTTGTCCCGACCCGCTCGCGATGGAATATTGTGCAGGCACAGGTTCGAGAACACCACGTCAAAGCTGTTGTCCGGAAACGTCATCGCAGTTGCGTCATCGTCTCGCAGTTCAATCCTGTTCCGGACTCCCTCTAACTCTGCATTTCTTAGCGTATTCGCCGGCGCATTCCCCGAGAGGTCCTTTGCATTCCAGATATCAATTCCTATCGCGGTCCCTCTTTGGAGTTTCTTAGCTGCGCCAATCATCAGCAGCCCGCGTCCGGTCCCTACGTCCATCACCCTCTCGTCACCCCGCCAGTTCACCAGCGCCAACATGCGATCTCGATGCCGGAATTTCCCTACCTTTGCGTAGAGCAGCATCAGCAACCCACTCACGGCACAAGTAAAGCCGATGCTGAAGGCCATCGGCCTGAATTTCAACGTGACCGGACCGGCATGAACGACGGGGAACAGTGCACCCAGCACTAGCAGCAGGATTCCGAGAATCACAAAAGTCCGAACCACACCCGGAGCATCGATCCCGTAATCAGGCTTCATGTGGAAGAAACTCTTATTTTTTTACCGTCGGGTAGGTGATCCCCAATTGCTCCATGTACGTCTTGTACTTCGTCGAATCAAAGTAGAACTTCTGCATCTCCGGCCGGAACTTCGCCATTTTTTCTTTGTTCAGCTCGACGGCGGGCTGGTCCTCCGGTCCTATCAGTGGCGTGTACTTCAGATCTTTGGTTTGGACGTTGTTGAAATAGTCCCATGCCTGCTTCACCAGTTCCGGCGACATCAGGAAATCGAGCGCGGTCGTGGCTTGCACCTTCGCTCCTGCCGTGGATCCCTTGTGCGCAATCGGAGTCGCCATGGCAACGCCGTCCACCCAGCTGTGCCCCGGCGTGTGTGGAATGTTGGCGGGATAGCGCAGATACACCGTCGGCATCACCCACGAGATGTCGCCGATGTCATCCGATCCACCCATCTCGCCCTCTGGCGCCGGCGGCTTTAGCGGTTCGACCTTCGTCTTCAATCCATCCACCGGCTGGCCAATTTCTTTTTGCAACGCCTTCGCCAGTGTCTGGTCGGCATCGCTCCAGGTGGGCATTCCCACACGCTCGATGTTCTTCTGCTGAATCTCGGCAACGACTTTGTTGAAGTGCGGAGGCCACGCCGACCCCACCAGCCTTCGCGTCACCGTAGTTCCCGTCATCATGGTCGCAGCCTGCGCCATGGTATTGCCGAGATCGTACAAATCCTTGATATGCGGATAATCCAGTTCGCGGAAGTAGTACCACACCGCTGCCTCGGACGGCACCACGTTGGGCTGATCGCCTCCGTTGATGATCACGTAATGGGACCGCTGCTGCAGCCGCATATGCTCGCGGCGGAAGTTCCATCCCGAGTCCATCAACTCGACCGCATCCAGCGCGCTGCGTCCGTCCCAAGGCGCGCCCGCCGCATGAGACGCTTTGCCGTGAAAAAGATACTGCACCGAAACCAGCCCTTGCGGCGCGAAAGTCTGCCCATACCCCGTGCCCAGCCCGTCAAACACATGCGCGCCCAGCATGATGTCGACGTCTTTGAATAAGCCTGCGCGAACGTAAAACGCCTTCGTTCCCAGCAACTCCTCGGCAACTCCCGGGAAAACTTTCAGGGTGCCGCCGATCGCGTGCTTCTCCATCAACTCGCGAATCACAATCGCGGCGGTCACGTTCACCGCTTCACCCGAGTTGTGGCCTTCGCCATGCCCGGGTGCGCCCTCAATAATCGGATCGTGATACGCCACCCCCGGCTTCTGTGAAGCCCGCGGAATGCAGTCGATATCGGTCATGAATCCGATGACCGGCTTGCCCGATCCGTAGGTTGCGACCCAGGCGGTCGGAATTCCCGCCACTCCCCGCTCTACCTTGAATCCGTTCTTCTCCAGGATTTCGGTGACGTAGCGCGAAGTCTCAAATTCCTGGAAGCCCAGTTCCGCGTAACTGAAGATCTGGTCCACCATCTGCTGCGTGAACGTCTGCCGCAGCTCCACTTCGCGGATCGCCTCGCTCTTCAAATCGTCAAGGCCAGGCTTTTTTTGGCTCCAGAGAGGGATACTGAAAAGCAGGAAGCAGCACAGCACACAACGTGAGAAGCAGCGCATTCGGATTGGGCTCCTGGATTTAAGCGGAAAGCGAAGCACCAAGATACATGAAGCTGTCCAGAGTGGATACAGCTAGCACAGCACTTGCGGACTTTTGCAGACTGTCACCATAACCTATCCCATCACTCGCTTCCCCGAAACAAATCGGTTCCCGGCAACCAGATATCGCAACGGCATGTCGGCCGCCTTGGTAATCCCGATCCGCTTGGTCACCAGCACCTTCTCCGAGACGTGTCCGTCGTCGGCCAGCCATAAATCCGAGCGGACTGAGGTCAGGTCCTTCCCATTGTCGCGTTCCCGCGTAATCCCGAAGGCTTCGGCCAACCGCCCCGGTCCGGAAGTCAACAGACGCAGGTCACGCCCGTCCAGGTCCCGAGCCAATGCCATCTCCTCGATCCCAACCATCGGTTCGACCGCCCGGAATAAAACTCCCCCGGCAACTCCCTCCGGCAGAGTCGAAACGTTTAGGCAGAAATGATTGCCATAAATGAAATAAATGTAGGCATACCCCGGAGGCCCGAATAGCACCGCGTTGCGCAAGGTCTTGCCAGAGGCCGCATGGGCCGCCGCATCTTCCGCGCCCAGGTAAGCTTCGACTTCTACCACCCGCCCGGCAATCAACTTTCTTCCGTGACGCCGAACCAGCACTTTTCCAAGCAATTCGCGACTTACTTCCCGCGGATCTCGATTAAAGAATTCCCGCGGCAACGTATTGCGCAGGTTACGGAAGTGCGTCGTATTCGGGGCCGTCATCCCGGACTCGCCTGCACCTTTGGACACGTGGGCGCACGTCCTCAGCTTTGCTATCTTCACGTTCAGCAATCCAGAGTTCAATTCACCCATTACATTCGCGGAGGTCTCATGCTCGGGAAGTCTCTGAAATCGTTTCTAGGCGTGATGCTACTTGGAGCGCTGGCGGTAGCGCAAACCATCCCCGCCGGCACTCACCTGACGGTGCGCATCGGTAGCCAGATCAACTCCGGCAGTGCGCAAACCGGCCAGAAGTTTGATGGCGTTCTCGCGCGCGACCTGGTCGTCAATGGCAACACCGTCGCACCAAGCGGAACCCCGGTGCACGGCAAAGTGAGCTATGCCAAGCCGAGCGGACGTTTACACGCGCCCGGACAGCTCACCCTGCGCCTGACCTCCATGGACCTCAACGGCAAGCGCGTCGCTCTTTCCACTACCGGCTACTACGCCAAGGGTAAGAGCCACACCAAGAGCAACGTTACCAAGATCGGTGGAGGAGCTGGGGCAGGCGCCCTGATCGGAGCTCTGGCAGGCGGCGGTAAAGGCGCCTTGATCGGAGCGGCCGTCGGAGGCGCAGCCGGCACCGGAGTCGCCGCTGCCACCGGCAAGGAAGAAGCCGTCATTCACGCCGAAAGCGCTGTGACTTTCAAAACCACAACCAGCGCCACAATTCACTAAAAGCCATCTCGACACGGGCCTCCCCCACCCGTGTCGAACGTAGCGCCGGCCCGGCTTCCTGGACGCTGGCCGTGCCTTACTTGCCCAATTCCTTCACCACCGCCAGCACCTCTTCCGCATGCCCCTGGGGTTTCACTTTCCGAAACACATGCTTGATCTTGCCCTCCGGGCCAATGATGAAGGTAGTGCGTGCCACACCGATCACCTTGCGACCGTACATGTTTTTCTCCTGCATCACCCCATAGGCGTTGGCGACCTTCTTGTCGGCATCTCCGAGCAGCGTGAAGGGCAAATCGAATTTCTCTTCGAATTTTTTCTGCGCTTTTGGAGTATCCGGAGAAATCCCAAGCAGCACGGCGCCGGTTTTCTGAATCTTCTTATAAGAGTCCCGAAATTCGCAGGCCTCGATGGTGCACCCAGGAGTGTCGGCCCGCGGATAAAAGTACAAAACTACGGTTTTCCCGCGCAGACCTTTCAGCGATATCGGTTCGCCATTCTGGTCCGGCAGGGTAAACTCCGGGGCTTTATCATTAACATCCATGGCATCTTCTCCTCGTCGTTCAGAGTTATACCGCAGCTGCGCCCGCATCGTCATGCTGCTGGGACTGAGCCTGATCCTTGCGCAAATTTGCATGGCGCAATCCCGCAAGCCGCGCCCGCCCAAAGGGCCGCGCGCGACTGGCCTGCTGCAACTGACGGCGAATGGACAGGCGCACCTGATCCCGATCGTCATCCTCATCGACGGCAAGTATTACGACGCTGGCGCGTATAAGGCATCTCCCGTGCCCATGGCGCTCGAGTCGGGCACCGTGTACGAAGCGTTTCGCACCGGCAATTCCGAAGGCCTGTTCACGGTGACCCAGGTCCGCCAGCTTAAGGACGATTGGATCGCCGACGGGACGTGGCGCGTCGCCGGATCGGAGCCTGCGAAGGAAGCAGCCTCTGCTCCGTCCAAACCGGTGCTGGATGAGGACGACGGTCCTCCCAAGCTGCGCCGTTCGGGCGCGGCGGCCCCGGCCGAAACGCCTGCCGCTTCGCCGACAGTGCCGTCTCCAGCGCCGGCCGCGACCACAGCCCAACCTGCGCCACCACCTCCACAGCCCGAGCCCGAACCCGACGATCCGAATCGCCCGGTTTTGCATCGCGGCCCTTCCAAGCCGGCCGCAAAGGTCCAGTCCGCGCCATCCAAGCCAGAGGCGCCGAAGTCAGCCGCACCGCCGGAAAAATCATCCACCGCAACCCAGACACCCTTGACCGTCCAATTGATTCCAGCGATCTCCGACGTGCACGGACCAGAGCCGCATCCTTACACCTACGACATGAAACCCGACGAGGAGCAACGCTTCCGCACTCGCATGCTGGCGCTCGCCGCCGACGAAGTTCGCGCCCGAGACAAACAGCTGTCAGCCCAGACTATCGAGCCCACCCCCGCTCGGCCTGCCGCACGGTCGCGTACTCCCAAGCCGCCTCAGCCAAACTTTGAGGATGTTCAGCTGCGCGTCTTCGATCTCTCCAGCAGCAACGAACCGACGCTGGTTCTGACCGCGACTGCACGCATGCCGCAAAGCCCGGCCGGATCTTCGGACCGGCAGTACTTCCTCACCCTGGTTGCGCGCAACGACATCTACAACGAAGTGCACAAGGGCTTCTCCAACCTGACCGATTCGCAACACCTCGATGTCACCTCGCGGCTGGACCTTATCGACGCCGTGGATGTGGACGGGGACGGCCGCGGCGAACTGCTCTTCCGTCAAACTTCCGATACTGCGCATGGCTACGCCATCTATCGTGTGGTCGGGGATCAACTTTACCCGCTGTACCGGACCAGTTCGGGACAGTGACTCCTTGATAATCCGCGTCCTTTACGGGCGAAAAGGATTTCTCAGCGTTGGCCGCGTTCCAGATTTTTTTGTGTACAATCCTCACCCATCGAGGTGAATCGCATGCGGAAGATCGTTCTCATCGTCCTGTGCCTTTGTTGCGCCGGGCTCTGCCAGGACCAGGATCTCAGCAAAGTTGAAATGAAAGTCAGCAAGGTCTCCGGCAATGTCTACATGGTGGTCGGGGCCGGAGGCAACATCGGCGCCTCGGTTGGAGAGGATGGCATCGTGATCGTGGACGATCAATACGCTCCTCTCGCCGACAAGATTCGCGCTGCGCTCAAGGGCATCACTGACAAGCCAGTCCGCTTCGTCATCAACACGCACTATCACGGCGACCACACCGGAGGGAATGCCTACTTCCAGAAAGAAGCTCCAGTCATCGCGCAGGACAATGTACGCAAGCATCTCGAGGCCGGGGGGGAGGCTGGGAACTACGGAACAGTCACGCACGCGTTCAAGCCTGCTCCAAAAGAGGCGCTGCCCATCATCACCTTCGACCACGATGTCACCGTGCACCTCAACGGCGAGGACATCCGCGCCCTGCACTATCCCAGCGGCCATACCGACAGCGACAGCGTGATCTTCTTCCCCAAGTCGAATGTGGTGCATATGGGCGACGACTTTGTGACCTATGGATTTCCCTTCATTGACCTGCAAGGCGGAGGCAGTATCGAAGGCATGATCAGCGCGCTCGAGGAAATCATGTCCAGGTTGCCGCCCGACGTGAAGGTCATTCCCGGCCACGGACCGCTGTCCAATCTCGACGACGTGCGCCGTTATGTGGCCATGTTGAAAGACACCAAGGGCGTCGTAGAAAAAGGTATCAAGGAGGGAAAATCACTCGATCAGATGAAGCAGGCCAACCTGCTGGCGCCCTGGCAGAAATGGTCGGGAGATTTCATAAACACTGAGCAGTGGCTGGTCACGCTCTATAACGATTTGACGGGGAAGAAGTCGGGCGAGTTCATCAAGCACAACTAGAAAGCATCGATGACGTCATCCTGAGCGCAGCGAAGGATCTCGCGTGCACAACGTCAAGTCTATTTCTGCGTCATCACCAGTTCGCCGTTCTCCACTTTCATGTCGCCCACGCCATTGGGAAGCTTCAAACGGTCGCGCTGTTCGAGCAACTTCTTCTGCAGTTGATCGTTGACCAATGAAACCGGAATGCTGAGGTCGCCCACTTTGAATTCCGTCGGATCGAAGGTCGCGTACCCGTCCCTGGATCCGAGATGTCCTGCCAGGGTCACGTAAACGGTCTTGCCGCCGATCTCGGTCACGAATTGTCCGCGCGCGACATCGCCATCAAAATTGACTTGATAGTCTTTTACCTCGGGCTGGCCTGCGCCCAGAACGGCGTCTGGAGAAGAGAGATTCGCCGGTGCCCCGGCAGCCGGGGTTGCGGCGGTTGCAACCGGAATCGTGCCTGCGGCTTGGGCCAGGGCCGCGCTTACCTCATCCGCGGTCAGGTGAATCTCGGCGGGAGCTTGTCCTTCGGGCTTGGGCGCCTCGAGTTGCTCAATCTTTTGCTGGAACGACTGCGCGTTTGCCGCTGCCACCGCGGGCTGAAGCGGTTGCGAAACCGGCGCCGGCTTCTTCATGACCAGGAAGATAGCGATCAGGGACGTGCCAAGTGTCGCCAGGCTGATCAACCGATCCAGTTTCATGTTGAGGATCTTCATCGGCCGCACCTCCGCAATCTTTCATGCTACAGACCCGGAGAAAGCAATCCCAGGTGACGGAAGTAACGAGAAAGTTATCGTGGGATGAACCGAACAAGACCAGAAAGACGTCGTCCTGAATCGGCGTCAGCCGGTGAAATCTCGCGTGCAGCGAATGAATCCCGCCACGCGCAGGTTTACACCACGCTCCGGTCCCGCACCTGCTCCGAGGTCAGCCCGTACAGTGGAGGCGTGGGCACTCCCAAAATCGCCAGGTAAATATAAATCTGCCCCCGATGATGGATCTCGTGCTCCACCATTGAGCGCAGCCATTTCCAGACCGCGATCGGGGCCCCGTCCGGAGTCGGGCACTTCCGCGTCAGGTCCGAAGGGCTCAGCCGGGAGATAATCTCCACCGTCTCGCGGTGCATTCGCTCCATGAACATCAGGATGTTTTCGTAGCCATCCGCCAGTTCCTTGCCGCATCCGCCGTAGCGGCTGGGCTTGTTCTGGATCGTCTCCGCGAACATGTAGCGCTCGATCGCGCCCATGTGCCGCAGCAGGTCTCCCAACGTAAACTTGCCTTCCTGGAACGTCCAGTCCATCTTCTCGGGAGGAATGCACCGCGCTACCCGCATGGTGCGCTGGTGGACTTTCTCCAGGTAATCGAGGAAAGCGTCCAGATTCTGTATTTCCACTACGCTTCCAGCTTCCTGTCGAGCAACTGGTTGACGATTTGCGGGCTGGCCTGTCCCCTGGTCGCTTTCATCACCTGCCCGACAAAAAATCCTTTCACCGTCTTTTTGCCGGCCCGGTATTGCTCCACCTGCTTCGGATTGGCCGCCATGATTTCTTCAATCGCCTTCTCAATCGCCGCAGTATCGGTGATCTGCTGCGGCTTCTCTTTTTCGTAGACCTCCGCGAAGTCCTGGTTCCGCTCGAAAGATAAGTCGTACAGGTCCTTGAGGATCTTGCCCGAGATTGCCCCGCTCTCCACCAGGTCTGCCGACATCGCCACGCCCTGCATCGAGATCGGACTCTGCTCGATCGCGATCCCTTTCGCTTTCAACCTGCCCATCAATTCGCCCTGCACCAGGTTCGCCACGCGTTTCGGGTTCTTCGCCGATTTCGCCGCCGACTCAAACTGATCGGCCAGCGATTTCGACGCCGTCAGCACGCCCGCGTCATATTCCGTGATGCCGTAATCCGCGATCATGCGCCGGCGACGTGCCTCGGGCAATTCGGGAAGCTCCGCGCGGATGCTCGCTTGCCACTTCTCGTCAACCACCAGCGGCAGCAGGTCCGGCTCAGGAAAATAGCGGTAGTCGTGCGCTTCTTCTTTCGAGCGCATGCTGTAGGTTCTTCCCTCGTTCGCGTTGTAAAGCCGGGTCTCCTGGACGATCTTTTCTCCCGACTCGATCACTTCAATGTGACGCTCGATTTCGAACTGCAGGGCATCGCGAATGAAGCGGAAAGAATTCACGTTCTTCACTTCGGTCTTGGTGCCGAATGTTGTCTGCCCTCGCGGCCGCACACTGACATTAGCGTCGCAACGTAGCGACCCCTCTTCCATATTGCAGTCGCTCACCCCGGTGTAGAGGATGATTTCGCGCAATCGCGTCAGATACTCGTAGGCCTCGTCCGGCGAGCTGATGTCGGGCTCGCTGACGATCTCGATCAAAGGTACCCCGCTGCGGTTCAAGTCAATGGCGGTGCTGTCGGCCGACCCGGCAAAACCCTCATGCAAGCTCTTGCCCGCATCCTCCTCCAGATGCACGCGCGTGATTCCGATCTTCTTCGTCCCGGCGCCGCTTGGAACCTCAATCCACCCGTGTTCCGCGAGCGGCTTGTCATATTGCGAAATCTGGTAACCCTTCGGGAGATCGGGATAAAAATAGTTCTTGCGCGCAAAGATGGAGGTCTGACGAATATGGCAATTCAGCCCCATCGCCGCCAAAACGGCAAACTCCACAGCTTTGCGGTTCAAAACAGGTAGCGTCCCCGGCATTCCCAGGCACACCGGGCACACGTTGGTATTTGGAGGATTGCCAAACTGTGTGGAACACGAGCAGAAGATTTTCGATTGCGTCAGCAACTGGACGTGAACTTCCAGCCCGATCACCGGTTCGTACCTGTCCCGAACGGATGCTGACACTGCAGGCGTGCTGGCCATGGCACCGATTATAAGTCTTCAGTTCGGCTGGGCTGGTGCAGGCGCGCTCAGGTACTTCTCCATTGGAACTTCAAAATAGAGCAGCTCGTTGCCCTTCGCGTCGCGAACCCCGGTCAGATAAAAATTTGCTCCCGCCAGCGGCGTGGAAATCCCGCTTACGTCGAAGAACAGGAACCCCGACTGCGTGCTGTGCGGCTCAATCGCCTTCGCGGCGAACTGTGAATCCCGCATCTCCGCCAGCGCTTCTTTGCTGACCACCCCTTTCACCTTCTTGGTCGGAAACGGCAGCGGTCCCCGCGAGCCGCTTGCCGTGGGATGCGACAGCCGCCGGTAAATGTCGTCGGTAGTGGCGGCGGGGATCTTGGTCCGGTCCACGGTCACCAGTTGCGCGTTCATGTCCCCTACCGTCACCGGTTCGTCGCCGTCATTGGTGATCACCACGAAGATCGGCAGAAATCCCTGCTCGCTATACTTCACCGAGAAGATGTTCGCCTTATCGGCCATGTCGTAGGGATCGACCGCCAGGGTGACGTGCTCCGTCGGATGCTCATCGTGCGCCGGATAGGATTTGGCCGCCTGCGCTTTCGGCATGACAAACGTCTTGCCGGCGAACGCTATCCCAGCCAGAAGACAAACCAGAACGAACACACGCATCGCCCGGCTCCGACAACGAATAAGACCGCTGTGTGGCATACCTGTGATTATAGGATGCAAGTTGCTCCAATGTCGGTGCCCGTCGAGCGACAGCCGCCCCGGCTGCCCGCGAGCCGTTGCGAGCCGGAACAACGCGAAATCAAACAATTCCCGCACCAACCCAGCCAAAGTGTTAAAAGAGTACCGGAGGCACGAACCTTGCCGACTCCTCTCCCAAAGCACCTGCTCGCCCTGATCCTGATGGTTGGATCCGCTCTCGCGCAGTCCGGCAACCCCATGGACTGGCATCCCTGGATGAACAACGCGCTCGACCCGGACCAGCGCGCCGACCTCGCGCTCCAGGTGATGTCGCTGGATGAGAAGGTCTCTCTTCTCCACGGCACCGGCATGGAAGGCCTGAGCCCCATGTCGCCACTGGCGGTGGACTCCAATGGCTGCGCTGGCTATGTGCCCGGAATCCCTCGGCTTAAAATTCCGGCAATCCAGATGTGCGACGCCGCCTATGGGGTCCGGATGAGTGGACAAAATGGCCGGTATTCGACGGCGCTTCCCAGCAACCTGGCCAGCGCGGCGAGCTGGGACCCTGACGCCGCTTACCAATACGGTGCGCTGATTGGCCGGGAACTTCGCGCCCAAGGCTACAACATGCACCTTGGCGGAGGCGTGAACCTCGCCCGTGAACCCCGCAATGGCCGCACCTTTGAATACCTGGGAGAGGACCCCATTCTCGCTGGCAAAATGCTTGCTTCGCTCGTCAAAGGTGTGCAGGCGCAACATGTGATTGGCGACATCAAGCACTACGCCCTTAACGACCAGGAAAGCGGCCGCAACGCTGTCAACGTGAACATTGACAAACGCTCGATGCGTGAGTCCGATCTGCTGGCATTCGAAATCGGCGTCCGCGAGTCCAGTCCCGGCGCGGTGATGTGCTCCTACAATCGCGTGAATGGCGATTATGCCTGCGAGAATCGCTACCTGCTGACCGAAGTTCTGAAGCAGGCCTGGGGCTTCAAGGGCTTTGTCATCTCGGACTGGCAAGCGGCGCACAGCACCGTCAAGGCATCCGCGGCCGGACTCGATCACGAAGAGCCCGGCGAAATCTTCTATGGCGAAGCCATGAAGCAGGCCGTTCAATCAGGGCAGGTTCCCATGGCTGAGTTGAACGATCACGTTCATCGCATCCTCCGCGCCATGTTTGCCTGCGGCGTAATCGACGACCCGCCAAAGAAGAGCGTAGTGGACGTGGAAGGCGGGCTGGAGATCGCCCAGTCCATCGCCGAGCAGACGATTGTGCTGCTCAAGAATGATCGTGCCCAACTCCCTCTCGACGCCACGAAGGTCCGCAGCATCGCCGTGATCGGCCCTCACGCCGATGTCGGAATGATCTCCGGCGCGGGTTCTGCGCAGGTGGATCCTCCCGGAGGAAACGCGATTATGCCGCCCGGCAAGGGCGCAACCGTATGGAATGCGAAAATCTGGTTTCCCACTTCTCCGCTGAAATCCGTTCGTGCCAAGGCGCCGCGCGTGAACGTGCAATACGATCCCGGGACGGACCCGTCATCCGCCGCAGCGCTCGCGAAGAAATCCGATGCGGCAATCGTCTTCGTCTACCAATGGGAGAGCGAAGGCACGGACCTCGATAGTCTTTCCCTTCCCGAGCATCAGGACGAACTCATCGCCAGAGTGGCCGCCGCCAATCCGCACACCATCGTCGTGCTCGAAACCGGGGGTCCCGTCACTATGCCGTGGGCCAATCAAGTCAGCGCCATCGTCGAAGCCTGGTACGCCGGAAGTCACGGCGCGCAAGCCGTCGCCAACGTCTTGTTCGGAGACGTGAACCCCAGCGCCAAGTTGCCCATCACCTTTCCCAGGACCGAGGCCGACCTTCCGCACCCGAACATCGTGAAGCCTCCGGTCGAATCCACCACCCGGGACGATGATCCCGACGCATGGAAGAAAATCGCGCCCGGCCTGCCTGCGTTCCAGACCACCTACGACGAAGGCCTGAAGGTCGGATACAAGTGGTACGACGCCGAGAACAAGCCGGTGTTGTTCCCCTTCGGACACGGCTTGTCGTACACCACATTCGCCTACTCGAAGTTGAAGGTCACACGTGGCAAGAACGTTCAGGTGAGCGTTACGGTTGCGAACACCGGAAAAGTGGCGGGAGTCGAAATTGCTGAGGTGTACGCGAGCTTACCAGCCAGCGCCGGCGAACCACCCAAGCGTCTTGTCGGATGGAGCAAGGTCAAACTTAATCCGGGAGAGAGCGAAGAAGTAACGGTGGACCTCGACCCACAATACCTTTCCATCTTCAACGCCGAACAAAACGCCTGGCAGTTAGTCCCAGGCGAATACACAATCATGGCCGGAGGCTCATCCCAAAACCTGCCGCTCAAAGAATCCATTAAATTACCGTGAGTAGAGAATTCGAGTTTCGGAGCCGGGGTTGTGTGTTCTGCAGTTTTCTCGCGTTAGATGATTTAGATTTTTGATTCTTCGTGCCCCGGAACTCGAACCTTTAATAAGCTCTACAATGTCTTTTCCCTCATGTACCTGCTCTACAGCGCGCTGCTGGCCGTGGCCTTGTTTCTAAGTCTTCCCTACTGGATCTTGCAGATGCTCCGCCATGGCAAGTATCGCGAAGGCTTTGCTGAGCGTTTCGGCCGCCTGCCGCAGCATATAAGAGCCCTCCAGAACGGCCCGACCATCTGGGTCCATGCCGTCTCGGTGGGAGAAGTGCTGGCAATTTCAGGGCTCGTGACGAAGCTTCAGCGGGACTATCCGACGCATCGCATCCTGGTCTCTACTACCACTTCCAGTGGCCAGAAGCTCGCCCAAAAATTCTTCCACCCAGAGAATGTTTTCTATTTCCCTCTCGACTTCACTTTTGCCATTCGTCCCTACCTGCAGAAACTAAGGCCCGCCCTGATCGTAATCGCCGAGACAGAATTCTGGCCGAACTTCCTGCGCCTTGCGCGCGCGAGCGGCGCCCGCATTGCCATCGTGAACGCCCGCATCTCCGACCATTCCTGGCCCGGCTATCGGCGCTTCCGCCGCATCTTGAAACCTGTTCTCCAAAACGTAGACATCTTCCTCTGCCAAGCCCAACAAGACCGCCTGCGTCTCATCGACGTGGGGGCTCCTCCCGATCGCATTGCGGTGACCGGAAATCTCAAGTTCGATGTGCCGCCCCCCGCCCCGCCGCCCGTGATCGCCAGCTTACAGAATGCCTTTCAGCACGCGGGTGCCGGACCCATTCTCGTGTGCGGCAGCACTGTCCAGGACGAAGAACAACTGCTGCTTCAGGCTTTTCAGAACATTCTCGCGAGCCACCCCCGTGCGGTCATGATTCTTGCTCCGCGTCATCCCGAACGTTTCGCCGAAGTCGCACGGCTGCTCGAAGATCTTGGCATCCAGTTCTGGAGACGCTCCCTCTGGAATGGCGATCCTATCTCCGCGGGAGTTCTGCTCGTGGATTCGATCGGAGAACTGGCCTCGTTGTATGCTCTCGCTCATATCGCGTTCGTCGGCGGCAGCCTGGTTCCTCGCGGAGGCCACAACATCATCGAACCTGCGCAGCACGGCGTTCCCATCGTGGTCGGAAACCACACGGAAAATTTCCGCGACATAGTCGGCGTGTTTCAGAGCCATGATGCGGTCAAGATCGTCGGCCCCGCTGAGCTACCCTTGGTCTTGATGGAACTGATCTCGAATCCTGGAGAGCGCCGCGCGTTAGGCCAGCATGCAATCGAAGCGCTGCGCTCGCAGATGGGAGCCACCGAACGCACCCGGAAAGCCCTGGAAAATATTCTGGCGGGCCGATCCGGATGAACCCTCTCTCGTCACTCTACGGCCTTGGAGTGCGGGCCAGAAATGCCATATACGATCGCGGCATCGCTCATCCCAAAAGGTTGCAAGGGCCGGTTGTGAGTATCGGAAATCTTTCCGTCGGAGGTTCTGGCAAGACTCCTTTCACTCTGCTGCTGGGCGGCCTTCTAAAGCAGCGCGGGATTCCATTCGACATTCTTTCCCGCGGCTACGGCCGCCAAACCCGCGGCGTTCGCGTGGTGGATCCAGCGGGCTTGCCTCATGACTATGGCGATGAGCCGCTGCTTTTGGCGCGGCGGCTGGAAGTCCCGGTCGTCGTGGGCGAGGACCGCTATCAGGCAGGATTGTTAGCGGAACAGAAGTTTGGCCCTCGCCTGCACCTGCTCGACGACGGGTTCCAGCACCGCAATCTGGCGCGCGACTACGACATCGTCCTGGTTACTCCCGAGGACGCCCGCGATCGCTTGCTGCCCCTCGGCAGGCTGCGGGAACCGCTCCACGCATTGCAGCGCGCCGACACCGTTGCCCTTACCAGCGGCGCCTCCCCGGAATCATTCCCGCTAAATGGAAAAAACGTCTGGCGCGTGCGCCGCGGCATTCTCCCCAGGGACGTCCCACCGCGTCCGGTGGTCTTCTGCGGCATTGCTCGTCCCAGGAATTTTGTCCTGCAGCTACGCACTGCGGGCATTGAACCGGTCGCAGAGGCTTTCTATCGCGATCACCATGCTTACACCGCCCAGGACATCCGGGACCTGCTTCACCTCGCCCAGACCAGTCAGGCTGGCGGCTTCGTCACCACCGAGAAAGACGCAATCAATCTCGGGGAACATTTCGCCGCGCTTTCTCCCATGTCGGTCGTTCCTGTCAAAATGGACTTAGCAGACGCCAATAACGCCCTTGATGCCATGCTGCGCGTGGTTGCGGAACGGCATCCCCAGCCGTGAGAAAATCGTCAGTCCCATGACCCGGCATCCCAAAGAAACCGACCGCCTCCGCAAAATCGTGGAATCCTTTCCCAAGACCACGATCACGGTGCTCGGAGATCTGGTGGCCGACGAATTCGTCTTTGGCGAAATATCCCGCGTGTCGCGCGAGGCCCCGGTCCTGATCCTCAAGCATCGCGAACGCACGGTCGTCCCCGGCGGAGGCGCCAACGCCATCAACAACCTCGCCGACCTCGGGGTCAATGTTCTCCCCGTCGGGGTTCTCGGCGATGATGAGCCTGGGCGCTTGCTGCTGAAGTATTTTCGAAAGAAGCGGATTGCAGTCAGCGGCATCTTGAAGGACAAAGGCTACACCACGGTGACCAAGACCCGCATTCTCGCAGGCATGACTCATACTTCTCGCCAGCAGGTGGTGCGGGTCGACCGCGAACCGGAGCACGCTCCCGGCGACCACCTCCGGCGCGAGTTGGTCCTGGCGGCGCGTCAGTATTCCCGCGCCTCCGATGCCTTGCTGGTTTCCGATTACGGGTACGGCGCCGCCACTCCGGCCTTGCTGAATTCCATTCGCAGTCGCCTGGAACGTCTCCCGGTCGTACTCGATTCCCGTCATCGCATGCTCGACTATGCGGGGATCACCGCCGCAACCCCCAACGAGCCTGAAGTGGAGGAATGTCTGGGCATGCGGATCGGGAATGATTGGTCGCGTCTCTGCCTGGCGGGCGAAAAGGTGATGGAGCGAATGAAGCTGCAGTCCCTTGTGATCACGCGGGGTCGCGATGGGATGGCTGCTTTCGACGGCCGGCACAATCCGGTGGACATTCCAATCTTCGGCTCCGACGAAGTCGCCGACGTCACCGGCGCCGGAGATACGGTGATCGCGACCTTCACCGCGGCCCTGGCTTCCGGCGCTACCACCGAGGAAGCCGCGCACCTGGCAAATTACGCCGGCGGCATCGTGGTCATGAAGCGCGGAACCGCGACCGTCAGCCAGCAGGAATTGTTGAGCGCGCTTGAAAAATCGTCGCCAGTCACCAGGTCCCATTGAAACCGGAGACACACAAGATCCTGACTCGTCAGCAACTGCGTGAACGCGTAACCGCGTGGCGCAATGAAGGTGAGGCGATTACGCTCGCGAACGGTTGCTTCGACCTGCTCCACGTTGGGCACGTGCGTTATCTTCGCGCGGCGAAACAACTCGGCGGCAAGTTGATTGTCGCAGTCAATGCCGACGCCTCGGTCCGCGATTTGAAAGGCGAGGGCCGTCCCATCATGCCCGATCTCGAGCGCGCCGAAATTCTCGCCGCACTGGCCGATGTGGACGCGGTAGTCATTTTTCCCGAAAAAGACGTTCGCGCCCTGATCCGCGAGATTCGTCCCGATATTCAGGCCAAGGGCACCGACTATACTGCTGCTTCCGTGCCCGAAGGCGACCTGGTCCGCGAATACGGCGGCCGGGTCGAGATTGTCGGCGATCCCAAGGATCATTCCGCGACCGAAATCATTCGCTCGCGCCTCGGGCCGCGGCACTCGTAAGCATGCAACCCCCGGCCGCAAATCCGGCGCTTGTCCGCCAACCCGAACGCATACTGATCGTCCGCCTCAGCGCGATGGGCGACATCATTCATACCCTGCCCGCGGCCGCGGCCTTGCGCCAGGCCTTTCCCGACGCCACCATCGGCTGGGCGGTCGAGGAACGCTGGGCCGAATTACTGTGCACCATCCGCTGCCCGCGCTCCGGGCCGCGCACGCCGCAGCGCCCACTGGTGGACCGCATTCACCTGGCCAACAGCGCACGCTGGAGGTCTGCCCCGTTCTCGAACCACACTTGGGAGCAGATTGCCGCTGGCCTCAGCGATCTGCGCTCGATTCGCTACCAGGTCGCCGTGGACCTGCAAGGCGCCATCCGTTCCGCAATCCTGGCACGCTGGTCGGGTGCGCCCACCATCTATGGCTTTTCCCAGCCCCGCGAAAATGTCGCCAGCATGTTCTACACGCGTCCGGTGAGCGCCCGCGGCACCCACATCATCGAGCAGAACCTGCATCTGGCGAGCGTGGTGACCGGTCAGCCATTGCCCATGCCACGGGTGCAATATCCCTTCGATAACAATGTTGAGACTGAATGCGCGCGCCGCCTGTCAGAACGGAACATCGACCGCTTTGTGATCCTGAATCCCGGCGCTGGTTGGGGCGCAAAGCAATGGCCTCCGGACCGTTTCGGAAGCGTCGCCGCCCAGCTTGCCCAACATGGATTCAAGTCCCTGATCAACTTCGGGCCCGGCGAAGAAGAGTTGGTGAAAGCCGTCGAGAGTTCCAGCGCAGGCGCTGCCCAGGTTCTCTCCTGTTCGATCACGGAACTGATTGCGGTCACCCGGCGGGCTTCGCTGTTTATCGGAGGCGACACCGGCCCACTCCATCTGGCGGCCTCGCTTGGCGTCCCGGTCGTCGGAATTTATGGCCCCACCAATCCCGCGCGCAATGGGCCTTATGGCACTCGCAGCATCGTGTTACGCAGCGCGAACAGTGTTACCTCGCACTCGCGCCGCGCCCAACCCGAAGAAGGTTTACTTACGATTACCGCGCATGATGTCGTGGCCGCCGCTCTCGAACTACTGGACATGCGGCATGCCTAGCTGGTCTCAGGTTGCGCGTAGAGTTCGCGTCCCGCTTGGCTTCGCCTTCGCTGCACTCTATGTTTGGCTGGCGAACCCTACGCTGACATCATTACTCGGGGGCGCATGGATAGTCTTACCGGGCTTGCTGCTGCGGGCCCTTGCTTCCGGCCACGTAAAGAAAAACGAAGTGCTGACCACCACCGGCCCTTACGGGTACACGCGCAACCCTCTTTATCTGGGTTCGCTGGTCCTCGCAATCGGGTTCGCCGTCGCCTCTCGCAGCTGGATCATCAGCGCCATCCTCGTCGCGCTGTTCTTCTTTATCTATTTGCCGGTGATTCGAAGCGAAGAGGATTTCCTCCGTCGGCAGTTTCCAAAGTTCGATGAATACGCAAGCAACGTTCCACGCCTGTTCCCACGTCTGACTTCTTATCGGAGCGGATCCGGTTCGTTTTCCTTTGAGCTCTACCGCAAGCATCGCGAGTACAATGCAGCCTTGGGTACGGCGGCCCTGATCGCCATTTTGATCGTTAAACTTGTCTTGACTTCGCGCTGAGAGAACTACGGCATCTTTGCCAGCCAAACCAACATTCCGGATATCGCGGTTTGCCGCCCTCGTCCTGGCCCTTTCCCTGGTGGCGATCTCGCGTGCGCAGAAACCAACCACGCAGCCCAGCGTTACAGCCGCGCCCGAGGCGCAGATTATCCCGCCACCGGCGGGCTACCGGTTTCCCGATGGCCAGGTCCACGTATTCTCCGTGGAGTGGCATCTGTTTACCGCCGGCACTGCGGTGGTGCGCATGGATCCGGCCGGCGCCCAGCAGCGCGTTACGGCCACGGCCGACTCGCAGGGGGTGGTCAATACCCTATTCAAAGTTCACGACCATTTCGAAGCGCTCTTCGATCCGAAGACTTTCTGCTCGCTCCACGTGACCAAACACACCGAAGAAGGGCCGCGCAAGAAAGATACTGACGTGCAATTCGACTATGCGCGCAAGAAGAGCGTACTAAACGAGAAAAATTTGAAGACGAATGAAACCAGCCATGAAGAGACCGACATCCCGGGCTGTCTCACCGATGTCGTGACGGGATTCTATTATGTTGCCTCACTGCCGCTGCAGTCCGGCAGTATTTATAACTTCACGATCGGCGACCGGAAGATCACCCAGGTGCGGGCCACGGTGCAAAACCGCGAACAGATCAAGGTCCCCGCGGGATCGTTTCACACCGTCAAGGTCCAGGCCGAAGCCGTATCCGGCACGCTCAAGGGCAAGGGCGCCGTGACCGTGTGGTACACCGACGACCAGAACCACACTCCGGTGCAAATGCGCTCCAAGCTGGGATGGGGCACTTTACTCTTCCGCCTGCAGCGCCTGGAAGCCCGCTAAGCCTACTTTGCGGCTACCAGAGATTTGGCTCGCGCCAGTTCGGGGCGCTCGGAGTTCGAGCCTGCGCAGCTCTTCAACAACATTGCATAATATTCACTGGCCTTCGCCGCTGCCCCCGTCATGTCCGCAGCCTGTGCCGCACCGTACAGTCCATTGAAGCGGCCCGGGTTGAACTTCAGGTCGGTCTGGTACTCAGCCAGGGCCTTCTCTGGCTGTTTCATCTCGAGCAGGATATCCGCCGCCATTTCGCGTGCGGGAGTGCCGCCCACCTCCCCACCCACCGACTCCTCTTTCTCCGCCAGAGACTGCAACGCGGTCACCGCTTCCTGCTTTTTGCCCTGAGCGTAACTCAGCCAGGCATCTGCGATCTTCCGGTCATGCTCCACCGCCTCGGCAAATTCAGTTTTGTTCTTGGCGAGGAGATGCTTGTGGATGGCATTCAATTGCTCCAGATCCTTCTGAATCTCCTCCACGTTGCCAAGATGAGCCGCCCCGATTGCGCGGGCCAGGTACGTCGTCGCGCTGTCTCCCTCATCGGCGCCAGGCACAGGCTGCAGGTTGGCCGCGTCAGACCAGCGGTGAAGCTCCAACGCGTAGCGGGCGGGGAATGCACTCAGCGCATAGAGCCGTGGATCGAATCCCATTCCGTACATATCCTGCATCGGAGGCATGGCCCGGATTTCTTCGATGACCTTCATGGCATCGGCTTCACGTCCGCTTTGCAGGTAGGCGTAAACCAGAAAGTCGAGAGCATGGAACTGGTGTCCGCCGCCGCCCATGTGCATCTCTGAGGTCTTGCGCGTGGCTGCAACCGAAGCAAGGTTGGAGTCAATATCGTCCTGCCACAACCCAAGCCGCGCAAAAATGTGCGACGGCATATGCAGTGCGTGAGGCGCCGCGGGCGCAATTTGCGCGTAGCGGCGTGCCGCAGGTAATCCCAGTTGCGCCAACTGCGGCGTGTCATAGCTGTGGATCAGGTAATGCGCGACCCCGGGATGGTTTGGCTCCGCTGCGAACAACGGCTCCAGCACTGCGGCCGCCTTCTTGCGATTGGCGAAAGTGGTGTCATTGTCCGGTTCCGACGCCAGCAGCGACAATGCATAGAACGCTGCCGCCTCGCGATCGTCCGTGTATTTGTGGTCCATCTTCTCCATGGCCGCAGCGTAGGCATCGGCACGTTTCTGATACTCGAGCTTCGCTTCCCCGCCATAGAAAACCCTCATGGCGCCAATGTAGTCGCGCTCCCGCGCCGTCTTAGGATGCAATGACTCGGCAGCCTTCACCTCCTTCAGGCCTTTCTCCACTGTCGCCTTGTCAGGATGGTTCCACAACTGGTGCCAGAGGCTCATGGCCATCCCCCAATGCGCCATCGCACATTTGGGATCATGTTCCGCGACGTGCTCAAACTGCTTTTGCGCCTCTTCGTACCAGAATGAATGCAGCAGGGCGACTCCGCGTTCGAACGGCTTCTGCACCGCCGTATCGCAGGAAACTGGAAAGTGCACTGTGCCGAGTTGTTCGCTGCTCAACTCTTCGTGGTGCTGGCCTTCATCAGCCAGGGCAGGAAATGACAGCAGGATCGCAAACAGGGATAGAACCGCCAGCTTGGACATGAAAGCGCCTCGACCGCGAGTCTATCGCCCACACTTCAGAAGGGTCAATCGGCAGAGACGGCTCAGGGGAAAAGCAGAAGGACTCACCGGAATCTCGCGCGAGCAGGCTACTGCAGGTGGTACCGCTCGTTCATCAATCGCTGCAGGCGCGGTTTGTAGAGAATGTCGTACGCCAGTTCCTTGTCGGGGAACATGGCCAGCGCCGCTCGTTTTGTGCCGGCCACCAATTCCGACGCTTCTTCCACGCTGAGATTGGGGTCCTGGCTGATCACCGACATGACCATGCTGATCATGATCTGCAAGCGCCTGATTTTTTTCGCTTCCTCCTGGTGTTCCGATGAACTCTCAGCTTGCCGTTCGCGACCAATCATGGGCCCCCCACTGGCAGGCAACGGCGCTATTCACACGTCGCTCCCGATCATGTGTTAGATGTACTGCTTCGGCGGGACGTTGCGCACACCCCATCACAACGGATTGTGGAGGGAATAGGTTGGAATTGCAATCGCACGAAGGTGTTCCTCTGGGTAACCTTCGTGCGGTGCGGTGCGTTAAGTACTATGGCTGCTGTGGCTTCCCAGCCACGCTCGCCAGCTTGGCCTCGCTGGGAACCGCAATTTCGAAGGCCTTGTTCCAGTCGCTGTAGGTGATAGTCATGCCGCCACTGCCCATCATCACCGCTACCGGCAGCTTCGTGTCAGGGGCCAGGCACATGGTGTAGTTCATGCCGCCCGGACCTTTATTGGAAGCGCTTCCCGGATGCTGGAACTGAACCACCCACTGCTGGCATTGTTGACCTTCCACTTGCGTGTAAGAGCCCGGGCTGACCGAGATGGGGGCTTGCGGATTCTCCGCCATGCTGCCAATGATCGTGCTCATATCGCGGCCTTCATTCATCATCGCCCAGGGCGACGGCGCACCGGGATTTCCACTGCAAGGATAGGCCTCGGGCGGAATCTGTTGCTGGGTCCACCGTCCGTCACGTTGCTGAATGAATGCATCCTTGCCGATTCTCACCGTCTCAAGGACCGAGTCTCCAATGTGCGACACCATACGCTCGCGATCCGGGCAGGAAACTTCGATATCGGTCACCAGCGCCTTTCCCGGATGCAACGCCAGGCTGACCTTCATGCGGTAGCTCTTAATCTCTTTGCGCGCCGCCAGGCTGCGCCCGAGTTCGGCCCGTCCGCTGGTCAGGCGTGCTTTCAGGCTCGCATAAACCTTCCTGACCTTGCCGGGTTCGCCGGAACGCGAACAGCCGGTAAGCATCAAAGCTGATATGAAGAGCGCAATCAAGACCCGCTTCATGACTCATTCTCGTTTCCCGGCTGCCCAAAGATGCATAGTTTGGCAAGCCGCCGTATGATGACAAGGTGAGCATACGCAGTCGCTCTCACGGCCCGATGTGACCCAGGTCACAAGCTGCGGCAACCTAAATCACAGGGCGAGTAAGCCCTTGCAGGCGGCCATCCCGGCCCGCTCACAGGAGGTTTCATGGCGGAACGTTCTAATCCTGACAATGTGCAGGAACGTCCCAACCCGAATGAAAAATTAGTGAAAGTGTTCGACACCGAGCAGGAGTCCGAGGCCATGGTGGTTCACGGCCTGCTGGAATCGGCCGGCATCGACTCTGACGTGACCTCACTGGACGCGCAGCAGGACATTCTTCCCGGCGTCGGAGGCACCGTGATCCTGGTCCGCGAAGAGGACGCTGAGACCGCGCGCAATGTGATCGAGGAGTATCGCCGCACTCCGGCGGAGGTTGCTTCGGAAGCCGATCTCAGCGAGGAGCCGTAGCCGCGGTTACGGAGTCGCCGGTAAGATAAAAACTTACCGCCCCGTCCAGGTCGGTGCGGTAAGTTTTCACCCTGGCGCCGCTCAGTTTCTGTAACGTCTCCATTCGTGGATGCCCAAAGGTATTGCGAGCGCCGACCGAGATTACCGCGAACTCCGGCCGCAATGTCGCCAGCCACTCCGGACTGGTCGAGGTCGCACTGCCGTTGTGAGGGATCTTCAGCAGCGACACCTGCCCGGGCTGTTGTAAAACGATGTGCCGTTCCACCCGTTGCTCAGCGTCCCCCTCCAGCATCGCCGAGGAGTTCCCGTAAGAAAAGGTAAGCACCATCGAGTCGTTGTTCCGGGCCTTGGCCACGCGTTCATTCCGGGCTGGCGCAAACACTCGAACGTGGGCGCCGCCGAAGTCCTGTTCGTCGCCCTCGAAATACTCCTTCACTGTGACACCCTGCACCTTGGCCTGCGACAGCAGGTCGCGAAATTCCTCGCTGTCAGGAGTTATCCCAATCCACATTTCTCGAGGACGAAAATTTCTCAGGATCGCCGGCATGCCGCCGATGTGATCGGAGTGGCCGTGGCTGACAATCACGGCATCCAGCCTTGAGATTCCGCGCGCCCACAGATACGGCGAAACCACCTGCTCACCGAAATCGAATGTGGAATGCTGGCCGCCCAGCGGCCCGCCGGCATCCAGCAAAACCGCCTTGCCTTCCGGGGTCACGATCAACGTCGAATCTCCCTGGCCAACATCGAGAGCGGTAATTTCCAGCGCTCCGCGGCGAACTTGCGCGGCAGGAGGAACTGCGCAAATCCACAGCGCCGCCATCAACATGCCGGCAATGCCCGAGGAGGTCATCCACCAACGGCGCCGGACCAGCATCGCCGCCACGATCAGTGCCACTCCGGCGCACAACATTACAGTCACTGCGGGCGTGGCCACCCGCACATCGGCGATGCGTAGTCCTCCCAGCCATTTCACCGTTCCTGCGATTCCCTCCAAGGCCACACTGGTAACCAGGGCCGGCACTTTCGCAACCCAAAGACCGCAGTAAGCTGCGGCCACTGCAAGCGCCGCAGCCGGCATCAGCAGCTCTGTCAGGGGCACTACCAGCGCGTTCGCCGGCAGCCCCATCACCGTGGCCCGGTGGAACCAGTACGCCATCGGCAACGCCAATCCAAGCTGCATGAGGGCCGAGACCAGCAGAACTTCCGCCATCCCGAAACTCCATCGCGCCATCCTCGCCATGCCGGGAAGCATCGGCAGCATTGGAACGAATCTACGTAATCGGCCTGCGAGCATGCGCAAGTCGAGCCTCAACTGCGCGACTCGTGGAGCAAGCTTGGCATCGTACGTGACGGACCAGGGATGTGCCATGCCTCGGTGATAAGGCTGCGTCGTCCGTTCCAGGATTGGAATGGCAATGGCCCCAATCACCAGCACCGACAGGAAAGTCAACTGGAAGCTGGACCCGAACAGCGCTCGCGGCTCGAACGCGAGCAGCGCGAAAGCAGCGCCGCCCATCGCGTTCAGCATGGACCGAGCGCGATACACGAGCCGCGTCCAGATCACCAGCGTCAGCATAAACGTCGCCCGCCAGATAGGAGGCCCCACATCGGTGAGAAAGGCGTAGGCGACCGACAATCCGATGGTCAGCAGCCCCGCCCACGTGTCTCCGATGCGCAATCTGCGAAGCGTCCAGAAACATACAAACGCGAGAATGCTCAGATTCATTCCCGAGACAACCAGCACGTGGTAGGTGCCGGAGCGCTGGAAGTCCACTTTGGTGTCCGGCTCGATAAACGCGTCTTCCCCGATCACCATGGCATCAATCAGCGCAGCTTGAGGTCCCGGCCATAACGAATGAACTTTCGAAAGCATGCTGGCGCGCGCCTGGCTGCGCCAGAGCTGCCAGCGCGAGCCCTCGAAGCCAGCCAGGACTTCGACCTCTTCGTCGCGGGTGGAACCCAGGGCCGCGATTCCCCGGTCCGCGAGATACTCCCGGTAGTCGAACGCTCCGGGATTGCGAAAGTTCCGCGGCATGGTAAGCTTTGCCGGAAATCTCAAGCGCTCTCCGTAGCGAAACAGTCGCGAGGCCTGTCCCGGCCCTCCCGGATATTCCTGCAATTTTTCTTTGGAATAAATACTAAGGCGCAGCCCGGCGCGCAAACGATGCACTCGTCCTTCTGCGATAAGCTCCTCGGTCTCCACGTCGATCGCCTGCCGGCTGCCCCCGAACCCTGCCGATCTCCAGTGACCTTCTCTCACCACGTGCGCCGTAACGAAATATTCCCCGCCGCTGGCCAGGGCGGAGATTCCAGCTTCGCGTTCCGTGGAGGCATTCCGGAGTTGCAGGGTCAGCGCACCCGCTGCAAACACGGCTGCGACCCCAAGCGCACGCGAAGCAGCGGGCCGATGTTTTGCGAGCCACGCGGCACAGAGCAGCGCCATGGCCGCAGCCATCATCCACCATGTCGGCGGACGCCAGGCGAAGTGGCTGAACCAGATGCCAACCGCGAAGGCGAACCCTACCCATAGCAAGGGCTGCCTGCTGCCCCGGTGCGCAGGCGAACTGGTCGTGGAGTTCACGTGTCACTGCAGGAAGGCTCAACGAATCAGATGAAACACGCTTTCCAGATGGTAGGTCTGGGGAAACAAATCCACCAGATGCGCCTGCTCAATCCGGTATCCGGCCTTGAGCAGGCCCGCCAGGTCGCGGGAGAGGGTAGCCGGGTCACAGGAAACATACGTCAGCCGCGGCGCTCCCAGGGTAACCAGGCGATGGACAACGCTTTCACCAAGCCCGCCCCGTGGCGGATCCATCACCACGAGATCAGGCTTCAGCTTGCCCGCCGCTTTATGCAAATACTCAGCGGACATTGCACGCACAGCCTTCACGTTACGAGAAGAATTGTACTGCAGGTCGGAGTAAGAAATCGGTGACGACTCAACCGCGAGAACGCGCTCAAATTCCCGGGATAGAACCGAAGAGAACAGGCCTCCCCCGGCATAAAGGTCCAGCGCCGTTTTTCCGGACCGCCCGGCTGTGACGACGCTCACCAGTTCGTCGGTCAGGTAACGGTTGACCTGAAAAAACGCCCCGGCACTGACGCGATAAGATGCCAGCCGAGTTTTGTAGACAAGCCCGCCATCCCCCAACAGAGGCGAGGGACGGCTGTGGGCGCCTGTTTCCGCTCGACTGTCACGATCTCGCTGGTTGCGTCCTGGTCGCCGGGGTTTCGAAGCTCCAGCAGCTTTCTGGACTCCCATGGCTCCGGCCGTGCTACTGAGCGGTACATCGAGACGCGCTTTCGCCCCTGCGGGAAACACAACGATCCCGACACTCTCCGGAAGCAAGCTCTTCCACTCCTGCCCGAACTTGTCGGTCACTCCCTCCCCATACACTTCCACCAGGAGTTGAGCATCCTGCGCATCCGCAAAGAACTCAATCTCCCGAATCCCGCTCGCTCCCCCGGCCCGACCAATCTCCCACATCGCGCCGATCGCGCGATTAATCAGTGGAGAGCTGATCGGGCACTTCTCGACCGGCAGCCATTCATGCGAATTGAACTTGAAGTATCCAATAGCAAATTCGGGCTCGGACTGCACCTGCAAGCGAGCGCGGTTGCGGTAGTTCCACGGCTCCGCGGCATGGATCTGCAACTCAACCGGCAGTTCGACTTTGGCCAGCCGCCGCAGGTTTTCTTTGAGAATGTCCGCCTTCACTTCCAGCTGGTGCTTGTAGTCAATGTGCTGGTAATGGCATCCGCCGCAGCGCTGAAAATAAGGACAGCCCGGTTCGATTCGCTGCGGAGATGGCTGAAGGACCCGCTCCAGTTCAATTCGGGTGAAACTCTTCTGTTCCTCGCGAGGACGTCCCTCGACCCGCTCGCCTTCAATGACGAAGGGGACAAAGGCCGCTTTGCGACGTCCCTGCTCGTCGGAGGCAAGACGCGCCAAACCTTCCCCGCCATACACCAGTTTTTCAATGAGGAGTTCCAAGGCTTGATTCTATGTCATGCGGGCGAGGCTGTTCGGGTTTCACGGCCAAACGCCGGCATTTGTACATACACTAATGTATGGTTGCTATATCTATTAGATATTAGCCCCCCCCCAGAATCGCCTTAGGGGCCCGCCAGAGCCACGGCTGGCCCGAGGGTCGTCTTGCCCGTTCGAAATGCGCCAGCGAGCCCCAGAACGCCAGCAAAAGGCATTTTAGGCGAGGATCGAACCAGGGTTTTGCCCGTACACAGCCCACTCACCGAGGATCAACAACTTAGCTTGAAGTGAATCAAAATGAGACCGGGTTCCTCTGGCTTCTCCGCGACCTTCCTGGCGATCTCAAAGATTTCCCGAAGCCTCGCAGAGCTGCAAAGAAACTAAACCGCTCTGCCCGCCGCAGCGCCCGAAGCCCAAGCCCACTGAAAATTAAACCCGCCGAGGTGGCCAGTCACATCTACTACTTCCCCGATGAGGAACAGTCCTGGAACCTTACGGCTCTCCATCGTCTTTGGCGACAACTCATCCGTATCCACGCCCCCGGCGGTGACCTCCGCTTTCTCGAACCCTTCGGTACCGCTCGGGACCACGCTCCAGGCATGCAGCCCGCGCTCGAACTCCTCCAGCGCAGCATTGCTCCACCCATCGGGCGCATGAATTTCAAGCCAGCGGGCGGCAAATCGGTTCGGCAACCGCTCCTGGAGCGCGGACCTCAGTGCCGTAATCTTGCGCGGCGTTTTCGGATCTCGAAATCCGGAAGTCACCTCATGACCGGGAACGAGATCCAGTTTCACCGCCTCGCCCGGCTTCCAGTAAGAGGAAATCTGCAGGATCGCCGGCCCGCTTAACCCGCGATGCGTGATCAACATCTTTTCCCGGAATTGATGTGCGCCAGATGAAGCAACCACCTCCGCCGCCACTCCCGCGAGATCGCAGTAATTCTTGCGGTCTTCCGGATTGAAGGTAAGGGGCACGAGTGCGGGCCGCGGCTTTCGAACCTTGAGTCCGAACTGCCGTGCCAGGTCGTAGCCAAAGGAGGTCGCGCCCATCTTGGGGATCGAAAGCCCGCCCGTCGCCACTACCAGGGCCGGCGCATGAAAATCGTCATCCGAGGTGCGCACAATAAACCCGGAGGTGCGCACGACTTCTTGAATTGCAATGTGAGTACGAACCGTCACTCCGGCAGCACGGCACTCGCTTTCGAGCATGGCCAGAATTTCGCGCGCCGATCCATCGCAGAACAATTGGCCCAGGGTTTTCTCGTGGTACCGGATGCGATGCTTCTCGACCAGAGCGATGAAATCGGCGGGCGTGTACCGGGCCAGAGCCGATTTTGCAAAGTGCGGATTGGCCGAAAGGAAGTTTTCCGGCTGGCAATGGATATTGGTGAAATTGCAGCGCCCTCCGCCGGAAATCAGTATCTTTTTTCCCGGCCGTTCCGATCGCTCGAGAACCAGAACCCGCCGTCCGCGCTTGCCCGCCTCGATGGCGCACATCAAGCCTGCCGCCCCAGCGCCGAGGATCAGAACATCGTAGTTATTGGTCAAGACTCACCGAGGCATCCCGCTTTGCTTATTCCGAGCGAAGAGAGGAACCGGCTCTCGCCGGCAGCCCAGCAGGTGCTTCACTTCGCTGCCAGAGTTATAAGGAATCAGCACTCCTACATGTAAAACAGGCTCAGCCGCGTCAGTCCACTCTTCTCCAGCAGGCGCTTGTGCAGAAACTGCTTGTGCAGTTGTTCGATCTGCGGGCCGCTCATCTTGCGCTTGTAAGGCGCGAGTTCGCGGTCCGCCTCCGCGCGAACGGCTACCAGTTGCTCCTCGGAACTCGAGGTAACCAGCGCGGCAAAAAGCTTCGCTTCCAGCGCGGTCAGCCTGCGCTCAACATCTTCGAGACGAGGAAGAGCCTTGCTGCTCGCCAACTCCCCCGCCAAATCGCGCAAGGACTCAGCAATCTCGAGCGCGACGGCTCGCATAGCCACCGGGGAGGGCTCAGCGAACTCCGCCGCCTCCAACTGCGTCGCGTTGCGCTCTAGAAACGCGGCGATCTCGGTACTCTCGAATCCGCGGCCTGCTTTGGATTCCCTTGTGGTTCCCACGGCCGCTTCTTTCATGTCTTCCGCGGCGCTCAACACGGCCTGCGAACAGTACGCCAGGCTATTCACCTTCCGCGGCGACGGCCGCTTCTCATAACTCTCAAACGCCGCATCGATGCCGCGCAACACCGCCTCCAGCGGAATGCCCGCATCTTTCCAGGTCTCGATCAGCGCCCAGTCGAGCGTCGAGAGCAGGAGGATGCTCCCGCGGCGCTTTTGGAAGTGCTCCTCAATTTCGGTGAAATAGTTGAAGTAGTTTTCCACGACAGGTCAGCGGCCCGGGCGTGCCTTCGATGCAAGCTTGCCGTTCTTCGGCTTGGTGAGGTTCGCCGGCTTGGCGGCATTACGCTCCCAGATAATCCGCAGCCCATCCAAGGTCAGAAAGTCATCCACCTGTTTGATGTACCTGGAGCCCGATCCGATAAGCGATGCCAGGCCACCGGTCGCCACCACTTTTGTATCCGGGCCCATCTCATCGAGCAGCAATTCCAGGATGCCGTCAGTGAGCCCAAGGTATCCGTAATAAAGGCCCGACTGCATGCTGGCTACCGTGTTGGTGCCGATCACATGCGCCGGCTTGCGAATGTCCACGCGCTGCAGGCGCGCCGCTTTCCCGAACAGGGCCTCGGCAGAGATCGCAATGCCCGGGCAGATCACGCCGCCGACGTACTCGCCCTTCGCAGAAACGCAGTCGAACGTCGTCGCCGTTCCGAAGTCCACCGAGACGATCGGCCCGCCATACTTCTCAAACGCAGCCACCGAGTTCACCACGCGGTCCGCCCCAACTTCCGCGGGATTGTCATAGAGCACCGGCATGCCGGTCTTGATTCCAGGTTCGATGAACAGTGGCTTGCAGTTGAAATAACGCTCGCACACCTGGCGCAGAGTCGAATCCAGGGGAGGAACTACGGACGAGACTACGATGCCATGAATGCCTTCCGATTCCAGGTTCGCCATCGCGAACAGGTTGCGGAACAACACTCCGTACTCGTCAACGGTCTGAGTGGCGTTGGTTGCAACCCGCCAGTTCGCCGCCAGACGTTCGTAGTTCGAAGCCGCCGGGGGCTTCGCGAAGACGCCCAGCACCGTGTTGGTATTGCCGACATCAAGTACGAGAAGCATTTTTCCCTGTGATCACGCCCGACTCGCGTTGCGGCCGCTCCCGGCTGTCCGGCAGATTTACTATCGCGGGCGCACCGTCCCGCTCAGCACGGTTTTCAGTCCCTGCCCGGTCCGCAACTGCAGGAACCCGCGCGGGTCCAAGCCTTCGGTTACGCCTTGCAACTCCGGCGTTTCTTCGATTCGCACCTGCTGCCCGCGCACCGAAGACGAATGCTCCTGAAACCTTTTCAGAATCGACTCACGTGCGTCTGGCTTCTGCACCAGATTGCGATACTCCAAGTCGAGCGATTTTAGCAAAGCCGCGCACAGCTCGACGCGCGAACACTCCGTGCCCGCGGCGAGTTTGAGTGAGGTCGCAATGGCCTGCAATTCGGCGGGGAAAGTGGTTTGATTGACGTTGATCCCAACGCCCACCACGATGTGACGCACCCGCGTCGCCTCGGCGTGCATTTCGGTCAGAATGCCGCACACTTTCTTGCCCGCAATCAGAACATCGTTGGGCCACTTCAGGTCCGGGTCCAGCCTGGAGTCCATTTCCCGCAAGGCGTTTCTGACCGCCAAGCCGGCCGCCAGCGTCAGGACCAGGACTTCCGCGGGCGGCAGCGCAGGCCGCAGGATCACCGAACAGTAAATTCCCACCGACTCTGCGGAGTGCCAGGTATTGGAGCCGCGTCCTCGGCCGGAGGTCTGCTGTTCGGCCAGCAGCACGGTGCCTTCCGGCGCGCCCGCGGCCGCCGCTTCCATGGCTGCCGTATTCGTAGACCCGATTTTGTAGTAGTGCTGAATATGGTCTGCGAAGATCGTGCCCTTGACCAGCGGAGCCACCACATCAGGCAGCAATAGATCTGGAATCGACTTCAAGCGATACCCCGTCGCCGGATGTCCGGCAATCTCCACTCCCAGCTTACGCAATTGCTGGATCAGCCGCCAGACTTCGGAGCGGCTGATGCCGATCTCTTCCGCGATCTTGGTGCCACTGACCACCACCATGGCATGACCGGTCAGCAGGCGAATGATGCGCCCCAGACGGATGTCGGTTTTTTCCGGGACCTGCGCGGACGTGGTCCGGGCGCGCAGCCGTTTTTTCCTGGTTACCGTGATGCGGGGATTATAGCGAGGGCCAATGGCCAAAGGCCAATGGCTAACGACTGTTTACGCCGGCACCACTCGCAAACTCATGTCGGCCGCCGTCACCGAGTGAGTCAGCGCGCCCACGCTGATGAACTCCACCCCGGTCTCGGCATAGGCGCGGATGTTTTCGAGGGTGATGCCGCCAGAAACTTCGATGGGAATCCGGCGCTCGTGCCTGGAGCAGCGTTCGACGGCGCGCTTCACATCGTCCACCGACATGTTGTCGAGCAGGATCGCCTCGGCGCGGTTGCCAAGCGCCTGTTCCAGTTCCGCCAGGGTGCGGACCTCGATCTCGATGGGTTCGACCCCGCGACGATTGCGGTGTGCCTGCTCGAGCGCAGGGATGATTCCGCCCGCCAGCGAGATGTGGTTGTGCTTGATCAGGATGCCATCGGACAGGTCGAGGCGGTGGTTCTGCCCGCCGCCGCAGCGCACGCCATACTTGTCGAGCATGCGCAAGCCGGGGGCGGTTTTTCGCGTATCGAGCACGCGGACCCTGGTACCCGCGCAGGCGTCCACAAATTTGCGGGTCAAAGTCGCGATGCCGCTCAAGCGTTGCAGAAAATTCAGGATCACGCGCTCGCACGACAGCACCACCCGCGCATTATGCCGGATCACCGCCACCGCTTGCCCGGCATGCAGGCGCACCCCGTCGAAAATCTCGGGATGGCTGGTCACTTCGTAGTGGGTAGTTACGGCGCCGTCGAGGGTCGCGTAGGACTCCAGAATGCGCGGAATGCATCCCAATCCGGAAAGGATGCAGTCCTGCTTGGCGACCACGGTTCCGGCGGCGCGCTGGTTGGGATCGATGCAGGCATAGCTGGTGGCGTCGCGCGTGGCGCGATCCTCCTGCAACGCGTTCTCAATGACCGCTGTGATGCGTCGGCTGTTCCAGTCCATAGGTAGCGCCGGCATTTCGCCGGCTGAGACTTGTGTCGCGACCGCCCTCGGCTGTCGCTCGGAGCGAAGCTCCGCAGTCTACCCCAACTCCTTCAGCTTGCTCGCAGTTTTCTCGCGCAGCACCTGCAACTCGGCGGCGCGCTTCTTCAATCCTTCGACCACCTGGGCCGGCGCCTTCGCCAAAAACTGTTCGTTGCTCAACTGCCGTTGCCCGTTGGCAATTTCTTTCTCGATCTTTTCCAAGTCTTTTTTCAGGCGCTCACGCTCAGCCGCCACGTCAACTTGTTTTTCGTAGATTACGTGAACGTCGAAGCGCGCGGTGTGCCGCGCGCCCGGCAGCCTGGCCAGCGATGTCTGCACAAACTCGACATTCTCCACTGTGGCCAACCGCTCCACCGCGTTGCGGTTCCCTTCCACCAACCCGCGCACACCGTTCTCCGGCGCATAAATCTGGATCGGCACCTTCGCCTTGGTTTCCACTTTCAACTCCGCGCGCAGATTGCGAACGCTGACAATCAAATCCTGCAGCACGGCCATCTCGGTTTCCGCGTCGAGATCGATGCGGGTCTCATCGGCTTTCGGATACGCCGCCAGTGCAATCGACTTTTGCGGCGGCTTTCCATCGTAGACAGCCTGCCAGATTTCCTCGGTAATGAACGGCATCACCGGATGCAGCAGGCGCAGTGACGCTTCAAATAAGGACATGAGATTACCGCAGGCCGCTTTGACCGAGTCCTTGTTTCCATCCACCGCCAGCCGCGGCTTGATCAGCTCGATATACCAGTCGCAGAAATCGCCCCAGAAGAAATCGTAAATGCGGTTTGCGGCTTCGTGGAAGCGGAAGGTCTCCAGGGCATCGTTAACATCTTTGGTCACGCGCTGGAAGCGCGAGAGAATCCAGCGGTCTTCCAGAGTCTCGGGCCTGAAGCCGCCCAGGTCTGCGGGCAACTCTGCTCTTTTCCACACGCCCGCGTGCTCCGCCGCGTCGAGATTCATGAACATGAAACGCGCAGCGTTCCAGATCTTGTTCGCGAACTTGCGATAGCCATCGGTGCGGCTCTCGTTGAACGCAATATCGGTTCCCGGGGCGGCCATGGCAGCCAGCGTGAAGCGGGTGGCGTCGGTGCCGAAGCGCTCAATGATTTCCAGCGGATCGATCACGTTGCCCTTGGTCTTCGACATCTTCTGCCGCTCGGCATCGCGCACCAGCGCGTGAATGTAGACCTGGCGGAAGGGCACGCTGTCGTCTTTCTTCTCGCCCCAGCCGCTGGCCTGCTTGAGCGCCGGGTCCTGTTGATGGCCTTGCATGAAGTGGCAGCCGAACATCACCATGCGAGCCACCCAGAAGAACAGAATCTCGTAGGCGGTAATCAGCAGCGTCGTGGGATAGAACACTTCCTGGTCGCGCGTTTTCTCGGGCCAGCCCAGCGTCGTGAATGGCAGCAGCCCGGACGAGAACCAGGTATCGAGCACGTCGGTGTCCTGCTCGAGCGCGGCGGCGCCGCATTTCGGACACTTCGCCGGCGTCTCACGCGCGACGATCATTTCGCCGCACGAGCAGCGCCAGGCGGGAATCCGGTGGCCCCACCACAGCTGGCGCGAGATGCACCAGTCGTGAATGTTGCGCATCCAGTTAAGGTAGACCTGGCGGTAGTTGTCGGGGACGATCGTGATCTCGCCGCGTTCGACTGCGGCGATGGCTTTGTCGGCCATGGGCTTGATCTTCACGAACCACTGCGTGGAGAGCCTCGGCTCGACGATGGTCCCGGAGCGATCGCACTTGCCGAGAGCCACGGTGTAATCCTTGGTGGCGACCAGGAAGCCCTGCGCAGTCAGGTCTTCGAGCACTTTCGCGCGCGCGGCGAAGCGATCGAGTCCGGCGTACGGGCCGGCATTCGAGCTCATCTTGTTGTGCTCGTCGATGACTTCGATCTGGGGCAGGTTGTGACGCAATCCGGCCTCGAAGTCGTTGGCGTCGTGCGCGGGCGTCACTTTCACGGCTCCGGTGCCGAATTCGGGTTGCGCCAGCTCGTCGGTGATGATGGGGATCTCGCGCTTCATCAGCGGCAACAAAACTTTCTTGCCGTGGAGATGCGTGTAGCGCTCGTCTTTTTCGTTCACCGCAACGGCGGTATCGCCGAGCATGGTCTCAGGCCGGGTGGTGGCAACGGTGATGAACTCGTCGCTTCCAATCACCGGGTAGCGAATTTCGTACAGCTTACCGGGCACGTCTTCGTGCTTGACCTCGAGATCGGAGATCGCCGTGCCGCAGTCGGCGCACCAGTTGACGATGTACTTTCCGCGATAGATCAGCCCTTGTTCATAGAGGCGGACGAAGACCTCGCGCACGGCGCGCGACAGGTTCTCGTCCATGGTGAAGTACTCGCGGTCCCAGTCGACCGACGCGCCCAGGCGCTTCATCTGGTCGAGGATGGCGCCGCCATAATGGCGCTTCCACTCCCACACGCGCTCGACAAACTTCTCGCGCCCCATGCCGAGGCGCGACTTGCCCTCGCTGCGGAGCTGGCGGTCCACCATCATCTGGGTGGCGATGCCGGCGTGATCGGTCCCGGGCAGCCAAAGTGTGAGGAAGCCGCGCATGCGATGCCAGCGCACAATGATGTCCATCTGCGTCTGGTTGAGCATGTGGCCCATGTGCAGGCGTCCGGTGACGTTCGGAGGCGGCAGGAGCAGCGTGAACACAGGACGCTTTTCACCAGCAGGCGGCGTCTTCACCGAGAACAGCTTCTCGCTGATCCAGTACTCGGCCCAGCGCTTTTCAATGTCGCCGGGCTCGTACGCTTTGGGCAGTTCGTGAGGCATGGGAGATCGGCCGCTGGCTATTGGCTGTTGGCCTTTGGCTGTTTCAAGCCAAGAGCCAAGTGCCAACTGCCAAATGCCTGAATTTTGAGTTTACCGTTCGATGGAAAAGGGGGTCAAACGGCAGCAGGGGGAGACGCTACGGTCGTTTCGTCGCCTCTGCAAACATTGAGAGGACCTTCGCAGAGGGATATGTAGACAACGAGGCAACCGAGTGTGCCAATTCCACGGGGAGTAGTCCGTCTTCGTATCTTGCGCTCAGAATTGTCGGCAGCGTTGCGAATATATTCGCCGCCCCAAATATTTCGGGATTTTGAGGGTTACTGGAGTCGCCATTCGGGACGTTTAACACAAACTTGTAACGATCATCCAGCTTTACGAAAACCTTTGCACCATAATTCGTGTCTTTACCGTAAGGTGCGCCGGCCGCCGGACGATGCTGGACTTGTTCCCTTATGTAATTGTGATCGGGAATAAAGAAGCTGTTAGCCGGTGCATCTTCACCGATTAATTGCAGATGATCCCAGAACGCACCCGATTTCTCCTGCCCCACAATACAAACCTCTATTCCCTCTCGTTTTGCGGTGCTCAGAAAGCGTCGAATCGGATTCACAAGCTTCGAATACTGCGCGCGGATAGACAGCGGTCCATCCTTGACAAAGAGGGCATTTCGAAGCACGTCGCGCTGGCGCTCCCAATAGTGACGAATACCGGTGAACAGCAGTAAGGTCTCATGTACGCCCATGTAATCAGTCGCAATACTGTCTGGTGCGGCATCTTCTGCCATTACTTGGTGAAACCCGAGCATATCCGTCACCAGAATTTCCTTCTGACAAGCCGAACACGGTCCGGCGTCTGCGTCGAAAGGAAGAGTCGCATGCGTGGAGGGACAATGCGGACACTGAAAGTCAGGTAATGACCGATGCTGGGAATCCCACTTTTCATACGCCAGCCATTTGAAGGTGCGGAAAATCTCACCGTCTAGTGAGGGATCACGGAGTGAGTCAAAAATTACATTGCGAATTGCATCGTAAAGCTTCTGCCCCGGGATGTCGATGTACCGCAATGGGAACACAGTGGCATGGTAGACCTGAGATTTTTCAAGAATATCTCTGATCATGAATGGGTGGGGCTCTGCTTTGTCAATGGCGTTCAAGGCAGGTTGGTCTAACATGATTAGCGCCGTCTTGACGAATGCGATTGCTTTGTGTGGCTTGCTTTCTGAGACGATTGGCTGGAAAGAGCCATCTACTCCGAAGACGAATGCTAGCGGCTTGGTCGCGGCATTGATCGCGGACCACTGCCCTGTTGTTGTAGGCTTCGCTGCGATCCCGTCCTCAAAGGATTCGCACAGCTTCTTAACCAACTGGCTTTTAAGAACATCCAGATGTCCAAGCCGGCTAGCTCGTTCGCCCGGAAGACGATCACCCGAACCGTAAGGCACTTTTCTCTCCCTTGGACCTAGACCGCCGCCATGAGAATTTGCGTTGGAACACTAGCCTCGAACTTCACAGCTTGCATCGGAACGACAAACCGGTGAGAGCGCGTCAGCATACGGATGTAGCCCGGGGTCTTTGTCAGCATTATGTCGTCCTTCATGCTCTCGTAAGTAACATTTACCCTAGCTAGCGCATTCACTTCGTCTTGAGATGCCAAGTGTGCTATGAAAAAATTTTCCGTCTGTCCCAACAAATCTTTACTCACACTTGTAACAGACTGTGTCGAGTAGACCATGCCAATCTGATACTTGGCTCCCTCTTTTGCAAGCCGCCTGTAAATCTTGGTGCGCTCGTCCCTATCATCCGCAGTAAAAAGGTTATGCGCCTCTTCAAAATAAAGCTGAATGAAATGTTGGCCAAGCTCGTTGGAAGAAAACTTCTCAACTTGCCGGTGAAACACTGCCGTTGACAAATGAACCGAGAAATATTCCATCAGTTCAGGCGGAGCATTGCCGAGATCAAGAATCACGGTCTTACCTCGCTCCAAGAAGGCGATGATCTCAGTAACAAAATTTCCTGCCTTTGGATCATGGTATTGCATGTACGGCTTAATCATGCTCGGTCCGCTGCCAACGGAAAATTTTGGTTTTAGAAAGCCTAAAAGTGCATCGTCATCAGAATCAAAGAGCGGTTTCGGATTTTTCGCCGTGGATGAAGAGGACATGAGCCTGCTCTGGCGGTCTGCATCCGCAAACTTCTCAAATTCCATAGCAATGTCATCCAAGTCGCCAACGCGCGGAAGATCGGCCTTGTCCGTGCCGTATACCACTTCCCGTGTCTTCTCACTAAAACCTGGGTCTATGTCACTCAGGAGCTTCCGCAGTTTTAACGGGTCTGCCCTGAAACCAGCCCGGTGCAGTATGGACCAGTACATCAGCACCTTCCGACGTGCTCGGAGGTCCTCGCCAGGCTTCATCTCCTGAACAGACGCGATTGAAGGCAAACTAACCGCGAGAAAGGCCTTCACGTAATTTGAACCTGTTTTGCCTGCTTCCTGCATTAAGCTCGCGAGAATACTCAAGGAGGCGTCCGGATTTTCGTAAAAGTCCAATTTGAGCGGCTTCGAGTCAGTTTTTGGTTTTTTGGTCAAGGCGTAAACTTGACAGCGGTCCTTGTATGCTGATGCTAATGAAATGCTCCCGTCCTGCGGATTATCATTCGCATATTCTCCGTTTATATCAAATATAAGCTGCCCGACGTTATTAGTCTCTTTCGTGGTTTGCAGGATACTTTGAGCTATTAACTTAACGACATTGCTCTTCCCTAATCTTGTTTTTCCAAACATCGCCGTGCGAGAAGCGAGAAAATCTCCGGTCGAAATGGTCACGGATACATTCGGCTGCGCCTTGTTCGGAAGCGGCAAACGGCACTCAGTAAGCCTCAGTTGTCCAATCACAAACCGATTTTGTGTGGGGACTAGCGTGTTGATAACAAGGTCGAGAAGTCGGTCGTCAGGCGAATAGACGCGATACTTATGAGCACTAACGAAGTTGTTAACATCCCCTGAAAATTCTACTCGATCTTTTTCAATAGGATGTGGGTAAAACATTCCCAGAATGTTTGTCTTCAATGCTCCCCATTGAAGCTCGCTTTGGGTAAAGACATCCAATTCTGGCATGGACTTTTTTTGCAATTCGAAATATGTCTGTTGTGTCTCACGAGAGAGGGGTGTAGATGCTGTTTCTAAGACGCGAAGTAACGTGAAATGGGGAGGGGCTCCATCCACGCGGACGGATGGGACCATGATTAATAGCGAATTTCGGGGAACGCCACCCACAGTAACCTTAAATGGGTCCGAGGTTATGATCGTGACCGTGTCGTAGCCGATATCTAGCACGTAGCCCACAAAACGCAAGTGCGCGTAGTTTTTTGCTCTTTCGTTCGCGTCCTCGGTCGCTATAAACTCTTCGATCGCCCGTAGAGGATGATTCTGCAATGCCGCCTTGTCAAAAAACGTCTTCATCGATGGACCTTTTAGTTCGCAATAAGTATCTCGCCAGGGCTCTTCGCCAGAATTCCTATTTGCTGTCCGGTACCGTTCGGAATGGATGTCATAGAGAAACCTGTATATAACTTACGGATCGCGGGATGGCCGGAGATAGTCATCGACCAGCGAACATTTCGTTTGTTGGCAGCTCGCAGTACCGCGGCAAGTCGCACGTGATCTTTAAATGTGAATTGGCGCCCTGCATAGTGTTCCGTGGTTTGTTCTTTTGCGCCTGGTCGGTACGGTGGATCAAGGAAAAGATAGTCGCTCGAACCAGCCAACTCAACCGTTGGTTCAAAGTCACAGCACCTGAAACGAGCTGACGCCAAGAGGTCAGAAATGGCAAAAAGGCTAGTCCGAGTAAGCGCACGGCGGCGTGACTCACCGCCATATCCTACATTGAAGCGACCGGCGAGGTTGTGCCTCCACATGCCTTTGAAACAAGTGCGATTAAGGTATAGAGAACGGGCCGCGCGCTGAGGAAGAGACAATCTATCTACACTCACTGCTCGAACGCGTTTATACGCTGCCTTGCCCCGCGGATAGGATCTATAAATTCTCCACACTCGATCAGGATTCGCGGAAATACCCCGATATAGCTCGATGAGTTCGGGGTTAATGTCGGCCAGGATGGCCCTTTTGGGCCGTAGGTGGAAGTAGATCGCACCTCCACCTACGAAGGGTTCAATGAATCGTCCGGCGATGGCCTTGGCAGAAGGAAGATGGTCAGCTAAGAAGGTTAGCATCCGCCTCTTGCTTCCCGGATATCTCAAAAAGGTTGTGAGCTGGGTCAATCTTATGTCCTCTAGCACACTGAGGGTAACAGGGGAAGGAGAAGCATACACCTGTGATCGATTCGATGCCACACCGCAAATATCGCGACCCGGGCTGACAGCCCCGGCAGGCGGTCTCACATCCCATCGGCGGGGATACCCCATTTCTCGCGTCTTTTGCGAGAAGTGGGGCGGTTGCCTCAACTTGATCGATCGAGTTCCTCAAATCTGACAGACAAAATCCCCACGTCTCAAAACAGAGACGTGGGCTACCCCTAGCTCCAGACAAAATCCCCACGTCTCAAAAACAGAGACGTGGGCCACCCCTAACCCCGCATAAAATCCCCACGTCTCGCAAACTTCGCGAGCATGGGGCGCCCCTCATAACCTTCTTTGATGTCCAGTGATCACAGACTGGGCGGGTCGCCCACGTCCTATGGGGGTACCCCATTTCTCCCGTCTTTTGCGAGAAGTGGAGCGGTTGCCTCAACTTGATCGATGGAATCCTCAAATCTGACAGACAAAATCCCCACGTCTCAAAACAGAGACGTGGGCCACCCCTAGCTGCACGCAAAATCCCCACGTCTCAAAACCAGAGACGTGGGCCACCCCTAGCTGCACGCAAAATCCCCACGTCTCAAAACCAGAGACGTGGGCCACCCTCGCTACATACAAAATCCCCACTTCTCGCAAAAGACGCGAGAAATGGGGCACCCCCGTCATAACCCGTCATAACCTTCTTCAATGTCCAACTATCACAGACTGCTCGCCGATCTCGCCTTACGATCCGCTCATGCCATGGGGATTGAGGCGTTACTTCGGCGCTGGACATCTTCACTTCATTACTTCCAGTTGTTATCACCGGTACCCGTGGCTGGGCTCGCCGGAGCGGCGCGATCTTCTGCTCGATGTACTGGAGCGGATGCGACAGCGCTACAGTTTTGTCGTGGTCGGATACGTTGTCATGCCGGAGCATTTTCATCTGCTGATCAGCGAGCCTCAGGAGGTGACTCCGTCGGTCGTTGTTCAGGCCATCAAGTTGAGTTTCGTGCAGAGACTTTCCATTGATGCTGACAACAGCCCCACTTCTCGCAAAAAACGCGAGAAATGGGGCACCCCCGCAAAGCCATGTGGGCCCCCCGCAGAAATTCCTGGTGGTACTCCTCGTCATATCTGGCAGCGGCGATTCTATGACTTCAACGTTTGGACCGATCACAAACGGATTGAGAAGCTGCGGTACATCCATCGCAATCCGGTGAAACGCGGGTTAGTCGCCGCACCCGAAGATTGGGCTTGGAGCAGTTTTCGCGCTTATGCTTTCGGAGAAGTGGGTCGGGTGCGCGTCAATGACTGGGACGTGCTCAAGATGAAAGTTCGAAAGATTTCGTAGACGCCATCAAAAGCCCCACTTCTCGCAAAAGACGCGAGAAATGGGGCACCCCTCGGATCTGAACATGCTGCTGGAAGATGTGGCCCACCCTCTATAACCGTGTCGGCGTTGTCAAGAGACACGTGTTCTGTCGAAGGGTTTTCAGGGTTTGTTTTTCCCTTCGTGGGAGTTTTGGATTTTGGTGTTGCTCTTGAGTTTTGCTCATTGGAC
>Ga0070741_10001374_pt1 | contig 75087 bp, 55 predicted proteins | sample Coa_R1_4_FD_66440 | JGI IMG/M metagenome (GOLD analysis project Ga0070741, IMG submission 66440) | Surface soil microbial communities from Centralia Pennsylvania, which are recovering from an underground coalmine fire - Coalmine... | ecosystem: Environmental > Terrestrial > Soil > Unclassified ...
TAAGGGCTGTAGTCCTCGCGTACCGTCCCCCAGGCGCGCTCACTCAGGTACGGGCCCCAGCGCTTCCAGTGCCGGGTGCGCTCGCGGCTTTCGGTGAGGCGTTCATCAACGGCGCAGCCCGCCCGGCGCGATCCGTCGCTGCTGGAGATGATCGAATTTTTGTCGCGTGGCGTCATCGCGACTTTGGCACATCGAGGCGACCTGGTTAGGCTACGCGCACCACCGTGCCGTCCACAAGAAAAGCTCTCTTGACCGTTCTGATAACCTCACATTGATCGTTGCAGCGATCGAGAACGACCGTGGGAGAAGCGCTCCGCCGGCGGATTCAGCAATCGCGTTTTCGCAGCCCGACGCAGGAAGCTATGCTCAACCTGATCGTGGCGGCGGCGCACGTGCGTGAGCGCGTCGACCGCGTTTGTTCCCGCTACGGCATCACCATGGGGCAGTACAACGTGCTCCGCATCCTGCGCGGCGTGCATCCTGAAGGCCATCCTCGCTGCGAAATCATCCGCCGCATGCTGGAGCGCGCCCCCGACGTCACGCGCCTGGTCGACCGGCTGGAAAAGCAGAGGCTGGTGGCGCGCGACCGCTCCGAGCGCGACCGGCGACTCTCCCTCACCCGCATCACTCCCAGGGGCCTGCGCCTGCTGGAAACAATCGAGCCGGTGCTGGAGCGCGAAGTGCAGCGCGAATTTTCCGAGCGCGTCTCCCGCGACGACTGCCGCGAACTGTCGCGCATCTGCGAAAACATCTACGGGGAATAGGCGTTTGTCAGCCGCCCAGGCCGCAGTTCTTCGGCTGGGTAAACTTGCGCATGCGGATCTCGGTGCCGCCGTTGCGGTACTCCACGTGGTCCATCAGCTGGTTGATGAGGAACACCCCGCGTCCATTGCGCTCGTAGAGCTGCCGGCCGTAAAGCGGGCTCGGCAGCCGCGCGGGATCGAAGCCCTCGCCCGGATCGCGCACAATCACCAGCAGGCCATGCTCATCGTCGCACGCCACGCAGCATTGCACCTGCTTGCTGGCGTCGCCCCGCGCGCCGTGCACCACGGCGTTTGCCAGGGCTTCCCGCAGCGCCAGCTCCACGTCCTGCTCCTGTCCGCAGGCGCAGTTCACCGCCGCCACGACTTTCATCACTGCATCGACAACCTTGTTGAGCCCGCCCGCGTCGGCAGGAAATGACAGGCTGGCGCGCAGCCTGGTGCGGTCGGAGTCGAAGTCGCAGTGCAGCAGCCCGGGACTGGACATGTCTCGATCCGGAGAAATTCTACTCTCCCGTCAAGCCGTATTCCCTTGCGCCCATCCTGGCGCCTCGCGCAGCAGCCGTTCCACCACTTCCACCAGCTCGCCGGCGCGGCTGCCCTTGCTGAGGAATTCGTCCACGAACTCCAACCCCTGGGGTCGCTCCGGATACCCGGAGAGCACCAGGATCGGCGCAGCCGGCCGCGCCTGGCGGATTCGGGCCAGGTAATCGGCGCCCTCGACGCCGCGCAGCAGATCAGACACCACCAGGTCAACTGCTTGGCTGGCCACCACCCCCAGCGCCTCTTCACCGGTCCCGACCGCGATCACTTCGTGACCGGCGCGGCGGAGCACGATCGAATGCAGCTCGAGTATGTCGCGCTCGTCGTCAATGCACAGGATGCGGGCCATAGGCGTGGCCGAGCCTCCGGGACCCCCGTACCGCCTCGATGATCGGGGCGGAGATTACCACTCGTTTATCTAAAACACCAGAAATTGATAACGAACACGTACATAACCTTGTTACTAGTAGCGCTCCCGACTGCGATTTTGACACTAAGTCACTTCCCACGCGGATTGGGCCTCAGTAGAATCTGCCCTGCCGAACAGCCACATCGGTTTAGCCGACACTCGCCTGCCTTACGGATGGATGCGCCGGGTCGAATCTCAAGTCCTAGCGTTCCGCAGGCGGTGGATTTGGGCTCACTCTGCTCCGGTGGCTGTTCGGCTTTATCTCGCCTTCCGGCCCCGAAGCAGCAGAGAGATGCGCCCCCGACCAAAGGAACACATCTCTCGTGGCCCCTTTGACTGAGCAGAGCACGAAAAAGGGTGCCGGAAGGTGAGATGCTGCCCCGCCCTCCTGGGCAGCCCGGTTCAGCGGACCGCTTCCCGCAGCTCACCTCTGAGGTCCGCCGCCTCGCCGGCCGCTGCGCAAAACTGTTGATCTCGCGCAACTTCGCACCGCAGGGTTCGGGCCGCGGCTACCCGCGACAAACTCCTCCTGGTTCTTGCCATCTGACTGCTGGGAGGGAAAACCATGGCACAGCGCCATCCTGGCCGTCCCCAACCTGCCGCGGGAAAGTTCGACCCAGACCAGATACGTCTGCTCCTGGAGCACTTGATCGATACCTGCCGCGACGGAGAGCAGGGATACCTTGACGCCGCCGACCGGGTCGAAGATCCCGAGTTGCGCGGCTTCTTCGCCGAACAGGCGCGGGAGCGCGGCCGCTTCGCCGTCGAGTTGCGGGGTGAGCTCGAGCGCCTGCTCGGAAAGTGGGAGTCCACGCGCGAAGGCAGCGTGGGAGGCATGCTGCGCCGCGCCTGGATCGACGTGAAGAGCGCCCTCGGCGGTGGCGACCTCGCCATCCTCGAATCAGTCGAAGCCGGCGAAGACGCCGCGCGCGACGCCTATCAGAAAGCCCTTAGTCAGCTCTTGCCGCCCGATCTGCTCGGCCGGCTGCGCACCCAGGCCCAGAGCGTCTATGCAGCCCACGACCACGTGCGTATGCTGCGGAACCGCCGCAGGGCGGCCTGAGACCTGCGCATGTCGTCACCGGTCCTTGCTCTGGCGGAACCGGAAGTCTGCGCCTCGCTCCTCCGGCGCGAAAAAAATCGCCCCTGCTCGATATCGGGCAGGGGCGAGAACGGTCAGCGCGCCGAACGACTAGGCGACTTTTTTGCGGGCTTGCTGCTCGCCGCCGGCCATTTCGGCGCCTTCGATGCCCCGGGTGATCTCCAGGTAGCAGATCTTCCCGCGCTCGATGACGCTGGTCAGCTCTTCGATCACGCCGCGTCCGCTGGCGTAGCGGTCCACCAGCCGCTCGAGCTGCTTGCCGAATTCGCGCGTGGCGTTGGCCGGACCTCCGGCTTCGGTGCGCACGCGTCCGCTGGGCAGGTCGGCCGGAATGAAGATGCCTTTGCTGGCCAGCAGGCCGAACGCATAAAAGAGATGAGCGGTGGCGGCAAAGTACGCGCGGCGCTGCTGGTCCGGCTCGCGCGTTTCCAGCTGCTCCGCCACCTCCACCAGGCCGCGGGCGGAACGCGAGAGTTCAGTGATGAATGTGGCGTCCGTCGGCGGCAGGCCGAAGGTGGCGCCGATTGGCTGACGCAGCGCGCCGGCGAACTGCTCCGGCGAAATGTGCGGCGGCTGTCCGAACTGCGCGCCAATGCCGATGTTGCCGGTCTCACTGGGGTTGATGCCGCCGAGCACCTGCTGCTCGCCCAGCGGCTGTATGGGCGCCTGCGCGAACCGTGACTGGAACGGTGCCGGCGGAACGAAGCTGAACGGCTGCGAATACGGGGTTCCGTATCCGAAGGCCGTCGGATTTCCGAATGAATATGCTGAAGCGCCGTACGGATTCATGAACTCCTCCTGGATCCCAAAATGGTTCGAAGGTGAGTTGCCTAAACGCTGACGCCCGCGACGCATCCGTTGCGCGCGTCGAAGCTCACGCTGCGACCTGGGTCTTGCGCCAGGGCGCGCTTGGTGAGTGCGTCGAGCAGGGTGGGCACGATGACGTGAAGCACATACGCCTGTATCTCGATCGGGTTGCGGCTGGCGAGCACCTGCGCTGGGATGGTGAGGTCAATGTCCACCGCGCGGGTCGTTACCACGTTGGCGTTGGGTATGCCCGCCCCGGGAAACGCTTGTGCCTGCATCTGCTGCTGCGCGCCCGCCCATTGCTGCTGCAGATGTGGCGCAACCTGCGGCCACATTGCCTGAAGGTGCGGCATCTGCGCGAAGCCTGCCGTGGCAGGATTGAACATTACAGGGTTGAACATTAAGGGATGGGCGAAGCCGGGCTGGCCCGCTTGCGCGAACCCCGGCTGCTGCCCCGGCGGTTGAAACAGCGGGCTGAGGCCTGGTTGCTGCGGCGGTTGCTGAAAAAACTGCTGTGGCGGTTGCTGGAAAAACTGTGGTGTCGGCTGTTGCAGGAAGGGATTACTCGCGAACGGGCCCTGCTGAAGCGGCTGACCGGCCCCTCCGGTTGCCCCCGTTTGAAAACCGGCGGTGAATGCCGGCGTCCAGCCAAACATTTCGTACGCGCTTCCGTTTCCGCGGGTTTGCGAGCTTGATGTCATCAATTCGTAGGGAACCATGTTTCTCCTCGCTGTGATTTGCTGCAGAGGTCTGGTGACGCGTGCTGGGTTGCAATTGAGCAGCGCTCCCGAGCGGAACGCCCCAATTTCATTGCTTCGTGATGGACTGTTCGATGACCGGCTCTTCCGTAACGGGTTGTCGTTCCTGCTGTGGAAAAGATTTTTTTCGCGAGCAGTTGCTCTCCGCTGAATCGTTCCGACCTTTACGCCGATCGTGCCTCCGGTCCGCCTTCCCTTTGCCTCGCTGGGGAACCAGCGCGCATCATCCAACCGCTGCTTCACCGAAGCGTCCGCAACGGTGAGGGACCAGGGTGCTGACTGCTGAGTGGCTTGTATCGGTGCGCCATTTGCGCTAGAGTCAATCAAGCTCTCTTGCGGTCCTCCGTCCGACCTCCTTAGTTCGCTCGCCGGGAAAAGAGCGCTCACAAGCTGCATTGGGTGTAGAACATCGTGGGGCAATCGCCAGGGGCCCCCTATATGTTGCGTTTGGCGCTTGACCAGCGCCCTCTTCGCCGGTACATTTACCTCATCTGGGGGTCCAGCCCACCCCGCGTCAGTGAGGTTTGAGTGACCGGCGCCGGCAGGATTGAGGTCCGGGCGGATACCTGTGCATTCCTCCGCCTTCCCCTCCCTGGCCGAGCACAAACGTCAACCTGCATCCAGAAGCCGCATAGCGGCTGTCCAGCCCGAGCCAGGAGTACGCGTTGCTCAAACTGAAGAAGCTGCAAATCCTGGGGTTCAAGTCCTTCTGCGACCGCACCGAACTGCACTTTCACGGCGAAGGCGTCGCCGCCATCGTCGGTCCGAACGGCTGCGGCAAGTCGAACATCTCTGACGCCATCTCCTGGGTCCTGGGTGAGCAGTCGGCCAAGACGCTGCGCGGCTCCCGCATGGAAGACGTGATCTTCGCCGGCACGCGCGACCGCAAGCCCACCGGCATGGCCGAGGTCTCGCTCACGCTCATCGATCCCGACGTCTACAGCGGCGCCGACCTCAACTCCGCCACCGAGATCGATGTCCAGGACGAGATACCCGACCACGCCTCCGACTGGGACGAGGCCGCCGTCCGCGCCGATGCGCAGCAGGAAACCGAGCGCTACGCCGCCGAGGTTCAGCCCGGCCCGGAAGAGTTCATTAAGGAAGGCGCGACCGCAACCGACCCTGACGCAATTCTTGAGACTGGCCCCGAACAACCCGCTGCGGCAGCGACGGAAGCGGCTTCCGCCGAGGCCCCCCCACAAGTCGGAACACCCCAGGTCGTCCTCAAGATTCGCCGTCGCAACTTCAAGACCCGCGAATTCAAGGCCGGCGAAATCGTGGTCACGCGCCGCCTGTTCCGCACCGGCGAGAGCGAGTACCTGCTCAACGGCAAGCTGTGCCGTCTGCGCGACATCCAGGACATCTTCATGGGCACCGGCCTCGGCCCCGAGTCGTACGCCATCATCGAGCAGGGCCGTATCGGGCAAATCCTGAGCAGCCGCCCGCACGATCGCCGTGCCATCATCGAAGAGGCCGCCGGCATCACCAAGTTCAAGACGCGCAAGCGCCTCGCCGAAGGACGCCTCGAGCAGGCCCGCCAGAACCTGGCCCGCGTGAACGACATTTTCGACGAAGTCACGCGCCAGATGAACTCGCTCAAGCGCCAGGCCGCCAAGGCTGAGCGCTATTCGCGCCTGCGCGAAGAAATGCGCGCCCGCCTGCGCATCGTGCTCGCCAGCAAGTTCGTTGACATGACCGGCCAAGCGGCCGCGCTCAACTGCGAGCTCAACGAACTTGGCGATAACATCCGCGTCACGACGCACGCCGCCGAGCAGCTCGAAGCCGAGCACTCCCAGGCCACGCAGCGCGGTTATCAGCTCGACGCCGTCTCCCGCGCCAACGGCGAGCGCCTGAGCGCCATCGCGCTTGAAGTGGACCGCGCCACCGCCCGCCGCTCCCACAACGAGGAGCGCTGCTCCGAGCTCGCCGCCCGCAGCGCCGCCGCCGCCGCCGAACTGGCCCAGACCAGCGCGCAGCTCACGGCGCTCGAATCCGAGCGCGCCGCCAACCGCCGAGTGCTCGACTCCGCCGCCGCCGACGTTGACGCGGCGCAGCGCGACCTCGCCGCGCGCCAGCAGGAGGCCGCCGAAGCCGCGGACCGCCTTTCCACGCTGGAGCAGCAACAGGAGGCCCGCCGCGTCGCGGCCATGCAATCGGTCGCGGCCGCAAGCGAGGTCCGCAACCACGTGACCCAGGCGGAAGAGCACGTTGCCGCGCTCGACCGCGAAGCGCAGCGCATCCGCGCCGAGATGGCAGCCGCCAACCAGGAAATCGCCGGCTTCGGCGGTCGCCGCGGCCAGCTCGCCCTCGAATTCGAATCCGCGTCCCAGCAGGTCACCTCCCTTGCCGCGCAAATTGCCGGCGCGCGCCGCCGCCTCGACGAGAAACGCCGCGACGAAACCGGATCCAAGGCGCGCCTCGACACGCTTCGCGGCGAATACGCCTCCGCCCTCGGCCGCCGCGGCTCGCTTGAAGCCGTCATCGCCGAGCACGGCTACTCCACCGAGTCCGTCCGCCGCCTCTTCCAATCCGGCGCGCTCCAGGGCGGCGCCGCGCCCGTCGGCGTGCTCGCCGACTTCCTCGAAGTGGACCAGCAGTACGAGCACGTCGTCGAAGACTTCCTCCGCGACGAGCTGAACTACATCGTCGTCAAGTCGTGGGACGCCGCCGACCAGGGCCTGCAACTGCTGCGCAGCGACGTCGACGGCCGCGCCACCTTCCTCGTCCACCCGCAGGACTCGCAGGCGCGCTTCAGCTTCGTGGTTGACGAGCAGCAGCGCTACACGCCGCCCGGCGAGCAGGGCCTCGTCCCGGTCTCGCGCTGCCTCCGCGTGCTCAACGGCTTCGGCAAATCGCTCGAAGTGATCCTTCCCAAGCTGCGTGACGGCTTTATCACGCCCGACAGCAGCGTGGCCCGCGACCTGGCCCTGCAATCGCCCGACGCGTTCTTCCTCTCCAGGTCCGGCGAGTGCTTCCACAACGTCACCGTCACCGGCGGAAAGCAGCGCAGCGAAGGCCCGCTCAGCATGAAGCGCGAATTGCGCGACCTGGTGCGCCAGATCGGCGACATCGAAGGCGCGCTTCGCTCCCAGGAGGCGCGTGTCGCCCTGCTCGCCCGCGAGATCAGCGAACTGGTCGGGCTGCTCGAACACCTCGAGCAGGAAAAGCTCGAAGGCGAGAAGCACGCGCTCACCGCCGGCCACACGCTCAGGCAGCTCGAAACCGAACTCGGCCGCGCCGAAGAGCGAGTGGCCACTTATCTTCGCGAACTCGAGCGCATCACCGCCGAGCGCAACACCCATGCCGATATCGCCTCGCACCGCCGCGAGGAACTCGGCGAATACGAGCGCCGCTCGCTCGAGTTGGAGCGGGCCACGGCCGCCGGGCTCGAGCAGCTCGCCGCCATGCGCGCCGCGCGCGACGCCGCTTCGCAGAATGTCGCCGAGACTCGCGCCCGCGTCGCCGCTCTCGAAGAGCGCCGCATCGCTGCCGCCTCGGCGCTGCAGCGCATCGAAACGCTCGCAACCGAGGTCGCCTCGCGCGTGAGCGCGTTGCGCGGCCAGATCGACGCTGCCGCTGCCGAGCGCTCCCAGCGCGAAGACGAGAACGTCACCATCGCCGAGCACCTGGTCGCGCTCGCCGCCGAGCGCCAAGCTGCGCAAGCCCGCGCCGCCGAGCTGGACCAGCAATCAGCGAAGCTGCGCCAGCGCCTTACCGAGATCGAAGACGAGCTGCGCGCGGCGCGTCACGCGCTCGACGCCGCCCGCGACCGCCGCGGCGAAATCTCCGCGCACGCGGCCAAGCTCGCCAGCGACCTCGAATACCTGGTGCAGTCCTGCGTCGCCGAACTCGGCGCCGCTCCCGAGCAACTGCTCGGTCAAGGCGACGTTGCGCCGCTGGCGGGCGAGGCGCTCGCCGCCGAAGACGCCGCCTACCGCGAGCTCCGCCAGCGCCTCGACAACATGGGCCCGGTGAACATGATGGCCCTGGAGGAATACAACGAGACCGCCGAGCGCTACAAATTCCTTGAAACGCAGCGTAAGGACCTGCTCGAATCCATCGAGAACACGCTCTCCACCATCAAGGAAATCGACACCATCTCGCGCCAGAAGTTTCAGGAGGCCTTCCAGCGCATCAACGAAAACTTCCAGCTCACCTTCCGCAAACTCTTCGGCGGCGGCAATGCCTTCATGCGCCTCACCGACGAAGAGAACGACGCCGAGAGCGGCATCGACGTCGTCGCCTCGCCTCCCGGCAAGAAACTGCAGAACGTGCTGCTGCTCTCCGGCGGCGAAAAGGCCCTGACCGCCCTCTCCTTGCTGGTCGGCATCTTCCAGTATCAGCCGAGCCCGTTCTGCATCCTCGACGAGGTGGACGCGCCGCTCGACGAAGCCAACATCGGCCGCTTCACCGAGCTGGTGCGCGAGATGAGCGTGCAGACCCAGTTCGTGCTCATCACCCACAGCAAGAAAACCATGAGCATCGCGCCGGTCATGTATGGCGTCACCATGCAGGAGCCGGGCGTCTCCAAGCTGGTGTCGGTCCGCTTCGGGCTCAACAACGCCGCCGCCGCTTCGTAGAGGCATGGCTCGCTGCGTTTCTTCCCCGCGAAGGCGGAGACGTTGCAAGCGCCATCGCCACCCAGGTTGCCTCGCGGCAAGCCCGCGCAGAGACGCTGATCACGCCGCGTCTCTGCGCGGGGCCCTTCCGCTTCTCTGCTTCCTCAGCCATGCACAAAAAATTCACAGCGCCGGCGCCCTGAAACCGGCTACAGTCGGCCCGTTCGCGGCATCTGAATTCTGTCAATTGTTTTTCACCGGAGGAGCTCCGGCGCGCAACTCGCAAAATCGCCGCCCGCGTTGACAAAACAGGTTGGCTGGCTAGAATACGCCACTGTCCTGTTCGAAGAATATTTCTCATCGTGACTGCTTCTATTATCGAATCCGCACTGCTCCAGACCGACTTCCCCGACCTTGAACTCTGGGCCAGCGGCAAGGTCCGCGACATTTACCGCGTCGACAACGAACGCCTGCTGTTCATCGCCACCGATCGCATTTCGGCGTTCGATTACGTCCTCGCCACCGGCATCCCGCTCAAGGGCAAGGTCCTCACCCAGACCTCGCTGTTCTGGTTCGATTTCCTGCGCAACACGGTGCGCAACCACGTCATTACCGCTGACGTGAGGCAGTACCCGGCGCCGCTCGAAAAACACAAAGACCTGCTCCGTGGCCGTTCCATGCTGGTCGTCTCGGCGGACATGGTCGCCATCGAATGCGTCGTGCGTGGATACATTTCCGGCTCGGCCTGGAAGGAGTACCAGCAGGCCGGCACCGTGTGCGGCATCAGGCTGCCCGCGGGCCTGCGCGACAGCGACAAGCTCCCCGAACCCATTTTCACCCCGGCCATCAAGGCCACCAGCGGCCACGACGAAAACATCTCCTTCGCCGAGATGGTCAAGCGCGTCGGCCCTGAGCTGAGCGAAACGCTGCGCGACCTCAGCCTGCGCATCTACACCCAGGCGGCCGACTACGCCCTCACCCGCGGCATCATCATCGCTGATACGAAGTTCGAATTCGGCAACACCGCCGGCGGGCTGGTGCTCGCCGACGAAGTGCTGACTCCCGATTCGTCGCGCTTTTGGCCGGCCGACAAGTACCAGCCCGGCAAGGCGCAGGAGTCGTTCGACAAGCAGTACGTGCGCGATTACCTGGAGTCCATCCGCTGGAACAAGCAGCCGCCCGCTCCGGCCCTGCCGGCCGAGGTGGCGGCGCGCACCAGCGAAAAGTACGTGGAGGCGTTCCGGCGCCTCACCGGACGCGAGCTTGACGCCTAGCGCGGCGCCGCCGGAGACGACGTGAGCGGGCTGGACTGGCTCATCCTGGGCATCCTGCTGCTCTCGGTCCTCACGGCGGTGGCGCAGGGATTCTTCTTTGAGCTGTTTTCGCTGGCCGGCGCCGTCATTGGCTACCTGCTGGCGGCCTGGGCATACCCCCGGGCGGCAGCCTGGTTCTTGCCCTACGTGGCCACGCCGTGGATTGCCGACGTGGCCGGGTTTCTGACGATTTTCTTTGCCGTCGTGCTGCTGGCCGGTTTTGCCGGACGCATGGCGCGGTGGATGTTCGAGGAAGCCGGCCTGCGATGGTTTGACCGCCTGCTGGGCGGCGCCTTCGGGCTGGCGCGCGGCGCGATTGTCGCCGTCGTCCTGGTGCTGGGAATGGCCGCGCTCTCGCCGGGCGCGCAGATGCTCGAGGGCTCGGCGCTGGCGCCCTATCTCCTGGTCATCGGACGCGCGGCAATCTGGTTGGCGCCCTCCAGCTTGCGCCAGGGATTTGAGCGCGGCCTCGACGCACTGCGTCACATCCAACGCAAGCCGGACGCACCTCAGCCGGCGACGGTACCTGCACAGCGCTGATGCTGGCGCCGCGCGAAAGTACAGTTGGACTGCGTGGTCTTCTGAAGGAGACGGCCGTGAAGGACCAGTTGGAAGCGTTGGTTACGCAGATGTACCAGAGCGGGATCCTCTACTCGGAGGCGGTGCGCGAGTTCAAAAAGCGCTTCCTGCTGACCGTTCTGGCCCAGAACCACGGCAACCAGTCCAAGGCCGCCCGCGAGCTGGGCATGCACCGCAACACGCTCAGCCGCACCATCACCGAACTCAAGCTCGACGTGCACGCCCTGCGCGGCGGCGCGCGCCGCCCGCCCCGCGGCGCCCGTCCCCAGGTCATCGAGCGAAAGGCCGCCCGCGGGTAACCTGTAGCAACGTTGCTTGCAGCGTCTCCTGCCTGGAAGGGCGCGGCTTCAGGACGCGCCAGTCGGCCCCGCCGCCGATTCGGCATTGGCCGCCGACGTATTCTCCGCCAGCGTTCCTTCCTCCGCTGCCAACGGGCAATACCTGCGGTCCGGAACTATCCGCTGGCCACGATCCACTCCGTAAAACAAAAAGCCCATCCCGCGAAGCGGGACGGGCTTTGCATTCCGCCAGAGGTCTACCGCTTCTTCGGGGGCGTCCGCCGGGTCGTGCCGGTGTTGCGCTTCGGCGCCGCCGGCTTCAGTGCGGCCGCCACGGCCTGCGCCGTCTTGCCCACGAACACGCCCTTGTCCATGTGCATCATGAACGGGTTCGGATCGTAGCTGGTCGGCGTGCCCTGGAACTGGATCATGGTGCCGTCCGCCGGCACCGCCTTGGCCGGGATCGGCTCAACCATGGTCAGCTCGATGTCGGCCTTGTTCGCCTCAATGTCCTCCGCGCTGCCGGAAATAGTGAGCTTCGCCGGCGAACCGCTCAGCAGCTTGGCCTCGAGCTGGATCGGTTTGTTCTCGATCTGGCTCCACAGCTGCTGCGCCGCCTGCTGATTGCCCGACGTCAGAATGAACTCGATCTCGTCAAACGTCATCTGGTTGACGGGCTTGCTCTGGATCATCTTCGCCGCCTGCTCGGGCGGGGTCGGCGCCGGTGCGACGGTGAATCCGGCCGGCGGATTGGGCGACGCCTTCGCCTGCGCCAGCAACTCGGGCCAGCCATCTTCTCCGCCGTGATAGCGGATGTACTTCGAGCGTCCGTACTGCGTCAGCTGCGTCTGGGCGGGCGTTCCGGCAGGCGCCAGATTGGCCGCCACCGCGGCGTAGTACAGGCCCAGCGGGTTCGGCGGCTTCTGTTCGAGATACGCCACCGCCAGCGGATAGATGTTCCGCAGGTCCGGTGGCGCGCCCTGCACGGCCGCCTGCAGGTGCTGCGCCGCGCTGGCGTAATCCTTCGACTGGAGCGCCGCAAATCCGGCGCCGCCTTCAAAAATCGTGCGCAGCTGCGACTTCAGCTTGTCCACGTCGGCGGGCTGCATGCCCTCCGGATTCGGCATCGATTGCAGCGCCTGCAGGCCGCGCGAGCAGGTCTGCTGCGCGTTGGCCACGTTCTGCTGCTGGTTCTGCCCCTGCTCCGCGTTGGCGCGGCTCAGGTAGCACTGCAGCGCGAGGGCCCGGACGTTGTTCGGATTGGCCGCCAGCACGCGCTGCGCTGCCTCCATCGTCTTCGCCTGGTTGCCGGTGGCCTGGTAGGCGCCCATCAGCAGCTCGAGCGCGTCTTCCTTCATCACGCTGTTCGGATAAGCCTGCAGGAAGCCTTCCAGCGCCGCTGCTTTGGCCGTCGCGTCCGGCGTATTAAGGGCATTGACGTAGGCGTTGTACTCCGCCGGGTCCTTGATTTCTTTCTTCTGCTGCGCCGGCGCACCCTGCGCCGGCGCCGCCTGCTGATCGGCGCTCTGGGCAATGGCGCCCACCGCGAACAACAGCATCACCGCGACTAACTTCTTCATTCCTGCGCTCCTTGGAACCTCGGGAAGTGAGGAGACAATGATCCTGAACGCCATCACACGTACGTCACCACGCGCCACACTTCTTCGCAGCGCTCGCTTCCAATCCCTCGACCAGGACCGGGACCGGTCACAAAAGCTGCGATTATACATTGCACTGCTCTTTAGGCAAGCTGCGCCTGTGGTCCGCCTTCCCTTTGCTATCTTGGATGCGCGTTGCAGCCTTGCTGGATGTTTTGGCATCCAAAAAGCGCCCCGCCAGCGGCGCCCGGAGCCTTGGGATGAACGATGGGACACCGCAACTACGCGATCAGGTCGCCGTCGTGACCGGCGGCGGCCGCGGCATCGGCGCCGCCATCTCTCGCCGTCTCGCCTCCCTTGGCATGAAGGTGGTGGTGTGCGGCAGGACGCGCGCCCGCCTCGACCAGACCGCCGGCGCCATCCGCGAAGCGGGCGGTCAGGCCGAAGCTGCCGTCTGCGACGTGGGCCGGCTCGCCGACGTCGAAGCCCTCGCCCGCCACGTGCGGCAAACCCACGGTCGCATTGACGTGCTGGTGAACAACGCCGGCGTGGGCGTTTTCAGCGCCCCGCTGCACCTGCTCTCGCCCGAAGACTGGGAGCGCGTGATGGGCACCAACCTGCGCGGCGTGTACCACACCATCCGCGCCTTCGCGCCGATGATGATCGCCGCGAAAAAAGGACAGATCATCAACATCTCCTCCGGCGCCGGACGCAATCCCCTGCCCAACGGCGCCGCTTATGCCGCCTCGAAATGGGGACTGAACGGCTTGACGTTTTCCGTCGCCGAAGAACTGCGCCAATACAACATTCGCGTCGCCGTCGTCGCGCCCGGCTCGGTCAACACCGAACTCAGCCCGCACCCCGGCAAAGACCCGAGCAAAATGCTCCAGCCCGACGACATCGCCGGCATCGTCCAGATGATGGTCACCGCCTCGCCGCAATCGTTCATTCGCGACGTCTTTGTCACCCCGGCGCAGAGACCATGAATTCACCATCGGGCCTATCGGGCCAGAGGCGGGCGGCGCGGGCCCTGTGACGCCTTCCCTTTGCGCCCTTCGTGCGACCTTCGCGTTCTTTGTGGTCCGCTTTTGATTTTCAACTACCCGATTACTCAATTCCTCAATTACCCGATTCGCTGTGCTACTATTCTGCGTTTCCGAAACCCTTGGAGGTTGTGCCATGTCACGTGACGAGAGCAGCAGCGGGTTCCTGTGGTTCCTGGCAGGTCTGGGCATCGGGGCCACGCTCGGCGTTCTGTACGCGCCCAAGTCGGGCGTGGAAACGCGCGAAGCCCTGCGCCGCAGCGCCGAGGAAGGACGCGATTTCGTGGTAACGCGCGCGCGCCAGGCGCGTGAGCAGGCCGAGCAATGGGCCGAACGCGGCCGCGACTACCTGAACCAGCAGAAGGACAGCTGGAACCAGGCCGTGCAGGCCGGCAAGCAGGCCTATCGCGAGGCCTCCGCCGGCGAAGCCGCCAAGCCGGCCAAGTCGTAACCGGCGCGGCCGGGTCAGCCCCTGCCGGTCTTCTGTTTCCGGGCGCCGCGTTCCCCTGCTGCGGGGCGGTGCCCCACGTTCGCGCCGCGTCCTTCGCGGCGCTGACGTGGGAACGAGCCGCTACTCGCGCTACTGCCTCTTTTGACTTATGGACAACAACGTTCTGGGATGGTTCGTCATCGTCGCCGCCGTCGCCATCGTGGTGCAGATGGGCATTCTCATCGCCATGTACGTGAGCATGCGAAAGACGGGCCAGGCGGTGCAGGGCATGGTCGCGCAGGCGCAGCCGGTGATCTCGCACGCCAGGACATTTCTCGATGAGAACGGCCCGCGCGTCAACTCCATCCTCACCGACGCAGCCCACAGCGCCACTGTCGTTCGCGCCCAGGTCGAGCGCCTCGACGCCACCGTAACCGACATCGTGGACCGCACCCGCCTTCAGGTCATCCGCGCCGACGAGCTCGTCACCACCACGCTCAACCGCGTGGAAGACACCACCGACATGGTCCACCGCACCGTCATCTCGCCGGTGCGCACCGCTGCCGCTCTCATTCAGGGAATCACCGCCGGCGCCCAGGCCCTGGTCGGCGTCCGCCAGGAACGCCGCCGTAGGAAGGCCGCGGGAACGGGCGGCGATGAAGAGATGTTTATCTAAGATCGGGTAATTTCGTAATCGGGTATTTGAGAAAATGAAAACCGGGACCTGCGATCATCTCGCCCGCGTCCCGCTTTCCCGGTTTCTCAATTGACCGATGAACTGATCCACCCTCCGCCCACCACCACATCACCCTGATAGAACACCACCGCCTGCCCCGGCGTGATCGCGCGCTGCGGCTCGCGGAATGTCACCACCGCTTCGCCGCCGCTCGCCGGTGACACGATTGCCGCCGCGGGCACGTGCCGGTTGCGGATCTTCGCCTCGACCTCGATCGGCTCGGTCAGCCGCTCGATCGCGATCCAGTTCAGGTCGCGCGCGCGCAGCGTCGTGCGGTACAGCTCATCGTTCGAACCGACCACCACCTGCCGCCGCTCGCCGCGAATCTCCAGCACGTACAGCGGTGATCCCGGCGCCGCGTTCCGGTTCCGATGGATTCCCTTGCGCTGTCCGACCGTGTAGTTGTGAATGCCGTCGTGCTCGCCGATGACGTCGCCCGACGTCGTCACCAGTTCGCCGGCGGTCTCCGGCAGGCCCTCCCCGCTCTCAGCCAGATACGCGTCAATGAAGCGCTTGTAATCACCGCCCGGGACGAAGCAGATTTCCTGCGAGTCGGGCTTGTCGGCCAGCGCCAGTCCGTGCGAACGCGCGATCTGGCGGACATCGTCCTTCAACATCCCTCCCAGCGGAAAAATCGTCCGGCTGAGCTGCTCCTGCGTCAGCCCGAACAGGAAGTACGTCTGGTCGCGCGCCGCATCCATCGGACGCTTCAGCACCCAGCGCCCGCGCTCGCCCCGGTACTCCACGCGCGCGTAATGCCCGGTGGCCAGCCGCCCGGCGCCAATCTGCCGCGCCGTCACCAGCAGTTGGTCAAACTTCAGGTGGTTGTTGCACAGGCTGCACGGAATCGGCGTCCGCCCGCTCAGATACTCCGACACGAACGGACGCACCACGTCGCGCTCGAAGCGCTCCTCCTGGTTCACCACGTAGTACGGAATCCCCAGCCGCTCGGCCACGCGCCGCGCGTCGTACACGTCATCGAGCGAGCAGCAGCGCCCCTGCACCGCCTCCGGCATGCCCTCTTGACCCGCCAGCCGCCGCTGGTTCCACAGTTGCATCGTCAAGCCGACAACGCTGTGTCCCTCCGCCCGCAGCATGGCCGCGACCGCGGAGGAATCCACTCCTCCGGACATGGCGACGGCGATGGTTTCTGTTTGCGTCATGAGCTTGATTGCTGCTTCGGCACTTGGCATTTAGCAGTTAGCATTTAGCCGTCCAGGTTTTTGCCAACGCGCCAAATCGAATGTGTAGGGGCTATGCCAATTGCTAAGTGCTAACTGCCGAATGTCGTTGCTGCCACACAGGACTGAGATCCCGCAGCCTTCCCACCGTCTCCGGCACCAGCTCCAACGCGAAGTTTGCGTCCTCGGCGGTGTTCTGCTTGCCCAGCGAAAAGCGCAGGCTCGCCCGCGCTCGCTCCGGCGTCAGTCCCATCGCGGTCAACACGTGCGACGGCTCGATGGCGCCCGAGGAACACGCCGCGCCCGTTGAAACCGCCAGTCCCTTCAGGTCGAGCGCGATCACCAGCGCCTCACCCTCGATGTGTTCGAAGCAGATGCTGCTGGTGTTCGGCACGCGCGGCGCTCCGGCGCTGTTGACCTTCACCGCCTCGACCGCGTTCACAATTCCCTGCTCCAGGCGATCGCGGAGCGCGGCCATTTTCTCCGCGCCGCCCCTCGCAAGCCACTCCCGCGCCAATTCCGCGGCCGCGCCCAGCGCCACGATGCCCGGCACGTTCTCCGTGCCCGCGCGACGCGAGCGCTCGTGCCGCCCGCCGAAGAACAGCGGCGTCAGGATCGTCCCCTTGCGCACATACAGCGCCCCCACGCCCTGCGGCGCATGCAGCTTGTGTCCGGAAAGCGTCAGCAGGTCGCACCCGATCTCGCCCACGTCCACCGGGACCTTGCCCGCCGCCTGCACCGCGTCGGTGTGGAACCAGATGTCGGCCTCGGCCGCAATCTTTCCGATCTCCGCCACCGGCTGCACCACGCCGGTCTCGTTGTTGGCCATCATTACCGTGATCAGGCGCGTGTTCTCACGCAGCGCTGCGCGCACGTCATCCGGATTCACCAGGCAGCGCCCGTCCACCCGCAGATACGTGACCTCGCACCCCAGCTGCTCCAGCCGCTTGGCCGCGTTGAGCACCGCGTGGTGCTCGATCGCCGACGTGATCACGTGGTCGCCGGCGCGCAGCAGCCCGCCAAACAGTCCGAACAGCGCCAGGTTGTCGCCTTCCGTGCCCCCGCTGGTAAAGACAATCTCCGCCGGACGCGCCCCGATCAGCTGCGCCACCTGCTCACGCGCGCGCTCCACCGCCGCCCGCGTGTGCTGTCCGTGATGGTGGATCGACGACGCGTTGCCGAACTCCTCTCCGAAGTACGGCTGCATCGCCGCCATCACCTCCGGCAGCACGGGCGTGGTGGCGTTATTGTCGAGATAGACACGGCGCATCATGGCTGCTAATTAGATTTTACGCTGGCAGGAAAGGCTTCAGGGAGGAACGCGCCTGGCACTTCGCGATTGCGCCCTTGGACGCTCGATTCTGCGCGCCGCCAAGGACCCGCGCGGCCAAATGCCAGGTGCTGATTGCTGCGTGCCGTTCTACCCACGCTGCTCGATCGGCACGTATTTCTGCCGATACGCCGGCCCGGCATAATCGGCGCGCGGACGGATCAGGCGGTTGTCGTCGAGCTGCTCGATCACGTGCGCCGCCCAGCCCGCGATGCGCGACACGGCGAAGATGGGCGTGAACAGGTCCACATCCAGCCCGAGCACGTGGTACGTCGATGCCGAGTAGAAGTCCACGTTCGCGTTCAGCTTCTTCTCGCGCTTGATGAACTCCTCGATCTTGCGCGACATATCGAACCACTTCGGCTGCCCGGCCGACTTGCCAAGCTCTTCCGACATTTTTCGCAGGTGCGTCGCCCGCGGATCTTCGGTGTGGTACACGCGGTGGCCGAACGCCGGCACTTTCTTCTTCACGTCGAGATAGTTCGTCTTCACGTACTGCACCGGGTCGGCGCCCGCCTTGTCGATGGCGAACAGCATCCGCATCGCGGCTTCGTTGGCGCCGCCGTGCAGCGGCCCTTTCAGCGCGCCCAGCGCGCCGGTAATGGCCGAGTGCATGTCGCTTTCCGTGGCCGCGATCACCCGCGCGGCGAAGGTCGAAGCGTTGAACTCGTGATCGGCGTGCAGAATCAGCGCCACGTCGAACGCGCGCTCCGCCGTCTTGGAGGGCTTTTCTCCGCTGAGCATCCACACGAAGTTGCCGGCGTGGCTCAGCGACGTGTCCGGCTCCACCACTTCCTTGCCCTTGCGGATGCGGTCGTACGCCGTCACGATCATCGCGATCTGCGACGTCAGCCGGAACGACTTGCGCACGTTCGCCGCATGGTCGATCGCGGAGTGGTCCGGGTCATACGAGGACAGCGCCGAAACCGCGGTGCGCAGCACTTCCATCGGCGTTGCGCCCTTGGGAAGCTGCCGCAGCAAGGTGATGATCGCCGCATCGAGCTTGCGCGCGCTCGCCAGCTCCCTGCGAAACGCCTCCAGCTCAGCCCGCGTCGGAAACCTGGCGTTCCACAGCAGGTAGCAGACTTCCTCGAACGTCGAGTGCTCCGCCAGGTCGTGAATGTCAACGCCGCGATAGGAAAGAATGCCGCGCTCGCCATCGATGTAGCAGATGCTCGACGCTGCGGCTACAACCCCTTCCAATCCCTTCGTGGCCATCGTGGTGGACATGGTATTCCCTTCCGCGACGGCGCGCTGCGGCACGCCGAGGGCAACTTTCATTTATACACCTGACGTTTATCGCCTTACCAGCCAGTTAGATGCTGTTACCGGCGTCGCTGGCCCGTGCCCTGCACGTTGGTCCGGCGGCCGCCCGTCGGTACGCCGCCAGGGTCCGGAATGCCTCGATCTGCCTGCCGCGGACGCCCTCGTCCGCGAACACAATCGGCATGACCACAACGGTGGGCGCCCGCCCTTCCGCCTTCGTTGGGCGGAGGGGCGGCCGGGCAACGCGGTCGCCTAAAAACGTGTCAAGTACCCTCAGCCTCGCTATTCCGTCCAAGTGCTTGCATCCTCGGGCCAAAAAGATTTCCGCCGCCTTCCCATTCGCCCCGCCCGATTTGTTACGCTGGAAGTAGGTGGGCGGACCGGTGCCCTCCACGTTGTAGCGACGGGCGCCTCGCCCCTCGGTACCGCGCCACGAACGCCCGGGTGCTGAGGTGCCGCCCCACGCAATTTGGGAGTCGCGGAGCGACGCCACAGTCTTAGCCCCGCACGTGAGTGCGGGGTGTCGAGCGTTTCCTTGCGCAAGTCCCGGAGGGACGGCACAAAGGCGTTGCACCAAAATAGTTGCTGGAAACGTAAGGCCTTGAACCACAGCCACTTAAGACCTCGGTCTTAACCTGGCTGCTCTCAACATTTTGCGGAGAACTACTCTTGTAACCGATTCAAAACTCAAGGACCGAGCCGGGGGCGCCGGGTCTACGCCGGCCACAGCTTCAACGCGTTTGTCTCCAGGATCGCTTGCTGCGTATCGGGTGATAGCGGCAACGCTCGGAAGTCATCGAGATTGCGCTTGATGTCGGGCACGCCGGGGCCGGGCCAGTCGGTACCGAACAGCGTCTTGGACGCGATCTCCTCCAGCCGCGGAAAATACTTCAGCAGCGTCTTGGGCGGAATGCCGCTGATGTCGAGAAACACGTTCGGATGCCGCCGCACCAGGAAGAACGCCGTGTCCATCCACAGCGGACGACCGCCGTGCGCCAGGAGAATTTTCAGGTCCGGAAAGTCTACAGCAACGTCGTCAACGTGGATGGGATCGCCGAACTTGTTCCGCGCGCCGGGAAAGATCGACGTTCCCGTATGGAACATGATGGGAATGCCGTTCGCCTCGGCCGCGCGGTAGATGATCTCCAGCTCCTTGACGCCGCGCAGGTAGTCGTTGGGATACAGCAGCTGGTGCGGCGGATGGATCTTGATGAGCCGGATGCCGAGCCGCACGATCTGCTCCACGTCGGCCATCACGTTCTGCGTGTGCCGCGGATGCAGCGAGCCGCACGGGATCAGCCGCTTCGGCGCCGCTTTCACGTAATCGGCCACAAACTGGTTTACGCCCGCCGTGAACCCGATCACCTCCGGCGCAACGTAGTTGATGAGCACCGCGCGATCCACGCCCGCTTCGTCCAGGTGCTTGAGAAACGCCTTCGGCGAGCGGCAGAACTCCTCCACCCGCGGCCATTGCGGGCGCTTCTTCATCAGCGCCAGCGCCTCGGGCTTGAACATCTCTACGGGCTGAATGTGGACGTGGCAATCAGTGATCAAGAGCAGCTCTCGGTTCTCGGTTCGCGGTTCTGCGGTTCATGACTTGGCGTGCCTGGCATGGGTCCCTTTGCGCCCTTCGTGCTTCCTTCGTGTCCTTTGCGGTTGTGCTCGGCGACCCGCGCCGGAAACGCGATTGTATCTTCCGGGCTGCTCGCTGGGCTACGATGTTGCGACTCCGGGGAGAGAACAATGAAACGCATCGCTGTCGCCCTGCTGCTTGCGGCCCTCGCCGTGTCTGCCCTTGCGCAATCCGCCGCGCCCAAGTCCGCCGCGGATAAGCCCTGCGCGGTCGAGTACTACTACAAGGTCCAGTGGGGACATCAGGACGAGTTCCTGCGCCTGTTCAAGAAGAACCACTATCCGCTGCTGAAGAAGCAGATCGAAACCGGCCGCATCCTGCGCGTGGAGATGGTCGCGCCTGAGAACCACATGACCGAAGACGCGCGCTGGGACTTTCGCGTGACCATCGTGTTCAGGAACGTGGCTGCGCTGTACACCGGCGAATCCGACGCGCTGACCAGGCAGCTCTATCCCGACCAGGAAACGTTCAGGAAGGAAGAACAGCGCCGCTTCGAAATCCTCCTGGCCCACTGGGATCTGCCCGTGACCAGCGTGGACCTGGAGAAAACGCCGTAAGGTTTCTTCTCGCCTTCGCAGAAAAAGCGCGGAGTCGCAGAGAAATGAATCGTCTTTGTCTGCGTCCTCCGCGCTCTCAGCGTCCTCGGCGTTGGAAGTTCTCCACTAGCGCCGCCAGCAGCGCCCGGCGCGTGAAAACGCGGATCATCTCGCGGCGGTACTCCGGGGTCAACGCGGAGGTGGTCAGCGGCTTGGCCGTGCGCGCCGCCGCGTCGGCCACCTGCTCGGCCAGTTCCGCAACAGCCGCCGTGGACTTGCCGCCGAGGAGGCGATCGGTTCCCTTCACCAGCAGCGGCGCGGGATTCACCGCGGTGAGCGCCACGCGCGGATGCTCGATGTGGCCGTTGGCGTGGAACGCTACGGCAACGCCGGCGAGGGGATAATCAATGGACCCGCGCATCCGCAGCTTGAGGTAAGCACCGCGCATTCCGGCGGACGCAGACGGCAGGAAAACGCGCGTAACGATTTCGTTCTTCGCCAGCCGGATGCGACCGTCGCCAACGTTGGTGTACAGCTCGCTCACCGCGGCGCGCCGCGCGCCGCCGGGTCCGGCAATCTCGACTTCCGCGCCCAGGCAGAGCAGCGCAGGAGGCGTGTCGGCGCTGAACGCGGCCCAGCACTTGGTGCCGCCGGGCGCGACGTGGCACAGGTCGCCGTCCTTCTTGATGCAGAAGCCGCACGATTTCCGCCACGCCAGCGACTGGTTGTACCAGAGGCACCGCGTGTCCAGGCACAGGTTGCCGCCCAGCGTCGCCTGGTTCCGGATCACCGGCGACGCGACCGTCTTCACGGCTTCGTGCAAAACTCGAAAGCGGTCGGTGATAAGCGGTGATCGCTCAACCTCGGTCAGCGTGGTCAGCGCGCCAATCTCAACGCCGCCGTCGGGCAGCTCGCGGATCCCGCGCAGCTCGCCGATGCCGCGGATGTCGAGCACGTAGTCGGGCTCGAACAGCTTCTGCCCCATCGAAGGCACCAGGTCGGTGCCTCCGGCCAGGATCTGCACGCCGCCGCGCGCCAGCTTCGTGTTCGGCTCGGCGAGCGTTAGCGCCGGCGCATGCTTCGACAGCAGCGTGACGGCATCGCTCACCGTGCGCGGGCGCAGAAGTTGGAATCCGTTCAGGCTCATGCAGGAACTTCCACCACAGCGGCACAGAGACACAGAAAAACCACGGCAATCCTCTGCGCCTCCGTGTCTCGGTGGTAGGCGTTAATCATTCGCGGCTCGCGCCGTGGAACGCGCCGGATCGAGCTCATGCCGCTCCGGTCCTTTGCCCGCGTACCACAGCGATCCGCCATGTTCGCGGAATGTCTTCGGCTGCACCGGATCGACGCCCTCGGTCAGGTTCAGCTTCTTCTCGGCGCGCTTCGCGCGCAGCGCCGCCAGCACGCGCTCGGGCGTGAAGGGCGACTCGCGCAGCCGAACGCCGACCGCGTCGTAGATGGCATTGGCGATCGCCGGAATCGTCGCGGCGAGAGAGCCTTCGCTGCACTCCTTGGCGCCGAACGGTCCTTCGGGATCGACGCTCTCGACGATGATGCACTCGACTTCCGGCGACTCGACTGCCGAGGGCGACCGGTACTCGAGCATTCCGGGATTCATCAGCAGGCCGTCTTTCCAGACCATCTCTTCCTGGAGCGCCTGCCCCAGTCCCATCCAGACCGAGCCGATCACCTGGCCTTCGACCGAGACGGGATTGAGCGCGCGCCCGCAGTCGTGCGCCGCCCAGACCTTGTGCACCGTAACCTCGCCGGTGTCCTCGTCCACGCTGACTTCGGCCACCTGCGCTGCGTACGAGTACGCCGGCGATGGCCCCACGCCGCCGCCCTTGTGCCCGCCGCCGCGCGCCTCCTGCGGCGGCGCGTACGAACCGGTACCGGTGAGCGCGCCCTGGAAGTCGATCGCGGCAACCACAGCTTCTTCGAAAGTGAGCTGCGATTTCGGCCCTTCGTCGCGCCGCTTCTGCTGCAACGACCCGCGCAGGATCTGCCCCTCGACGCGGCCCGCGACGGTAGGACCGGAGCCAGCCGCGGAGGGGACCACCGGCACGGTTTCCGGACTGTAGGGAGCATCCTTCTTCTCGAGGATCTCCGCGGCGCGATGCGCCGGTGACGCGGCGATCTTCGCGTCTGGCGACTCGCCGCGGCGCAGCACCATGTCGCCGCGCATCACCACGTCTTCGGGCGCGCAGTTCATCTTCCGCGCCGCCGCCGCGACGATGCGCTGTTTCACCTGCTCGGCGGCGCGCAGCGTCGCGTTGCCGTTCATGAACGTGACGCGGCTGGAATACGAGCCGATGTCAATCGGCGTCAGATCGGTGTCGGCCGCGACCACTTTAACGCGCGCCAGCGAGCAGCCCAGCACCTCCGCCGCGATCTGCGCCACCATCGTGTCCGAGCCCTGACCGATGTCGCTCGCGCCCGTGTAGATGACCACGCCGCCGTCGCGGTCAATCTTGATGTTCACCGTCGAATGCGGCATGTCCGACCGGATGATGCTGTTGGCCGCGCCGCTCACGTAGTGGCTGCAGGCCAGGCCGAGTCCGCGCTTCACGCGCGAGCCGTTCGTCGCCGCGGTGTTGAGCTTGCCGCGCCGCTCCATCCACTTCGACCGCTCTACCACGCGCTCGATGCACTCCGGCAGGCCGTAACTCTGCACCCGCAGGCCATTCACCGTGATCGTCGGCGGTTTGAGCAGGTTCACGCGCCGGATCTCGGCCGGGTCGAGCCCAAGCTGCGTGGCGATCTCGTCCAGCTGCGACTCGAAGGCGAAGCGGACGTTCACCGTGCCGTGCCCGCGCATGGCGCCGCACGCGGGCTTGTTGGTGAGCACGCGGTAACCGTCGTAGCGGATGTTGGGAATGTCGTACAGCGCGCCGAGCAGCGCGCCTGAATACAGGATCGTGACCACGCCGTACGAGCAGTAACCGCCGCCGTCCTGCACCACGCGCGCCGCGACCGCCGTGATCCGCCCATCACGCTTCACACCGGTCTTCAGGTCGATAATCGTTCGCGGACGCCCGCGATGCGCCCAGAACACTTCCTCGCGCGTGTAGGTGATCTTCACCGGCGCGCGTGCCGCCCGCGCCGCTACCGCCGCGATGATCTCCAGCGGAATCACTTCGCTCTTGCCGCCGAAGCCGCCGCCGACCAGCGGCTTGATCACGCGTATCTGCGACATCGGCAGGCCAAGCACCAGCGACAGTTTGTGCTGCAGGTAGTACGGCACCTGCGTGGACGACCACACCGTCAGCCGCCCGAGCTGTCCGGTGTGCGGGTCAAGGTCGAAGCTGGCGAGCGTGGAGTGCGGCTCCATCGCCGCGTGCGTGACCTCGTTGGCCAGGTAGCGCTGCTCGGCCACCCAATCCGCCTGCGCGAAGCCCGCGTCCGGATCGCCGAAGACGTGGTGATAGTCCTTCTCGATGTTGTGCGGCTTGTGATCGTGGATCAGGTCGCGCTCCGCCTTCATCGACTGCTCGGGATCGAAGTACGCCGGCAGCAGCTCGTACTCGACATCGATCAGCTCGAGCGCGCGCTCGGCCGTGGCTTCATCCACGGCCGCGACGCAGGCCACGTTGTCGCCCACGTAGCGGACCTTGTCGAGCGCCAGCGCATGCTCATCGTGGCCGACGGGAAGGATGCCGTAGGGCGTAGGCGCGTCTTTGCCGGTAACGACCGCGATGACGCCCTCCAGCCCCATCGCCTTCGACGCGTCAATGCGCTTGATGCGCGCATGCGGATGCGGCGAGTGCAGGATCTTCCCCACGAGCATGCCGGGAAGCGACAGGTCGTCGGCGTACTTCCCCGAGCCCGTCGTCTTGCCCGCTGCGTCCACGAACGCGATCGGCTTGCCGATGATGGAAAAGTCAGACATCAGTTCTCGGTTCTCAGTTCTCGGTCCTCAGCCTTTGGTAAAGGCGCCTTCTTCATCGCCTTGCTCTCGCGGTCCCAGTAGAACAACTCAGGCGCATCGTTGCCCTGCAACAGGCGCACCGCCGGCCGCTTCAGCACGACTTTCGCTGGAACGCCGTTCTTGCACGCGTCGTTCGCCGCGTCTTTGCCGCATGCCGTCTCAACCGTAGCCGGCTTAACCAGCTCGATCCGCCGGTCGCCGAACTTGCCGACTGCCGCGCTCTCCAGCTTCGCCCAGCGCGATGTGGCTGTCGTGTAGACGAACAGCCCTGAAGCGCGTCCGGGATCGTCGGCGAGGATGATGGCCATGTCCGGCTTGCCGTCGCCGTCAAAGTCGGCGCGCAGCAGGACGTCGACCGGCTTCCGCTCGGCCATCTCGGTGCCGGCCAGCTTGTGCCAGCCGAAGGGGACGTCTTTTTGGGCAAACGCGGCTGTTGTCGCCAATAGCATCAACATCGCGACCGCCGCTGACTTCCAGCGCATCACTTCACCTCCCGGGCGGCCATTTCGCCAGCACGGCCCTTTCGCTCCGCTACGATCGCCGCGCGGATCGCCTGGTACATCTGCGAGTATCCGGTGCAGCGGCACAGGTTCCCGCTGAGCGCGTGACGGATTTCGTCCTCGCTGGGATCAGGGTTTTCCGCCAGCAGCGCGTCGACGGTCATCATGAATCCCGGTGTGCAGTAACCGCACTGCGCGCCGCCCCAGTCACCGTAGGCCTTTTGCAGCGCGGCCAGCGCGCCGTGCTCGGCCAGGCCCTCGACGGTGGTGATCTCGTGGCGCTCGTCTTCGTCGCTCTGGCAGCTCGCAGCCAGCAGCGCGCAGGAGAGCACGGGCACACCGTCGAGCTGCACCGTGCAGGCGCCGCACGAGGAGTCGTCGCAGCCGCGCTTCGACCCGGTCAGGCCCAGGTCCTGGCGCAGCGCGTCGAGCAGCAGCTTCGACGGCTCGACGGCGATCTCGTGCGCGCGTCCGTTGACGCGCAGCGTGATGAGTGTCTTCTTCACCTGTTCAATTCTTAACCGCGGAGGCGCTCGGACCAGGAGGCTTCTGTTTCGTTTGTCTCCGTGGTCCCGCGTCTCCGCGGTTGAAACTCAGTAGCCATAGTCCGCGGCGGCCGCGTATGCGTGCTGCTTCACACCCAGCTCCTCCACGCGGCAGGCGCCGAGCTGGTTGATGTACTCGCGCCGGTCGGCGACGCCGTGCACCCAGCGCGCCGCCCACGCCTGGAAGTCCGCCGGCGTCTTCGACTGCTCGTGATACTGGCGAAACATGGCGTCGTCGCGCTTGTAATGGCCCTGCACCGGCGAAGGATGCGCCCCGAACGGCTCGTGCACGACGGCCGTGACCAGGAATCCCGGAATCACTGTGCGGTTCGGATCGCTGGCAATGACCTCAGGCGCGGCGATCTCTTCCGCGACCACGATCACCCGCTTCGCCGCCTTCACCGCCTCCAGCATCACGCCGAAATTTCCCCAGCAGTGCGCGTTGCCTTCGGCGTCGGCGCGCTGCACATGAACGATCGTGACGTCAGGATTCAGGGCGCGCACCGCCAACAGCGGCTGCATCACCGCAGGGGACGATGGCTGGCCGTCGCCGCTGACCGGGCCGATGGCTACTTCCGTCTCCGCGAACGGCGACATGATCGGACGAAAGAAATGGTTGCCCTTCGCCACGTCGCTGCCCTGCGCGGTGCGCGTGGGCAGGAACGGCACGCCCATGGCGCCGGCCTGCAGCGCCAGCGCGATGGTGAAGTTCGTCATGTTGATGACGTTCAGCTTTTCGCCCGGCGTTCCCGGGTTTTCTTCTTCACAGGCACGCCGAAAGTTGTACGCCGAGCCCATCATTACGTTCCCGACCCAGGCGGCGATCACGCGCGCCACGCATCCGGCGCCGATCATCTGGTCGAAAAGAATGTCGGAGATCGGCCCGACCAGCGTCAGCCCGCGGCGCCGCTGGCGCATGATCTCGTGTCCAGCGGCGAACGGGATCATCTGCTCGAGCTGGAGCCCGAGCGCGACCGTCGCCCCGTCGGGGAGGAGGTCGGCGATCGCAGCGCGCATGGAGGTAAGCTTGCTCATTTCCCCTTGCTCATTTCCCTTTCCACATAGGCGCGCGCTTCTCCATCCACGCCTGGATGCCTTCCACCGAGTCGGCCGTCTTCACCAGCTCGTTCAGGTAAATCTGCTCGGCGCGGGCCAGGCCCTTGTCGAAGTGCATCGAGTCCCAGGAATAAAACGCTTTCTTGGCCAGGCCGAGGGCGACCGAACTCAGCGGATCCAGGTGCGCCACCGCGTCGTCCACCAGCGACTCGAGTTCCTCGGTGCGGGCCGCGCGCGTGGCCAGGCCGATGGCGAGGGCCTCGTCGCCCGAGATCTGCCGGCCGGTGAAGATCAGCTCGGCGGCGCGCTTGGGGCCGACCACCGACGCCAGCGCCGCGGCAGCGACCGGCGGAAAGCACGCCAGCTTGATCTCAGGAAATGCCCACGACGCGTTACGCGCCGTGTAGACCATGTCGCAGACCAGCGCTAGTTCCGCGCCGCCGCCCAGGCAGGCGCCTTCCACCTGCGCGATGGTGATCTTCGGCGTTGCAAGCATCGCACGGATGACGCTGTGAAACTTCACCAGCATGCCCTGGACCTTGTCGGGCGTGTGCGCCGCAATGTCCACGCCGGCGGAGAACTGCTTGCCGGCGCCCCGAATCACCACCGCGGTCACGCCGGGCCGCTCCACCTGCTCCATCACGGCGATCAGCTCGTCCATCATCTGAAGGTCGATCACGTTCAGCGGCGGGTTGGAGAGCGTGACGCGCGCCACCGGCCCTTCGAGGTCCAGCGTGAGCCGCTGGAGTTGAGTTGTGGTGTCAATCTTCATTGTGGTCCGCGTTCAGCCGCGCTTGTCCGCGCGGTATGCGTTTCCTATTTCGTCCAGAAACCCTCGCGATCGTAGTCGCGGATGGCGCGAAGCTCGTCGTCGCCGGGCGGGTCCGTGGTCTTCACATTCCCGCTGACGCGCAGCTTCCAGCCGGTGTTGGCCAGAACGTCGTCCACGCTGACGCCCGGATGCACTGAGTCGAGATACGCTTCGCCGCGCTCATCGAATCGCAAAACACACTTGGTCGTGATCACCGCCGCCGGCCCGCCGCGCGGCAGGCCGACGCGCCTGCGCCAGTTGCCGCCTTCGCCGTTTCCCGGGCTTGTGATGTAGCCCACGCGCTCCGGCAGACGGCGCTTGGAGTGCTCCAGCAGGACGACAAAACGCTGCGCGAGTGACGCAATGTCGCACGCGCCGCCGGAACCGGGCAGGCGCACGAATTGCTCGCTGCCGCCGCCGACCTGGGTTGAATTCAGGTTTCCGAAGCGATCTACCTCGGCCGCGCCGAGAAAGCCGAGATTCACACGGCCCGACTGCAGCAGCGACATGACCTCCATCATCGCGACGCACTGCGTGGCGCCGACGATGTTGGGCGGATCGGCCATGGTGTAGATCAGCTCGCGCGCCGGTGTGGAGCGGATCACGCCGTTCTCGAACAGCCCGATGGCGTTGGGCGCATGCGTCTGCTTGGCCACGACAAAGGCGATCAGCGGCAGCCGCATGCCCACAAACACAACTTCGCCGTCGCCGATCTCACGCGCCGCGGCCGCCACCATCAGCTCGCCCATGGTGGACCGTTGCCAGGCTGCCTGCGCCGTTACCGTGTTCACGGTCGTCATAGAAAAGACAGGCTCCGCGCTCTGGCCGACAGCGAGCCGGACACGGAGAGCGTCTACAGGTTGATTGCCTGCTTTCTCGGCTCGGCGATCGTGGCCAGCGGGTCGCGCGCTCCCTGCTTCGGCATAATCCACTTCTTCTCGCTGCTCAGGATGTCGAGCAGCAGCTTCTTGTCTGCCGCTGTCGGCAAAAAGGAATCGAGCTGCTGCTTGTATTCCTTTTCCTCCATCGGCTCGCCCGTCTGCGGATGGAACATCTGCCCCGCCCAGCGCCCGATCGCGCGGTTGAACTTGATGTGCGGCGCGTACAGGCGCGGATCCTCGGGACGCAAGTGGCCGTTCAGGCGCTCCACCAGGCCCGCGACTTCGTCATGGTATAGCTTACGGTTATAGTCGTTGAGGTCGCTGAGATCGGCTTCGGTTTCGTTCTTCGGCTCGTCGTAGCGGCCCTTCACGCCCCACACGTAGGCCCAGTGCGCCGACGACGAGTTGTCGGTGCCGAACAGGTCGTGCGAAGTGGAGATCCACTTGTTCAGATATTTCTGCATCAGCCACGCGGGCACCACGCCCGCTTCGACAATTCGCCGCAAGCCGTCGTTGCCCGTACCCATGTGGAACGCTTCTTCGCGCAGCATGTACGACATCGAACGTCCCAGCGGAGCGAACGCCGAGTACTTCAGCATCTGGAGCTGGAACTTGCCGTCGCGGTCCACGAAGTCGGTGTAGGTGTAGAAGTCGAGCCAGTTGTCGACATCTTCATTGAAGGCCCCGAGCAGGCGCTTGTTCTCGAAGGCGCGCCGCTCCAGCATCTTCTGCGCCTCAACCTTGCCGGAGTGGCCAAAGTGCTCCACCAGCAGCGCGCACATCTGCCAGCCGTGGCGCATTTCTTCCACCATCACGCGCACGAGCGCGTTGCGGTCGTAATCGGAGGGCGCGCTTTCGAAAAGGAAGCGCTGCTGCTCCACCGAGGCGAACTCGGTATCGCCCTGATAGACGATGAGGTTCATCAGCGCGTCGCGAATCTGCTGGTTCGGAACGCCGCGCAGCGTCTCCCACTTGCGCCGGCCCTTGTAGTGTCCGAACTGGATCTCTTCCGTCTCGATGGCGCCGTAGAGCGTTTCGAACTTGAAGCCGCCGGTTTCCGAAACGTCCACGCCGATGTCTTTCTTCCATGCCTCGAACAGGCCAACCCAGTCGGAGAAAGTGTTGATCTTTGTCGCCGTCTGCATAAATCAATCATTCCTCATCAATTTGAAGCGCCCATCGCCTTCACTGACGCCCAATCCCCTGGGTCGGCTGAGATTCAACTTTCTGCCCAGCAGGCCACCGCCAGTACCACGGCCGCCGCAATGAGGACGTCCATCGCGCTGCTCCGCTACAGGCTCAGCCACACGCTCTTTACTTCGGTGTAGTTGTCCAGCGCCACGGCGCCGAGCTCGCGCCCAAAACCCGACTGCTTGTAGCCGCCGAAGGGCAGCGCCACGTCGTACAGGTTGTAAGCGTTCACCCACACCGTTCCCGCCTTCAGCCGGCGCACAATGGCGTGGGCCTTGCGTACGTCGCTGGTCCAGACGGCCGCCGCCAGCCCATAAACGTTCTGGTTGGCGATGTCGGCCACCTGCTCGACGTCGTCGAAAGGAATGGTCGCCAGCACCGGCCCAAAGATTTCTTCCTGCGCGATCTTCATGCGGTTGTCGACATCATCGAAGATGGTCGGCTCGAGGAAGTATCCCTTGCCGCCGTCCACCGAAGCGCGCTTGCCCCCGGCAACCAGCCTGGCGCCTTCGCCCTTGCCGGCCTCGATGTAGCCGAGCACGGTGTTCATCTGCTGCTCGCTGACGATGGCGCCCAGGCGCGTCTTGGGATCGAGCGGATCGCCGGGCTTGAGCTTCCTGGCGCGGTCCACCAGCTTGGACATGAACTCGTCATGGATTTTGCGCTCGACGAACAGCCGCGAACCGGCGGCGCAAACTTCGCCCTTGCCATAAAAAATGCCGGTGGTCGCCCCCTTGACGGCCTCGTCCATGTTGGCGTCGGCCAGCACGATGTTGGGAGACTTGCCGCCCAGCTCCAGGGTCACGCGCTTGACCGTGTCGGCGGCGGCGCGCATCACTTCTTTGCCCACTGCGGTCGAACCGGTGAAGGCGACCTTGTCCACTCCCGGATGCTTCACCAGGCCCATCCCGACAACGCTTCCCGGTCCGGGAAGAACGTTGATCACGCCCGGCGGGACCCCGGCTTCCATCATCAGCTCGCCCACGCGCAGCGCCGTCAGCGAGGTCTGCGACGCCGGCTTCCAGATGACGGTGTTGCCGCAGGCCAGCGCCGGCGCGATCTTCCACGACGCCAGCAGCAGCGGAAAATTCCACGGGACGATGGCGGCGACCACGCCAAGCGGCTCGCGCAGCGTGTACGTAAAAGCGTTGGGCCGCGAGTTGATGGTTTCGCCGTGAATTTTCGTGGCGAAACCCGCGTAGTAGCGGAAAACGTCGCACACCATGGGAACGTCGACGTAACGCGACTCGAAGATCGGCTTGCCGTTGTCGAGCGTCTCGAGTTCGGCGACCTCGTCAATGTTCTTCTCGATGAGGTCGGCGATCTTCCAGAGCAGCTTGCCGCGCTCCCCGGCCGGCATTTTCTGCCACGGGCCGCCGGGATCGTCGAATGCGCGGCGCGCCGCCTTCACGGCGCGATCGACATCTTCACCGGTTGCCGCGGCGATTTGCGTCAGCACTTCGCCGGTCGCGGGATTGATGGTGTCGAAGGTCTTGCCATCGGACGAAAAAACCCATTCGCCGCCGATCAGCAGCTTGCCGGGAGCTATTCTGGCTTTGGTGGCTGCAATCATTGTCAGTTCTCAGTTCTCGGTTCGCCGTTCTCAGTTACGCAAGCCGGTGGCTGGCCATCGGGCCGTCGCTCCAAGCCAAAAGCTATAGCTAACAGCTATTTCGCCCTGAACTCCGCCGGCCGCTTCTCCACGTAGGCGCTCAGGCCCTCTTTCGCGTCCTGGCTCTTGAACAAAAGCGATTGGAGCTCGCGCTCAATCGCCAGCGCCGCCTCCAGCGGGATCTCCCACCCGGTCTGCACCGAGCGCTTGATGTGGCCCACCGCCATCGCCGCCTTGTTCGGCGGGCAGAACTGGCGCGCGTATTCGAGCACGTTTTCCATGAAGCCCTCGCGCTCGAAGATGTCGTTGATGATCCCCATGTCCTTCGCTTCTTCGAAGCTGAAGGTGTTGCCGGTGACCATCAGCTCAATCGCTTTCGACTTGCCTACCAGCCGCGACAGCCGCTGCGTCCCGCCGGTGCCGGGCAGCACGCCGAGGTTGACTTCGGGCAGGCCGATCTTGCCGGCGTCTTTGCGCGCGATGCGCAGGTCGCACGACATGGCGATCTCCAGGCCCCCGCCCACGCAGTGTCCATTGATCGCCGCGATCACCAGCTTGGGCGTGTGCTCCAGCCGCAGCAGCGTCTCGTTGGCGTGCAGGCAGAAGTAGTACTTGAACACCGGGTCCACGCTGGCCAGCATCTTGATGTTGGCGCCGGCGGAAAAAAACTTGTCGCCCGCCCCGGTCAGCAGCATGACGTGCACGTTGTTGTCGAAGCGCGCCTTCAGGATCGCCTCGTCGAGCTGCCGGTTCATCTCGTAGGTGTAGGTGTTCGCCGGCGGATCGGTCATGGTGATGATGGCCACGCCATCGTCCACGCGGTACTGCACCAGTTCCCTGGTCGCCTCGGCGGTCTGTGTTGTAGTTGCCATGCGCGTTCTCCTGAATGCTAGTGAGCTGCTGTTCTGTTTGCCCATCTCTTGCGCCGCTTTGTCGTGCCGCGGCCGTTGCTGGCGGAGAGCCCATAAAGAAAGATGTCGCCCATCTGGCGGGCGAGCGCGCCGGCGTCGCCGTCGGTGCGCGGCCGGTGCCAGGTGTAGATCCAGTTCATCATGCCGAAAAGGCTGAGGACGGCGATGCGGATCTCCGCGTCGTTCGCGTGACGGCGACCGCCGTTCGCCGCGCCCGATTTTACGCTCCCGCCGCGCTTCCAGTCCGCCACCAGCCCAACGCAGATGCGGTAATACTCACGCTTGATGGCGGCGATCTCGGCGCCGGCGGCGCCCCGCAGCACGTCGTCCTCGTGCGAGAGAACGCTCATCGCTTCCGAATTGGCCAGGAAGTATTCCAGATGGTTGTGAATGAAGATGCGGATGCGCTGCTCGGGATCGCGCACGCCCGCGAGCCGCTGCCGCAGCGTGTCAACCACCGTGCGGAAGGTGTGCTTCTGGATCAGGTAAAGCAGCTTCTCTTTCGACTCGAAGTAGTAATAAAGACCGGCCAGCGACATGCCCGTGGCGCGCGAAAGGTCGCGCATGCTGGCGCCTTCGTATCCTTTTTCGCAGAAAACCTCGGTCGCATGGCGCAGGATCTCCGCCATGCGGCGGTCGAAGCGGGAATCGCCGTTGGGCGAAGCGCCAGGCGCCGGAGTTGGGGTCGTCAGCAAGGCCACGAGGAACAATTCGAACGTTCGTTCGAATCCTCACAGTATAGAAATGTGCGGCCCTCCGGTCAAGTTGTCCCGGTCCGCCCTGGCGTCGTCGGGCTCCGCGTTTGGACTTCCCGTCCGCCGGGCCCGAAGTTGTCTGCATCGCCGGGCTCCCTGTACAACTCTAAGCACCGGAAGCGGACCCCCGGAGGACCTTTCGCATGCCGTTCGTCTCCGCGCCCTGGGCGCGCCAGGCCGTCACCAATCTGCTCATCGTCGTACTCATCGTTTCACTCCTCACGTTGCCCCTTTCAGCCCAACAGGCTTCCGGCACGGCGCAGGCGGTCCCCGCACCCACCACCCAGGCGCCGGCGCCGGTTGCGCCCCCGGTCCTGCCCAATGTATGGGCCGCCGGCCCGCTCGCGCAGGACACCGGGTTCAATGCCGTCTATCAGGACCTGGTCAAGCTGCGCACCACCGGCCGCCTGCTGCACGTCACCGCTCACCCCGACGACGAGGACGGCGGCCTGCTCACGCTGGCCTCGCGCGGCTTGGGCGCCAGCGTGATGCTGGCCACGCTGAATCGCGGCGAAGGCGGGCAAAACAAGTTCGGCAGCGAACTGTTCGACGAACTCGGCATTCTGCGCACGCTCGAGCTGGTCGCCGCCGACCAGTACTACGGCTGCGAGCAGCGCTTCACCCGCGTCGCCGACTTCGGGTTCTCCAAGAACGCCGCCGAGACGTTTCAAAAGTGGGGCGGGCACGATGTCGCGCTCGGCGACCTGGTGCGCATCATCCGCAGCTTCCGCCCTGACGTGATCACCACCGCCTTCACCGGCACACCACGCGATGGCCACGGCAACCACGAAGCGTCTGCGATCCTGGCGCAGGAAGCTTTCCGCGCCGCTGCCGATCCGGCGCGTTTTCCCGAGCAGCTTCGCGAAGGCTTGCTGCCGTGGCGTGCTTCAAAACTCTACCTGCGCGCGCGCGGCGACGAGGCCACGCTGCGCATGAACACCGGCGTCTACGCGCCGGTATTGGGTTCCAGTTACGTGCAGTTCGCGCTGGAGGGGCTGGCGCACCAGATCTCGCAGGGCACCGGCGGCCTGCGCGTGCCGCCCGGCGATCGCTTCAGCGGCTACCGGCTGGCGGACTCAGCCAATGGCCTGCTGCCCTCGGCCGACAAGCAACTCTTCGACTTCGTGGATACTTCCCTGCCCGGACTGGCGTCGCGCCTCGGCCCGGAGCAGAGCAAGGTGCCTTTTCTCCGCCGCGCGCTGGAGGCGATCGACGGCAACGCTCAGCAGGCGATCGCCGGCTTCACTCTGTCAAATCCATCGCGCGCCGCGGGGCCTCTGCTGGAAGGCGTGGCGAACCTGCAGGACACCATCGCCAAAGTCGCGGCGTCCACCATCGACCCTGCGCCCAAGCTCGATCTGCTCACCCACTTGCGCACCAAGCTCGAACAATTCCAGAAGGCCGCCGCCGATGCGCTCGGCCTGGCGCTCACGGCCAGCGTCGATCCGCCGCAGAACGCGCCGCAACAGGGCTTCTTCCGCTTCGAGCAAACGTTCCTCATGGCATATCCCGGCCAGACGTTCACCCTGACGGCGCACTTCTACAATCGCAGCCAGCAGAACGTCGACACGCCGCAGTTCGAGCTGCTCGCGCCGGCCGGCTGGAAGTGGGAGATGACGACCTTTGCGCCGCAGCATGGCGCCATCGTTCCCAACGGCGAGGCGAGCGCCCAGTTTTCAGTCACCGTTCCGGAAAACGCCGAATACACCAAGCCTTATTTTCATCGCAACGACCCGCAGCAGGAAAACGCGTATACGATTGACGATCCGCGATGGCTCACACAGCCCTTCGCGCCGCCGCCGCTGATCGTCCGCGTGCGCTACACCACCGGCCCCAACGACCGGAGTGGTGAAATGAATTCCGCCGTGCAGGTGAAGTACGTGGATCCCATCTACGGTCAGCAGCAGCGCCCCATGCCGGTCGGGCCGCCACTCTCGGTGGAGCTGGAGCCGCCCACGCAAGTCGTGCCCACCCAAGGCGCGGGCGCGACGCACGTACGCGTGGGCGTGCGCAACAACGTAATAGGGGGCGCGAAGGCAACGCTGCGCCTGGAAGCGCCCTCAGGATGGAAATTCACGCCCGCTTCTCTGCCGGTGAGCTTCAGCGCCGACGGTGAATATCAGGCATTCGACTTCACCGTCACGCCGCCGCAACTCAGCGAGCGCCGATATCAGGTCAAGGCCGTGCTCGACTACAACGGCAAGCAGGTTCGCGACGGATACCGCGTGGTGACCCGCCACGACCTGGGCGCTTACTACTACTACCATCCCGCCGAGCAGAACGTGAGCGCCGTGCAAGTCAAGACGCCGCCGCGTCTGCGCGTGGGCTACATCATGGGCGCCGGCGACGATATTCCTCCCGTGCTGAGGCAGGTCGGGATCAACGTCTCGCTCATCCCGCCGCAAGAGCTGGCTTCCGGCGACTTGAGCGTCTACGACGCCATCGTGCTCGGCATCCGCGCCTACGACGTCCGCACCGACGTGCGCGAGCACAACCGCCGTCTGCTCGGCTACGTCTCCGCTGGCGGCCGTCTGATCGTGCAGTACAACGCCCAGACAGCGCTGTTCAACGCCGGGCACTACACCCCGTATCCGGCGACGCTGGGCAGCGACCGCGTCACGGTGGAAGAAGCGCCGGTGGAAGTGCTGGCTGCGCAGGATTCCGTCTTCCACGCGCCGAACCACATCACCGCCCACGACTTCGACGGCTGGGTGCAGGAGCGCGGCCTCTACTTCATGCACGATTGGGACGCGCGCTACACGCCGCTGCTCGCTTCCCACGATCCGGGCGAGTCTCCGCTCAAGGGCGGGCTGCTCGTGGCCCGGTACGGCAAAGGCACATGGATCTACACCGGCTACGCCTTCTTCCGGCAGCTGCCGGCCGGCGTGCCGGGGGCGACGCGATTGTTCGTGAATCTCCTGGGGCCAGGTAAAGTTCACGGTCCACCGTCTGCAGTTCACGGTAACGGCGCTTCACGTGGTTCGCTTGACGGTGGACTGTGAACTGTAAACTGTGAACTCGCCATCCATGCCCACCGCCGCCGAGCAGCAACAACCAGCCTCCCGCCTCATCCGCGGCGTCGGCCTCCGGGAAGCCACCGCGCTGAACATGATTGACATGATCGGCGTCGGCCCGTTCATCACCATTCCCCTCATCGTGAGCGCCATGGGAGGACCGCAGGCCATGCTGGGATGGATTCTCGGCGCCGTCTTCGCCATGTGCGACGGCATGGTCTGGGCAGAACTGGGCGCCGCCATGCCCGCCGCCGGCGGCTCGTACTGGTATCTGAAGGAAATCTACGGCCCGAAGTCGCTCGGCCGCCTGCTCAGCTTCCTCTTCATCTGGCAGCTCTCGTTCAGCGCGCCCCTTTCCATTGCGTCGGGCGGAATCGGTTTGGCGCAATACGCCGGATACATCTGGAAGCCGCTGACCGCCACCTTGGCTTCGCGCAGCTTCGTTGCCAGCATTCCCGGCCTCGGCCCGCTGGAATTGCGCGTGCTCATCACCGCGGGGACGTGGGTTGCCGTGGGCACGGTGGCGCTCGCCACGGTCCTGCTTTATCGCCGCATCACCGTGATCGGGACGCTCTCCAAATTCCTCTGGGTTGGCGTCGTGGGCACGGTCGCATGGGTCATCTTCGCCGGACTCACGCACTTCGACGCGTCCAAGGCGTTCCGCTTTCCTCCCGGAGCGTTCACGCTCTCGCACAATTTCTTCACCGGGCTGGGCGCGGCCATGCTGATCGCCGCCTACGACTACTGGGGTTACTACAACGTGTGCTTCCTGGGCGAAGAAATTCGCGACCCCGGGCGCAATATCCCGCGCGCCGTGCTCTATTCGATTGCCGCCGTCGCCGCAATCTACATCGTGATGAACATCAGCATCCTCGGCGTGGTGCCCTGGCAGGAGATGATGGAGGCCGCCGGAAGCGAAGAGCGCTTCTACATCGTCAGCGTTTTCATGGAGCGCATTTACGGACCTGGGGCCGCACTTCTGGTGACGGCGCTCATCATGTGGACGGCCTTCGCCTCGGTTTTTTCGCTGATGCTGGGATACTCGCGCGTCCCCTACGCGGCCGCGCTCGACGGCAACTACTTTTCCGCCCTCGCGCGCGTTCATCCCGCCGGACGCTTTCCCAGCGTGTCGCTGCTGGCGCTGGGCGTGGTGGCGGCCGCGTTCTGCTTCCTGCGGTTGCAGGACGTAATCGCGGCGCTGGTCGTGATCCGAATCCTGCTGCAGTTCCTGTTGCAGGCCGTCGGCGTGATCGTGCTGCGCCGCCGCCGGCCTGAGCTGCCTCGTCCCTTCCGGATGTGGCTTTATCCCATCCCCGCGCTGCTGGCAGCGGCTGGATTCATCTATGTTCTGGTTTCCCGACCGAACGCGTTCAAAGAGATACGCTATGCCGCCGTTCTCGTCGCCGTCGGCCTCGTCCTTTATATGTGGCGAGCGTGGCGACGGCGCGAATGGCCGTTTGCGGCTGCATCCTTAGGCTCTGGCGAACCGGCGTGACATCGCTGTCATTCGCCGTCCTTTGCGGCCATGCGGTAAAGAAGTTGTTTCGTTTTGACGGCTCACGAATCTGCTTTTCAGGAATCTATAGAAAAGCTATACCGTTCAAGGTGACGAGGCGCGATGGGACAAGCCGGCATGGCTGACGTGCGCGAACAGGTCAGGGGCCAGTACCAGGAGCAGGCGCACGCCGGGCCGGCCCTGGAGCCCCTGCGCGAGCCGCTGTTCCGCTCTCTTTGGATCGCCGCCGTCATCTCCTACACCGGCACGTGGATGCAGAACGTGGGCGCGGGCTGGCTCATGACCTCGCTCACCATGGACCAGCCGCGCGCGCCCCTCATGGTCGGCCTGGTGCAGGCCGCCACCAGCCTTCCCGTGTTCCTCGTGGTTCTGGTCGCCGGCGCCCTCGCCGACATGGTGGACCGCCGCCGCCTGCTGCTCACCGCGCAAATCTGGATGACGCTCGCCGCCGCCGCCCTCGGCGTCCTCACGCTGCTGGGCATGGTCGGCCCGTGGACGCTGCTCGCCTTCACCTTCCTGCTCGGCTTCGGCAACGTGATGAACGATCCCGCTTGGCAGGCGATCACGCCGGAAATCGTCTCCGCCCGATGTTTTGCCGCAGCCGTCGCGCTCAACTCCGCCGGATTCAATGTAGCTCGCGCCGTCGGCCCGGCAATTGGCGGCGTGGTGGTTGCCATGGCCGGATCAGGCGCCGCCTTCCTGCTCAACGCAGCTTCCTTCCTCGGCGTCATCGTTTTTCTCTATCGCTGGAAGCGCGCGCCTCAGGCTTCGAATCATCCCGCGCAGCGCGTGTGGCATGCCGTCGGGGCCGGACTCGATTACATTCGCGGCGCCCCGGCGGTTCGCGCCGTTCTGGTGCGCACCGGACTGTTCAGCCTCTTCGCCAGCGCGCTCTGGGCCATGCTGCCGCTCATCGCGAAAGAGCACGGCTCGATCGGGTTCGGAACGCTGGTGGCATGCCTGGGAGCGGGCGCCGTCGTGGGCGCCACGCTGATTCCGGCGCTGCGCCGCCGGATGTCGCTCAATCGCCTCGTCGCCCTCGCCACCGCCGTGTTCGCGGTCGTGACATGTGTTGCCGGCGTTGTCCGGGTGTTTCCGGTGCTCTGCCTGGTCCTGTTCCTCGGCGGGATGGCGTGGCTCAGCATCCTGGCCAGCCTGAATCTTTCGGCGCAGACCATGTCGCCGCAGTGGGTGCGCGCCCGCGCTCTCTCGGCGTATCTTCTTGTGCTGCAGGGCGGCATGGCGGCCGGCGGCGCGCTCTGGGGCGCGCTGGCCGGCGAAATCGGTATCACCCGGGCGCTCGCCGTCGCGGCGGCAGGCCTGACGATGGGATTGCTTTTCGCCCGCCGCTATCGCCTTGGCGCTGCGTGGGTGGAGCTTCCGCCCCCGGTTACCACCGGGGCATGAGATTCATTTCGCGGCGCTCGAAGGCGCAAACGGCCCGGCCGGTCAAGTCATTACTAATTGAAGGAGAAACTCACATGAAATACGCGCGACATCCATGGGCCCTGCTCATCATCGCTTGCGCCGCTGCCGCCTGGGCGCAGGCGCCCGCTGCGTCAACATCTCCGAGCGTGGGACAGATCCTCGATCGCCAGATTGGCGGCGTGGAGTCGGAGTTCGTCCCGGCTGCCGAGGCGATGCCGGAGGACAAATACAACTTCGCTCCGACCAGCGGCGAATTCAAGGGCGTTCGCACCTATGCGCAGCAGATCAAGCACGTTGCGGCGGTGAACTACGTGGTCTTCGCCGCCATCGCTGGTGAGAAGCCCCCGGCCGACACCGGCGGCGAGAGCGGTCCGGATTCGGTGAAAACGAAGGCCGAGATCATAAAGTACCTGAAGGACTCGTTCGCTTACGCGCACAAGGTTGCCGCAGGCATCACCAAAGAGAGCACCACTGACATGGTGCAGAGCCCATTCGGCTCCAACAAGGTCAGCAAGCTCGGCCTGGCGGCGATCGGAATCAGCCACCCCTTCGACCACTACGGACAGATGGTGGTCTATCTGCGGATGAACGGCATCATTCCGCCGGCCAGCCGCGCCCAGTAGCAAGCAGGCATCAGATTGGGGCCCGGCCGCCTTCGGCCGGGCTTTCCCTCTCGCTACTCGGTACTCAGGGCTCGGTGCTGATTACCTCGGTCCATGCACCCTCGTATCCCGCCAAGGCCCTTCGTACTCTTTCGCTTCGCGCCCAGGGGCATCATTATTCCTGGCATGGCAAGCAGACTCCTGGACGTGTTTTCGCTGTTGAGTTGCGCCCACAAGTTTTCCTGGCCACGCCGCATGGACAGCGGCGAGTACTACCAGGTCTGCCTGATGTGCGGAACCGAATACGGCTACGACTGGAACACCATGCGACGCACCGCGCCGCGCCAGACCCCCGAACCGTCGTCGCGGCGAAAGAACGAAGCAGCGCCGCGCGGCGGACGGCCTCGCGCGCACTGCACCTGGCAGCCGCGTGCGCGCCGGCTGCGTCACCACGTCCCGGTGCGCTATCGCCTGCAGGGATCCACGCCCTGGCTCGAGGGCACGATGGAAAACGTGAGCCGCTCCGGCGTCCTGTTCTCATGTCACACTGCGCTCGATCGCGGCGCCGTCATCGAAATGGTCTTCGAGATGCCGGAGGAAATCGCCGCCCAGCGCGGCTGCAAGGCGCTGTGCCGCGGCATGGTGACGCGCAGCGTCGGCTTCGACGGCGATGCCGCCACGATCGCCGCCAGCATCAGCGACTGCCGCCTGCTGAACACGCCCAACTGACGCCGGGCCGCCGGAGTAGCTACAATACTTATTTCGGCCTATGGCGGCGGCCCCTCCTATCCTCCGGCGCGGTCGTGAACCCGCGGCCCTTCTTCTGCTCGTGCTTGGAGTTGCGCTCTGCTTTATCGCGGTCAGCTTTCTTACCCGGCAATATAAGGAGCGGCGCGATTTTCTGGCACGTTCGTGGTATGCCCGGGGAGAGCAGGCGCTGGCCGCCGGCGATTCTGCGCGCGCCATCGCCGATCTCCGCAACGCGCTCGCTTACGATCGCGACAACAGCGATTACTATCTCCTGCTCGGCGAGGCCCTGGAAAGGGCGGGACAAGGCGCCGAGTCGCGCTCCTACCTGCTCGGCCTGCTCGAGGCCGATCCCGCCAGCGGGCGCGTGAATCTGGATTTGGCGCGCATCGCTGCCGGCGAAGGCGCCATCGAGCAGGCGCGCCGCTACTATCACAACGCGATCTACGGCTTCTGGCCGGAAAACGCCCCCGAGCAACGCCGCCGGTTACGCTTTGAACTGGCCCGGCTCCTGCTTCGCCACAAGCTGCGGAATGAGGCCGACTCTGAACTCGTCGCCCTTCTGGAGACCATGCCCAGGGGCTCGCCCGCTGACCTCCAGGCCGGCGAGCTGTTGCTGGAGGCCGGCGACTACAGCCGCGCCTACGAGGTATTCACCGCCAGCCTGCGCAGCGACAAACGCAACATTGTGGCGCTGGCCGGGGCCGGTGAGGCAGCGTTTCAGCAGGGTGATTACCGTTCCGCGCGATCTTACCTGGCGCGCGCCGTGGAACTTGGTCCCGTCAACACGCGCGCGGCCGAACTGCTGGCCGCCGCCGACGAGATTGCGCGCGTGAATCCGCTGGCGCCGCTGATTACCAGCGCGGAGCGCGTGCGGCGTGTGCGCCAAGCTGTAAAGACCGCCTCGGCCCGCATCGCCGACTGTATCAGCTCCACACCCCGCGCCGGCGACGCCCAAAGCGCCTCCGCGCTGGTTTCGCTCGCCGCGCAGCTGGCGGGCGCTGAAAAACAGGCCGCTCGGCTGCATGACAACCCCGAGGCGATTGCGGCGGTATTGAGCACCGTGTTTGCTGCCGAGGCCGCCGCGGAACGGAACTGCGGCCCGGCTACCGGCGCCGACCTGGCCCTGCTGCGTATCGGTCGCTCCGGCGAGGCGCGCGTTCCATGAGCGCGCGCGCCGCTGCCGCCGGCCAGGACGACGCCGTCCTGCGCCAGGCGCCACGCCCTCTTCTCCGCGAAGAACAATACTTCCTGCTGCTGGCGATTGTGATCGGCGTGTACTCCGGCCTGGCCGTGGTCTGCTTCCGTCTCGCCATTGAATGGACGCGCCTGTGGATGCTCGGCCCGGCTCTCACCGCCTCGCCATTGCGCACCCTGGCGGCCCCGGCCGCGGCCGGATTGCTCGTCGCGCTTCTGGTGGTGCGCCTCTTCCCTCGCGCTCGCGGCAGCGGCGTCAATCAGACCAAGTCCGCCGTCTACATCTACGACGGCTCCATTCCCTTTCGCACCGTCGTCGGGAAGTTCATCACCGCGGCGCTTGCCATCGGCAGCGGACACTCCCTCGGTCCGGAAGATCCCTCTCTGCAAGTGGGCGCCGGTCTCGCCTCGGCCATCGGGCGCCGGCTGCACCTCTCGCGCGAGCGAGTGCGGCTCATCGCGCCGCTGGGCGCCGCCGCCGGTCTCGCCGCCGCCTTCAACTCGCCGATCGCCGCCGTCCTGTTTGTGATCGAGGAAGTCATCGGACGCTGGAGCGCCGGCGTGCTCGGCGCCGTCGTGCTCTCCGCCGTTTCCGGGACGGTTGTCGCGCGCTGGTTCCTCGGCTCCGAGCCCATGTTTCGCGTGCCCGCTTTCGAGCTGCGCAATCCCGCCGAACTGCTCGCCTACGCCGCGCTCGGCGTGGTGGGCGGGCTGGCGTCAGTCGTGTTCCTCAAGCTTGTGCTCGGCCTGCGTCCGCGCCTCAAGGCCCTTCCGCGCTGGACGCAATACCTGCAGCCCGCGATTGCCGGGCTGATCGTGGGCGCCCTGGGGCTGTTTGCGCCGCAGGTGATGGGCGCCGGCTACGAGGCGATGGACCAGGCCATGCACGGCCAGTACAGCTGGCAGCTGCTCGGTGGACTGGCGGGGCTGAAGATCGCCGCCACCGCCGCCTCTTTCGTCAGCGGCACACCCGGCGGCCTGTTTGCGCCCACCCTCTTCATCGGCGCCATGCTCGGCGCCGCCGTCAACGGCGTGTCGCAACAGTTGGCGCCCCACCTCACCGGGCCCATCGGGGCCTACGCATTGGTCGGCATGGGCACCGCCTTTGCCGGGATTCTGCGCGCGCCCATGACTTCCGTCTTCATGGTCCTCGAGGTCGGCGGCAACTACGGCATCATTCTGCCGGTGATGATCTCCAACACCGTCGCGTATCTCATCTCGCGCTCGCTGCAGCGCACGCCCCTGTTCGACGAGCTTTCGCGCCAGGACGGCATTGACCTGCCTTCGATGGAAGAGCTGCGCGAAGAACGCACACTGCGCGTGGAAGACGCGATGCAGCCTCCGCCTTCGCCGGTCCTCGACGCCGGCGCCACCGTGGACGACGCCCTGAAGCAGGTCGCGGGCAGTTCCGGCGGATTTTTCCTCGTGAACGGGGCCGGCGCGTGGCGGATCGTTCGCCGTCCCGAGCTGGAGCAACTCGGCGCCTCGGGCGCGGCCATGCACAAGCTCCACACCGTCGCAGGCGACGTGCTGCCGGTCGTGCATCCCGACCATTCGCTGGAGCACGCCCTGCGAATGATGAAAAGCGGCCAACTGCTTCCGGTCGTCCATCGCGCCAGCGTCGCGCAGTTGCTCGGAACAGTTTCCGCCGACGACATTCTCCGCGCCTACCACGAAGCGGGACGCGAGATCGGGATCGAAGACTGATCTCCGCCCGCTCTTGTTGTTAACAATCTTTACAGTATCGCCAAAGACACTCCCAATTCCCTGCTTGCTTCCCCTACAATGCCCTCCGACCGGGCGGCCCGACATTTAGCCACCACCGTTGCTTCTACCACGGATGGAAGCCCGCTGGATTGAGTTCCTGCGAGTCCGTAGGCGGTGGAATACGGCTCGCTCTGCTCCTGGGGCTGCCCGGTCTTTCAGGATTCGCAAGAATCCGCAGGAGCGTGGCGAGACGTGCTGGGCTGGTCTGTTCGAAACTGGGTCCTGGGGAAGGCTGTTCGCGGGCCGCACACCGCGGTCCTACCTAACCCGGTGACAGGGAAGGGCTCAGGTACATTCGACAGACAGTTTAGGTATTAACCCCAGTTTGTGCAGGGGCAGTCCAGGTACATAGTCACAAACAGTGCGGGCGGGGCCACGGCTGCACTAGCGTTTTGGGGAAAACACTGATGTAGTTGTTGGAACCCCGCCCACACCTTTTAGCGTTGACTCCTAGTCCTTCCGTAGCACCCACCGCCGCGAGGCGGTTTTTCTTTTTCTGCCATGCCGGTGTCGACGCGGGCGACCTCGCCCGCGTGAGTTACTTCACCGCCGCGAAGTGCGCGTCGTACCAGGCAAGCGAGCGCGTAATCCAGTCCACCAAGTGCTTCGGTTCGCGCAAGCCGTGGCCTTCGCGCGGATAACGCGCGAACACCGTCTCCACGCCAACATCCTTGAGCGCGATGTAGAACTGCTCGCTCTCCGCGATCGGCACGTCGGGATCGTTCTCGCCGTGGACCAGCAGCGTGGGAGTTTTCGCCTTGGCCACGTGCTTGAGCGGCGAGCGCTCCCAGAGCACGTCCATCAACTTGCCCTGGTGCGGACGCGCGCCCCACTCCATTTCCTCGTACTGGTTGTAATAGGTCATGTAGTTGTAGCTGATGAAATTGGTGATCGCCGCCGTAGGAATCGCCGCTTTGAACATGCTGGTCTGCGTGATCAGCCACGCCGTGAGCTGTCCGCCATAGCTCACGCCCTCGATGCCGAGCCGGTCCGGATCGAGCCACCGATAGCGCCGCAGCGCCGCGCCCACGCCGTAGAGCACGTCCATGCCTTCGTCCCCGTCCTGGTCCCGGAAGACGGCGTCGGCGAACTCCTGTCCGTAGCCGGTGGAACCGCGAAAGTTCACCATCAGCGTGGCGTATCCGTGCGCGGCGTACACCTGGTTCTTGAAATTGAATGCCGGGCCCTGCTGTCCGTGCGGCCCGCCGTGAATCACGACGATGAGCGGATACTTGCCTTCCGGCTTCCAGTTCAGCGGACGCGTAAGGAACGCTTCCACGTTCCACTTGTTGTCGTTGCTGATGAACGTGAACGACTCAACCGGCGCGAGCTGCTTTCCGCCGAGGACGCCGGCGTTGAGGTTCATCAGCCGGCGGGGCTCCGCTGCTCCGGACTTGAGGAACAACTCCGTCGTGTCGCTGCGGCCCGCGAAGGTGTAGGCGATCGCGTTGTCCCTGCGTGCCGCAAACGTGCCCACGAATCCGGCGTCGCCAACAACCATCTCCGGCTTTCCGCCCGCTACCGGCAGCCGATACAGGTGATTGCTCCCGCGCTCCTGCACGGTGAACAGCAGCGCCGCACCGTCACCGGTCCACGCCGGCGCACCCTGGCGATTGTTGATCGCAGCGCCGATCTCACGACGACCGGTGCCGTCAGCGTTCATCACCCAGACGTGCGTATCCTCCATGTTGGTTTCGAGGTCGGTGAGGCCGCGCTTGGTGGCGCGGTACGCGATCATCTTGCCGTCGGGCGACCAGCGCGGTTGGAATTCGCATCCCTCGGTTGCCGTGAGCCGGCGCACCGCGCCCGTCGCCGCGCTGACCGTGAACAGGTCGTTGTTGAAAATGCGGTCCGGATCGGGCTCGCGGTTGGAAACGAACACGATCTCATCCCCGCTTGGCGCCCAGTCAATCGAGTGCTCGTAGTAGTTGCCGGTGGTGAGCTGGCGCGGCGTCCCGCCGGCGGCGTCAATCACGAACACGTGCGTGCGCTTGTTGTCGTTGAAGTGCGAGTTCCCTTCCCAGAAGTCTGGCTTGTACAGATACCGCGTGATGATCATTGGATCGCCGTTCGCGTCTTTCGTCTCCGGACCAGGCACGGCAGAGACGAACGCAATGCGCTGGCTGTCGGGCGACCACGTAATCGTCTTCCCGGCGTTGGGATTTGGGCTGTTCGTGCCGTCGGTCTCGGCAAGAAAGCGCGGCGCCGAGCCGTCCGCGCCCGCAACAAACAATCCGCCCTTGCCGCCAATCCTGCCATCGAAGGCCAGCCAGCGCGAATCGGGCGACCAGGTCGGCTCCGAGCCGTGATCGTCGGCGCCGCCCACTCGCACGGACTTGCCGTCAGCCACCGTCATGACCCACAGCGTTGCGTACGGACGCCCCGTGCCGTCGTTGTTGTCCACGACGTAGGCCAGCCGCGTGCCATCAGGCGAGAACGCGACGTCGGCCACGCTGCGCAGGCGCAACAGGTCAGAAGCCTGCAAACCAGCGGGAAATGACGCAACCGTCTGCGCAACCGCGCAACAGGTCAGAAACAGAACTAGCAACGCTCGCGACAATGAACTCATGAACTCCCCCGCGTTTTTGGTGAGAACCGAGGACCGCGAACTGACAACTACTTCAACGACGGCCGCTTCCCTCCCGGCGCGCTGCCTGCCACGCGAACGATCGTTCCTTGCGGCCCGACCGCGTATCCCGCGTCGGGCGCTGCGAACGCAACCGCGTTGAAGTTGCCCTCGGCCAGGTGCTTCCACGTGCGTCCGCCGTCAATGGAATAGTCGGAACCGGTCGTTCCGACCGCGATCATCGTGGGCCACTGCGTGTTCGGGACCACCGCCACCGCCGACCGGTATCCGGCCGGCTGCTCCGACGCCAGCTTCCACGTCTTGCCTCCGTCGCTCGTCCAGGCCGCGTTTGCGTTGGCGACGGTGGGACTCTTGTAGTCGCCGCCGACGATCACACCCCGGTCGGTGTCGGCGAATGCAACCGAGAAAATTCCCGCGCCCTCTTTCCCCGCGGCAAACGGCGTGCTCACCGCCGTCCACGTCTTGCCGGCGTCGCTGGTGCGAAACACGCGCCCCACCGCCCCGCCGCCGGTCACGAACCAGGCGTACTTTTTCTCCGCCACGGCCACGCACGTTCCGCTCGCCGCAAAGGCGCCTTCGCCGTCGAGCGCCGCGGGCATGCCGCGCTCCGGCACGGCGGTCCACATCGCGCCCCCGTCAGACGTGAGCAGCACCGTGAAGCGTCCGCCCACCGGATCGCCGACAACGATGCCGTGCTGCGCGTCCCAGAACGCCATGCAGTCGAGAAAGCCCTTGGGATCGTGATTCGCGTATTGCGCGGTCCAATGCGCGCCGCCATCGGTGGTCTTGAAGATGCGTGACGCCTCGCCCGGCCCGGCCGCCAGCAGGTACGCCGTGCTCGCATCGAAGGCCTGCACGTCGCGAAAGTCGAGCGTCTCGGCGCCGGCCACCTGCGCCGGCGTCCACGTCTCGCCGCCGTCGGTCGTCCGCAGATACGTGCCCCGCGTGCCGCTCGCCCACGCAATTTTGCCGTCCACAACCGAAATCCCGCGCAGGCTGCTGGTCGTTCCGCTGTTCTGCGGCGCCCACTGGGCAAAGCACTGCGTTGCGAGCAGCAGGATTGCGATCGGCACACTCCTCTTCATAAGGGAAAACAGTCTATCGAATGGCACGAAAATGCGCGCCTGCCGCGGGGCAGGCGCGCCCCTATGACTTGGTGCTCGCAACTCGGTTCTCGGCACTGCTCTACTTCGACCCTCCCGCCTGCGCATCGGCGCCCTTCAGTTCGATGGGATTGCCGGCGAACAGCGTGCTCGCTCCCTTGTCGAGCGCCAGCTTGTTGAAGTCGTTCACGTCGCCCTTGAGCAGCGCGTTGAACTCGGCCAGGTGCGACTCCAGCTGCTTGCGCAGCGTGGCCATCTCTTCCTGTTCCAGTTCAGTCGGCGCCACGCCGTAGCGGCCGCTGATGGAGAACATCAGTCCCTGCAGCCGTTGCTGGAAGCGGTCCAGGTAATGCAGCGTATCGCTGCCGCCCTGTTGCAGCTCGGTGTTGAAGATCTTCTCCTCGAACCCGCGCAGCTTGCGGTCGAGCGCCCGCGCCTGCTGCATCACCGGCTGATACGACGCCTGCGCCACGCCGCCCTCCTCGTTGCCCGCGCTGAGGAAGCGCTGCACCGCGAGCAGCTGTGTGTGCATGCTCTCCAGCCGGTTCAGCGCCGTGTTCAGGGCCGTCACCTCGTCGCGCAACTCCAGCGCCGCCTTGGTCTGCGCCGCGAACACCTCCATCGGGATGTTGAAGCGCGGATCAGGACGCGTTTCCGCCACCGTGGTTTGCGAATCGTTGCCCACGCTCACCGTGATCTTGAAGCTGCCCGGAACCACCGGCGGCCCCGAGCGCGGGAAGAATTCGGCTTCGAACTCGCTTTCCTGCTGCTGCTGGAAGTCCAGACGCGTGGCGCCGTCGTAGGTCATGTCCCAGCTCACGCGATTGAACCCGGCATTCGCGGTGCCGTAGAACGTGCGGACCTTCTGGCCGGCCGCGTCGGTGACCGTGATTTTCACCGGCGTCTGCCGCCGGCGGCGCATCTCCGGCGTGGTCTCCAGCGCCGACTTCAACCAGTACTGCACCACCACGCCCGGCGGCGGATTCGGCGCCGGCGGCGTGGCCGATGAGTTGAACCCGCCGCGGTTCCAGTTCTGCCAGCGGCGCGCCGGCAGCGTGGTGAACACGTGCAGGTTCGTGTTGGCCGCGATCTTGTCCTGTTCTTCCAGCGGCACGATGTTGTCGAGGACGAACAACCCCCGCCCGTGCGTGGCCACGATCAGGTCGTGACGGTCCTTGTGGAACTTCACGTCATACACGGGAACGTTCGGGAAGTTGCCCTTCAGCGGCTTCCAGTCGTCACCATCGTTCATGGAAAAGTACAGCCCGGTGTCGGTGCCCAGCACCAGGAAGCCCTTGCGGTTGGGGTTCTCGCGCACAACCCGCGCCGGCTCGTCGTCCGGCAGGCCCTTGATGATCGCCGTCCAAGTCTTGCCGCCATCGTGCGTGCGGTAGACGTATGGCTTGTTGTTGTCGAGCTGGTGCGCGTCGTAGGCCACGTACGCCGACTCGGGCGAGAACGGAGACACGTCGATCTGCTGAATGCGCGCCCACTCCGGCGCGCCCTTCGGCGTCACGTTCGTCCAGTGCGCGCCGCCGTCTTTGGTCATCTGCACCAGGCCGTCGTCGGTGCCCACCCAGATCACGTTCGCGTCGGTCGGCGCGATACTGAACGAGAGGATGGTGCCATAGGTCTCCGCGCCGCTCAGGTCGAGCAGGATCTGCCCGCCGCTGGAGGCCTGCTTCGTCTTGTCGTTGCGAGTCAGGTCGGGACTGATCGGCTGCCAGTGCGCGCCCGCGTCGGTGGACTTGAACAGCACGTTCGCGCCCAGGTAAACGGTGTTGGCGTCCTTGCGGTCAACGCCGATGGGCGACGTCCAGTTGAACCGATACTTTAAGTCTGCCGGCGCCATCGAACCAACCCCATGCAGGTACGGACGCACGCTGATCGAGCGCCCGTTCGTCTTGTCGAAGCGCGAAATGAACCCGTTCTGCGAGTCGGCATAGATGATGTTGCTCTTGCCCGGCGCCGGGACAACGTATTCCCCGTCGCCGCCCGTCGCCGTCCACCACAGCGAGCCGGGAATGCCGCCGCGGCTCAGGCTGTTCGACGGGCCGCACCAGCCGTTGTTGTCCTGCAAGCCGCCGCACAGCAGGTACGGCTCGTCGTCGTCGTGCGCCACCATGTAGAACTGCTCGATCGGCAAATTGTCGAGGAAGCGCCACGTCTTGCCGCCGTCGCCGGTCACGTACACTCCGCCGTCGTTGCCTTCGATCATCCGCTCCGGTTGCGTCGGATCGATCCATAGCGAGTGATGGTCGGGATGCACGCCGCGCCCGATGTTGCGCGCGTTCTTGCCGCCGTCGTCCGACTGCAGAATGTCGAACGACAGGAAGTACAGCCGGTCTTCGCGATCGGGCGCCACGTACACCTGGCTGAAGTACCACGGCCGCGCGGCCAGCACGTGCCGGTCGCTGACCTCGGTCCAGTGGTCGCCGTTGTCCTTCGACTCCCACAGGCGTCCTTTCTTGGCGCCACCCAGCGCGTAGATGTGCGACGAGTTCGACTTCGCAATCGCCAGGCCGATGCGCGACATCACTTTCGGCAGGCCCTCGGTCAGGCGCGTCCACGTCACGCCGCCGTCAGTCGAGCGCCACACGCCGCTGTTCGGGCCGCCGTCGTCGAACATCCACGGACGCCTCGTCGCCTGCCACGTCGAGGCGAACAGCACCAGCGGATTGTTCGGGTCCATCACCAGCGCAGCCACGCCGGTGCTGTCGTCCACGAACAACGTTTTCGTCCACGTCTTGCCGCCGTCGGTGGTGCGGAACACGCCGCGGTCCTTGTTCGGACCCCACGCGTGTCCCTGCACGCCGACCAGCACAATGTTGGGATCGGCTGGATGAATCACGATGCTGGAAATCTGTCCCGCATCGCCCAGGCCCATGAAGCGCCACGAGGCGCCCGCGTCGGGCGAGAAGTACACGCCCTTCCCCGTGACCACGTCGTTGCGGATGTTGGCCTCGCCCGTGCCCACCCAGATCAGGTTGGGATTCGATGGCGCCAGCGCGATCGCGCCGATCGATGGCGGATACTTTTCGAAGATCGGCTTCCACGACAGCCCGCCGTCCACGCTCTTGAACACGCCGCCGGCTGCCGCGCCCGCATAATAGATGTTGGGCTTTCCCGGCACGCCCACAACCGCGGTCACGCGCCCGCCGCCCACCGTCGGCCCCAGGTTGCGGAACTTCAGGTTCTCCAGCGGATCGGTGCTCTTGCTGGGCGCGGGTGCGGCTTCTTCCCTCTCCTGCTCCTGCGCCATCGCGCCGACGCAGAACAGCACCAGCAGCAACAGGGCGGACAACTTCCACAGGCGAAGCATGGACTTCATGGCGAACTCTCCTCTATGCGGGTGGGTGACGTCAGCCAGGATTGCTCGGCAGGCAGACTGCTCCCGAAACGGTTAGCCAGCTTACCGCAACAGGCAGAGACAATAAAGAGCAGCCCTGGCTCGAAGCATCACGGACCGTGTGGCGCGGGCGACCTCGCCCGCGCCTGTTCGGCGCCCGCAAGTTTTCCCACAAAAACCGATCTCCCCGGCGAGGACCTGCGTACCATCTGTCATGCGGACCGCCGCCACCCTCGTCCTTGCGCTGCTGGTTTGCCCGGCCCTGCTCGCCCAGGACGACCTCGCCACCTTCAAGGCCGAGGTCAACCTCGTGCTGCTCGACGCCACCGTCCGCGACCGCCAGGGCCGCGTCATGACCGACCTGGGGAAAGACGACTTCCGCCTGCTGGAAGACGGACGCGAGCAGCGCATTCAGTACTTCTCGCGCGACGAGCTGCCGCTGGCCATCGCGCTCGTGCTCGACGTGAGCGGCAGCATGAAGCCAACCTTCGCGCAACTGCGGCGCTCGATGGTTTACGCCCTCGACCGCCTGCGTCCCACCGACCGCGCCGTGCTCTTCGCCTTCAGCCGCGACACCGAACGCCTCACCGGCCTCACCAGCAACCACGACCAGCTCGCCGACGCCATGGAATCGGTGAGCGCGCGCGGCGGCACCGACATCCTCGACGCGCTCTGGGCCGCCAGCGTCTACCTGAAGCAGCAGGCCCCGAAAGACCGCCGCGCCGTCATCCTCATCTCCGACAACATCGCCCCCAAGCGCGCCGAGCATGGCACGAAGGAAGTCATCGAGACCGCGCTCGAGTTCGAAACCGAAGTCCACAGCCTGTGCGTGTGCAACATGCCGCTCGGCTACGCGCTCCGCTTTACCCAGCCGGCATTCGCGCGCGTGAACGTTAGCAAAATCGTGAAGGCAACCGGCGGCGCTCTCACCAAGACTGGCTCCGACCAAACCCTCATCGAAGCCCTCGGCCAGACGCTGACCCGTCTGCGCCAGCGCTACACGCTGGGCTATACGCCCGACAAACGCAAAGACGCCAGGCCCGGCCAGTTCCACCGCGTCGAAATCCGCCTCTCACCCCAGATCGGCAAGCCTGGCGACGACTACACCGTCTCCGCACGCTCGGGCTACTACACGCCGTCGACTCCCTGAAGCCTTCGTGTCCTGTGTCCCTTCGTGCCCTTTGTGTTTAAGGCTTTTGACTTTGAATTTGCTTTTGCCGCGCGATTCGGTCCGCTGACGCCGGCAAAATTCGACTTTTGCTCACAGTCCCGCTATAAATGTCCGCTCCGCGCACTGAATTGGTTCCTGGTTTCTGCCGTCGCAAGTGGGTTTCACTCGAAACTTGAAACTGAACACTGTTTCCGGGAGGCCTCATGCTGCGTCGTTCCGCCGCGATCGCGGTTCTAACCCTGATCACCCTGACCGCGCTCATCGCGCAAACGCCCGCCCGCCGTGCCATCACCGAAAAAGACATCTTCGCCTTCCAGTGGATTGGCGATCCGCAACCCTCGCCCGACGGACAGCGCGTGGCCTTCGTCAAGGTCACCGTGAACGAGAAGCGCGACGGCTACGACACGGCCATCTACACCGTCTCCACGCGCGGCAACGCGGCTCCCGAGCGGCTGACCGGCGGCCGGCACGATTCCGCCCCGCGCTGGTCGCCTGACGGAACGCGGCTGGCATTCCTCCGCTTTGAAGAAAAGGACGGCAAGCCGCAGCCGCCGCAGCTCTATCTTCTCTCGATTGCTGGCGGCGGCGAGGCCGTGCAGCTCACCCACATGCCGAAAGGCGCGGGCGCGCCCAACTGGTCACCCGACGGCAAGCACATCGCCTTCACCAGCACGACATTGCCCGAGGAGTTCGCCAGGTCCGAGCGCGAGCGCAAGATGAAAGAAGCGGAGATCAGGGCCGGGCCGGCAGCGAAACCGGAGGACGAGAAGGCCCGCACCGAGAAGAAGGAAGAAACCGAAACCAGCGGCGAAGGCGCCAGGGCCAGCTTCAATCCCGGACACGAGAGCGACGTCCGCGTCATCACCCGCGCCGTTTACCGCATGAACGGCGCCGGCTATCTCGATCCCTCGCATCCCACGCACATCTGGATGCTCGACACGCCCGCTCCCGGCGGCCCCGAGCCCACGCCGCGCCAGCTCACCTCCGGCAAGTTCGACGAAAGCGACATTACCTGGTCCAACGACAGCGCCCTCGTCTATTACACGACCACGCGAATCGAAGAACAGTACTACGAGCTGCCGCAGAGCGACGTGTACGCCGTCGCGCTTGCGGGCGGCGAGCCGCGCAAAATCGCCGCCCTTGACTTCGACGCCGGCGGACTCTCGCTCAGCCCCGACGGCAAGCGCCTGGCCCTGCGCGGCGACGCGCGCCACGTGCCGGTGCAGTCCTACACGCAGCCTGACTTGTGGGTGCTCGACATCGCCTCCGGCGGCCCGCCGCGCAACTTGACCGAAAAGTACGACTACGACGTCGGCGCCGGTCTCACCGGCGACCAGTCCGCCCCGCGCGCCGCCGGCAACTCGCGACCCATCTGGACCGCGGACGGCCGCGCCATCATTGACGTGGTCTCCAAGGAAGGCCGCGCCAACCTCGTCCAGTTCGACGCGTCCACCGGCGCGCCCACCGAGTACACGCGCGGCAACCACGCCGTGATGAGCTTCCGCGCCCTCTCGTCCGCGAGCGGCCCGGCCGGCTTGCTGCTCAGCATCTCCACCCCCACCAACATCGCCGATCTTTATTCGTTGAGCGGCCCGGGCGGCGAAATGCGCCGCCTCACCAGCATCAACGCCGGCCTGTTCAGCCAGCTCAATCTCACCGAGCCGGAAGAAATCTGGTATCCGAGCTTCGACGGCAAGCGCATTCAGGCCTGGGTGCAGAAGCCGCCCGACTTCGACCCCGCGAAGAAGTACCCGCTCATCCTCAACATCCACGGCGGCCCGCACGCCGCTTACGGCTTCGTCTTCGACCACGAATTCCAGTGGATGGCGGCCAAGGGCTACGTCGTGCTCTATCCCAACCCGCGCGGGTCAACCAGCTACGGACAGGAGTTCGGCAACATCATTCAGTACCACTACCCGGGCGATGACTCCCGCGACCTGCTGCTCGGCGTGGATGAACTCATCCGGCGCGGCTATGTCGACGCGAAGAAACTCGGCGTCACCGGCGGCTCCGGGGGCGGCGTGCTCACCAACTGGATCGTGACGCACAGCGATCGTTTCGCCGCCGCGGTCTCCCAGCGCGACATCAGCGACTGGGCCTCGTGGTGGTACACCGCCGATTTCACGCTTTTCCACGAAAACTGGTTCAAGGCGCCGCCGTTCGAAGATCCGGCCGACTACGCGGCACGCTCCGCCATCACCTTCGTCAAGAACATCCGCACTCCGATGATGTTCATCCTGGGCGAGGCCGACTACCGCACGCCTCCCACCTCGGGCGGCGAGCAGCTCTTCCGCGCGCTCAAGTACCTGAAACGCCCCACCATCATGATCCGTTTCCCCGGCGAGTCACACGAACTCTCCCGCAGCGGCCAGCCCTGGCACCGGGTGGAGCGCCTGCAACACATCGTGGGATGGATGGACAAGTACCTTCAGGGAAAGCGCATCCCGCAGTACGACAGCGTGGCTGAGCAGCAACCGGCCGGCGTGCCAAAACCTGCCGAGCAGCCGGAAAAACGGAAGTAGAAGTACGACGGGCGCGGCGCCCGCCGCACCCGTCGCGCTGCTCTTTCGTGAAACGGGAAACGTGAAACGGTTCTTAGAAGTGGCACACCCTGCCGTGCTTCTCGAAATACTTCTGGTGATACTCCTCCGCCCGCCAGAACGGCGAAGCCGGCGCGATCTGCGTCACGATCGGCTTGCGGAAACGCCCTGACTTATCCAGCGCCTCCTTGCTCGCCTTCGCCGCCGCCTCCTGCTCCGGCGAATAATAGAAGATGACGCTGCGATACTGCTTGCCGAAATCCGGACCCTGCCGGTTGAGCTGCGTCGGGTCGTGAATCTGCCAGAATCGGTCGAGCAACTGCTCGTAGCTCACCTTCTTGGGATCGAACGTGACTTCCACCACCTCGGCGTGCCCGGTCGTGTCGGTACAAACTTCCTGGTAACTGGGGTTCTCTGTCTTCCCGCCCATGTAGCCCGAAACGGCATCAATCACCCCCGGGACCTCGCGGAACGCCGCCTCAACACCCCAGAAGCAGCCCGCGCCAAACGTGGCCTTTTCCATGGTCCTCTCCTTATGAATGTCTATGAGTGTAACGATAAACCTGATGAAGGGTCAGGCTGGCGGCGCGCAACTCCCGCGCCACACGCTTTACGTACGCAACTGACCGATGTCCGGATTCGCCCCTCGGCGCGTCCGAATGACGCATCCTGGCACACCTGTTAGATACCTTCTGCCGCCCTAAAGTTTCGCGCATCCCAGGCCGTCAACTCCGTTCTTCTCTCGATTGACACCAGAGTACCCGGTTGCTAGAGTCGCATCCTCGTCCAAATTTTGTCCGCGGAGCACACAGGAGACTTCCCGACCGATGACACGCCGTCTGGGCCCGCTGTGCTGCGCTCCGCTCTGTCTCCTTCTCCTGCTGACCGCCCATCCTCTGCCTGCGCAACAGCGCAATCCGTTCGCGCAGCGGCGCATTCCCCAGCGCCGCGCGGCTGATGCCGATGCCAATCGCCGGGACCGCTCCGGCGGGCGACGCGAGCACGACGGCCCCGAACAAATCCAGAAGCGCCAGGACTGGTTCTACCGCCAGCGCGCGTTTCCCCTCAAGCGCATCCCGGCGGGCGCGCGGCTCCGCGGCCTGCGCCAGATGGAAGCCATGGTCCGCGAGCAGCAGCGCGCGGCTGCCGCCTCCGGTCTGGGCATCACTGCCAATGCGAACACGTGGACGCTCATCGGCCCGCAGAGTGTCGTCCCGTTCAATGACAATCAGAGTGGCGCGCCCAATGCCACCGGTCGTATCACCGCGCTCGCCGTTGATCCGCGCAACGCCAATGTTGTCTACGCGGGCGCCGCCCAGGGCGGCGTTTGGAAGTCCACCAACGGCGGACAGACCTGGACGCCGCTCACCGACCAGCAACCTTCATTGTCGGTAGGCGCAATCGCCATCGCTCCGTCGGCGCCCGACACCATTTACGTCGGCACCGGCGAATTCAACCTGGCGCTCGACGCCTACTACGGCGTCGGTGTGCTCAAGTCCACCGACGGCGGCGCCACTTGGACTTACCTTCCCGGTTCGTTCTCCGGCCCTCTCGGCGCCGGCTTCTTCGGCGATGGCGGCGGCGCCTACTTCGGCTCCATCGCCGTGCATCCCACGAATCCCAACCTTGTGCTCGCCTCCGTGTTCAAGGAGACTGACACACAGGAGTTCTCCGGCGTCTATCGCTCCACCGACGGCGGCGTCACCTGGACGCGCGTGCTCAATGGCTTCACGTTCCAGGTGGTGTTCGATGCCACCGGCAATAACGCCTATACCGGCCTGGGATACTGCGACGACCCGGGCAGCCCGTTCGATTGCGTTTCCATTGGCCAGCAGCCCGGCGGCTTTTACAAGTCGGCCAACAGCGGCCAGACCTGGTCGAAGGTGAACAACTTCGGTCTCGGCGCGCAGAACACGGAATTCATCGGGCGCGTGGCGCTCGGCGTCGCCCCCTCCAGTCCGAATACTCTTTTCGCCGCGGTAGGCGACAGCGCCGACGGCGGCTCCGATGGCGTTTTCAAGTCAATCGACGGCGGCAATACCTGGAGCACGGTTTTCAGCGGCGCGAATAATTTCTGCGGCCCGCAATGCGATTACGACCTTGTGCTCGGTATCCATCCCACGAACCCCAACACCGTTTTCATCGGCGGCTCCAGCCCCAAGTTCGCCGATAACAATGGCGTCGGCATGTTCCTCCGCTCCCTCAATTCCGGAAACTTCGTGGACATCTCCGGGAATCAGCCCACGCTCGCCGCCACCCGCCTGCACTCGGACCAGCACGCCATCGCCTTCTCCGCCGACGGCAGCAAGATGTACGTCGGCAACGATGGCGGCGTTTGGAGCACCACCGACGCGCTGAATGCGACTGTGACCTGGACTAGCCTGAACAACAACCTCGCCACGCTCCAGTTCTATCCCGGCGTGGCGGTGAATCCCGCCAACGTGAACTTCCTCCTCGGCGGCACGCAGGACAACTCCACGCTGCGCACCAGCGACACCAACACCTGGTCGGAAGTAACCTGCGGCGACGGCGCCTTCAACCTCATCGACCCCAATACGCCGGCCACCGTTTACGCCACCTGCTTCGACGACGGCTCGGTGCAGAAGTCGGTGCAGGGCGGCGACGCGCCGAGCTGGGTCAACATCATGAACGGCATCGGCAGCGACCCGGTTCTCGACGCTACGCTGCTGCCGCCGCTGGCGATGGATCCGAACAACTCCAACCGCCTCTACTTCGGCACCACGCGCCTCTACCGCAGCGAAAACGGCGGCGCAAACTGGACGGTCATTTCAAATTCTCTCCTCGGGCCGAACGCATTCGCAGGCTTCGACGCGCTCACCGCCATCGCGCCCTCGCCGGTGGACAACAACACGGTCTTTGTCGCTACCTCCGACGGCGTCGTCCGCTTCACGCGCAACGCGCTCGCCGGCGGCCTGAGCACGTTCACCTCCGTCAGCGGACTGCCCGGACGCTGGGTCACGAGCCTGGCCGTCAGCCCACGCAACGGCGCCGCCTACGTCGGCGTCTCAGGCTTTTCTGGCTTCAGCGACAATCTTGGCCACGTCTTCTCCATTACGCTCAACGGCAACACGCCGACGCTCACCGATATCAGTGGCAATCCGAACACGGGCGGGTTGCCCAACATCCCGGTGAACGACGTCATCGTCGATCCCGACGTGGACAACACGCTCTACATCGGCACCGACGTCGGCGTGTTCTACACCACAAACAACGGGGCCTCCTGGACGGCCTTGGTGAACGGCCTGCCGCGCTCGGCGGTCATGGGCCTGCGCCTGCACCGGGCGACGCGCACCTTGATCGCGGCCACGCATGGCCGAAGCGCCTGGGCCATCATCAGTCCGGTCGCCGCCACCGGCAATCCGGCGCCCACCCTGACCTCGCTGCAACCCAGCAATCTGGCTGCGGGCAGCGCCGGGTTTCAGCTCACCGTGAACGGAACGAATTTCGTGAGCGGCGCTGCTGTGCAATGGAACGGCTCAGCGCGGACCACCACGTTCGTCAATTCCACCCAGGTGAAGGCGGCCATCACCGCGGCCGACGTCTCCGCAGCCGGAAGCGCGAATGTCACGGTCGTGAATCCTGCACCCGGCGGTGGACCCTCGAACGCGTTGGTTTTCACCGTCAATCCTCCGCCTAAGCCGGGGCTGAATTCCATCTCCCCTGGAACTGCGGTCGCCAACAGCGGTGGCTTCACTCTCACGGTCAACGGCGCCGGCTTCACCCCCTCGTCGGTAGTTGGATGGAACGGCGCCGCGCGCTCCACAACGTTCGTCAGCGCGACGCAGCTCACCGCCGCGATTCTGCCCTCTGACGTGGCTGCGGCGGGCGCCGCAGCCGTGACTGTGTCCACGCCCGCTCCCGGTGGCGGCACATCAGACGCCGTAACATTCTTCATCACCAATGGAAACACGGTGCCGGCCTCGCTTCCGCAAGCCCGCTACTGGCCCCACATCGTCGCAGGCGCCGGCTACGTGACCAAGATGACGGTCACCAACCTGACCAACGCGCCCAATGACATCCTGGTCTACTTCACCAGCCAGGCCGGCCAGACGCTGAAGACCGCCTCACTCCACCTCGCCGCCGCCGGCACCGCGCGCATCGCCACGCTCGAATCCGACCGCTTCGGCGCGCTCCAGATTCAGTGGGCCATCGTCAACAGCCAGGCCGACGTCACCATCAACCTGTTCTTCGAGTTCATCGCCGACGCCAACACGGGCGCCATCGTCAACACGGTCGGCTTCAACGACTCGCCCGGCCTGACCGCGTTCACCGTTCCCGTCGAGTTTGAGCCGCCGCCCCCCAACTTCGGCATCGGACGCACGGTCGGCATCGCCATCGCCAATCCCAACAACGCGCAGGCCACCGTCACCATCAAGCTGCTCGACAGCAGCGGCAGCATCGCCGCCACCCTCACGCGCAACGTGCCTGCCTTCGGTCAGATTTCCTTCCCGCTGGAGACGACGCCGGAATTTTCCGCCGTGCTGCCGAACGCAAACTTCCTTGGCAGCATCGCCGTCACCAGCACACAACCCGTCTCCGCCATCGCGCTGGAAGACGACCTCGGCCCGTTCTCGGCAATACCGGTGGTGCCAGGGACGGCGAAATGATCGCCCCGTCCGTTTTTCGTCCAGGACAAAACCGCGCCCCATCGGGACGCGGTTTCTGTTGCTAGTGTCCGAGAACCGGAAACTGAGAACTCACTTCTTCGGCCGATAAATATCGGTCGCCGTTCCATAGTAGGAATCGGCCGCTTCCATCAGCGTCTCTGAGAGCGTCGGGTGCGGATGAATGGTCAGGCCCAGGTCCGCCGCGGTCGCGGCCATTTCGATGGCGTGCACGCCCTCGGCGATCATCTCGCCTGCCCGTGTCCCGGTAATGCCCATGCCCAGGATGCGGTCCGTCTTCGGATCGATGATCAGCTTGGTCACGCCGTCGGTGCGGTCCATGCTGACCGCGCGCCCCGACGCAGCCCACGGATAGCGCACCACCTTCACCTCGCGTCCTTCCGCCTGCGCCTGCGTTTCGGTGAGCCCAGCCCACGCAATTTCCGGATCGGTGAACACGACGGCGGGAATCGCCTGGGGCTCGAACGCCACCCGCTTGCCCGCGATCACCTCGGCCGCCACCCGCCCCTCGTGCATCGCTTTGTGCGCCAGCATGGGCTCGCCGGCAATGTCGCCGATGGCGAAAATCGCCGCCTCTTTGGTGCGCCGCTGCTCATCCACCTCGATGAACCCACGCTTGTCCTTCGTCACCTTCGTCTTCTCGAGGCCCTCAATCTCGGTGTTCGGCTTGCGCCCCACCGATACCAGAATCTTGTCGTACACCTGCTCACCCGCGGCTTCGCCCTCGAACTTCACGCGAATGCCGGTCTTCTCCTCTTTGATCTGGGTGACCTTGGTGTTGAGCATCACCTTGTCGAATACTTTCTCGATGCGCTTCGCCAGCGGCGTCACCAGGTCGCGATCAGCGCCCGGCAGCAGCCCCGAAAGCACTTCGACCACCGATACCTTCGTCCCCAGCGCCGCGTAGACCGTGCCGAGTTCCAGCCCGATATACCCGCCGCCAACGACCAGCAGCGTCTTCGGCACATCCGTCAGGTCGAGCGCGCCGGTGGAATCCATCACGCGCGCGCTCTTGATGTCGAACACCGGCAGCGTCGCCGGACGCGAACCCGTCGCCAGGATGATGTTGTCGAAGCGGATCTTTTCTTCCCCGCCGGCCGCCTTCGCGATCGAAACCGTGTTCGCGTCCGCCAGCGACGCCTTGCCCTGGATGTAGGTGACCTTGCGCTGCTTGGCGAGCTGTCCCAGCCCGCCGGTCAGCTTGCTGACCACGCTCGTCTTGAACGCGCGCAGCTTGTCCACGTCCACCTTCGGCTTCGCGAAGGCAACGCCCCACGCCGCCGCGTGGTCGGCTTCGTTGATCAGTTCCGCCACGTGCAGCAGCGCCTTCGACGGAATGCAGCCCACGTACAGACACACGCCGCCCGGATTCACGTCGCTGCCGATCATCGTGACCTCCAGCCCCAGGTCGGCGGCCATGAAGGCGGCGGCGTACCCGCCCGGACCCGCGCCTACCACTGCAACTTTCTTTTTTGCGCCACTGCTCTGCTCAGCCACGCCTGCGTTCTCCTTGTTTTTTGGGAAACCTCTTGAGGAAACCAACTACTTGAGTGATGGGATCGGGCCGGTCAACGATTCAACTCGCGGAGCCGTAGAGATGTTGCTTGCAACGTCTCACCCTTCCAGCGACAGCAGGAACGGCTGCTCGAAAGCGTCGGCCAGCCAGCGCAGGAAGCGCGCCGCGTCGGCGCCGTCAATCAGCCGGTGATCGTACGAAAGCGAGAGCGGCAGCATCAGCCGCGGCTCGAACCTGTCGCCGCGCCACACCGGCTCGCGCTGCGCCCGCGCCATGCCCAGGATCGCCACCTCGGGATGATGGATGATCGGCGAGAAGAAGCTGCCGCCGATCCCGCCGAGGTTGGTGATGCTGAACACGCCGCCTTCCATCTCTTCCAGCCCGAGCTTGTGCGTGCGCGCCTTCTCCGCCGCCTGCGCCAGCTCCGCCGCCAGTTGGATGATGTTCTTCTTGTCCACGTCGCGGACCACCGGCACCAGCAGCCCGCGGTCCGTGTCGACCGCCACGCCGATGTGGACGTATTTCTTGTAAACGATTTCTTCCGTCGCCAGGTCGAGTGACGCGCCGAACTGCGGAAACTTCTTCAGCGCCGCCGCCACCAGCTTCAGCGCGATCGCGGTCATGGTGAGCTTGCCGCCTGCCTGCTCGGCGCGCTTGGCAAAGCGCTCGCGCAGCGCTTCCAGGTCGGTGATGTCGGCCTTCTCGTTCTGCGTGACCCGCGGAATCGTCCACGCAATCTGCAGGTGCCTGGCTGTCGCCCGCCGGATGCTCGACATCGGCTTGCGCTCGACCGCGCCCCAGCGGCTGAAGTCGGGCAGCTGCGCGGCCGGCAGCGCAACCCCGGCGGCAGGTGCGGGCGCACCCGCGGCGGCCTTCGACCGCTCGCGCGCGTGCCGCTTCACATCGGTTTCCGTCACCCGGCCGCCGGCGCCCGTGCCCTGCACCTGCGTGATGTCCACGCCAATCTCGCGCGCCAGTTGGCGCACCGATGGCGACGCCGGCACGTCCGCCGGCGAAATTCCTCCCACCGGCGCGCGCGACGGCGTGGGTGTGTAGCGCGCAATCGGCGGCAAATCTTCCGGTGCGGGCTTCGGCTCGGGGCGAATCGGCGTCACCTGCGCCGCCGGACGCTCCTCGGCCTCCTGCGCCGGCTCTGCCGGCTTGCCCGTCACGTTCGATTCAGGCGCGCGTGCCGCTTCCGGCCTCGGCGACTCAACTGCAACCGGCGCTGCCTTCGCCTCGGTCTTCGGAGCGCCGCCGTTCGCCCCATCGCGCAGCGAGAGAATCGCCTGCCCGACCTTGACCTTCTCTCCTTCTTTCACGTGGATCGCTTCCACCGTGCCGCCCAACGGCGCCGGCACCTCGATCGTGGCCTTGTCGGTTTCCAGCTCCAGCACCGCCTGGTCCTTCTCGATGCGGTCGCCAACCTTCACCAGCACCTTCACCAGGTCGCCGGCGGTTACGTTCTCACCCAGTTCGGGGAGTTTCACTTCCGTGCTCATGCCTCTTCGCTCACCTGTCTCACGAAGCCCCGGGCGCCGGCCACCGGGCGCCGCGTTGCCGATTGGCCAGCTGGCAGCCGGCAGCTGGCAGCCATCTACGAAATCCGCGGATCGGGCTTCTCGGGATTGATCTTGAAATCGCGGATCGCCTGCTGCACCACTTCCGGCTTCATTTTGCCCTCCTGCGCCAGCGCATGCAGCGTCGCTACCGTGACAAAGCGCGCATCCACCTCGAAGAACTCGCGCAGCCCCGCGCGCGACTCGCTGCGTCCAAACCCGTCGGTCCCCAGCGACACCAGCGGACGCGGCAGCCACTTGGAGATCGAGTTCGGCAGCGTTTTCACGTAATCGGAAGCCGCGATGATCGGGCCTTCCGTGTTCGCCAATTGCTCGGTGACGTACGGCTTCCGCGCCTTCTCGCCCGGATGCAGCATGTTCCAGCGCTCGGTCGAAATGCCGTTGTTGTAAAGCTCCTTGTAGCTGGTCACGCTCCACACATCGGCGGCCACGCCGTACTTCTCGCCCAGAATTCGCTGCGCCTCCAGCACCTCGTGCAGGATCGCTCCCGAGCCCAGCAGTTGCGCCCGCGCCTTGCCCGCCGGACTCGGCGCCGCCGCCAGCTTGTACATGCCCCGCAGGATGCCCTCGCGCGCGCCCTCCGGCATCGCCGGATGCTCGTAAGGCTCGTTCATCACCGTGATGTAGTAGAAGACGCTCTCTTCGTTCGTGTACATCCGGCGAATGCCGTCCTGGATGATGACCGCCAGCTCGTACGCGAACGCCGGATCGTACGCCAACAGGTTCGGCACCGGATACGCCAGCAGTTGGCTGTTGCCGTCCTGGTGCTGCAAGCCTTCGCCGGCCAGCGTCGTCCGTCCGGCGGTGCCGCCCAGCAGGAATCCACGGCAGCGCATGTCGGCTGCCGCCCACACCAGGTCGCCCACGCGCTGCAGCCCGAACATGGAGTAATAAATGAAAAACGGGATCGTGTTGATCCCGTGCGTGGCATACGCCGTTCCCGCGGCGATGAAGGAAGAGATGGAACCCGCCTCCGTGATCCCCTCTTCCAGGATCTGCCCGTTCTTCGCCTCCTTGTAATAAAGGAGGGTGTCCATGTCCACCGGCTCGTAGTTTTGCCCGACGTGCGAGTAGATGCCCACCTGGCGGAACAGCGCCTCCATGCCGAAGGTGCGCGCCTCATCGGGAATGATCGGCACCACCAGGTGCCCGAGCTTTTCATCGCGCAGCAGCTTCGAGAGCAGCCGCACGAAGGCCATCGTGGTCGAGAACTTGCGCCCTTCCGAGCCTTTGTAGAACTCCTCGAACATCGCGTCCGGCGGCGCTTCCAGCGGCTTGCTCCGCACTACGCGCTTGGGGACGTATCCGCCCAGCGCCTGCCGCCGCTCGCGCAGATACTTGATCTCGGGCGTGTCGTCGCCCGGGCGATAGAACGGCGCCTGCGCGATCTGTTCGTCGGAAATCGGAATGCCGAATCGCGAGCGGAACGCGCGCAGCTCGTCTTCGTTCAGCTTCTTCTGCTGGTGGGTGATGTTCTTCCCTTCGCCCGCTTCGCCCAGCCCGTAGCCCTTGATGGTGCGCGCCAGCACCACGGTCGGCGATCCCTTGTGCTCCGACGCCGCTTTGTACGCGGCATACACCTTGTGCGGATCGTGCCCGCCCAGCCGCAGCTTCTTCAGCTCGTCATCGGAGAAGTGCTTCACCATGTCGAGCAGCCGCGGATCGCTGCCGAAGAAGTGCTTGCGCATGTACGCGCCCGACTCCACCGCGTACTTCTGCCATTCGCCGTCCACCAGCTGCTGCATGCGCCGGACCAGCAGGCCCTCTTTGTCGCGCTCCAGCAGCGGGTCCCAATCGCTGCCCCAGATCACCTTGATCACGTTCCAGCCCGCCCCGCGGAACGCCGCTTCCAGCTCCTGGATGATCTGCCCGTTGCCGCGCACCGGTCCGTCGAGCCGCTGCAGGTTGCAGTTCACCACGAAGATCAGGTTGTCGAGCTGCTCGCGCGACGCCAGCGTGATCGCGCCCAGCGACTCCGGCTCGTCCATCTCGCCGTCGCCCAAAAACGCCCACACTTTGCTCTGCGACGGCCGCTTCAGCCCGCGGTCTTCCAGGTAGCGGTTGAACCGCGCCTGGTAGATCGCCATCAACGGACCCAGCCCCATCGAGACCGTGGGGAACTCCCAGAAGTTCGGCATCAGCCACGGGTGCGGATACGACGACAGTCCCCCGCCCGGCGCCATCTCGCGCCGGAAGTTCTCCATCTGCTGCTGCGTCAGGCGGCCCAGCAAGAACGCGCGCGCGTAGATGCCCGGAGAGGCGTGTCCCTGGAAGTAGATGATGTCGCCTTCCACGCCCTCGCCCTTGCCGTGGAAGAAGTGGTTGAACCCGACTTCGTAAAGGTTCGCCGCCGACGCAAACGTCGAAATGTGTCCCCCGATTCCCTCTTCGTGCTTGTTGGCGCGCACCACCATCGCCAGCGCGTTCCAGCGCACGATGCTCTTGATGCGCCGCTCCAGCTCATGACTTCCCGGAAATGGCGGCTCCTGCTCGGCAGGGATCGTGTTGACGTAAGGCGTGCTCGCGCTGAAGGGCAGCTTTACGCCGGATACCAGCAGGTGCTGCTGCAGTTGCTGGATCAGGCCCACCGCGCGCTGCGGCCCGCGGTGGCGCAGGACGTACTCCAGCGAATCCAGCCATTCCCGCGTCTCCAGCGCCTCCTGCTCGGCCTGGGCGCGCTGCTGCTTCGCCTCTTGCTCTGCCGCCTTTTCTTCCACTGCCGCCTTGTCCAGCGCCTGCCGCTGTGTTGCCACGAGGCCACCCTTCCCTGGGATCACCGCTGTGGATGTAAACAAGTCATGTTATCAGATGGTTCAAGCGCCGCATTGCCTTCATTCGGCGCGGTTGCCAGGCCCCGCGCGCATTTCCCTCGCGTCCTTCGTGCCACCTTCGTCTCCTTTGTGGTCCGCTTTTGCCTTTCCGGTACGCGATTGCCCGATTTCCCGATCACTCGACTTGCGGCGGAAGATCGCGAACTGCTGCGTCTCTCCCACTTTCTCCATCACCCGGGCCAAGACGTCTTCGTGCACCGGATTGTGGTACACGACGATCGCCTCGCGCGCCGCAAGCCGCTCGGCAAAGTCCTGCAGCGCCGCCCGCGGCAGCGGATTGAACAGGTACACCAGCAGCCGGCCCGGCGGCAGTTCCACCTGGCGCGCGTCGCCGCAAATCGATTCAACCTGGAAGCACCTCTGGCTCTCGCTCTTGTATTGCTGGATGTTCTCCACGGCCGCGCGATGCAGCTCCGGCAATAGCTCGATGCCGGCCACGCGCGCGAACGGATAATCGGCCGCCATCAGCAGCGCGCGCCCCTTCCCCGAGCCGATGTCCAGAAACGTGTACTCGGAGTAGTCGATGCCGAGAGTGCTGAACACCTCGTGGAAGACGCCGGGGCTTGTCGGCTGATACAAAGCGCCCGCCATCGCGCCGGCCAGGTCGGACCGCCAGCCCACGTTCGCCGCCGTCGTGTCTACCCGGTGGTCCCAGTCGAAATCAATGTCGCCGTAGCGCGCCTTCCTGCGCGCCGGAGTCGAATTTCGCAGCAGGTATCCCAAGTCGTGGCCCAGGTCGCGGATCGCCCGCCACCAACCCTCGCGCCGGGCCCCCTCCCGCAGCCGCGCGCCGGCGATCGCCAACAGCGAAGGCCCGCCCCGCTCCGTCAGTTCTCCCCGATCTCTCAATTCCACGGTTCCTTCATGCCCTTCGTGCGGCCTTCATGCCCTTTGGGTTCGCTCTTGGTCTCGTTTTCCGCGCTTCCTCGATTCGATCGTGCTGACGCACCTTGTCGCTTGCCCTTCCACAGCTGCGCGTGACAGGATGAATCAGCGGTCGCATCTTTGGCTATTTCCATGACGACCGCTATAGCTGAAAGCTTAAGTTCTTTGAAAACCTGTATTTACCTCTAAGTCCAATGAAACGCCTGTATTGGCGTGATTTTCCGCGTAAGCTGCTGGTCCGCAAAGACCCCGGGGGAGGGGGGATACCTACGCGATCTTCACACCGTCCAGGCTGACCACCGGCTCCACGCTCACCGCCTCGGCCGTGTGGGAAGCGCCGCGCGGCACGGCAATCGCGTCGCCCGGGCCCAGCACCGCTTCGTCGCGCCCCATGGTGATGTGCAGCCGCCCGCTCACCACGGCGTCCATCTTGTCCAGGTCGTGCGTGTGCGGCCCGAAGTATGTGCCCTGCGGATACACGTACCGCGACACCCGGTACCCGAGCTGCTCCAGCTTCCGCCGCATCGCTGCTTCACTCAGCGGCCCCTCCCGGTCAGCGTCCCAATGGATGACGTTCATTGCGACAGTTTACCGCCGGCGAAATGAATGGGGTGGCTTTGGTCCCCGTTTCATCCGCGTGGATCCGCGGTAAGCTTTTTCTCACTTTTTGGACCGCGGAAACGGGAACCGCTGGAAGCGGTACCCCACGATCGTCTTCACCAGCAGGCGTTCCGTGCTGGCCGTTGTGCCCACGCCCACTCCGACGTTAAATTCCCAGTTCGGCCCGAAATCCACGTCGAAAGTGGGCACGATCTGCTGCTCCTGCTCGTGCAGCGGGTCCAGGTTTCCGATGGGCCCCAGCGCTCCGTAGTACTCCAGGCCGAAGGCGATGCGCCTGGTCACGTCGTAGCTGACTTTGGCATTGGGCGAGAACTCCCAGCCAAGCTTCTGGCTGGGGCCGCGAAAGGATTTCTCCACCGTGGGATTGAACGCCCAATACCACTTGCCCGCTTTCTTGTCGACGATTGGCCGAAGCTCCCACGTCCACGTGTCGGCGGAAAAGTTCGGACGCACGTAGCCGAACTCGGTCGAGAGGCTCACGCCCACCGGCCAGCGCCACTTCTCCGGCGCCCGCACTCGTGGACGGATGTGCGTGCCCACGAACTGCCATCCGTCGCGCACGCTTGCCGAGCTGAACAGGTAGTAGCCGGTCTCGAACCACGAGTTCCAGCCGTGCGTGATCTCCAGCGTCTCGTGGAACGCATGGTTGGTCGGCAGCTCGCCGTCGGACGAAACCGTCTTGCGGCCGTCAATCGTGAAGTTGCTGTGCAGCTCCACCATGGTCCGCTTCGCATCCACCGTGTCGCCGGGATAGACCTGGATTTCGTAGTTTTCCTGCGCGCGGGCGCAGGTTGCGGAGGCGGGCGCCACGAAGAGAAGGACAAGGACCCTGATTGTTCGTCGGCGCATCGGCTGACTTGGTTCGCTAATAGCCAAGGGCCAGGCCAAAAGCGCTTCCCCGCATTGTCCAACGTGTGGCAAGAACCGGCAAGCGGTTTTCGAATTCGGCGCTTCGGCGATTCGGCAAACCAGACGAACCACGAACGCTATCCTCCGCCCGCGGTCCGCGCGGCCATAATCGAACCGACCGACCTGCCGAAGGAGACCGGTTCGCTGCCGCCGTCGTTTAAGTCGCTGAGTGCCCTCCTTGCGCCGGGCGCGCTGCTTGTCGCCGCGCTGGTTGGGCTGCATGTGACGGCGGCGCGGCCGGCCGTTCGCGAGTTCCTCGATTTCTATCCTTACATTGTCCTCGTGCTCGGCGCGCTGCTCGCCCTGCGCTTTCATTCCAGCCGCAGCCTGTTCGCATTGGCTGCGCTCGCTTTGGCCGCGCGATATTCGCTGCCCGCAGCTCCCGCGGTCACGCGCGGCTTCGTCGCCGTGCTGTTGCCGATGAACCTGGCCGCGATCACCTGCGTTCGCGAGCGCGGCGTGCTGACACCTGCTGCCGCGGTGCGCATCGGCACGCTCGCCTGCCAGGCCGTGCTGGTCAGCGTGCTCTCCCGCCCCGAGATCGCGTGGACGCACTGGATCGCGCATCCGCTGCTGCCCTGGGCTGCGGCGACGCTCGCCGGGTTCATGGTCTTGCTGCGGTTCGTCGCGGTTGCCGATCCGCTGACCGCCGCCTTTCTCTGGTGCGTGCCGTCGTACCTCGTCGCGCAGGCGGCGAACAGCACGCCGATGCGCAACGCGGTCTTCGCCACCGCCGGCGCGGTCGTGCTGCTCGGCCTGGTCGAGCGCGGATACCGCCTCGCCTACCACGACGCGCTCACCGGCCTCCCCGGTCGCCGCGCCTTCGACGAAATGGCCGCCGAGCTGCCCGAGATCTACTCGGTTGCGCTAGTGGACGTGGACCACTTCAAAAAGTTCAACGATCTTTACGGACACGAAACCGGCGACCAGGTGTTGCGCATGGTCGCCTCGCGGCTGGCGCGCGTCGGCGATGGCGGACGCGCGTTCCGCTGGGGAGGCGAAGAGTTCGTGCTCGTCTTCCCCGGACGCACCGTCGATCAAGCCCTCGACGAAGCCGACGAAATCCGCCAAGCCATTGCCGACAGCAGCTTCGTTGTGCGCAGTCCCGATCGCCGCAAGAAAGGCCCGAACGACCGAGGTCCCGTTCGCATGACGGAGAAGGAAGCAGCGGTCACAGTAAGCATGGGACTGGCTGATCCGGCCCGCGGACGGCTCACGGTCGACCAGGTCGTGCACGTGGCTGATCAGGCGTTGTACTTCGCGAAAGAGTCGGGCCGCAATCGCATCGAGACAATGCGATCGCTCGTGCGGCACCGCAAAGCGGCGGGCGTGGGGAAGCTGCGCTCAGCGCAGTGAGGCCCAACTCAACGGCAGATCACTTCGGCTGCGCCGGCGCGGCTGCCTTCTTCTTGGGCTTCGGTGCGGGTTGTCCTGCCGCCTTCGGCGCCCCGCGTGGCGCCACGCTCGGGTCGTACATGCTGCCGTAGAGCAGGTACTGCCGCGCCGCGTCCCGCGGATAGCTGATGGTCACGGCCGCGACTTTCGGGCCCGCCATCGTTGCCGTCAACTCGGGATTGATTCCCACCCAGTAAGTCGGCAGATTCAGCTTGCGGTAGCGCTCCACCACTTCGTCGCGCACCTTGGGGTCGAAATGGACACCGTACGTGTCCACCAGCGCCTTGATACCGTTGTAGTCGCCCTCCGCTTTGGTGCGCATCACTTCGGCGAGAAGCATGCCGACTCCCTCGCGCATCTTCTGATAATCGGTCACCTCCACGTAATGCTTGCCGTCGCGTACGAACTCGCGGATGGCGCCAGTCTTGTCCATGATGTAGCGAGCGATCATCTGCCGATCGCGCTGGTGGTCTTCTTCAATCGTGTCGCCGCGCGGAATGCGGCGGAGCTGCGTCAGCATGGTGAGCGCCTGGCTGTCGTACATCGCCTTAGCCACGTTTTCCTGGTCGCTGATGAGGCCAAGCTCCTTCAACTTCGGGTCCCATACGTTCCACAGCGCCATCAGGTCGGCGCGGCCTTCTTCCATGGTGGAGTAGTACTCCTTCAGATAGGCCTCCGATCCCCTGGACATGCGCTCACTCAGTTTGCCGGAGCCGTGCCCGATCACTTCGTGCATGGCGGTGAGCAGGTCGCTGGCCTCGGCGCCGTACTTCTTGCCGCGTTCCACCACCTCGGGCGAGGCAGCGAACTGCTCCAGCGACGCGTGACCTGACGCGTTCGACAACGCGCGCGCGCTGCCGGTGAACAGAAAATTCTTGGTGCCGTATTTTTCGCGAATTTCGTTTTCGTTGGGCAGATTGTCGCCCACCGTGGTCACGTGGAAATCGCCCGCCTCGATGATTGTCTCGACCGCCTTCACCACCGGCGGCTTGAACGAGTGCTTCTTGTACTGCGGCGCCCACGGCGCCTTTTCCTCGAAGTACTCGGCGTTCTGCGCGAGCTTGATCATGGCATCGGTGACTTTCTTGTCGGTGATGCTCACGAAGCTCTGCGAGCTTCCCTTGGCAGCGCGGGCGTCGCGGTATACCTCGATGAAGCCGTTGGCGAAGTCAACAGTCGCATCGTTCTGAACCCAATCCGCGCCAAACTTCAACCAATCGCTGAACTCACCGGTCTGGTAGAAGCGGATCAGGTCAGCGATCACGCGCCCTTGGTCGGGAGAAGCCGCGGCACGAGCCTTCTCCAAAAACCCGATCGCCTTCTTCAGGTAGACCGCGTACAGGCCCGCGGGAATCTTTCCGTCCGGCGTTCCGGCGCGATACACGATCTCTTTCAGCTTGCCATCGGGTCCCTTCACCACTCGCGAGGTGAGCGGATAAGTCTCCTTGAAGCCCTGCAGGTCGGCGAGCGTCACGCCGAGGTAGAACGTGTTGGAGCTGGCCTGGACGATGTCTCTCCCGTCTTTCGGCGTCTTCGCGGTCGTCATCGGCTCAAAGTTCGGGTCGAAAATGGATGGCCGCAGCTCCTCCAGCTCTTTGTTCAGGGCAGCGGGCGTGGCAATCGCCAGCAGATCGCCGTACTTCATCTTGAACGCGCCATTGCGCTGGGCAGCCGTCGCCGCCTTCTGGAGCTCTGCGAATGTGAAAGACGGCAGGAACTTCTGCGCGGTGTTCTCGTTGTGATTGCCGCGGTTGCCCCAGAACAGCTTGGCGTACTCGGTAATCTCGCTCATCACGGCAGGATCAATGCCGGATGAGTGCGACACAATCCCCTCCAGCAGCCGCTTCTGGCGGATGCCGTACCGCGAGAGCTGGTCGTAGATGATCGGATCAATCGCGATCGCTGCCTGTGACAGCCAGTACGCCAGCTCCTGCTGCTTGGGATCGAGCGCCCTGAAGCTCTCGGCTTGCAGCTGGATGAAGCCGGTGTTGCCGATGCGCTCCACCAGAACGTTGTTGCCGGTGTGCTGAGCACAGGCTGTGACAGCGAGCAGGATCAGGGCGGCGAGAGTTCGCTTCACGAAGTATTCTCCGAGGCCGGGCGCTCTCTGAGCGCTGCAGCGATATGCGGGCAGCCAACGATATTAACGGAGCAGGCCGGACCTGGCCAACCGGCCCAGTCACCCACCGAACACCCAGCCACATTGACCGGCCGCGCGGCGCGATGCTAACTTCGCTTCCCGCCTACCGGAGGTCCCCCGGATGCACTATCGAATCTGTCGTGGTTCCCTGCTCAGAATGAGTTTTGCGTTGCTGGCTGTCGCTCTGGCGAGTGTTGCCGGGCTCGCACACGCGCAGCATGCCCGCCCTGCCGCTGCCCCGGCGGCGCGCCTGATGCCGGGCGTCGGCGAAGTGAACCATCCTGTGCGCACCAGCAATCCGGAGGCGCAGCGCTTCTTCAACCAGGGGCTGGCGCTCGATTACGGCTTCAACCACGACGAGGCGGAAAAAGCCTTCTGGCGGGCGGCTGAACTCGATCCCACGATGGCCATGGCATGGTGGGGCGTCGCGCTGGTGGTCGGGCCAAACTACAACCTGCCGATTGATCAGGAACGCGAGAAGAAAGCGTTCGAAGCCATTCAAAAAGCGCGCCGGCTCGCAGCCAACGGACCGGAGCCCGAGCGCGATTACATTGAAGCTTTGGCGAAGCGGTATACCGACAATCCGAACGCCGACTTCCACCAGCTCGACGTGGACTACAACAACGCCATGCGCGAGCTATCGAAAAAGTATCCCGACGACCTCGATGCGGCCACGCTCTTCGCCGAGAGCGGCATGACCCTGCGTCCGTGGAAGCTGTGGAACGCGGACCACACACCCGCGCCCGGCACCGGCGAGATTGTCGAAACCCTGGAATCGGTCCTGCGCCGCAATCCGCAGCACATCGGCGCCAATCACTTCTACATTCACGCGGTCGAGGCGTCGGCCCATCCCGAGGCCGCGATGCCGTCAGCGCTGCGGCTGGCGGCGCTCGCGCCGAGCTCCGGACACCTGGTCCACATGCCGGGACACATCTTCATCCGCACCGGCGACCACGAGTCCTCGCTGGCCACCAACATCAACGCCGCGCGCGCCGACGAGAACTACATCAAGACGACGCAGGCCCACGGTGTTTATCCGATGATGTACTACACCCATAACCTGCACTTCATCGTGATGGAAAACGCCATGATGGGCCGCTACGCCGAGTCGCTGGCGGCCGCGCGCAAAGTGCAGGCCCATGTGGGTCCGCACATCAAAGACATGGACCTGCTCGACTTCTTCAACACCATGCCGTCGCTCGTCATGGTGCGCTTCCGCAAGTGGGACGACATTCTGAAGTCGCCCGCGCCTGCCGCCGGCAGCGGCCCTTACACCGCCGGCACATGGCATTACGCGCGGGGGCTCGCCTTCGCGGCTCAGGGTAAAGAAAAAGAGACCATCACCGAGCTCGACGCGTTGCAGAAACTCGCGCCTGAGATGGCCAAGATTCCTACCAACACCGTCGGCCCGGGCAATGCGCAGAAAATTCCGGTGATCGCCGCGCATGTGATCCAGGCACGCCTGGCGTCGTCGCTGGGCAAAACGGACGAAGCCGTTGCCCACCTGCGGGAGGCAGTCTCGATCCAGGACACACTCGACTACAACGAACCGCCTGACTGGTTCTATCCGGTTCGTGAAACGCTCGGCGGCACTCTCCTGCGCGCGGGACGCGCGGCCGAAGCCGAGCAGGTATTTCGCGCCGATCTGGCCATGAATCCGCGCAATGCCCGCTCTTTGTTCGGTCTGATGGAAAGCCTGAAGGCGCAAAAGCGCGCGCACGACGCAGCATTCGTCGAGCAGGAATTCAAGTCGGCGTGGAAGGGCGCGGACACGCAGCTACGCATCGAAGACTTGTAGTTCGGCGCGCGGTCGCGAGCACGGGAAGAGTAAAATAAGCTGAAGTGCGCAGCCGGCGCACGGCATCTGCAAGCTTATGCCTGCTCGTCTCTTTTCGGCCCTCAGCCGTTGGGGCCTGGAACAACTTCACCGCAGACTAGGCAGCGTACCGCTTCGCGTCTCGCTCAACGGCGTCGAGAAACAATTTTCCGACGCCCCACCGGTTGCAAAACTGGAAATCTCAGGATTAGGGAAGCTGCTGGCCCTCGCGCGAGCTCCGGAGCTCACTTTCGGCGATGGCTACAGTGACGGCAGCATCCGCCTCGAAGGCGACCTGCTAGCCGCCCTCGAAGCCGTATATCACTCGTTGCAGCGGCGTCGGCGCGGATGGCGCACCACCCTGGAAGACGCGCTTCTGCGCATGACGCAGCGCAACACCGAAGACGGGTCGCGCCGCAACATTCATCACCACTACGACCTCCGCACCGACTTCTATCAGCTCTGGCTCGACCGCGAGCTGCTCTACACGTGCGCCTACTTCCCCACTCCGGAGACCGGCCTGGAAGACGCGCAGACAGCGAAGATGGACCACGTGGCGCGCAAGCTGAAGCTTCGTCCCGGCGAAAAAGTGGTCGAAGCAGGCAGCGGATGGGGCTCCCTGGCACTGCACATGGCGCGCAACTATGGCGTGAAAGTGCGCGCCTACAACGTTTCGCACGAGCAGATTGCCTATGCGCAGCGCCGCGCCCGCCTGCTCGGCTTGAGCGAACGCGTGGAGTTCGTGGAAGACGACTACCGCAACATCGAAGCAGGCTACGACGTATTCGTCTCGGTCGGCATGCTCGAGCACGTGGGCCTCGCCAACTACGATGAATTCGGCCGCGTCATCCGCCGCGCTGTCGGCGAAGTGGGACGCGGGCTGCTGCACTTCATCGGACGCAACCGCCCCGCGCCCCTCAGTGTCTGGATCCGCAAGCGTATCTTTCCGGGAGCGTATCCGCCGACCTTGAAAGAGATGATGGACATCCTCGAGCCCGCGAACTACGCCGTGCTCGACGTGGAAAACCTGCGCCTTCACTACGCCAAGACCCTCGAGCACTGGCTGGAGCGCTTTGAGCGCAATCGCGAGCGCGTGGAAAGCATGTTCGACGAGAAGTTCGCGCGCGCGTGGCGCCTGTATCTGACGGGATCGCTGGCTGCATTCCGCGTGGGCACACTCCAGCTCTTCCAGGTCGTTTTTGCCGGGCCCGAGTGCAACGCCATCCCGTGGACGCGGGCCCACGTTTACGACGCGGCGTCGGTTGCCACCCAACCTCAGGAGGCCCTAATCGAACAATGGACCGCTGCGACGTAGCCATCATCGGAGGCGGACCAGCAGGGTCCTCGTGTGCGTGGGAGTTGGTGCGGCGCGGTCTGCGCGTGGTCGTCCTGGACCGGCAGAAATTTCCGCGCGACAAAGTCTGTGCCGGCTGGATCACGCCGCTCGTGATCGACGAGCTGCGGATTGATCCGCGCGATTACGCCCGTGGCCGCGTCTTCCAGCCGATTACGGCCTTCCGCACCGGCGTGATCGGCGGCGGCGAAATCTCCAGCAACTATGGCCGCGTGGTCAGCTACGGCATCCGGCGGTGCGAGTTCGATCACTATCTGGTCATGCGGTCCGGTGCCGGCGTGATCGCCGGCGGCCTGCAATCACTTGAGCGCGAAAACGGCCAGTGGATCATCAACAAGAGCCTGCGGGCGTCCGCGCTCGTCGGCGCCGGCGGGCACTTCTGCCCCGTGGCGCGCCACCTCGGCGCCCGTCAGGATGGCGAACCGGTCGTCGCTGCAAAAGAAATTGAATTTGCCATGTCGCCCGTGCAAGCGCAGCAGTGCTCGGTTCGGCCCGAAGCGCCCGAGCTGTTCTTCTGCCGCGACATGAAGGGCTACGGCTGGTGCTTCCGCAAAGGCGACTTCCTCAACCTCGGTCTCGGCCGCGTGGCGCAGCACGGGCTGAACACGCACATCGGGGAGTTCGTCGAATGGCTGAAGGCCTGCGGCAAGGCGCCGCTCGATCTGCCGTCTGCCTGGCGCGGCCACGCCTATCTGCTCTACGAGGCCACCGGGCGGCGCGTGCTCGACGACGGCGTGCTGCTCATCGGCGACTCGGCCGGACTCGCGTACGCACAGAGCGGCGAGGGCATCCGGCCGGCGATCGAGTCAGGGTTGATCGCCGCGCAGGTGATCGCCGAAGCCGCCGGCGATTATTCCCGCGCCAAGCTGGCGCCCTACGAGCAGCGCCTGCGCGAACGCTTCGGCAGCGAGCCGCAGACGAGCGCCCTCGGCCGGCTCATGCCCGGTTCCATCGTCGCCGCCGCCGGACGCCTGCTGCTCCGAACCACCTGGTTCTCGCGGTCGGTCGTCCTTGACCAATGGTTCCTGCGCCTGGGCAGCGACGCTCCCATCGGCGGTTCAGAAGCGACAGTCGGCGAAGTGCTCACCACCGCCAGCGCCTGAAGCGGTTCGACTCATTTTCCGGCTCGCAGAATCCGTCCCAGCTCCTGGATCACGCTCGGATCGGCCCCGGCCCGGGGATCGGCATCACCTCATCGTCGGATTCGAGCGGCGCCGCCATCGAGAAACGCAATCCGCTCTTCACAACGCCCGCCGGGAGGAGCGAGGAAGCCTTGTCGAGCAGCCAGGTGAGTGTGCCGGCAACAGGGTGAATGAAC